>JAEEGK010002562.1_pt1 | contig 45516 bp, 40 predicted proteins | sample 8958771 | NCBI WGS metagenome assembly JAEEGK01 (sample SAMN16246547, study PRJNA631951) | gut metagenome | biome: gut microbiome; feature: rumen; material: SC-attached | host: Bos | place: Iran: Karaj | collected 2018-10
GTGTTGCTTGCGGTTCTTGTATCGGTGAATGCCCCGTCGAGGCAATTAAGGAGGGGGACGTATATACCATCGACGCTGATGCTTGCATCGACTGCGGCGCTTGCGAGGCTACTTGCCCGAACGAGGCTATCGCTGAGGCATAACTAAATCGTAAGTACCTGATTAAAAAAGGGAAATCGTCTTAGTAAACTCTAAAACTTATTATTGAACTGGAGTTCTTCTATAAGAATTCCAGTTCTTTTTTGTTGGTATATTTATTAATATTTCCTTCTACCATATTGAATATTTATACAGTCGCTTTTATTTTTGGTCACATTTTGGTCACATTAACTCGTCTTTATAAAAAGTTAAAAATTGTAAAACACACAAAATGACATCTTTACATTGCAATATTAAGACCCTTGTTCACTATTTTTGACTGAATTTTATCTATAGCATCAAAACGAGAATCTCTAGCAAAGTATCTCTGAAAGACCATTGTCCATCAAGAGATCTAAATTGTAAAGTAGGCCAAGTCTCTCGAATAATCAATTCAGTTGGTTATATACTCACTTTTGATTTATTTTGAGTTGGGATTCTATTATTCTTCTAGATGTTGGCACATTCCAGGGATAATAAACAGAGAGAGTTACATATTTTTGTGCCATTATTATGTGCCATGATAGGTTTCATTTACTTATATTATTGAAATATAGGGAAATTAATAAACACTTTAATAATAATTTAATACATTTGCAATGTTTTTGGACACATCAACAGCAACATTTTTCATTTTACACATTATTTATATATATATGATAGAAGAAATACTAAAACGAGAGAACCCTGTACAATTAGTCGTATCTCTTGACGATCTGCGAACAGTCATACATGAGATCCAGGTCGAAGCAGCACAAGACACATCACTCTCGAAAATGGCACAAGTCCTGCCGACACCTAATCATGAAGATCGGTACCTTACACGCGAAGAGGCCGCAGAATTCTGCCATGTGAGCAAATCTACCATCTGGAGATGGAAAAGGGACGGGATCCTCCAGTTCTGCAGATTTGGTCATAAACTCTTGTTCAAGATGTCTGCACTAGAAGAATTCATGAAGAAATATGAAACCGAACTACTATAAGATTGTAGAAGGTATTTCTAGTCTTCTTCTCGAAGTTAACCAAAGGAAGGACATAGAAGATGAAGAGGATGGTCTTTTCATTGTAAAAAAGGCTAACGAAGCCCTTTCTCACGCCAAGACCATCACCAATCCTCGAAGTCTATGGAAGACATTCTGGTATGAAGGCGAGATAGCATGTCTGTTTTCAGATTCAAATCTCGGCAAATCCATATACGCTGTACAAATTGCAAATGAAATCGCAAAGACTGACAAGATCCTTTACTTTGACTTCGAACTTTCAGAGAAACAATTCCAATTGAGGTACACCTCGGACACGACTAACGAGCTCCACTCTTTTCCACCCTTCCTTTACCGAGTTGAAATCAATTGCGACAAGCTGGACCCTTATTCCTTTGAAGAGATCGTTATTGATGAGATAAAAAAACTCGCCATAAAACTAGACGTGAAGATCATCATAATAGACAACCTGACGTACTTGTGTAGTGCAATGGAAAAGGCAGAGGCAGCTGGCACTCTTATGCAAAGACTTATATCCCTCAAAAAACTATATGGTTTCTCATTCATGATTCTTGCTCATACCCCCAAAAGACAGTTATGGGCACAAATCACCCAAAACGACCTTCAAGGAAGCAAGCGCCTGTATAATCTTTTCGACAGTGTTTTTGCAATTGGTCAAAGCGCCAAAGATGAAGATTTGAGGTATATCAAGGAACTTAAGGTGCGCTGGGGAAGAAAAACCTATGGTGAAAACAATGTGATCGTTGCCAAGATTGAAAAAATTGGTAGCTTTCTTCAATTCACAGAAAAAGGCAATGCACACGAATTTGAACACCTGAAGCAGTCAGCGGAGGAGACCAGGGAAGAGATAGCCAAGACAATAGAGGACTTGAGGAAGAAAGGCGTTTCTTATAGGAGCATCGGCGAACAGTTGTCCATGCCGAAATCAACGGTTGAAAGTATCGACAAGAGGACCAGACGTAAAAAGGCGAGGAAATGATGTCCTGTCCAATATCCATCCATTGGACATTTCGGACAGATTTGGACGTTTGGACACTTTCGGACACTTCAATCGAAGTACCCATCTCATTGATTATTAACATGAAAAATAAAGAATACAAGTTTCATTTAGAAAAATACCATGGTCCTGGAAGCAGGCACAAGTGTCCGAAATGTGGAGACAGATCTTCATTCGTCCTATATGTCGATGACAATGGCATCCCAATCGACAATAATGTGGGGCGATGCAATCACGAAAGCAGCTGCGGGTATCATTATGCTCCTTCACAATACTTCAAGGACAACTGCATGGAACCCAAAGACAGTCCTTTCAGGCATCTGAAGGATGTACAAGTGAACAAAACAATAGTCAATGCCGCCTTAGCTCCCTCTTTCATAGATGCTTCTCTGGTGATTAACAGCCTTAGTCAAAACAGCACCTTCGTTGACTTTCTGAAAAGACTCATCAGAGATGATGATCTTGTCAATCACCTTTGTATGGCCTACCAACTGGGTGCCACCTCCATGAGGGAAGTCATTTTTTGGGAAATAGACTATAACCTGCGAATAAGAACCGGTAAAATCATGAACTATGATATGATAACCGGTAAAAGAGACAAGACAGGCAAAGGAATCAACTGGATCCATGCGAAATGGAAAGGAAGAATCGGGGTGCCGAAGGACTTCAACCTGAAGCAATGCCTTTTTGGAGAACATCTGCTGAACCTGTTTCCCCTCAACCCTGTTGCTGTTGTTGAATCAGAAAAAACTGCAATTATCGGTTTTTCTCTATTTCCTGAGTATATTTGGGTTGCGACGGGAGGGAAGAGTAACACAGATATCATGAAGATGAAGGTACTTAAGGATAGAAAAGTCATCCTCTTTCCTGATGTGGATGGATACAAAAAATGGCTTGAGAACGCAAAGACCTATGACTTCTGCACAGTCACTGTATCTGATGCACTTGAAAAATATGCTGACGAAGAAGATAAAAGGGATAAAATCGATATCGCAGATGTTTTCATAGAGATCTACAAAGAGAAGAACAAGGCTAAATAAAATGAAATACATTACGATAATTGTCAATTTAATCCCATTTTTCACAGAAATAAGAGCTAAAGTAATAAAAAAAGGGAAAAAATCATATTTAGAATACCACCCTATCAAAAAAATGCTTATATTTGCATCGGATTCGGAAGGACCGAATCTGAGAAGAGTATTTACTTCGATCACCCTGACAAAATTTGGCGATTTTAACATAAGAGTGTTGACCGCAGTAACGTACTCTCTCCAGGTTGTTATGCCTTTCAGTTTGACATCCGTCGAACTGAAATATTATATCACCTGGTGGGAGTTGACGTTTCAAGCAGTTTCACTCTAGGCTCCGCCAAGTGCCTGTCAGGGGAATTGTGAGAGAGTGTCAATCTCTCACCTTTTCTTTTATACAACACTGACTAAAGTATACATATAGCTATATGATCATCGGCCAATGCTTCGCCACACCATTCACAGAGGATGTCAACTGTTACCATGCACACAAAATCATTTCTGATACCGCCGTTGAACAAATCGGGTTTGCTGAAAGCCTGGTACATATAATTACCCTGCCTTCAAATCATGAAATCATCACACAGATAGATAATGACGAAATCATCATCGATGATACCGCCTATAATGCAGCAAAAAAACTTGTGGAATACCTGTTGTCTCAAGCCAAAACAACAATCTGCAACATCAAGCCGATTAAAAAGACTTCATCTGAGAAAGGCAATTGTTTTCGCCATGGCAACGAGATCGGAATGATTACAGGACAAGTAAGAGATGGAAGAAAAATAGGATTCTCAGGATTGAGGCTGAAAGATGACAAGACACTGAATTCCTTTCTGCTCTTTGTCAACCCAGAGGAATTACTTAGCAATGCATACGAACAGATTGACCCAGACGTTTATGCAAAACTGGCCGTATTGAATAACTCAACCTACCTGTCCGTAAAATCAATCATTCAAAAAGCCATGAATCCTTCTGAAAAAAAATGAGTCCTCCCTCCTACTGTTTTCTGCCATACCTTGTCTGACAATCATTGTTCTGAAGTCAAATCTTCTCATAATTAACCCTTGCGTCTTCTAGCCTAAGGCTGATTTCCTCAGATCTCTGTCTTATAAATGATTCCATATTATTGCATACAGAACGCATTATGGCAGCAGCATCTCTATTGGAAATATGCAAATCAGTGCAATCCGGACGACAGTATTCAGGATACCTAGATGCATATTGAATAGCAACTGATTGAGCTTTCAGTATCTCACGCCTGAGGACATCAGTCAAAGTCTCTTTTGTAAAAGATGAGAGCCTGTAAACATTCCGCCTCTGCCCAAATTTGGTAATCCCCCCAAGATAATAATCATAGATGACAAGACGAATATTCCGGGAGAGGATTTCGAATGGGTCATGACAATCATCATAATTGCTAGCATATCTTGCCAACTTTTCGTCAAAGGATTCTCCCAATCCCTTGTTTAACATCATTGGATACTGAAAATGATTGAATGGAATTTCAATGCGATCACTGGCCTTATAGTTCAATGGATGAAACTTAAGAACCTCGACATACCGATCAGGTTCATAGAGCTTGGTAGCCTCTCCATCGATAACCCATAAACTGCAAAAATGAGCAGTTTGGGATAAATAGCTTTGCTCTTTATGCGGCCAATCCCTCGACCTAGCATCTGCATCCAATATGATGGAGGCATCCTCCATGTTATACGGATCATAATTCAAGAAACTGCTTTCAAGGAAACCGGCAAGTTCTTCTTTGCATCTGGACTCGTATATTTCGTCAAGAGAGTCATTGATTTTCATAAATTCAAGCAAACACTCAAAAATCAACAGCTGTTTATTAATTCCAAATGGACCAAAGCAACATCCAAAGGATGTAGGGCATCTAAAATTCGACTATGCCATGCTGTTCTATAGTAATATCAATAACGATTTATTACAGATATTACACGTAATACGTTGTTACAATTAAAATATTACAGAATAGGACAGACAATGAGTGTCTAAAGCCTGAATTATCTAGAGTATCCAATGGTTTCGCCTACATACCTCTTTGAAGACAGGTTTGTCAGATAATGAAGCGAACAGCAACATACAGTTATGAACCTTTTCGGCATCATTTCCGAACACAAGATACGCCTCCTTGCCGGTATCAAGATATGCTTGGGAAATCTCAGCGAGACGAGGTCCAAGAACCGGATGTTCAATATATGCCTTGGCTTCCTCTCGGTCCTTTATACGATAATATAAAGAACGTTCAGAATGTATCCTTCTGGTCATTTGAGGAAAGATATACCAGATCCAGCAGGTTATTTTGCTGCCGTTTCGGACTTCTGATAAAGCTTGCTCATATGAAGGATCTTTCCATCGGTTGCCGCCTTCCTGGGCAACGACGAATCTCTGCAGATTGTTAATTGTTTGATTGTTTTCCATACGTTTCTATTATAATACTTTGAAATAAATGTTTTCAGGGTGTTCACCGAACAGGAAATGGACAACATTGCAGAGCCAGACTTCATGATCAAATCCGACCACATTGCGCACTTGATATGTTCCGCCTAGGGCATCATGGCCAACCAGTTCCAAGAACGAATAGCCGGGAAATTCATCCAAGGAGACATCAAGTGTAACGTAAAGACCATCTGTGGTCAGAAAGTCAAGGAAGGTGTCTGCCCCATCGACCATCTCAAGGTCTTCTTGAAGGCCATCCCATTCCGGAAGGATGACAAACCATCTGCCATCTTCCCATTTCTCGAATGTTATTTCCATTTTTCTGTCTTGTTTTGATTCTGCCAATAGCGGCTTCAATTATAAATGCAAACTCATGTGAAAGGTAAACAACAGATACTTATTATAGATTTATCTTCTTATCTTTACAATATGTTTGTACCCACCCATACCAATCAGAAGGAGTTGTCCAAACGTGTTTCCAATGCCAACCGTCCTCTATTCTGAATATCTGATATTTCCCTATTGCTCGATAAGTCTTGGAACATAGCAGATTGCCTTGTCTGAAGTCTGAAACCCACTGTTTGCCATCATAGACTGCAATATGTCCATAGGGATGGTTATTGTTGTGAGGCAATACAGACACATCTCCCTTCATAGGAATATAGTTCTCCGTCGGAATTTCCTTGAATCCCACTTGAGGAAGAATTCTTGCATAGCCATATGCAGGAAGGACAGCGGAACTGACAGGACAACCGCCATGCCACAAGCCACGCATCACGTAGCCCGCGCATGATTTCCTTGACTTAGGTCCCGCATGACAGTCTATATATGCAACTGCCTTGTCATTGTTATAATAATATGGCAGATGGTTCCATATCAGGACAAGTGCCATGGCAATTATTACCAATCTCAATAATATCCTTTTCATCTCGAACTGATTTTAATGAGACAATCATCTTATCACCTTAAAGCAATCGGCATTCATCAGGTCAGAAGGAGCCACCATGAGCTGGTCCTTCTTCATGCCCCTTCGCTTGATCTCCTTCTCCAACCCAAGCGTATGGTAGTCGCTGAGAGGACGAGGTTCGCAGATCCTGATGCCGAACTGGTCCTTGTAGATGTCATAGACCAGTTCCGAACAGTAGTACTTCTTGTTCTTGAACTTGAAGGCGATGTCATACGGAATGCCCAAATAACCCTTGTATTTTACACGTTCCTTTAGCTCTGTCTTTGGTCGGCGCACACAATAGGCCTTGCCGATACCACGATTAATGAAGGTCTGGATGGGTGTCAGTCGAACCGGTCCTTCAGCTTCGAGCACATAGAGTTTGCCTTCCTTCTCGATGACGATGCCGCAATGCGTGACAGGGGAAGCGGTAGCATATCGCAGCATAGGTGCAGCTGTGGAATTGCTGGCATGGAAAATCACATCGCCCTCCTTCAGCTTCTCGATGTCTGGATTTGGACCGTATGCAAGAATCACGCCGACGACGGCCGAAAGTAACACTGTAAGCACAATAATGATAGTTTTCTTTTTCATGTCGTAGAATCCTTTATAGTGATAATAATCAATTTATGAGTTCATCTCTTATGCAATAAAACAGAAAAGGTAAACAGACGGATTCAACAACATAGATAGAGATTAAATCAATATGTGACGGTCAACCCTTCTCGACCTCTATTCTGCCGAACTTCCTATAGAAGCGATGCCGCTGATACAGCCGCTTGGATCCCCATGGGACATAGAGGGTGATACTTGGAAGATCAAGGTATCTGAATGCCTTGGAGAAGTTGGCTGGCTTCTTGTGCCTGAGGTGTATTGCGGTGATGTCGTAGTTCATGAAGAAAGCAAATTCATCAATCTCGGTCACACTTTCAGGGATATCTATAGAGGTGAGGTTGATGCAAAGATTAAAGGCAAAATAGCAAATCCTCGTGACACCAGGCAGGATCACTGCCGAAGTGAGTCCAGTGCAAGCGCGGAAGGCGTTCACCTCTATCTCATTCACACTGCCGGGAATCATGATCCAGCAGAGGTCGTCGCAGTCCGTGAAGGCGCCCTTTATACTCTTCACGCCTTCCGGTATGGCGAATGTCTCTATGTCTTTCGGCACCCATAGTATTTTGGTCATGTCCTTCGAATAAAGGACACCATCCCTGGAACAATAATGTGGATTCTTCTCGTCAACGATGATTTCCTTCAACCCGGTGCAATCGGAGAATGCTTCAGGACTTATCCTGGTAACACCGGATGGTATCCTTATCGTGGTGAGCCCGGTGCAATCGGTAAAGGCATTTTCTCCGATCTCCATCATGCTTTCCGGAATATTTATCGAGAACAAGCTGCGGCAATCATGGAAAGCCCAGATGCCGATCTCGGTAACGCCTTCAGGGATAACCATATCGGTTAAGCGTTCACAACCGTCGAAGGCGAAACTCTCGATCTTGGTTACACTTCCCGGTATCTCTATGGTCCTGAGGTTCTGGCAACCAGCGAAGGCCCAGCCACCGATTATTTCCACACCGTCGTTGATCTTTACCGACTCAAGGCTGTCGCATTGATAGAAGGCATGGTCTCCGATTTCGGTCACGCTGTTCGGGATCTCTATTGATGTCAGATAATCGCATCCTCCGAATGCACCATTTATCTTCTTCACATGGCTCGGGATGACATAGGATTCTATATCACCGGGAACCCTCAGCAGTTCCGTCATATCCTTCGAATACAGAAAGGCATCCTTGGCACAAAAGCTTGGGTTCCCCTCATCCACGATGATCTCTGTCAATCCGTTCAGGTATGCGAAGGTCCCTTCATCGACATCGGTAACACTGCTGGGAATCTCTATTGACGTGAGGTCCGGCCATCCTTCGAAGGCCAGGCAACAAATATTATCTACACTGTCGGGGATGGTCAGTTTGCCAGTCATATCACTGCTGCATTCGGCGAGCCTCCTTCCTCCTAGTGTGAACGATAGATACTCATTCTGATCCATAACTAATGTTTTCCTTGAGTAAATCCTCTATTTCATCGTATTCCAGAATCAGATTGTATTGCCCCTCGGCGCCACAGCCCAGGTGATATGGCGGATAATAGAAGAGGACACCCTCCTTCACAAGGGCGCAATTGTCGCCAACAAGATTATAGGGGTCATGTGGCTCCAGCTTCCGACCATTCTTCTTTTCGTATTCCTTGTCAAATCTTTCGTTAAGCAAACCATTGACCCTGCTTTCTGAACCCTTGATAAAGATATCCTCAAACTTCAAGGGAATTCCATTTGAATCATATGTTATATATATGGCATCACTCGGGCAACCACAGGACCCATTGCCATCGACACTGGTCTCAAGAATATAGGTCGTTTTGTAGATCCTGCATAATACAACGGCCAGCCTATAGGGATAGAAGACTTCGAGTGATTCCTTATCTTCGGTCTTCAGTCCCATCACGCTATCAGCTTCGACAAAACGACTTCTGAAGAACCTGACGAAATCCTTGCCCGTCCTCATATTATCAGGGAGGGGTGTTGATCCCTGGTAGAAATAATCGTTGAGGACGGAGTCGGCATAAATGGCCAGCTTCCTTGCTATGGCCTCAGATGGAAAAGATTCGTCGACATAAAGGATCAATGAGGATTCATACCTACGCTGCTCGTCTGGTTCTTTCCATTCTCCTAAGTCCTCATATCTGATCACTCCGGGAATGGAATCCAGGATACAACAAGTGCCACGGTAGGAACAGTCACCCTCTACGCCACCAGTCATACCATAGAACAAGTCAAGAAGAGTAATGTCCCTACTGACCTCGTCAAAGCCTTGTTTCTGGGAGCATGAGAATGAACCAAGCAAAAACAAGGATAGAAGCAATGTCGAAAGAAAAAGAAGGGATCTGTTCATATCATAACATCGGATTGGAAATATCAGAAAAATGAAAACTGACTCTTCAAACGTTGAATACGTTGCTGAATAAGGAAAATTTACCTTCGGTGTTGTTGTCATCGATGATGGCAAAACGTATCTGACGGAAGATGCAAGAGAATTCCTCCTCGTTGAAAACCTCCTTGAATAGCCGAGCCATATGTGCAGGAGGATTATGGAAGGCTCCGCAACCGAAGGCGCCTAGCACAAGGCGTCGCTGCCCATTCCGATATGCCAGACGAAGAATGGTGCGTATACGTTCTTTCGTTGGTTCAACGAATTCTTCTGGAATACTTGGAAGCCTTTTATCAAGATAATAGGCAGCAACGGCAATCATGTTGACACGCCATGGATCGTTGACAAGGGGATATCCTTGTTTCTCAGGTCCACGGAACACCGTCACGCCATGCGAAAAGATACCAGTGTTGTCATTCTTGAAAGGGTAACTGTGCTCTTGGTTCTTAGTGATGCCATATTTCTCATTGATGCCGAAACTATCATAATCGCGTTCGGAAGCATATTGGAAGAGAAAACGATAATAATCGGTACAGCGGAAAAGGTATTCTTCCTGAGCTCTAGCGCCCCAGATTACGTCTCCACCAGGTCTTCTGTGACTTGCCATATTGAGCAAGCACAGGTCATCCGTCGGGTCTTCCCTCTGCATCTGACGCGCACACATCAAACAATCCTTCGGGACTACATCAATAATGGTCTTGTCCAAGCGCTCCTGGTTGGTCAGGCAGAACCTCTGATCGCAGAAATCATTGTCCTCTAAGGCTCTCTCGTTCAAATCAAGGATGACATGCTTTCCAGCGCCACTGATGTATTGCCCCACATTCAACACTTCACAAGTATGTTGAAACACCTCAATTAACTTTTGATAGTACGGGGGCTTAAAATAAAACCTAAATTCGTCGGCATTCCATTTCGGCAGGTTTGTCATAATCTAAAACAATTTAATTGTTATTTGAAAATACTAGTAATAATCTGCTAATAATGTGCAAAAATACAAAATGTAAACCAAAACTGCTGATAAAATGCAGATTATTAACTATATTTAACAAAATCGGGCTATTTCCTTTAGTTTGTTGTCGATTGTATGAGCAAAAAACTGCTACGGCGATTATTTGAACCGAGACATCGAAGGATATACCGATGTCCAAAAATTGTCGTTTTCCAATGAGCGAATCTTATGTCATACAATCCACCAGGCGATCAACAGGTTAAGACCAACGAGTAACAGGAAGAGGAAGACGAAGATGATCAGGTTCACAATCTCGTAGGTGGTATGCCATCTGTGGGCCAGATGCTCGAGATCCTTCACGCAGAGCTGGAAAGCACTGTCGTATGGCAGGCGGTAGTGACGGAGCAACAACCTGAACCCCCACACATGGATGCCCGCATAGGCCAGCAGTGGAATTGCTGCCGCCAACCAGATGGGCGAGCCGACAGTGGCAAGTTTCCATATGCATGCCGCGACAGGTGCAACTCCCGAAAGCATCAGGACAGTCCCCTGCAGCCACAGGTTGAAGATCACGGAAATCTTCTTGTAGGTGAGTCCGAAGATGGAGCCAAGCCCCATCAGGAAATAAACACATGCAATGAAAGGCAACAGTGCCAGATTAGAAAGATTGAATACACCGGAGACCTTCACTCCACAATTGCGGACTTGCTTGTTGTTTCTTTCAGTTTTACGCATACCTTAATAATTTTTGATTATACATAGCGGTTCCCAAATCCCGCATTTTATATGCTTAAAAGTCAAAAAGGTAAACTATACCGCATTCTATGGGTAAAATCATACAAAACGCATCAGATCACTGAAAAAAAACAGGAAGAGAAACAGAACTCACCTGAAACTAAGTTCTACGATTTCCCAAGGCTGACCCCATGAATGGTCAACTAGTACCATAGCAGAGAGGATAGACAATCCTTGTCCTCAAGAGATGATTAATGCTATCCTAAAGTTGAAGATGACCCTTTGCGCTCATCTTCCTCTGCCTTTCTCAAGTAATCTGCCATCTTTTCAGGATTCCGTTCTTTTCCAGCCAGCTCCTTATAGCACCTCCCTCGCATCATATATGCATTCAGGTTATCGGGATCAAGCTTGATCGCCATATTGAAATCAACCAGAGCATCTTCATGTCTTTCTATGCTGGCCATCACTTCCCCTCGGTTTCTATACACATCGGCCGAATCGGGATTCAAAGCGAGGGCCCGATTAATGTCATGAACTGCCCCGTCAAGGTCTTTCATCCGGAATTTCAGATAGCCCCTTTCGTTATAACTGTCCCAATCATCGGGCATCAGCTCTATGGCCTTGTCCAAGTCTTCCAATGCACCCTTGCTGTCATCCAATTCAATTTTCAGGAGGCTGCGGTTGTAATATGGCAGGCCGCTTTCAGGATCAAGCTCAATCGCCTTGTCATAATCAGCCATGGCACCGACATAGTCCTTAATCTGAAACTTTACGAGCCCACGGTCGTTATAACAATCAGAATAATCAGGATCCAGCTCAATAGCCTTATTGAAATCTGCATGCGCGCCCTCCATATCATCCATGTCGTATTTCAGGTTACCACGGTTTTTATATGCCAAAGCATAGTCGGGCTTCAACTCAATGGTCTTGTCATAGTCATCCAGGGCACCCGCCATATCCTGGATGTTGGATTTAAGGACACCTCGGTTGTGATATGCAGTTGCATACTCGGGCATCAGCTCGATGGCCCTGTCATAGTCATCCATAGCGCCCTCATTATCGTTCATGTCGCATTTCAGGGTTCCACGGTTGTTATAGGCTAATGCACATCCAGGCGACAACTCAATGGCCTTGTCATAGTCAGCCATGGCACCTTCCAAATCCTTCATGTTATCTTTAAGAATGCCCCGGTTGTTATAGGCATCAGGTAAACGGGGAGTAAGTTCGATAGACTTGTCATAGTCAGCCATGGCTCCCAGGAGGTCATCCATGCGACTCTTCAGACACCCCCGATTGTAATATGCATCCGAAAAACAAGGATCCAGCTCGATAGCCTTGTTGTAGTCCTCCATGGCACCATTGTCGTCATCGAGATTTTTCTTCAGATTGCCTCGGTTGTAATAGGCCAAAGCAAATCCGGGCGACAACACGATGGCCTTGTCGTAATCTGCCATAGCACCTTCCGGGTCGTTCCAGTCATATTTAAGAATGGCTAGGTGGAAATAAGCTTCCGCATCTTCCGGGTCACAGGCAATATGTCTCGTCCATGAATGAATTGCTATGGCTAAAAACCATTGATACCAATTAAGATCAAGACAACTGCCATCTCTTGTCTCAAAGACTGAATGGTCAGCAGAAAAAACAGATTCGTTCATATTACTACATTCCATCTATGCATCTTGGTTGACTGAACCTAATGAAAGAATTACGTCAGAAATCGGATTGATGGTCCATATTCTTATTTCCATTTTTAGTCGACATCTCTTCCAAAACTCTTCTGGTAATGATACCATCGCCCAGCTTATGTCTGACAAAATCTTACATTAATAATTTACTCTTCCTTCGTTGCAATATTCAATAATAAATCTAGCATTCCTATCAAGCAGGACTTCAAATTGTGGAAAACATAACCACAAATCAGTCCTTCAGTTCATTTTAGCTTATATTTCTCCTACCAAGAACAATGTTATTCAGCTTGCTTGCAAAATATTTCACACTATAGTAAATTAGAGCTCCAAATAGAGCAAGACGTGCAATAAAATACAATGCTCCAAATACAAGGAATAGCATCAACATCATATCCGATGTCGTGTTCCATTCGCCATAATTCATAGATTCCGATATTCCGGACATAACAAAATAATCCATATTCATTTACTTTTAATTATCTGTTCTATATAATAATGCACGAGTTGAATAAAGGTAAACAGCTCACTTAGCCCTGTGCAGTAAAACTTCAAACACGATAATCAATGAAATGACGCGAAAACAAGCCAGATGCTCGGCAGGACTCCATACAGAAAGGAACCACCTCATAGACCGGATCCGGTCTTCTACCGTCAAGACCATCCCGACAGATGCGTCTCAGTGAACATAATCCCGGAACATACGCTTGGACTAAAGCGAAGCATCCATGAGTTAATGGATCAGCGGTCCCAAGTTACCTGATTGCAATCTGGGCAAAAAGGGATCTGCCCTGGATAACCTTGTGCCTATTGGATCGGCCTCAATCCGGAATACACCCACATGATATTGTTGAATTCAACATATAATTGTGCAACAGAGTTCTTTTGGATACGCAATCGTATCACACCTACATCCCCATCCTGATCAACAACCGTCATCTCGCACTGTTCCCCACCTTGTTTATCCTTGTATTGTTCATTGACTTCAACGATAACATAACGCTGGTCCTGCTCGGAATACACCTTGATGACTTCCTTTTCCACGTCAAAGGAGATGAGGATCTTGCTGTCCTCCCAATCTGACCAAGAGGTCCAGCACTCATTGTCCTCGAGACACTTGTAGGAAAAGTAACTGGCTCTGTAGAAAACCGGTTCAGCCTGCGCGACACAGAAACTGAAGACTGCAATCAGAATACACAATAGCTGTTTCATACTGCTTGTTTTTTATAACTATAAATATTTCGACATCTTTGCATCTCGGGAATTGGAATTGAACCGTCTTTATCGAAGTCCGGGGAGGAATCGGTCCCCTCCTCCCCGAACAATAATAGTTGACAATCGGCTTCTTCCCTAGATCACCGACTGAGGAAGTTCCGTCTGGTTGACACGGATGACCCGGTTGACATTGTCGATCTCTATCCTGCCCAGACGCTGCAGAACGCTCTGGCCAAGAAGCAGGGGTGCTGTCTGGCTCCGTACAACGGAAGCCTTGACATTGGTAAGCTTCATTCCCCCGAAATCAACCTCCCTGAGTCTTACGGCCGTGCCTTCGGCAATCTCTCCGTTGGCCGTCATGTAGTACTCGCTTCCGTTGAGATCCTGCTTCTTGAGGTAGCCATTCTTGAGCATGAACGTTGCCTCGACAGTCGATATCGTGACATCAGATGCGCCTGTATCGAAGACGAAGTGCAAAGGAAGGCCATTGACCCTGCAGGGTACCTTGAAGACACCTCCCTCCTTCTCGAAGGGGATAAGGGATGCAGCCATGCACTGCACATCCTCCTTGTCCTGAAGCGTCGTTGTCTCGGTAGGCTCCTCCTGTCCCTTCGTCCAGGATTCACGGACCTTGGATTCGTATTCTTGCAACAGTTCCTCGAAACGGGAATCTTTCCTGAGTTCCGTCGTCTCAGGGATAATTCGGTAGGAACCGAATCGGCAGGCGCCAAGTTCAAGAGCCTCACGCATCCTGTCGATCGCCATGTCCTGTTCTCCGATACGGGAAAGAGCCTCTGCTTCAAGGACAAGTGCCTTGATGCTGTAATTCGGTTGAACAGATGACAAACCATGCAAGGATTCTTCCAGCTTCTCCAAGGATTCGAGAGCCTTTGACCTGTCATCCAGAAACGAATAAACCAAGGGAAGGTATATCTCACGGTCTTTCATATCGGCATCGTAGATTACTGCAAGGAAATCCTCTCGTGATCTCTGCATATCACCGATAGCCATATATGTCATGCCCCTGAATAGATGCGAATTCGCATCATCCCCGTCCTTGAGGTCCAGTTCGGTCGAGTAGTCCTCAATCGCCTCTTCATAACGGCCGAGGATATGCCTGAACCTTGCTCTATTGAAGTAATTGTCGGCCATGTCCGGCTGAAGACGGATGAGTTCATCGCATTGTGATATGGCCGCATCGTAGTCACCCTGTTCGGCCAAGACTAGGGCAAGGCGCTGCTTGTTTTGCAGATTGTCAGGGTCCTCGATCAGTGCCTGTCTCAGCAGATCTTCAGCCTTGGCATAGTTTCCCGCCTGCTCCCAGCAGATTGCCTCATAGGAAACAGGAATGGTCTCGGGATCCAGTTCATGGGCCTTGCGGTACCAATGGGCAGCTTCGACAAATCTTGAAGCCATCACATAGACTTTCCCCAGTGTGGACATCCATTTCGGTGTCCGACTCCCTTCTGCAACCTTTGCCCTCAGCTTCAGGCAGAACAGGTCGCATGCTGTCTTGGCAAGTTCGTCCCGGACGAATATGGCCTTTTGGTCATATGAGCCTGCAGAATCAGCAAGTTCAAAAGCCATGATCACACAGTCGATTGCCTGGGAAAACTTTCCAAGTTTCATCAGCGCCTCTGCCTTGTAAGACCAGGCAGCAGCATAGGTGTGGTCAAGATTGGAAGCGTGCTCGAAGAGTTCCTTGGCATGCTCCCAGTTGCCGCGCATCATCTCATTCCTGCCCTTGGCCATGTAGCCGATAACTTCATTGGGCTCTGATTCCAGAAGCTTGTCAATGGCTCTGTCAGACTCTTCGTACTCGCCATGGGAGAAGTGGTATTGGGCCAAATCAACAAGAGCTGACGTGTTCGCGGGTTCGACATCAAGTGCATGCGTAAGGTCAGCAAGCCGGGCCTCCTCGTTGCCAAGGCCTGCATAGGCTCTAGATCTGCCGACAAAGAAGTCGGCATGTTCCGATTCGGGTGTATGCTGGATAGCAGTGGAGAAAGCGGAGACTGCCGTCTTGTAGACTTGATGCTGAAGATAAATCCAGCCGATCAAGGAATGTGCAAACGCGTTGTTCGGGTCATCATCCAAAGCCTTCTTCAAATACTCGAATGCCTGCCGCTCATCTCCAGAATCCATCAGCTCCGAAGCACGCCGTAAATTGTAGTTGTTGACCCAGGAATCACGGATGGACGCGAAGGCGTCATGCTGCCCGTTGAAGCCGGTAGCAGATTCCTGCCCTTCAGGATTGTCGGACTTGCGGAACTGCGATATCACGAAGAATACCATGTAAATGATGAAGACGATAGAAACGATTTCCATACCTCAGTCTATTTGATGTTGTTGATTACAATCTTTCTGTTCTCGTTGTCTATCTCGATGTGCCCGAGCCTGGACAACACGGACTGCCCTAGCAACAGGGGCGCCTTCTGGTTCCTGACGATGGAAGCCTTGACGTTCTTCATCGTCAGCCCTCCGAAGTTCACCTCACGGAGCATCACGATGGTGCCTTCCGATATAGAGCCGTCAGCAGTGATGTAGCGACGTGTCCCCGACAGGTCCTGCATGGACAGGTAGTCGTTCTTCAGCATGAAGTTAGCCTCGACCATCGAAAGCGTGACATCCGATGCACCGGTATCGAAGACGAAGTACAGCGGCAGGCCGTTAATCGAGCAGTTCACCTTGCAGATACCCCTATCCCGGGTGAAGGGGATCTCGGCTGAACCGATTTCAGTCGTTCTCTCATCCTTATTAATCTGAAGGCCCTTAAGGAATTCCTTGTGCCTATCCTCGAACTCGGTCACAAGAGCCTCGAAGTCCGGATGACGGTGCAGATTTTCCAGATCATCATCCCTTCGGATATGGCCGAATCTCGTGAAACCGCCCTCAAGCGCCTTTTTCAGATAATAAAATGAGGTGTCAAGCTCTCCCAGCAGCGAATAGACACAGGCAGCATCATAGAGATTGCCATTGTCATCGTCATGCACAAGGATGGAGTCCATCCATGCCTTGGCCTCTTCACTGCGTCCCAGGTAGAGCAGGGCATACTGGGCCGTGTGGGAAAGTTTTTTGGTGAATGTGGTATCCAGCTTGAGGACATTCTCGAAATCGGCACGGGCCAGGTCCTCCTTGCCTTGTCTCAGGTAGATCTGTCCTCGGCAGAGATAACTGTAGTCGTATTTCGGGTCAAGTGCAATGGACATGGTATAGTCCTCAATGGCTTCGTCGTCCGACACCCCGTGCTTGTCCTTGATCCATCCACGGGTATAGTAGCCGTAAGTCAGATCGGGATTCATTTCAATGTAACGGTCGATGTCGGCAATGGCAGCCTCCGTATACCCTGCCTCGTCCTCCATGTCGGAACGGGAATAATACAAGTGACTGTTCGTGCTGTCACGCTCGATGGCCTGCGTGATCAGGGTGATGCCGGTGTCATAGTCTCCGAGCTGCTGGGCCTCGGCGGCCGCCCAGTAGAGCAGCTTGGGAGATTCATTTATGGAATTTGCCTTGAGATAGTGCTCGAAGGCCTTGATATGGTCATTGCTGTCCTGATAGATGGTTGCAAGCATAAAGGGCCAGAAGGTATCCTGGGGGTCCCGCATCTCCTGTGCCTTCAGTTTGGCCTCGACCAGCTGGAAGGCGGATTCTGCCGTTTCATGGAGCTCATAGGCAGCCTTCCGGTCATAGTTCATCTTGATGGCGGTAATGGCGTCATCGACAGCCTCCACGTACTCCTCCTTGAGACGATGGCTCTGTGCCCTGAATGACCATGCCGATGCATAATCCTGATCGAGCTTCATCACGAGGGAGAACTTCTCTATCGCCAGGTCATAGTCTTCTTCCAAATTGGCAATGCAGCCGAGATACATGTGACCCATGAAATCTCCGGGCGAGAGTTCCACCATCTTCAGGAAATCGGCTTTCGACTCTTTCAACTGATCCTTCTCGTAATACAGTCGGCCGCGGCTCTCATAGTAGTCTGGTTCTTCCGGGGAGATCCGGATGGCCAGACCGTAGTCCTCGATGGCAGAAACGGTATCACCGAGCTCTGCATTGATGTCTGCCCTGAGTCGGTAGCACTTCGAGAGAGATTTCTTGTCCTTCTTGGGCACCAGCTTGATGCCCTTGTTGACGGCATCAATCGCCTTGCCAAACTGGTCATCTGCATAATAGGTAGCGGCCAGCATACGCCATGCCACGTAGTTCTTCGGATGTTCCTCGATCTCCTTGCCGAAGAACTTGATGGCTTCCTCGAGATTCTCCTTCTCAACACACTCGACACCACGCAGGTGGTTGTAGCTCTTCTCGTAATCCTTCTTATCGTCTGCCATTGCGCCCGTTGCAGAGGCAATGCTGAAGAGCGTGACGAAGAGGATGATGAACTTCTTCATGTCTTTGTTATATGTTGGTTTTCGATACTTATGCAGATAATGATGAAAGGTAAACAGGCCAGATGGGATACTAGAACCTTTGCACATAGGAAAGAGCTCTCTCCAATTCAGGTGAAACGGGCATCCTTTCGACATAGCTTCTCAAGGCTGCCTTATAGGGTACCATGGTGGCTGCAGAGGTAAGGCTCGCACAGCTGTGTGATCCCTCGATGCCCTTGAGGGGATAGCACCGGCAGCCGACAGACCTCAGGTCATCCTTGCTGGCCGTCGTCATCGGATAGGCGATCACATGATCACCTTCGACCACATCGGAGACGATGCAGAAATGGAATCCGCCCTGGGTGGGGGCAAGAATCACATCATAACGGGAAAGAGTATCCACTTCCGCACAACCCCAGTTCCGCTTTTTCTTGCGGCGTTCCTCATTATTGAAGCACATGTTCGCATAACACATGCGTTGGCGCATGACACCGTTCTTTTCCCTCACCTTCCTCAGCTCGCTGACGACAGCACCCAGACGGAGGACGGCCATACGCGGGTCCATCAGGTTACCGACAAGGGAGCGACTGATATCACGTAATTCATCGCCCAAAGGCTTACGGCTGATACCATAGAGGTACTTCCTCACCTTCTGGAGCCCCATGACAAGGGCGTTCATGTCAACTTCTTCAGACTTGATCTGCTTGATGCACTTCTTGATGTTGTAGATGGCTTCGGTTGCTTCCATAACTTTGATTGTTTTGTTGGTTGTCTATACAATATGCAGAGGATTACAAGAAGTAAACAATCTACAATAAAAAAAGACAAATTGAAACAGAAGGGAAAGGTTATGATACAGACATCGAAAATAATATCTCCTGAATACTTTTAGATTATATAAATTATTTCATTGACTACAGTTAACAACTGAAATTTTACTTCTTGAAATCATTTTTCTTTATGATTATTTGTCAATTAAAATATAAATATTTATATTTGCACCAACTTTTTGAAGGATTTCTAAACATCATGCGAAGCATTATGGCCTCATGTCGGAGACAATCCAATGTTTTGAAGAGCCACAATCGTTATTCACCCATGATGGGACCCAAATTCATTGACATATCTGATTATATGCCCCCTGTGATTCTGAAACATAAGTCAATATTATTACAATGGAAAACCCTAAAAACAATATGATTGTAAGCAAATGCTCCGATAATTCATTTATTCTGGGCATTGACCAAAGATTGTACTCAAAAGAAGCGACAATGGCAGCTGCATATAAGTTTTCTGACAGATTCAATATCCTGATGAAGACTTCTATTGCCGATCCCAACTATATTGACGTTATCTTTGAATCCAAAGATATTAATAAGTCCAATATGGAGATGATCAACGATTTCGCCAATGAGTTATTGGAACAGCAGATTCGCCAAGAAGTGGAAAAAAGATTCGGGAATCTTCGCGATGAAATTGTAAAAGCAGCATTTCACCCGATTTCACTATGAGTACCTATACGCTCCTGCCATTCAACTTTGGTCGTTTCAATCATGATGAGTATCTGTTGACAAACCTTTGCGGTGACTACATATTTCTCCAGAATGAAATTTTCATGAAACTCGTAAATGGTGTCATTGCAGAGTCATCTCCCGAATACCTGGATCTTCTTTCGAAGCAATTCATTACAGAAGTTGACCCAAGGATGTCAATTCCTATTCTTTCCAGACGTTTCAGGATGAAAAAAGAAATCTTGAGAAACTTCACATCACTCCATATGGTCGTCCCTACGTTAAGATGTAACTCAAGTTGCATCTATTGTCAAGTGTCCAGAAGGATTCTTAAAGACAAATCAACGGACATGAAGAGAGAAACTGCAAGAAAAATAACCAAAGTCATATTCCAGTCACCTTCTCCATATATCAAGATAGAGTTTCAAGGGGGAGATCCCACCTTGAATTTCGATATGGTGAAGTTCATTATCACAGAAGCTGAATGGCTAAATTTAAGATACAGGAAAAAACTTGAATTCGTCATTTGTACCAATATTACGCTATTGGACGAAGCCATGGTCCGTTATCTTGAGAAACACAAATGCTTTATTTCCACATCTATCGATGGTCCAGCTGCTCTTCACGACAAGAACCGATTACTACAGAACAATGAGGATTCACATCATCTGGTCGAGCAAAACCTTGAAATGATACGCAATATCTGGAAAGATCCCGATGCAGTTTCTGCTCTAATGACAACAACGAAATATAGCTTAGGTCATTTCAGGGAAATAATAGATGAGTACATAAGGCTGGGGTTCAAAGAAATATTTCTGAGGACTCTGAACCCATATGGATTTGCCAAGCAATACAAGGAACGGATTTCCTACGATATTGAAGATTTTATTGACAACTACAAGGAGGCTCTCCTCTATATTATAGAAATAAATAAAAAAGGTGTCTATTTCGTGGAAGGCTATGCTGCCATTCTATTGAAAAGAATACTAACGCCATTTGCCACCGGTTTTGTTGATCTGCAGTCTCCAGCAGGAGTCGGTATTGCTGGTGCGATCTATGACTACGACGGAAGTGTTTATGTCTCTGACGAAGGTCGTATGATGGCCATCATGGGCAACAAATACTTCAAATTGGGAAATGTCTTAGAAGATGATTATCAAAGCATGTTCAATGGAGATAAACTGCACCACATCATAGAACAATCTTGCGTGGAATGCCTTCCCGGTTGCAGCGACTGTATGTTCCAGCCATATTGCGGCGCAGATCCGGTCAGGAACATGTCTGAACAAGGGGATATTGTCGGTCATCGGCCTACAAATGAGATGTGCAGAAAGAACAAGGCTATTATTCATTTCCTGTTTGAATTGATTCACAGGAATGATGCCGTAATAAACAAAATATTCAATTCCTGGATATCGAGATGAGAATAATAAATGGACGCACATATAACATCAGTGAAGCTGTTGTTGGGATAATAACCTTCAACAGCAAACTGATGTTCAGATCAAGGTATATTCTAGTGGATGCCGAGTCTACATCATGCCACAAAGGTTATGCCTGCACCATCTCTGTTTTTTATGAGGTAACGGAACTAAACCCCGTCATGATATGCGAGAAGGTGGAAATCGGATTACTCAAAGATGGAGATATTGTCATGGTTTCACCCGACGGATGCCTTACATTCCTTTATGAAAAAGCATCACGGCACAATGCATTATTTGTTACAGAGAGATGCAATCACAGATGTATCATATGCCCTCAACCACCCGTCAATAAAGAAGAGAACAAAACACCTATTTTGAAAAGACTGATCTCACTTCTGCCGAGGACCATCGATACAATAGGGATCACAGGAGGCGAACCGACGATGCTGGATGATAAATTATTTATCATATTGAGAGATGTTAGCAACAGGTTACCAATGACTACCATCAACATTCTCAGCAATGGTTCCAGATTCTCTGACATGGGATATGCGAAAAAAATGCTTGAATTTGAAACGGATAATCTTCATTATGAGATACCCCTGTACTCGGATCTTTACATGGTGCACAACGAGATTGTAGGAACATCCGCGTTCTATTCGACTATCCAAGGAATACATAATCTACTTGATTTAGGCTTTAGCGTCGGAATACGAAATGTGATTACCGCGAAAAATTACCAAAGACTTCCTCAATATGCAGAATTCATATACCGTAATTTTCCGGATTCTTCCCAAGTGTCGTTCCTGCAGATGGAAACCACCGGTCTAGCCCGGCAAAACGTAACCAGTCTATGGATTGATCCATATGACTACATGAAGGGTCTTGAAGAAGCGGTTCTCTACCTTGCTGAAAGGAAAATGATTCCAATCCTTCTAAACATGCAACTCTGCATCGTGCCAGAGAGCCTTCATCCCTACTACGCAAGATCCATATCAGAGTGGAAGAACATATATTTGGAAGAATGTCATCAATGCAGCTTACGAAATATTTGTGGAGGGTTATTTGAATCGAATGAAATATACCACAGCAAACATATTCATCATTTTCAAAAGCCTGTCTTTTGTCAGCGCCAAATATCAACCTAAACAGTTTCGATAAATATTTGTTATTTTATATACATGTCTCTTGGAGATGTAATGATAAATCATTAGTTTTGCAAACGCAAAAACACTGGTATTATGAAAGTAGATATAGAAAGGCATATGAAATCCTTGATTACTAGCGTCATCATGTCGTTGGTGATTAATCATACTGCCAATGCCGAGATAAAACAATCTTCATGGCCGACGGGAAACGATTCCGGGAGATTTGCAGGCAAATTATTGAAGTATTTGAAACGCAAGTTTCTCAAGAGTGTCCTCTCCATGAGAAAGAACGGAAGTGTTCAAATGATTGCCCAACATGGGTCCCATATGTCTCATTCTTCCCATTCCTCTCATTCTTCACATTATTCTCATTATTCATCGGTCGACAACGCGGGATCGAACTCCAATGCAGGAACGCCCCAAACCCCATACTCGGTAGAATCTGCATATACATCCAAGTACAATGAAGGCCAAATCATATCCAGCAAACTGGCAGGAGAATACAAACTAGGGGACCGTACCCTCAAGAAGGGGGCATTCGGCAGGGATGTAGATGAACTAGCCGATATACTAATCAAATTAAAACTATTCGACAAACAGAAAATCAAGAAACAGAACGGATATACCCTGTTTGATGAGTCCATGGTTCTTGCAGTAAAGGGATTCCAAAAATCAAAAAGAATGAGAGAATCTGGAACTGTGGACTCATTAACAGCAAGAAAATTACTAGAATTGATCAAGAAAGACAAATGAGAATATTTCTGAGCTTTTTTGCCATAATCTTGTTTTCCATCTGCAAATTTGAACTAACTCATGCCCAACAAGCGTTGAGCATGAGTGACAGACTATTTGTGAGCGGGAAGCATTACTATGATGCAGGGCAATACAAAAAGGCTATAGAGTATTTCTCCAAATGTGTCGAAATTGACAAGTCAGAAGACATTCCTTTCTCTATTCGAAACGAATACTCTTCCATGTGGTTGGCCCACTGTTATTACCTCATTGGAGAGAAGGAAAAAGCAAAATCAATATTCGTCTTTTGCGATGCAGACCCCATCGACAAATCCAAGACCATCAAGTCTGACTCATTGTATGACATGGCCAGAATCCACTTCAAGAATAAAAACTATGACAAGGCCAAAGATTGCTTAATTCTCTCTTCAAGTATTGAGGTCCAAACAATTGGAGATGGACATATCTGGCATTCGGGCACATTGGATTTTCTGGCAGAGTGCTATTCATCACTACATTTGAATGATTCCTGCCTGCTTACATTGGAGAAATCCATTGCCATCAAGAAATCATATTACGGGGAATCCCTTTCATATGTTGACGAACTGATCAACATAGCCAACATGTACAGCCGTTCGGGAAACTTTGATGAAGCGATCAAACATGAAATGGAAGCGGCAAACATCATTGACAGGTTTCCTGAAGAAAAGGAACAATACTGGAAATGCATGATTTCTATAGCGGATTTCTATGCAGCAAAACACGAATACGCGGAATCCATCCGGATAATCAAGGAAACCATATATGATTGCTCCTCAATAATGGGGACAAGCAATTACCTTTATGTTACTGCGATGAACGAACTTGCAAGCTTTCATTTGAAGTGCGGGGAATTCGAGAAGGCTATTAACTGTTGCGAAAAGGCACTGGAGGCATGTCAATCTATGTCTCCTGAAAAAGGTGAAGATTACGCAATGACACTTAACAATCTAGGCACCATCTATGCAGTCATGGGAAACTACAGAACAGCCATTGAAGTGACTGAAGAGGCCAAGGATATCAGATTCAATATATTTGGGAACGATAGTCCGGATTACGCACTCTGTCTTAACAATATAGCCAAGTATTATTCCAAACTCGGCAACTATGCCTATGCTATCAAGATGGAGGAACTTGCCTTGGATTCATATTTCAAATATTATGGGTACAAGGGATCCGAATATGCCACATCAGAGAACAACCTCGCGGAGTACTATTATTTGAAGGGGGATATAGAAGCTGCAATAGAAACAGAAAAGGATGCCGTAGAGATTTGGTTGGAACTGTTTGGGGAGAATCATCCGGATTACGCAATTTCCCTCAATGACCTTGCAAACTTCTACTATATCAACGGTAATTACGAAGAGGCTATCTCATGTTGCGAGAAAGCGCTTTCCATCAGGAAAAAGATATGGGGGGAAAGACACCCAGACTATATCCTCAGCCTGAACAATCTGGCTCAATACAAATATGGGACAGGGCTCATGGAGGAGGGCATCAAGATTCAGAAGAATGTAGTTTCCCTGTATGAACAGATTCTGGGCACCTCACACCCTGACTATGCTCTATCCTTGCTCAACCTTGCAGAAATGTATTCGAAGTCTGATTCTCTTCAAAAAGCTATAGAACTAGCTGAAGAAGTATCAAGAATCTTCAGTTCCACATATGGGGAAAATGGCGCTCAGTACGCATTCAGCCTCAGCTTGCTGACTGAATATTATGCATTGGAGGGAAGGAAGAAAGAAACTGAGGAACTCGCCGTTCAAACCGGATTACTATACAATGATATCATCCTTACGAACTTCTATCACCTAACCAGTACTGAAAGGCCTTTGTTCTGGAGAGCAAATGACAGATGGTATATCCATGAATTACCTTATATATCATATCTTTCCAGAACACCTGGCATTCTTTCCGTTCTATACAACTCCGTCCTTTTCAGCAAGGGAATATTATTGAATGCAGAAATCGAGATGAGAAAACTCATCCAGGAAAGCGGAAACCAAGAGGTGCTAAATGTATTTGACAAGAATAAGCGTGACAGAGACATTCTCAACTATCTCCTCAACCAACCGAAAGACCGACGAAAACTTAATTCCGATTCATTGGAAAATATCATAAGGAATCAGGAGGCATTTCTCATGAAGAAGTCACAGTCATTCGGTAATTATACAAATAGCCTTTCAACGACATGGAAACAGGTACAATCAAGACTTGACAAAAAAGAAGCAGCAGTGGAGTTCCTCCTTGTATCTCTATCTCCAAACGAAACCCGGATTTGTGCCCTTGTCCTCAAAAGCGACTCTCAATATCCTGTTTTTTTTGACTTGTGCGACGAAGAACAAGTCAAGATGATCTCCCAAAATAAGGACTTTGAAAACGACAGACTATATAGCCTTGTATGGGAACCATTAAAACAAACCCTAAAGGGCATCAAATCAATTTACTTTGCTCCAGCAGGGTGCCTATATAACTTGCCTTTGGAATATGCCAAATTGTCTGGCAAGACATATATGAATGACAGGTTCAACATGTTCAGGGTGTCTTCGACAAGAGAACTAGTGGAAGTGTCGACCGATTCGATACGTAATGCCGTTTTATACGGTGGATTGGCTTACTATGCGGACTCTACTTCCATACGTGCTGCGAACGACGAAAACAAGATTGTCAAGACAAAACAGTATGTTGCAGAAAGAGCCGTCCTTGATTCCACGCTCTCAAGGGACGGCCTGAAATATCTGGAGGGCACGAAACGAGAAATCGACACTATTGATATCATTCTTGCAGCCAATGACGTACCTCATAAAAAATATGAAGGTGTATTCGGGACAGAGGAATCCGTCAAGGCCCTTTCCGGTAGCGGCACAGGAATTCTCCATATCGCGACACATGGTTTCTATTGGACACCCGATGAAATCAATAGATATATACCGTTTGTCCATTCAGATGACATCAGTGACCTGTTTTCAATTGAAGACAAGGCACTGACCAGATCCGGATTATGCATGTCAGGAGCCGGAGGTGCACTTTCTGGAAGCCCGTTCCCGGAATATATGGAAGACGGTGTTTTAACGGGCCAGGAGATATCCGTGCTTGATTTTAGGCGTCTTGACCTGGTGGTCCTTTCAGCATGCAAGACAGGTCTAGGGGATGTGACTTCGGATGGCGTATACGGACTACAGAGGGCTTTCAAGAAATCTGGAGCTCATGCTATAATAATGAGCCTATGGAAGGTGGATGATGATGCTACATCCACAATGATGGCGGATTTCTACAAGAACCTTCTTTCAGGTTTGGACCTCCAAGAGTCTTTCAAGAAAAGCATCTCACATATGAGGAGGCTCTATAGATACAAGGAGTGGGCAAGCTTTGTCATCTTAGATGGTATATGACGAACCATCAAGAAAAACTATCCGATCACGCTCTGTTCAATTCATGGTTTAGGTTACCGACCATTCCGAGAACCGAAGAGGAATCCAATCTCTTCACAAAACAGTATTGTGCATCCTTATATGGGATCTCCATTCTGGGTTCAGTTAGGAAGACACCATTGCAAACATCTACTTCTTTCGCCTTAGAAGCAACAATGTCTTCATAGTTATTTCCCACAACAGAAGATACGATCGGATAAGCCACGACATGCTCATTGGGCACAACATCCACTATCACACAAAGTCTGTAGTCTTCGACAGTGGGAACAAAAACCAAATCGAATCTCGACAAACTTCTACCTCGACATCTGTCATAAGCGGTACGAGAAATATTGATGCCACACCTTTGAGTTTGTTTCGACAATGAAGAATCAATTTTGCTTAAACTACGAATAACCGTCTCCAACCTGGATACAACTGAACGACGACTGAACCGATCGCTAGACAAGGAGTATCCGACCGATTTGACTTCATCCCCCAATTCATCCATCCCCAGACTATATAAATATCTCCTGATATTCAAAAAAGATCTGGACATTACTGCAATGTCGAACTGGTAAGACTCAATACGCTTGATACATTTCTTGATTTCGCTGATGATTGCCTTTGTTTTCATAATGTATTTATTTTTGATTTTATCTACTCTTTATGCCGTATTTCCTGAAAAGTAAACAAAAAAAGGAAAATAGTGCATTTATTTAAATAATTCCTTTGTCATTCGGAAAATTAGCTATATCTTTGCATCATTAAAAACAAATCTCATGAAAAGAATCCTTTACCTGCTATCTGCAATATTGTTCAGCACATGCCTGCAAGCCCAGTCCAAGCGCGCACTCCTTATCGGCATATCCGAATACACCAAATCCGAAAAGACTCAAGACCGTGATTGGGATAACATACATGGCGCCAACGACGTGAGGCTCCTGACCCCTACCCTCTCCAAACAGGGCTTCACCGTCGATACCCTGACGAATGCCGATGCCACAGCCGACAACATAAGGAAAAGATTGAAGACGCTAGAGAAGAAAGCCGGAACCGGGGACATGGTGTTCATCCATTTCAGTGGGCATGGACAGCCAGTAGAGGATGCCGACAAAGACGAGAAGGACGGATGGGATGAAGCCTTCATCCCCGTGGATGCCCCAAAGAGATACGTCAAGGGGAAATACGAAGGGGAGAACCACATCCTCGATGACGAACTCAATGTCATATTTACCAAAATAAGGAAGAAAATAGGTCCAAAAGGTTTCGTATACGTGATTGTGGATGCATGCCATGCAGGGACATCGTCAAGAGGAACGGACGACGAGGAATACATCCGCGGCACGAATGAAGGCTTCGGACCGGAGGGAAAATATTTCAGGCGTCCGGAGCCCGGCAAAAGGACAGAACAGACTTTCAAAATACCGAAGAACAGCAAACTGGCAGACATCTGCGTCCTGGAGGCATGCCGAGCAGATGAATACAACCGAGAGTTACGCCGCAAAGGGAGCTACTTCGGTCCCCTCTCATTCTATCTTGACAAGGTCATCCAGAACATGACACTGGGCAAGGACATCAGCTGGATTGACAAGGTAAAGGATTTCTACTCCAGGGACAGTGCCTTGCAGGGCGAACAGCACATCGTGATAGAAAACAGCCTGTGATGGCGACGAATGCACCATGAAGAAGATACTGCTTGCCATCGCGTTGCTTCTGTTCTCCGGCATCGTTTCCGCGCAAAGGACGCGGGAGGACCTCATGTCCCTCATCACACAGGCAAACGGAAGACTTGAATCCGATTTCAAGGCCGGAAGGATCGATGCCTGCTCCGCAGGAATAGACAGCATCGAATCGTGGTTCGGACAACTGCAGGCCATGGACAGCCTTCGGGCGGATTCCCTCCTCCTCTTCAAGGCATACCTATATGGCGTCAAGGTAGAGAAAAGGCGAGGCAATCCGGAGCGTGAGATCCGGCGTAACGTCCAGTTGTGCCTTCTTGCCGATTCCAAACTGGGGACATTGTTACAAGGCGGTTTGAGTCCCGAGAGTTTCCTGAAATTCTGGACAAACCTTTGGGAACTCTATACGGCAGCCGAACGCCATGAGGAAGCCCTGGCTGTGGCACAGTATTCGGTTGGTCTGTGCAAGGCTCTGCCTGACTACCTGAATGCACAACTCAACAGACTCGGAATCTCCTATTCGAATATCAGGGACTATGAGATGTCCAGCCACTGCTATGAGATAATCCTGGAGAGATTCGACAGGGACAGCACGTTCTTGAAAGCCCCGAAGGACTACTATACCGTGATGGTCAACCTCGAAAAGGCATACTACAGGCTTGGGAAATACAGAAAAGGCCTGGATCTGCTCACATCACCCCATGCACTTGCCATTGAGGAATATGCGAAAGAGAACGACCGGGAAGGCTATCTGCATCTGCTGAGATGCAGGTATAATCTATTGATGGAACTCGGAGAACTGCCGGATGCCGGCCTTCTCGCCCGTCAGATACGGCAGCATGCCGAAGAAGAGTACGGCAAACAAAGTCTACAGTATGGAGAGTCCCTCAATGGTCTACTTGAATATCACCTTGCCTATCTTCAGCTCCATCCGGAAGACACTGCCGGCACAAGCGAGGCAATGACCGATTATTCCGAGACAAAGGCATTCTGGGAATCATACCATCCCGTCAAAACCGATAGGGCATATCTCTCACATCTTAACGACAAGGCCCTGTATCAATCCCTCATTGGTGACAAGGAAGCTTCGCTAGCCACCTACAGGAAACTCATATCCCTTCATGAAAAGAATGAAGACATCCCTGTATACGAGAAGATACAGGTATTGACCAACTACGCGATCACATTGAAAGAAGCGGGCAACTGGCAGAATTCGGAGCTCTCCCTCTTCCAGGTCCTCGACCTCTGCAGAAAAGAGGACCTTATGCATTCCGAGGCCTGCGCAAAAATCTTCAGGACCCTGAGTGAAATACAGTTGACCCAGTATAACAATACCGAGTACGCAGAAGCTTACGCCAACATCTCATACGGAATATGCTCGAACCTGAAGAATGCCGGACTGGAGAACATATATTGCCTGAAACAACTTGCCATCGTCAATTCGACGATAGGCAATTATGAACGCAGCCTTGACCTTCAGCTGCAAGCCATCAGGGAGAAGAGGAGGCTCGGCATCCCTCTACATCCAGAAGACTGGCTCTCATGCGCCACAGCCTGCCAATCGGATTCTCTAGTCCTGTCAACCGTAAGGTTTGCCTTCGATGTCATGGAAAACACCGGAGACTATCGGTCAAAGGCTCATGCCCTGATGCTGAAGGGCAAGGCGTTGGCCGGTCTCGGGAAATATGAAGAGGCGGAAGAGTGCCTGACCGAAAGCCTCAGGATCAGGGAGGAAGGCTGCGACACAACGCAGATGGCATATTCCCTCGCAGCCCTTGCCAACCTCTACACCTTCTGGAACAAGACGGAGAAGGCGAAGCATCATGCACTCGAGGCCTGCAGACTCCTGCCCCAAGAACCTATGACGAGGTCAAACCTCGCCGCCGTCTACTATGTCTCGGGAGAACGGGAGAAGTTCGAGTCCCTGCTGCCGTTGCTCTTCGAGGACACCAGGAGCAGCATACGAGATGCATTCCGATACATGGACAGCCGGCAGAGGGAGCCATTCGTACTTTCCGACCAGTGCTACACCCACTCCTTCCTCGCCTTCCCGTCAAGATTCCCCGGGAGCGACAGATGCGCCGGCTATGCCTATGACATGGCACTCATAGAGAAAGGGTTGCTGCTCTCTGCCTCAAGGGGATTCCAATCGGCGGCGGCAGCCAGCCGGAACCCGAGGGTCATGGAGGCTTACGGGGAATGGATGAGGTTGTCCGGACAACTGTCTACGGAGCATGACTCCGTGAACCAGGAACGGACAGCACACAGGATCTCCATGCTCGAAAAGGAACTGCGACTGGAACTAGCAGACAATGAGGACAAGGATATCCTCCTCACCTGGAAGGACGTCTCTAACTCTCTTCCGGATAAGGGCATAGCCATAGAATTCGCCGAAGCTAGCAGTTCCGACAACCTGCTTGAATTTCAAAGCGACAGCACGCGTCTGGTCGCAATGGTCGTCAGGAAAGGCTGGAATGCACCCAGATATATCCCTCTTGCGGAATCCTCGACCATCCGCGACATCCTTGCGCAAGGAGCCCTTGCCTACCGCAGGGAAAACTCCTCCCTGCTGTATGATGCCGTGTTCAAGCCCCTCTGCCCATATGTCTCGCCGGGGGATACCGTCTTCTTCTCTCCTGCGGGACTGATGCACCATATGAATCTCGAGATACTTGTGAACGAGGACGGGAAGGAGCTATGTGACATATACAATATGGAGCGCGTCTCGTCCACCAGAACCCTATGTGACAGGCCGACACCCGTCATAGCGAAGGAGGCAATCCTTTTCGGAGGTCTTGCATATGACGCGAAAATCAAGCGTCCGGTACGTCAAGGATCCCGAAGATTGACAAGGGGCCTTGCACTTGAAAAGCATCAGCGCCCGGACTCCATCTTCCGATATGGAGTGGAGTATCTGGAGAAATCCCTGGAGGAAGTGGAGGCTATCAGCCGCATCCTCGGCGACAGGAAGTACGACTGCCATGTCTACAGCGGAGAGCAAGGGACGGAAGAATGCTTCAAGGGTCTTTCCGGTACAGATGCCTCGATTCTTCATATAGCAACACACGGGTTCTACATCGAGGATGCAGCAAGGAAAAGACTTCCCGCCTATCTCAAGAATATTTGGAGCGGCAGCAGATACAAGGCGGCCGATGCCATGCAGAGAAGCGGTCTCATACTGGCTGGCGGACAGGCCGCATGGATAGGCGATTCCATCCCCGCAGGTGCCGAAAACGGCATTCTTCTGGCGGAGGAGATAGCGCGGATGGATCTCTCAGGGGTAGACATCGTGGCGCTATCCGCATGCCAAACGGGCCTCGGAGAGATAACGGACGACGGCGTCGTCGGGCTTCAGAGGGCATTCAAGAATGCGGGAGTGCAAAGCATCATCATGAGCCTGTGGAAGGTGGATGACGCTGCGGCATCACGAATGATGCAGGCATTCTACCAAGAATACGGCAACGGCATGAGCAAGACGGAAGCCTTCAAGACGGCAAGGGAGAAAGTCAAGAAGGAATGGCCAGAACCCGTATACTGGGCAGGATTCCTGCTCCTTGATCCTCGTTAAAAAGAGATGGAACTGACTACACATATAATAATAAGAAGAGCGATGATGACGGCGCTGTTCGCCATCATCGGTTTCGTCACGCAGGCACAGACGTCCCCGGACATATGGACGGTGATAGATACCGTCAAGGCCATGATCAGTCGCAGGGACATGACCGCCGCAGAGACGACCCTGCTCCTCAATGAAGAGAAATTCAACGATGAGCGGGGAAGGCTGGAATACGACATACAGATGGGTATCATCTACCAGTACAAGTACGAGATGAATCCCACATTAAACAACTGGAAGGGCCTGGAACTGCACCTCAATCGCATTCTTGACTTCTTTTTTGACGACATCCAGGAGAAGGAGGCGATGGGCGGCAATTATTGGAACGTCGCGGAATACCTTTCCATGTACTACTACAGGAGGATGGACAAAGGCATCGAGAAGCTGTGCAGCAGGTGCGACAAGGCATACGAACTGTCTGACAAGACCAGGAGTTCGGCATCCTACCGCATTGTACTTCAGAACACATATGGATATCTGACCGACTCCGGACAATGGGGGCCAAGCATCATCGTCGCCCGCAAGCTCCTGGACAGCATGCTGTCCGACAATGACAACCAGGAACTCCTTGCCATAGCCTTCAGGATGTATGGGGACTCGCATCTTCAGACAGGACTGGCCAACCCTGACAGCGACATAAATTGGAAGGGGATGGCGGAAGAACAGTACAACAACTCGGAACTCGCCTATTCGAAGATACCCGGTTTCAAGCAACTGCCGAGCTATGCCGACCTGCAGAAGAGCAAGAAGGCACTGCAGTCATCGGAATCACTTGTCGACAGCCTTGCGTACTTCAAAAGGATAGCGGACTCCAGTCAGGCGGACAAGGGAAACCTGCGTTCAGCCGCCTCCTTCTTCCTGAGGCATGACCCACTCGATGCCAACTCCTGCCTGATATCAATACTTAACTATATCGAGAAAGCCCGCGAAGCCTTCCAGTACGACGAAGCCGAGGCATTCTTGAGAAATGCCATTGACATCATCGGGACCAAATCAGAAGAACCGGCACACACGGCACTCCTGTACGAAAGACTGGCGGACCTCTATTACCAACATGGATCATATGAGAATGCTCTGGAAGCTGCTGAAAAAGCAAGGGGATATCTCGAAAATCTGGAGAAAGGCGGCATACTGTACCTTGAGGGAGAATGTACAAGGATCAAATGCCTGAGGGATCTGAAGAAGGATGGACTGGTGGAAGCGGTGTACAGTCTCAAGGAAGACGTGCTTTCTTTCGAAGATGACGTGAAGGACAGTCCCATGTACCTCTCCATACTCAATCATCTTGCCGGTTTCCTGAACGACATCGGAGAAGCCGAGGAGTCTGATGCACTCCGGGACAGCGTCATCATCATGACAGCAAACAATCCAAAACTACAGGAGGTACATTCCAACGCCGTGTTCACGAAGGCGGCCAGTGAATACAACAAGGGCCATTTCCGAAAGGTCGTCGAACTGCTTGACCCGATCATCGAGGTGGAAGATGACATCACGTACAATGAGCCGGGATATTACCTTTATGTGAAATCACTGATCCTTACGGATGACACCAGGTCGACAGAAATCATAGATCAATGGATCCAAAAATCACAAAAGGTCATTGAGATAGTCTACATGCTTACCGGCGCCGGAGGCCGAGATGTCTTCTGGGGCATAAAGTCGAGAGAGATCATGGAGCTCTGTCTCCTCAATGCCAGCCGCCGACCTACCTCCGAAGCCATGAAGACCGCATACGAAAATGTGCTATACGCCAGAACCCTCAAGCTTCAGGCATACCGTGACTTTGTTACCGGGATACTTGAAGAAGGCGATGAATGGGACCGGAAAGCATACAAGAGGTTCCTGGAACTGGGTGATTCCATCAGGCAATGCAAGGATGACAGCATAAGAAAGGAACTGCGGATAAAGCAGGAAAACATCTACAACGGAATCGCCTTCTACAGGGCAATGGATGGAAAATTTACCTTGAAACAAGAGAACGTGCTCGAGAAGATACATGGAACATTGAAAAAGAAGGAAGCAGCCATTGAATTCGTATACATTCCTCAGGATAACCGCCGCTACATCTATGGTGCCATGATATTGAAAGGCGGATCAGACGGGATCCCAGTTCTTGTGGAACTCTGCCCTACAGATACCCTGGCAGGCTTGCTCAATGGCAATGCTACAGAGGCGATATATGGTGATGAGAGACTGTATGAACTCATCTGGGAAAAGATCGAAAAGGAACTGAAGGGGCACGACAAGGTATTCTATTCGACTATCGGCCACATGAACTTCATCAATTTCGATGCAATCTTCCACAGGGGGAAACGAATAGGGGACCGATACAGGCTTACCAGACTGAGCTCGACATTGCTTATCCCGAAGCTGTCTGAAACGGGAGAGTACGGAGACGCCACACTATACGGAGGTCTCAGATATGAGGACGCGGAAGAGGGCACTGCGTATGGAAAAGAAGATGCAAGAAGAGCGGGCATACGATTCCTCGGGGCATCCGAGACAGAGGTGTCGATCATCGACTCGCTGCTGAAGACAAGGAGCATCCCGTCGCAATGCTTCACGGGATACAACGGATCAGAAAAGGCATTCAGGGAACTGAGCGGAAGATCTACGGATATTCTTCACCTTGCGACGCACGGGTTCTACCTATCATCAAAGGAGGCAAGACAGAAGCATGGCATCATGGAAGCGAGAGAAGATGACCAATTTTCGGACATTCCCCTCTCCTATTCGGGCATCCTCCTGTCCGGAGCAAAGGATGTATGGGAGAACAACCATGATTCAAGATCCGAAAATGACGGGATACTGACAGCCGAAGAGATATCTTCCCTCGACCTGTCAAATACAGACCTCGTGGTGCTGTCCGCCTGTTCTTCCGGCCTTGGAGAACTGGATACCGTGGAAGGCACCATGGGGCTGGTAAGAGGATTCAAGATGGCAGGCGCCAAGACTTTGCTGATGAGCCTGTGGGAAGTTGATGACACAGCCACATCAGAGTTCATGATATCCTTCTACAGCAATCTGCTGAGCGGCAGAACACACTGGGATTCATACCGCAGGACACTCGATGAGATGAGGAGGAGATGGAAAAGGCCAAAGGACTGGGCAGGTTTCATACTTCTTGACTGATCGCACATGCCCTGGGCATACTCCAACTGGAAATCCTTGTCAAACGGAACGAGGCCGCTGACGATACCATCACTTGAAGAGCAATCATTTTGAGCTACCCGAAAAGGGTGGCTCTTTTTTTTGTTTACCTTTCAACTTACTCCGCATAAGGGATGCAGGGCTCCTGAAAAGGACAGAAAAAAAGAAAGCTGTTTACCTTTCACGGAAACCTGCATAAGAGTTGCAATAACAAAAAAACAAAACAAAATGAGTTACGCCAGTTTCTCCACAACGAGCCTCTTCGAGTACCTTCCCACTCGATACCAGGCAACCTGCGAGCAGCAGATGAACCGCCGCGAGGTCTATGACTTCAAGGACGGATACTGTTCAGACAGAGTCTACAACGGATTGAAGGACAAGATCCTCTCCATCGTCAACGGTAACAGCAGAGGATGGGTCATCGCCTTCATCCCCGGTTCAACAAGCCTGCGCACCCGCATAAAGTACCACAATCTGGCACAGCGGCTTGCAAAAGACCTCGACGTCGAGGTGTGCGAGGACGCCATAGTCAACACCTGCGACCGACAGTCCACCATGGTGACCGGAAAGGTCTCGAACCCGACATCCACCTTCTCCATCTCAACGTCAAGAATCTATGGAAAGAAGGTCATCCTCATCGATGACGTGATCACGACGGGGTCCTCTTTCAGGAACTGCGCAAGCAGACTGATGGCGAGCGGTGCGACAAGTGTCCACGGTCTCTTCGTGGCAAGAACGATCAATCCCGATTGGTACTAACATATCATCATTAACTACAACGAGCATGAATACAACCTATTCGACACATGCGCTGATGGAATATCTTCCAACGCGCTACACAGCTACTCCACAGCAGCAGGCAGACCGCAACGAGGTCTACAGATTCAAGGACGGCAACTGCTCCACCCGCGTCCTGGACGGACTCGTTTCAGAAATCAACAAGATCACAGGTACAAACAAGGACCGCTACCTGATCTGCTTCATCCCGGCATCAACAGCCGCAAAGACACGGACAAGGTTCCAGCAACTTGCTGCCAATCTCAGAAACAGGACAGGATGCAATGTCAGCCTAACGGGCATCCACAACGCCTATGACCGAGAATCAGCCATCGTAACGGGCAAGACAGACAACCCGACGGCATCCTTCTGCGTCAATGACGACGAGGTGCGAGGCAAGAAGATCATCCTCATCGATGACGTGATCACGAGAGGTCGTTCGTTCAACGGCTGTGCCGCAAAACTGATGGCAGCAGGAGCGACAAGCGTCGAAGGCCTGTTCGTCGCCAAGACGATCAATCCCGACTACATCAGCCACGGTTGCGGATATGACTTCGAGCCGGATTACTTCAACGAGGACGAGTTCGATCCGATGGATTACGACGAATGTTATGAGCCGGATCCTGAAGACTTCTATGACGAGCCGGATCCTAGCGACTACTACGGATTCTAATCAGGTATCGACAACCACAGTTCACAAAATCCCTGTCCGGCCATCCGGACAGGGAGATTCGCAAGAGTTTTCACGCGAAAAAAAGGAACAATCGGCACAAATATCAACTTTTGCATTATATTTGCACAAAAAACAACAAACGTATGGCACTTTCTAGAGAACAACTCCTAGCCTATCTCAGACTGCCTAAGCTGGGCACGGTCAAGGGTTTCGCACTGGGGGACCTTGCCAAGGACAAGGATATAGTCCCATGCAATGCAAGGGACATGGTTGAACTGCTTGACCTTTGCCGCAGCATGAATCCGTCGCTCCGCATCTCAGAATACACAACAGAAGAGATGCAGGAAGCCCTGGATCTTGCCAGTCATCTGATCGAGATGTCGGAAGACATGGGCATCAGGCTCGTAACCTACTACGAAGACAACTTCCCTGAAAAACTCCGTCAAATCCGCTCAAAAGGTAAATTCGCCGCTCCACTGACCCTGTGGTACAAGGGGTGTCTGGATGTCGTTGACCTCCCCGGAATAGCCATCATAGGCACCAGGGAACCCACACCGGAAGGCATCAAGGCCGGTCATTACTTCGGCAAGGCATTCGCAGAAGCGGGCTTCAACATAGTTTCCGGACTGGCATACGGATGCGACAAGAGCGGACATGAGGGCGCCCTGATGGCCGAGAACGGTACAACAACGGCGTTCCTGGCCCATGGACTTGACACCGTCTACCCCAAGGAACACAGTGACCTTGCCGACGAGATCGTGGCAAAAGGAGGCCTCCTGATGTCGGAATATCCCATCGGAACACGCGGCATGGCAAACTACTTCATCGAACGGGACCGCCTCCAAAGCGGACTCTCAGAAGCCTGCCTCGTCATACAGACCGGCAGGTCGGGCGGCACTATGCATGCAGTACGGGCAACGATAGAGAACGGCAAACCCCTGTATGCCGTAAGCTACAGCAGCAGCGACATCATGGCACAGCCCAAGGTGGCAGGGAACAGCATGCTCATCTACGAGGGAATAGACGCGGGGAAGGGTCTGGCGTACGGCAAGGCTACCCCTCTAACAAGCAAAAACATTGATGAAGTTATCGCATCCCTCAAAGCTGCATATGACAGAAGCCGCAAATCCGAAGCCTCAAACGAAGCAACCGACGAAACGGCTATTGGGAAGGACGAAAAGGGACAACTACTGTTATTCGAATAAAGCCATGATAAAGAACATCATATTCGACCTCGACCTCACACTGGTCGACACGACGGTACTGGAACAGGGCCGCCATGACAGGCAGTGGAACCTCGTGTATTCCATGATTCCTCAGACAACAGTATACCCCGGCCTGGACAAGGTCTTCGACATCATCCGCAAGTTCGGGATCAAGGTGGCCATCGTCTCCACATCCCCCGGCCAATACGTCGAAAGGTTAGTCCGACACTTCAACATCCCCTGCGACCACATCGTCGGATACCACGATGCCAAGCCCATAAAACCTGCACCAGCGCCCATGCTGAAGGCACTAGAGCTGCTGGGATGCAGTGCAAGTGAAGCGATATCCTTCGGAGACAGGCAGATAGACATCCAGGCATCCAATGCTGCGGGGATAGAGAGCGTGGCCTGCTTCTGGGGGACGAAGGAGAAGAGCCAACTTCTGGCCTCAGGATACCGACATGCCATCGTCAAGCCGGAGGAAATACTGACGCTGATACGATAACGATCCCATTTCAATCATCAATAAATTCTTAAAACCGTGAATACTTTAGAACAAGCAAAGAAGTATGCTGAAGGTAAAGCAAACGAAGCGATTACCAAGGCAATAGAAGAAGCCTATATCGAAGGATACAAGGCAGGTTACAAGGACCGTGAGGAAGAGATTCCTATGGATCTTCGCGACAACAAGACCGAGTATGTTGATCTGGGTCTGCCAAGCGGTACACTGTGGTCGACAGATTATGAAAGGCTTGACGGAAAACGTCTATATCTTCCCTATGATAAGGCAAAGGATTTGAAATTGCCAACAAGAGAGCAATGGGACGAATTGAAAACCATTTGCAAATGGGAGTATGATATTGACAGTGACTACGATTTTTGTCGTTGCAGATGTGTAGGTCCAAATGGTCAGATTCTGACATTTGAAAGAACCGGACGCAAAATCACTTCAGATGAAATAGATGTTTGGGAAGCGTTCTTCTGGATCGAATACGAAACCGACTCCAATGATAAAGGTGCTGTTCACATGTATAATTATGGGAAAAACGACAAGAAAAAAGATGGATATTGCGAAATTTCCGCTAATTTCTCTGGTTTCAAGCTTCCTGTAAGACTAGTAAGATAATTATACATGCTTACAAATTTAGCAAGCATTTCAACGACAATCAATCATTCATCAAAGCAGCCCTATCCTCAAGGATGGAGCTGCTTTGACAAATAAAAAGACCGTCAGCAACCCATTCAACGAGAATGATAATGGTAGTATCGTTGATAGTAAATACAATGACGGAGCTATGAGAATAAAATGACTCTACTATAATACATGAACAACCTTCGAATCAGTTTCACATCCTGTCAAGAATGATTTGAAAACTCAGTTTTGAGAAACCTTTATCAAGTACAGACCCAATCTATCATGAAACTATTCATAATACTTTTTCCTTAAATTGATCAACGACTATAGAATAACACTACTTATGAACTAGATTATCTGTGAATTTCTTGCAAATGTCAAATTTTTTATCGTACTTTGCAGCGTAATACCGAAAAGAAGCTCGGATGAGAATAGAAAAAGGCACTTCTATTATGTTTAAAACGACTCATAAGCATGTGTTTTGCATGCACAACACGTTTGACCAATATAATTACCGTAAATTATCACTACAATAGGTTATCAATTTGAACTTCCCAAGATGAACACAACAATTCAAAAAAAACTGCAGAAGCTAATTCCTGCAATCTACTATCACCTGAAGGCCTCTCGACCAGGATCAGGCATCATGGATTTTGGAGCTCTAGGTGCCAGCGTGATAAATTATATGATCTCCAAGGGTGAGATCCAAAGTTGGGAAAGGGAAGAGTGCTCTGCATATCTTGCCCATCTCATCAGCCTGGCCTTCCCCGCCGGCCTGCCTGAATATGTTGTCAAGGAACTGAAGGGACATATCGAGAAGCAGTCCCGAAACGGATTTGACGACATCTCCATAATGCTGTACAACAAACTTTAACTCATTTGCCACATGAAAATATTATTAATAGCTGCCGTTATCATCATCGTCTTCTTATGGTATATAAATAAATCGGAATCCGAGGAGGAGTTGCGAAGAAAAGCAGGACTTACCGATGAGAAACTGGAAAAAATGCGGGCGATATTCTCTCCCTTGAACAAGGATGAGAGAAATATAATCTATTTCTTTGCCGACGTGTTCAAGGAAATGGCAAAGGGCAACCCTATAAGCATCATGAAGTGGATGCGTATTCTGGATGTACTGGCCCTTGTCCTAGGACTTTCCAAAAAGGAGATCAAGGAGTTCTCCAAGAGTAGAGACCTAGACAGACAAATCGAGGTTCTTAAGGGCATCAAGGAGAAAAACCCAGAAATCACTGACACTCTTCTATGCACATGCTATGAGATCGTAGAACTCTCTTGCGGCAAAGTGAACGGGCAACCAGCGGAGGTAGTATCCAGACAATTGTTTACAAAAACATTCAATGAAATCGGCTATACGAATCAGGAAATATCCAACTGCATAAACAGGTCCTGCTACTTCATCCGCAACTTCAATTATGGGAAACGCCCTTGAACCATTTTTTGAACATTTTAATGCCATCTGATATAAAAAAATCAGATGGCATATTTTGTTTACCTATCCCTTTTTTCTGCATTAGAGATAGAAGGTACTACAGATCCTTCAAAAAGGCAGCCCGACATCTTGCTAATAGGAAGGATGAAAGGCAACACAAAAACAACAAACAAAAGAATGGGAATCTTTAGCATCAACAAGAAGAAAGCCCCGATGGATTGCGACAAGCCAACGGGTGCAGCAGAGAGTGTGAAAAGCGAGGCAACAAGCCAGCCCACAGTGAACAATGAACAAGAGAAGACAGCCATGGATAAGGTGGCTCCCAAGAACATCGGAAAGCTGGACATGGTCATCGCCTTCGACACCACGGGATCGATGGCCGCCTACATCGAAGACGTCCGAAAGCAAGTGGCAGAACTTGTCCCAGGACTTTTCAAGGACAACGAGGACCTGCGTCTCGGCATCGTCGCTTTCGGCGACTACTGCGACATGAAAGGCCCGAACGAGTTCGGTATCGCGTACCAGTGTCTTCCTCTGACGGACAACGAGAATGAAATCATCCGCTTCATCCGCGATTCCGAGAACACTTCGGGAGGCGATGGCGACGAGTTCTATGAACTGGTCATCAAGAAGATCGTGGAGGAGACGAAATGGCGAGAGGGATCGACGCGTTCCATCCTGCTGATTGCGGACGCGGAACCACATCCCATCGGATACTCCTACGAGAACATCGTCTCCAGAAACAGCATCGACTGGAAAAAGGAGGCAGAGAAGGCAGCCGGGAAGAAGATCAAGATCGATACCGTGACCATCATCAATCTTCAATGGTTCAAGGAGCTGTCTGCAATGACAAACGGCATCAGCATACCTTTCTGCAGCTACGACAAGACGGGAGACCTTATCATGGCCTCCACCATGGCAAGAGGATCGATGAAGGCGCGTGCCAAATTTGACGAACTGAACGAGAGCTGCAAGGACGAGGAGATGAAGAAAGTCTACGCCTGCTTCTTCAAAGAAAGAAATAACCTGTAAAAAAGGAAAAGGCCTGGAGGATTGCAACACGCTCCAGGCCTATTCCCGGAGTCTATCCCCACCCGATAGAACAGGGATAACAAGAGCACTACGGAATCATCCATGAAAGAACATGCGGGAAAGGCGTTTACATTTCCGTCTTTCCTGCATAAGGAATAGGAACATAAAAAGAAATACAATGAAGACCAGAAACATGGAAGCCCTCGGAAGGGCATCGAAGAATCCCGAGATCCGAAGCATGCAGCAGAAAGAGGCAGACGAATTCAATCCGCTGGGCATGCGCATAGAGGAACTCATGATCGAGAGCCAGATAACCAAGAACCCCATACTGAGGGAAAAACTGCTCAACCTCATCGCATCCTGGAAGGAACGTTCAAGGAAAAGCAGGGAACAGAACGAATTGAGCTTCCAGAAGCTTGACAACTTCAAGGAGAACGCCCTGGGCATGGGACTTCGGAAGGTCATGTCGATGATGAGGAGACTTGTCAGGGAGACCGGTGACCTGGAAACAGAGGTGGTGATGACACTCCTGGAACTGGAATTCGCAAACATCGAGGCAAAGCGACACAACGGAGAAACCAGACGCAGGATCTACGAAAGGAAGGACATCCTGCTGGAAAGGCTCGAGCCGATGCTCTACGACTGCAACTGGAAATATGGAGTCAGCTATGCGGACGGAAAGAACGCCTCCTACCTGATATTCATATATCTGCCGAACGGAGTCCAGCTCACATGGCATTGCAACGAGTTCGAAATAGCACAGCAATACCCCTATCTAGAGGAGGAATGGGATGGGAAGGTCTGCTCCACGATGGATAAGATAATCTCATATATAGGGGAAAAATATCTAATAAAGAAACAAGCAGCATAAGATGAAAGCAACATTCAACATTGAGGGAAACATTCTTAGAGCCAACTTCAATCCGGAAGACATCGCTGGACTCGAGACCATAGCGCAGATTTCCCAGGTACTGGCAGAAAAGGCCGGGTGCTCTGAGGCCGCTATAAAAGGGGAAGCAATACTGGTATCGATTGATGACATCGATATCAAGCAGTTCTATAATGTGTTCTTGACACTAAATCCGAACTGGATGGACGGGAAAAGAAAGATCCGTGAAATCATGGAGCTGTTCCAAGGGAAAAAGACCTACTGGGTCATCGAAAAGGCATTCTCAATCGACGAGAGGGAGATTGAAGACAAGGGCCGAACCGACTTCCGAACGGCAGTCATAGCCGGGAACTGCTTCCTGACAAAGGACGAGGCAGAGGATTTCAGAGACAAGATCCGTCTACTCATCCGCAGATATTCGTCACTGGATCTGCAGAACCAGGAGAAGGCTTTGGAGAAAAATCACGAAATAAACTACGCCACCACCGTCAATGAGGAAGATCCAGATTCAGAATCGGGAAACAAGCAGATCCTGTATTTTATCGACTTCCTGGATACGAATGATGACAACCTAACGAAGGAGTCCCAAAATGCCACCTGTTACCCCGGACGTGTCTTCTACGGATTGCTCGAGAACCGACTTCTGAACGAAGCAAACATTCAAGAGAGCACATGTTTCACCAACCCTGACACAGCAACCCTGGTCTGCATGCTGATTGCCGAGATATTCGACTCAAGAGGAGTTAAGTTCAAGGGAGTGGACATGCAGAGCAACAAGCTGGAAGTTGGCCAATAGGCTACTCCACAACCATATAGAAAGAATAACGTGTATCTGTGGCAAAATCCATCAGATACACGTTTCCTTTATGTCTATCCTAAAGCATTGGATATGATTCGTTCGCAATTACACCTTAGTCAGCATAAAAAAAAGTTCTAGGACTCATCCGATGCTGTATCGACAGAATTGAATGCTCAAAGATGTGGAACCCATGATCTGGATCACTCGAAGTCATCATACAATACCTGAGTTTCGTATCGTGAAAGATAAACGAAACTAGGAAACCTCTATTTCAAAATTAAGAACTATTATATATAATTGCCTGTTTTCTTAATACATCAACAATGTATAATGATTATGCCTGTAGTATTTCCATTATTCTTTAATTCTGTCAAGATATATCTGAGCGCTTTTTTTGTCTCCAACTTTCAAATAAACTTTGCCGATACTAGCATATAGCATGACAACAGAAGGATGTTCAGGGCCCAACACACGCTCACGTATGGCTAATGCTTTCTTTAAACATTCAAGTGACTTGGCATAATCACCTTGAATGTAAAAGGTCATACCGATGTTGAATAATAAATTCGCGGTATTCGGATGGTCAATACCCAACACCTGCTCAAAAATGTGTAATGCTTTCTGATAGTATTCCATTGCCTTGGTATATTCTTTCCGGTTATAAAAGACTGTACCTAGGTTGTTGTAGGACATGGCGGTATCAGGATGTTTGAATCCCAACACACGCTCTCGTATGCCCGATGCCTCGTGAAAATGCTCGAACGCCTTGGCATAGTTTCCTTGACTGTCATATACACTGCCGATATTGCTGTATGAAGTGGCAGTATCGGGGTGATAATGACTTAGAACACGCTCACGAATATCCAATGCCTTTTGATAGTACTCCATCGCCTTGTTAAAGTCTCCTTTGTAATAATAAACACCGCCGATGTTGTTGTATGATTGGGCAGTATCAAGATGGTCGATGCCTAATGTTTGCTCGCAAATGTTCAAATCCTTTTGATAATACTCTAACGCCTTGGAATAATCACCTAGATTACAATATACACTGCCGATGTTGTTGTATGATTGGGCAGTATCCGGGTGGCAGAATCCAAAAACTCGCTCACGTATAGACAAAGCCTTCTGAAAGTATTCCAATGCCTTGGAATAATGCCCCTGATTGAGATAAACATCACCCATGTTGTTGTATGATTGGGCGGTATCAGGGTGGTCGAAACCGAATACCACCACACGGTTATCCAGTGCTTTCTTGTAATATACCAAAGCCTGGACATAATCTCCCTTGCAGTAATAAATGCCACCGATATTATTATATATCAAGGACATATCATCTAACGCGGATCCCGACACATGTTCACAGACGTCTAAAGCCTTTTGGTAAAACTCCATTGCCACATCATTAGCTCCTTGACGATGATAAATACTACCAATGTTGTTGTAGGACATGGCGGTATCAGGGTGACGAAGACCCAGAAACCGCTTACGTAAATCCAACGCCTTATTATTGTATTCCAATGCCTTGGCATATCCTCCTTGGCAGTAATAAACACCAGCGATATTGTTGTATAATGTGGCTGTATGTGAATTGTCCAAACCTTGCATGCGTTCATAAATGGCCAAAGCCTTCTGATAGTATTCCAATGCCTTGTTATAGTCTCCCAAGATGTGAAATACATCACCCATGTTGTTGTATGTCCCAGCAATATAGAAATAGTTGGTGTCAGAAACCTGTTCACAGATATCCAAAGCCTTCTGATGATACTTCAATGCCTTAGTATAATCCCCTTGACTGCAAAATAAACTACCGATATTGCTGTATGACGTAGATGTATAAGGATGTTCTGGACCCAACACACGCTCACAGATGTTTGTCGCCATCTGAAAAGATTCCATTGCCTTGGAAAAGTTTCCTTGTCCTTTATACCCACAACCAATCTCATTAAATGAATTCGCAGTAAATGGATGCTCAAGGCCATAGGTTTCTTCACAAATATGTATTAGCCTCTTGCAAACATTTATGGCCTTGTCAAAGAATGCATATTTGTTATAGAATCTACCATACTCGAAAAGCAGATCAATATACTTCTCCTTATCATACTCGCTTTCTTGTGCCATCTCATCGGCTTGTGAATATATCATGTCCGCTCTCTCAATGCGTTCCTCAATCTTAACGCTGGCATCTGCCATCACAGATGACGCCTTCAGCAGAAGCTCGTCTATCGAACTGAATACCATCTGACGCTTCTGCTCCATGTCCTCCTCGCTCCGCTTGAACCCTTCAAGGTTCTTGCCTGCATCCTCCTCCGCAAGGTCTAGTATGTCTATCG
>JAEEGK010002563.1_pt1 | contig 45515 bp, 35 predicted proteins | sample 8958771 | NCBI WGS metagenome assembly JAEEGK01 (sample SAMN16246547, study PRJNA631951) | gut metagenome | biome: gut microbiome; feature: rumen; material: SC-attached | host: Bos | place: Iran: Karaj | collected 2018-10
AATTGCTTGTGGGTATGAAAAAATTGTTGTATTTTTGAACCCTAAAATTGTGCCCTGAAAAAAAGGAAATTATTTGAGTATAACATAAAAATTCAAGGTATGTTAAAAAAATTACTATTAACACTCTGCATTGTGCTGGCGTCGTGGTCGTTGGCACTTGCACAACAAGGTCGTCTCAAGGGTGTCATTACTGACAAGGATACCGGCGAGCCTGTCGCTTTTGCAAACGTCGTTTTGGAGAACGGTGGTACACAAGTGGGCGGTGCGAGTACGGACTTTGACGGTAACTATGACATCAACCCTATTCCTCCAGGAACTTACGACCTGAGAGCAACTTTCGTTGGTTACAACACCTACGTTTCAAAAGGCGTTGTCATCACAGCTAACAAAATCACCTTCCTTGACTTCACGATGAGCATGCAATCTGAGATGCTTGATCAAGTTGAGATCGTCGATTACAAGGTGCCTTTGATTTCAAAGGACCAGACTTCGGCTGGTGCCACCATCACCGCTGAGGAAATCGCGAAGATGCCTAACCGTTCGGCAGAAGCAGTGGCTGCTACCGTCGGTGGTGTGTTCTCGTCAGACGGTGAGGTCGGTAACATGCGTGGTTCACGTTCCGATGGTACTGTGTACTACATCGACGGTGTCCGCGTCATCGGCCAGTCATCAGTGCCTCAGTCGGCTATCGACCAAGTCGAGGTTATCCTTTCAGGTACCCCGGCTATGTACGGTGACGTTACTGGTGGTATCATCAGTATGACCACCAAAGGCCCTTCGAGAACATTCGGAGCAGGCTTGGAAGTCGAACAGTCAATTGACGGTTATGGTCACACCAGAGTCGGCTTGAACGTGCAGGGACCACTTATCAAGGGAAAGAAATCAGAGACAGCTCTCCTCGGCTTCTTCCTCTCTGGCGAGTTTACCCGTAACAAAGATGGTAATATCTCTGCTATCGGTCACTACAAAGCTACTGACGAATGGCTGGATTACATCAAAGATCATCCGCTTCGCCTCTCAAGCACAGGCGACGGTGTCTTACCGAACGGTGAGTTCACCAGAATGGGCTCAATGGAGTATGTGAAGAACTCACAGAACACTTCAAACTGGAGCACAGCATGGACTGGTAACATCAACATCCGTACAACCGAGACAATCAACTTGACAATCGGTGGTAGCTTCAACAAATCGAGAAGCCACGGATACGGCCGTAGCCAGGAGTATTTCAACTTCGACAAGAATGCGATTTACGATGATCAGACATGGCGTGTCTATGGCCGTTTCACCCAGAGATTCCCATCAGATCCTGATAGCCCGTCACTGATCAAGAACTTCTACTATAGCTTGCAGGTTGACTATACCCGTTACAACGCCAAACAGTATGACCCTGATCACAAGAAAGATATCTGGAAATACGGTTACCTCGGTCAGTACATCATCCACAAGACCCCATCATACGTTATGTCAGATACCGCTGTTACAGTGAACGGACATACATATAACAATGTCTTCACAACAGCATCATGGGACTATGATACTTTGGTCGATTTCTACGCAGCTGACTACAACCCGCTGCTCGCCAAATATACATCGATGGTGTATGAATTGTATGCAAACGACCCGGCAGGTCACTATACAAACTTCGATGATATTCAGCTCAGCCAAGGTCTTCTCAACTCAGGCTCGCCATCATATTTCTATGGACTCTACGCTCCTCCAGGAGCCATCCAGACAAATTATGGCTATAGCGAAAGCAGCCAGTTCAACGTCAACCTCTCAACAGCTATGTCGGTCGGCAACCACGAGCTCAAACTCGGTCTCCAGTACGAACAGCGTAACAGCAGATCATACAGCATCGGCGGTTATAACATGTGGTATCTGATGAGAAACCTTGCCAACTTCCATATTGACCAGTTGGATGTCATGAACCCTGAAATCGTATCATACGATGGATTCGTCGATACAGTCAAATTCTACAGATTGTATAACGGCGCCGACCAGTACCAGTTCGACAAGAACCTCCGTGAAAAACTCGGTCTCAGCGTCACAGGAGTTGACTGGATCAACACCGACTCATACAACTTCGAGAACAACCAGATTCAGTATTATGACAGAGATGGTAATATGAAATGGGCTACACTCGACGGTGGCTTCGACCTCAGCATGTTCACCCCTGACGAGTTGACACAAGACGGTGTCTCATACGTCGGATACTATGGTTATGACTACCTCGGCAAGAAACTCAAGAAACAGCCAAGCTTCGAAGACTTCTTCACAGAAGTTGATGAAAACGGTAACTACACACGTCCAGTGGGTTCATTCAGACCTATCTACATGGCAGGTTACATCCAGGATAAGTTCGCTTTCAAAGACCTTATCTTCAACGTGGGTGTCCGTGTCGACCGTTTCGATGCTAACCAGAAAGTCTTGAAAGACCCATATATCCTCTACGATTACTATACAGTAGGCGACAAGAGCAACAATGGTCAGATCACTCTTCCTGACGGAACAACAGCTATAGTCCCAGGCAACATCGGTAGCGACTATGCAGTGTACGTCAATGATATCAAGAACGTGACACAAATCATGGGTTATCGTTATGAGAACACTTGGTACGATGCAAACGGTGCTGAAATCGCTGACCCTACCACTTTGAATGCCGGTAGCGGTGTCACAGCATGGGTTAAAGATAAAGACCAATCACACGTCGATGTCAAGTCATTCAAAGACTACACACCACAATGGAGCGTGATGCCTCGTATCTCCTTCTCATTCCCGATTTCAGATGAGGCTTTGTTCTATGCTCACTATGACGTGTTGACACAGCGTCCTACCAACATCTACACCAATATCTACGATTATTACTACTTCGAACAGAATAGTGGTACTCTCAACAACCCTGCATTGAAGCCAACCCAGACCATTGACTATGAGCTCGGTTTCACCCAGAAACTCACCAACTCATCATCAATGACAATCTCTGCTTACTATAAGGAGTTGCGTAACATGATCCAGATGTACCGTTACACCGGTGCTTATCCTAAGGATTATACATCATACAGCAACTTGGACTTCGGTACTGTTAAAGGTATTGTGGCATCATACGACTTGCGTAGAACAAAGAACGTTCGTCTGCGTGCATCATACACCTTACAGTTCACCAACGCTACAGGTGCTTCAACATCAACAATGGCAGCATTGATTGCAGCAGGTGTCCCTAACTTGCGTTCAACATTCCCAATGCCTTGGGACCGTCGTCACCAGTTCAACGTGACATTGGATTATCGTTTTGCTTCAGGTAAAGATTACAACGGCCCTGTCACAAAACGCGAGGGTAAAAAGCCTATCCAATGGCTCGCCAACACAGGTGTCGCCATCACAATGCAGGGCGGTTCAGGTACTCCATACACCGCATCAAGCAACGTGAACTCACCACAAGGCAACCAGGTCAATGTGTTGAAAGGTTCATACTACGGTTCACGCCTCCCATGGGCATTCCGTTTTGACCTCCGTCTCGACAAAGACATCGACCTTAAGCTCGGTAGCGGCAAAGACGGTGAGAAACGTCCGGCTTACCTCAACGTTTATCTCCAAGTCCTCAACCTGCTCAACGCAAAGAATATCATTCAAGTGTACCCAGCAACTGGTAATCCTGATGACGATGGTTACCTCTCAGCTCCTGAATGGCAGCGTGAAATCGCCAGCCAGACAAACGCTGACTCATACGCTGAGTTGTACAGATTGTATGTCAACAGCATGTACAACTACTCAGCACCACGTCAGATTCGAATTGGTATGATATTTAACTTCTAAACAGAAAATAAAATACTGGAAATATGAAGACTATTATTCGTTTATTAACTGTTGCATTTCTTATTGTAAGTGTAACTGAAGTAAGAGCTGAGAAGAGACCTTATGACGGGCCTCAACCTCGGAATCTGAAACAAACCACTGCAGGATGTACACCGTCATCAACTTTTGCCTGGTTGAATATCAACAATGCAAAAGTGCGTATCAACGCTGGTGGTGATATGTGGTGGGATCTTCCAGGCGGTTCTGGAGCTAAATATTATATCCCAGCTAACGGTTCCGCAACATCATTGTATGCTGGCGCTCTTTGGATCGCAGGTATGGACATCAACAACCAGTTGAAGTGCGCCGCTCTTCGTTTCCGTCAAGGTCCTAACGGCGGCGGTGGTAACGACTTCTGGACAGGCCCTCTTACCGTCGACGGTTCAGCCTCTATCGACGCTGCTACATGTATGGAATACGACAAGATGTACAATATCACTCGTGCTGAAGTCGATGACTTCCTCGCTCACTGCGATGACAGCGGTATTCCTGAACCAGGTTATGAAATCCCGGTCAACATCTTGAACTGGCCTGCTCACGGCGATCCGTCAAGAGGAATGAGCTACTACCTCGCTCCTTTCTTCGACCGCGATGAAGATGGTAACTATGACCCAACACAGGGTGACTATCCTTACTATGACATCACCAACGAACTCTGCCACACCAAGACTCCTACAATGGAAGAGTCAATGGCTGGTACAGTTTACGGATCAATCCTTTCTGACCAAGTCATCAAAGGTGACCAGACAATATGGTGGGTGTTCAACGATAAAGGTAACTCACACACTGAGACAGGTGGCTCGGCTATCGGTATGGAAATCAGAGCTCAAGCATTTGCCTTCGCGACAAATGATGAGATCAACAACATGACATTCTATAGCTACGAGATCATCAACCGTTCAACCTATACCTTGACAAACACATACTTCTCACCTTGGACCGACGTTGACCTTGGTTATGCTAAGGACGACTATATCGGTTGCGACGTGTCACGTGGTCTTGGTTATGGTTACAACGGCGCTCCTGTCGATGGTAATGGTGAAACTGAATCTTACGGCCCTAATCCTCCAGCGGTCGGTGTCGACTTCTTCCAGGGTCCTTACCTTGACCCGGATGGTCTCGACAACCCGAAATACGAATGGGTGGATACATTAGGCTTTACAGTTCACGGAACAGATACAATCTGGAACATCACACATGGTGAACAGCTCTGCGACGAGAGTATCAATGGTGTGAACTTCGGTAACGGCATCATCGATGACGAACGTTTCGGTATGCGCCGTTTCGTGTATCACGACAACACACAGTCATCAGTCAACGGTGACCCTGACTACGCTCCTGAATATTACCTCCTCCTTAGAGGTATCTGGAAAAACGGTGCCAAGATGGAATACGGTGGAACAGCCGTCCCTGGCGCTGCCGGTACAGTGGGTCCTGCCTGCGACTTCATGTTCCCATTCGATTCCGACCCATGTAACTGGGGTACTGGCGGTGTGACACCTGGCGGTGGCTTCAACCAGAACGGTTTCTACTGGAGTGAAGAGACAGGTAACAATGGTGGTCCTAACCCTGTTAACGACCGTCGTTTCATGCAGTCAGCTGGTCCTTTCACCTTGAAATCAGGTGCTGTCAACTACATCACATTCGGTGTGCCGTGGGCACGCGCAACAACAGGCAAAGCATGGGCTTCTGTTGAGCTTCTCCGTAAGGTCGACGATAAGTGCCAGGCTATGTTCGATAACTGCTTCAAAGTGCTTGACGGTCCTAACGCACCAGATTTGACAATCCGTGAGCTTGACAAACAACTCATCATCTATCTGTCAAATTCAGAATCATCAAATAATGTCAATGAGAGCTATATCGAGCCGGATCCTAACATTCCAGAATTCGACGCCGATGGTAACCTTAACGACAGATACTTCCGCTTTGAGGGTTATAAAGTCTACCAGCTTGCTAACAAGGAAGTTAGTGTTGCTGAGATCAACGACCCGGCAAAAGCACGTCTGATATTCCAATGCGATATCAAGAACTATGTGTCACGTATCATCAACTTCATCTATAATGAAGATCTCGGCTATAGCATCCCAACCCTTATGGTTGAAGGCGCTGATAACGGTATCTCTCACTCATTCGTGGTGACACAAGACCAGTTCACAACTAACAACGACCCGAGCCTCGTCAACCATCATACCTATTATTTCATGGCAATTGCTTATGCATATAACAATTACATGACATACGATCCAGAGACGACAGAAGGTCAAGGCCAGAAAGAGCCTTACCTCGAAGGCCGTAAGAACATCAAGATGTATCAAGCAGTTCCACATAAGATTGTGAACGGTACTGTTATTAATTCGTCATACGCCGACAAACCGGTCATCACAAGATGGGTTGGTATCGGAAACGGTGGCAATCAGATTGAACTCGCTGATAAGGATGTTGAAGAGCTGTTGAGCCGTACACCAGGTAGCGAGACCAACATCTTCGGTATGCCAGACTACCCAGTCCTCTATCACCCAACATACAAGAGAGGCTATGGTCCTGTCGATATCAAGATTATTGACCCGTTGAACGTGGTACCTACAGATTATGCAATCTGGTTCCATGATTTCCATACGAAATATATCCAGAAAGTCACAGGCGATCCTGAAATTCCTGGCGATAGCCTTGATAAAAACGTGTTCAGATGGACTTTGAAGGACCTCGTGACAGGTGAAGAATTTGAGTCAGACACCACATCAGAGGTGTTGACAGACAAGGTCTTCATTGAAAGAGGTATCTCGTTGAGAATTGAGCAGGTATGGGACATTGGACCAGACAAAGTCGGTACAAAGAACCCAGGTACATCAAACAAGACCGATTATTTCAGATGCTTATCACCGAACAATGGCGTTATCACAACATCTCTGACATTCGCCGACAGTTCGCAGCGTTGGTTGTCCGGTATCAGAGATAATGATGCTGTTGCTTCAAGCCCTCTGAACTGGATCCGTTCAGGTACCTATGCCGACCAGGATGATGCGTCGAACAACGACTATTCTGTGTCAAGTAAGACCAACGGAACATTCAAACCATACGACCCTTCGGAGAACTATGAGAAGATAGCTCAAGGTACTTGGGCACCATTTATCCTCGGTTCAACAAATACCATTGAAAAGGATAACCCGGGTCCTGTCTATCATCACGCAGCTTCTAAGAAGACTGACTCAATCTGGAGAAAGGTCGGTTCAATTGACATCGTGTTGACTGCTGATAAGTCAAAGTGGACACGTTGCCCTGTTATCGAAACATGCTTCGACTCGCAGTACGCTGAAAACAATGGTGTCCAGTGGAGCTTCCGTCGTCATGCTTCAGTCGACAAGAATGGCAATTATGCCGCTGCCACATACGAAGAAGCAAGAGCAATGGAGCCAAGTGATGATCCAGAATCACCGGCATACATCAGCCCATACGGTATGGGATGGTTCCCAGGCTATGCAATTGACATTGAGACTGGTGCCCGTTTGAATCTTGTATTCGGTGAAGACTCGTTCTATCCGGAACTCAACGGACGTGATATGTTGCTGAATCCTCCTGCGGTCACAGCTGCAACAGCTGCTGGCGGTTCACAGAATGCCGACCCTGTTCTCTTTGACCAGGTTAGCGGAAAAGCAATATTCGGAGCCAAGCATTATGTTTACATCTTCCCGATGGTGCGTATCAAAGATGTGTCACACAGACCTTATAAAGTTGGCGCTTATGATGCTGGTAAAGCATTGTTTGACTTGCTTGACTTCTCAGATGAACAGTCAGCTCCTGGCTACAGAGTTCAGATTTGGACTATGCCATTCTGGATTGGTATGCCGATGGCTGTTGAAGGCAAGGAGTGGTTGCCAGCGAACAATCCTGCTAAGATCTCTGTCCGTGTAGCCAAACCTTATAGAATCGGCTACAGCTCGGTGCCACTTGATATCACTGAAGAAGACAATCCAGTAGAGTATCACGCTTTGGTTGACTATGACAATCACGAAGGTTTGAATCCTTACTACACGTTCTCTACCAAGGGCTACGGTCCAGAGCTGTTGAACGCCGACAAGGGTAAATCCGACCGCGATTTGATCAAGGTGATTCCAAACCCATACTACGCATATTCGAACTACGAACCTAATGCTCTTACACACAGAGTGAAGATCGCTAACTTGCCTGACAAGTGCGTTGTGACAATCTATTCGGTGAATGGCACCAAGGTCCGCCAGTTCAAGAAAGATGACGCGTCAACTACTTCAATTGACTGGGATCTCACCAACCATGCCAACACACCTATCGCGAGCGGCCTTTACATCATCCATGTTAAGGACAACGTGAACGGTGGCGAACACACTGTTAAGTTCTATTGCGCAATGCGTCAGGTTGACTTAAATACATTCTAATTATTTTGCGAACAAATTAAAAGTACACGATCATGAAAAAGTTATTTAGAACTATCGTAATAGCAAGCTTGACAATCATTATAGGATTAACGAGCACAGAATTATTCGCAGGTAATAAGGATAGAGCTGGTCAAGCTGGTGCAAGTGAGTTGCTCGTAAACCCATGGGCTGTGTCGTCAGGCTGGGGCAATGCCGGTATGGCATCTGTCAAGGGTGTCGACGCTATGTGGAGCAACGTTGCTGGTATCTCATTCGTGAACACGATGGACCTCAACTTCTCATACACCAATTGGTTGGCAGGTTCAGGCACATCAGTCGCTTCATTTGGCGGTTTGGTACGTGTTTCTGAATCAATAGTTGCAGGTCTCTCGTTTATGTCAATGAGCTTCGGTACAATAGAGAAGACAACGACGGAGAATCCTGACGGCGGTATAGGAACATTCAAGCCAAACTTGATGAACATCAATATCGCTGTAGCGAAGTCGTTCTCTAACAGTATCCACGGAGGTTTCGTGTTGAAGATCATCAACGAACAGATTGCTGATATGTCTGGCACAGGTGTCGCATTGGACGCTGGTATCCAGTATGTTACAGGTCTTACCGATAACATCCACTTCGGTATCTCTCTCAAGAACATCGGACCTACCATGAAGTACAAAGGCGACGGTCTTTCAATCAAGACATTGTTGGAAGGTATGGAATCAAGCATCACAGTGGTGCAGCGTGCCGATGAGTTCGAGCTCCCGACACAGTTGAACATCGCTGCAGCTTACGACTTCAACTTTGCTGACGCAAGCCGCTTGACCATCGCTTTCAACTTCAACTCGAACGCATTCTCAAAAGACCAGTTCATCGTGGGTCTTGAGGGCTCATTCAGAGACATCCTCTTACTCCGTGGCGGTTACACATTTGAGAAAGGTATCTTTAAGAATATTGAAGACGCTGATTGCAGCAACGTGAACAAGGGATTGTCGCTCGGTGCATCAGTTCAGGCTCCTCTCAACAAGAAAGGTCTGAAGGTCTGTCTCGACTATTCTTATCGTAATACTGCACACTGGAAAGGTACACACTCGATTGGTGCAAGAATTTTATTCTAAAAAATTTCTTGTATCTTAAAAAAAAGTTGTATCTTTGCATACAATTTTACGGAAAAAAAGAGCCCTTATTAACGTAAGGGTCTCTTTTTTTACAATTTAAAAATATAAAAGATATGGCAGAAGTAGAATATTTTACACAAGCTGGGCTTCAGAAACTGAAGGATGAATTAGAGAACCTGTGCGTCAACGAGCGTCCGAAAATAGCAGCAGCCATTGCGGAAGCACGTGATAAGGGTGACTTGTCGGAGAATGCTGAATACGATGCGGCAAAAGAAGCGCAACAGCTTCTCGAGATGAAGATAGTGAAGCTGCAACTCACCATCGCCAACGCACGCGTCATCGACGAGTCGAAGATGGACACATCAAAGGTGTTGATACTTTCGACGGTGAAGATGAAAAATGTGAAGACCAAACAGATGATGACATACACCATCGTCCCTGAAAAGGAAGCTAACCTCAAAGCAGGAAAGATCTCCATCACATCGCCTATTGCAAAAGGCCTCCTTGGCAAGTCGGTGGGTGAACAATGCGAAATCCAAGTGCCGGCAGGCAAGCTGTTGTTTGAAATAGTTGAAATAACAAGAGAATAATTATGGCATCGATTTTTTCAAGAATAGTGGCAGGCGAGATTCCTTGCTATAAGATTGCGGAAAACGACAAGTTCTTCGCCTTCTTCGACATCAGTCCGCTCGTCCCGGGTCACACACTGGTGATTCCAAAGAAAGAAGAGGATTACATCTTCGACATCTCTGACGCCGACCTCGCCGAGATGATAGTGTTTGCAAAGAAAATCGCCATCGCGATAAAGAAAGCCATCCCATGCAAGAAAGTGGGAGTGGCAGTGATAGGCCTCGAAGTGCCTCACGCACACATACACCTCGTGCCGATGCAGAAAGAGGGCGACCTCGACTTCAGACACGAGAAGATGCATCCTACAGAGGAGCAGTTCAAAGAGTGGCAGAAAAAAATCGTTGAGAATCTGTAAAGATGGAAGACACTTTCAAGATGGTTGCCAAGACTATGGCGGGGCTCGAAGGAGTCCTCGCCGAGGAGCTGACAGCCATGGGAGCGCAGAACGTCGAGATTTTGTACCGCGCCGTCAGCTTTGAGGGCGACAAGTGGTTGATGTATAAGGCTAACTACTGTTGCCGCACGGCTTTGAGAATCTTGAAGCCTGTGGCGAGTTTCGTGGCACGCAACGAGCTGGCGTTGTACAACAACATCTTCAAGATTAAATGGCACGAAATTTTCAACATCAACGAGACTTTTGCCATCGACGCGGTGGTAAGCGGCAACTATTTCACGCACTCACAGTACGCTGCGTTGAAGGTGAAAGACGCCATCGCCGATGAGTTTCGCGAGCATTTCGGTGCACGTCCGTCGGTGGATGTCGAGGATCCTGACTTGAGAATCAACGTGCACATTGAGAATGAAAAAGTTACGTTGTCGTTCGACAGCTCCGGTGAGTCGCTGCACAAACGCGGTTACCGCAAGGTGGTCGACAAGGCCCCTATGAGCGAGGTGTTGGCGGCAGGCCTGATAAAACTAACCGGTTGGAAGTGCGACTGTAACTTTGTTGACTGCATGTGCGGCTCGGGCACCATCCCGATAGAGGCGGCTATGCTCGCTATGGGCATCCCGGCAGGATTTTTTAGAAAGAAATGGGGCTTCATGACATGGCACGACTTCAACCCTGAGTTGTGGCAGCGTGTCATGATGGATGCTGGTGCTGAGATGGAAGAGTTTGACTATGAGATACTTGCATCAGACCATTCGGCGAAAGCCGTGGAGATTGCAAAGGCAAATATTGAAAACGCGCATCTGCAGTACGATATCAAATTAAGTAAACAGGATATGTTTAAGATGGTGCCTCCTGAGGGCGGTGGCATCATGATTATAAACCCTCCGTACGGCGAACGTCTGGAGGAGAAAGACCTTATTAATCTCTATAAAGGCATAGGCGACGCGTTGAAGAAGAACTTCAAGGGCTTTGAGGCATGGATTATCAGCTCAAACAAAGATGTGATGAAGCTCATAGGGCTGAAGCCGTCAAAAAAGATTGATGTTTACAACGGACCACTGGAGTGCAAGTTTGAGAAGTTCGAGATTTTTGAAGGAAGTTATAAAGATAAGAAAATTAGGGAAAATAGTCTTTAGTCGTTAGTCTTTAGTCGCTAGTCTATGAAATAAAACACTAAAGACTAAGAACTAAAGACTAAAGACTGAAAAAAAACATTTTTTTCTTGCATTTCTAAAAATCGCTTTTTAATTTTGCAATCTTAATTAGCAAATTTGAAAAGCATGTACAAAATAACCAAACATCCTATTCTTGACATCGCCGAGGGCGAGAAGGTAGAGTTTATTTTTGACGGCAAAAAAGTGGTTGGCCATAAGGGTTACACCATTGCTGCCGCATTGCATCAGGCTGGTTTCCCGGTTCACAGCCACAGTCTTGACGGACGCAACAGAAGTTTGAACTGCGGCATCGGAAAGTGCGGCGCCTGCGAGATGCTCGTCGACGGGAAGATACGTCGTATCTGTATCACTCTGGTTGACGGGGTGAAGGAGGTGGAGCCCATCAACAATGAGGCCAACGTGCTCCCAGAGGTCAAGGCTCTGCAGCCTCGTGAGGTGAAGGTATACAAGACACAGGTCGCCATCATCGGTGCCGGTCCGGCGGGCCTTGCATGTCGCGAGCAGCTGAACAAGCTGGGCATCAGCAACGTGGTGATAGACAACAACGCACGCATCGGAGGTCAGTTTAACATGCAGACACACCAGTTCTTCTTCTTCGAGAAGGAGCAGAAATTCGGTGGAATGCGTGGATTTGACATCGCGAAGACCTTGGCAGGCGATAATCATGAAGGAATATTATTGAACTACACCGTTTGGGACCTGCTTGAAGGCAAACGCATCGCCATCAAGAACTTGGTTACACAGGAGATGGCGTATGTCGATGCTGAGCATCTGGTAGTGGCTACTGGCGCGGTGCCGTTTATGCCGACATTCGAGAACGACGACCTTCCAGGCGTGTACACCGCTGCCGTGTTCCAGAAGATGATGAACCAGGAGCATACGTTGCTTGGCAAGAAGGTGCTTACAGTGGGTGCAGGCAATATCGGTTATCTGACATCATACCAAGGGATGCAGGCTGGAGCGCATATCAAGGCCATCATCGAGGGCATGGACCACGAAGGCGGCTTCCCGGTGCAGGCTAACAGAGTGCGCCGACTCGGCATACCGATTATGACGTCACATATTCTGTTGAAAGCCATCCCGAACGCCGATAGAACAGGCATCGTGGGTGCTGTCATCGCGAAATGCGAGAACTTCAAGCCGATAAAGGGCACTGAACAGGTGATTGACGACATCGACATCATCAATATATGCACAGGATTGATTCCTGACAACCAGCTTCTCGTGAAAGGCCGTGAGGTGTTTGGATTGAATGTGTATGGTGCTGGCGACGCTATCAGAATCGGCGAAGGCACAAGCGCTGTATTGAGAGGCAAACAAGCCGCATTTGAGGTGGCACAGAACATCGGTTTGAGATACAATTACGATGAATATCTTGAGGTTTCGAAGCAATATATCGAATCGCAGCAGCATCCTATCAGAGTGTTGAAGGAGCCTAACAAACCAACGGCAGAGAGGATGGTGGCCAAACCTTTCGTCATCGCCGACTGTGTTTACGGATTCGCCTGCAATCCATGCTCGTTCAGTTGTCCACAGGGCGCTATCACGAAGTCAAGCACCAACACCGTGCCGGTCATCGACTATGACAAGTGCATCGGATGTATGAACTGCGTGAACCACTGCCCGGGCTTGGCGATCTTTGGCTACGACATGCAGAAGAGCACACTGTTCCTGCCTGTTGAATATGAGGTAAACGAAGGCGTTGAGGTGTTCCTCGTTGACGACAACGGCAAGAAAGTGGGCGAGGGCGTCGTGGAGAAGGTCCTCAAGAAGAACAACAAGACCAACGTGGCGAGGATTAGAAGCCAGAAGTCAGAAGCCAGAAGCCAGAATCTGACTGAGGCACGTGGTTTCATCGTGAAGGAAAACTATCCGAAGCCGATAGACTTTAAACCATTGAAGGATGTGGAGTCAGAGACATACGTATGCCACTGCGAAGATATCAAACTTGACAAGGTGTTGAGTGTCATCGGTGACCGCAAGACCATTTCTGTTGACGAGTTGAAACACATCACACGTATGGGTATGGGTCCATGCCGTGGCAAGCGTTGTATCCCACGTGCACGTCAGATCTTGCGCAGCTATGGCATCGAGCTGGTGGGTGACGCCACGCCGCGTGCACCTCTTTCGAACCAGGTGAGCCTCGATGACTTATATAACCCGAAGACCAAGGAGACGTTTATCTTCCCGAAGATGAACGACGTGAAGAAAGAAAAGGTCGAGGTGTTTATCGCCGGTGGCGGTATTGCAGGCAGCTCACTGTTCCGTTATTTCTCGGAAGCCGGCAAGAAGCCTGTGATGATCAACTACAGCCGTGGTGCTTCGTGGAGATGCATCGGAGGCGGTCGCCCGGCGTTCTCGAATCCGGACATCGCCGATATAGCGGTGCACAACCACGAGATTTTCAAGAACATGCAGAAGGAGCACAACATCAACTACCACCTGACACATTACGTCAACCTGGTGCATGATGAGGCTACCTACAAGTCGCTCGACGCCTCACGCGCATGGAGCGATGCATATATGATTGACCGTAAGGACTTTAAGAAAGAGATTTCGCCATTGTGGGATGACACCAAGACCACATACAGCCACGCCTTGATTACGCGTGACTGCTGGCAGGCCACACCTGGTCGTGTGATCGACTACATCAGAGGAATAGGTGTGCAAAATGGCGGTCGCTACTTCGAAGACTGCGAGCTGCTGCACGTCCAGAAGGTCGGTGGACATTATGTGACATTGGTGCGCACGCATGAAGGCGCCTACGTTGAATACACCTGCGACCACTTCGTCAACGCGATGGGATGGGGTGCCGAGAAGTTCAACGACATGCTCGGTCTTGACACAGGTTTGTATCCTGTCAAACACCAGGCGTTCATCACACGCCGTCTGCCTATGATGGGACCAAACGGAGGTCCGTTGGATATGATCATCGACCGTCGTCATTACAAAGGCTTCAGTGCTGTTTACGGGCAGCAGTGGGCGCACACAGGTCAGATTATCGGTTGCGCAAGCCCTGACACCGACGCTTACGAGGCACGCCAGAACATCAAATACAACAGCAAGGAGTTCTTGGAAATAGTGTCAGAGGTCTTCGCCGAGTGGATTCCTAACCTCGGCGAGGTGAGCTTCCTGGCATGTTGGGCTGGCCGCTACACCGAGCCGCGTTACATCGTCGACCCTGAGGTCGGTCTGTTGACAGGTCTGCGTGGCCACGGCTTCATGCTCGGCCAGTATCTGGCGAAGATTTACGTCGACAAATATCTCGGCAAGCCGGTTCCAGGTTACATGGAAGACCTGAAGATAACAGGCAAGGGCTTGAGCGAGAATGCGTTTAAGTAGAATGGAGAGATTCTATAGATATTTTAAGCAATTCGCTGTTTTGGCGATATGTTATACCTTGGCGGTATTCGTTGTTAAAACAAGCGAATTGCTTATTAATGCTGGGACAGTCGCAAGTTTATCTGGTTTCTTTTACGGAAACCTGACATCATGCGGCTTTGTCGCGGCAGTGGTATTCCTGTTTTATCTTATTTTTTCAATATTTTCAAAAAAATCAGCGGTTTATGTGTCATCTGTGCTCTTCGGTCTGATGGTTGTGACAGAAGCTGGCTTGTCAATTTATTATGCCACGACAGGTATTTTGATGGGTAAGGAATTGATAGTCAGACCATTATGGGAGATGATTCATACGGTGAGAAGCGCCATCAGCATCTGGATGATGATGGGTGTGGTGGTGCTGCTTGTGGCATACGTCGCCTTGTCGGTATGGCTTACAAAGAAAAATATAAGCAAGCTGACGAGTTTTATTGTCGCTGTCGTCATTATTGTGTCGATACCGTTGTTTTTTATTATCGGTATCTATCAGGATAGGGTTGTGGTAAACAAAACGCTTTACTGCACCAGACAGTGTCTGAAGAATGCTTTTGGCGAAGACCAATGGGATTACGACGAAACCATTGTTAGAAATTATATGGCCATGTTTCCGGAGAGGCAGGTCATTAACAAACTATACCCTTTGGAGCGGGTCGACAATATCCCGAATGTGCTCGGTCCGTATTTCAAAAAGTCGGATGTCAAGCCTAATGTTGTGATAATAGTGGTGGAATCGCTCGGCACAGATTTGTTTGGTGTGAATGATAAAGGTGTCAGCTTCACTCCGTTTTTGGATTCATTGTCGAAGCACTCATTGCTTTGGGTGAACTGTATGGCTACAACGCCACGCAGCTTTGGGGCTGTTCCTGCCATTACAGGATCGGTACCGCATGGATTGAAAGGCTTCCAGTTTGGCGACATCCCAAATCACAACAGTTTGTTCACCATACTTTCAAGTAACGGATATGCCACCAATGCCTTTTACGCCGGAAATTTCTCATTTGACAGGGTTTACGACTATCTCGTGGCGCAGAAAACAGATTATTTGTCACCGTTTTATTCGGAATACGGTAACGACAAGTCGGATGAGAAAGACGGCACATATTGGGGCTATCATGATGCTGTGATGTTTGATAAAAGCTTGAAAATCATTAAGGAAAGAGGTTTCGACAGACCCGATTTGGATTTGTTTGTCACCATATCGCAGCATGAGGATTTGAAGCTTTATGACAAGGATTTGCAGAAAAAATATTATGATGAAGCCGAAAAACGGAATGTTAATCCCGATTTGATGGGTAAGATGGCGGCAACGTTGTATACCGATGATGCTATAAAGCATTTTATTCAAGGGTATGAGGCCGTTGAGCCTGATGATAACTATATCTTCATAATCACAGGTGACCACAGCATGAATTTAGACGGCAGCAATCCTTTGGATGCCTATCATGTGCCGCTCATTATATGGTCGCCATTGCTTGAAAAAACTGCACGTTTCGATGTAATGGTGTCGCATAATGACATCACGCCTTCGATGTTGACTTTGCTACGCGACAATTTTGGACTTGAGACACCGAAGACTGTGAGCTGGGTGAGCGACGGACTCGACACAGTGTCGGGGTTCCATTCGAATGTCAGGAACTATTTCCTGCATTACAGCCGTGAGCTGAGGGATTTCGTGTGGAACGACTATTATTACACTATGGACGACAAGCAGCATCCGGTGTCGCGTATTATAGAGGGTGTTAAGTTGAAAAATATTGATAATCAAAGTCTTAGTGATGATTTAAAAAATAAGTTTGAAACTATGGTTTATGTCGACAATTATGTTTATTCACATAATAAAATTGTGAAAAAACCGGTTTTGGACAACAAGAAATCGTTCGACTTGATTACAAAAATAGAGATTCCTGATTCGATATACTGTGCTTCAAAACCTGACAAACCGAGTGTCATGACACCACAAAGCGTGGAAATATTGAATCAAGAGATGTTGGGCGAATATTCCGAAATAAAATTGATGATGACATCTGATATCATATACACCGGAAATGTTTGGCAGGATGCGTTTATCAGTTTGGTGGTTGAATGTAATGGTGAGGGCATGAATAAAGTTTATTCAACCGATTACATCTCGAAATATATCATGAACCGCACTCCGGAGCCCGACAAATGGCAGAAACTGGAGATGTCAAAGATAATCTCAGTGGATGGCGTGGATAAGTTTGAGCTGAAGGCTTACATGTTGCCGACGTTTAAAGATGACATGTGGAATCCAGATCACAGTGTGACCTTGAAAAATGTGGGAATCAAGATTTTTGCAAAATAGACTAGTGATTTTTATTCATGATCATCTGAATTCGGCTGTTTCTGCTTGTCGGGAAGCTGTCAGTAGCCAAATCAGTGAAGTATTTTTCAGGGTTTGCGAAAAGCTCTTCTTTTGAAACGGTGTTCAAAACACTGTCGATTTCACTGTCTTCATGGGTGAGATAAAGCAGCGCCTTTGGCAGGAAATTGTTGCTGAAGACATAAAGCTGCTCGGGCGAGTACGAAAGGTCGATGATTTTACTGCTGAAAATCTCCTCAAGAATGTCGACATCGCTGGTGTGGCTGTGGTTAGGGTCGAAATTTATGGTGCTGTTGTAATACCAATAGGAATAGTTGCTGAAAATACGTTTCAATGGTATGATTTTGTTGATGTTCCAGAAAAACGAGTCGCCTATGATGATGAACTTCGGCTTAATCGCCGCCTCATCGTGCTCAACGAGAATCTTGGCGTTATAATATTTGTTGCCTTTGATGGGGCGCAACAGGTTCAGGAGCAGCTCATAATCGTTGTCGGGGTATATCGGGTCGCATTCGAAAGGCTCGCCAATGGTGTAGTTGTTTAGATTCATGTCGCCGTTTTCCTCGACAAATCTCAGAATTGTGTCGAAAGCGTGAGCCGATGCCACATTGGTCCAATGCTTGCCTGATTTCGGAAAGAGCTGATAGTCAGTCTTACCCTTCTCGTTTTCAAAAATTTGCTCTATATTGATATAATTGACGCCGAGACTGTCAAAAACACCCGGATAATACTGAAAACCATGAAAAGGAGGTAGGCTCAGACTCGGATTCTCGGGAAGATATTCGGAGAAAACAAACGTTTTTGCCGGCAGAAGCGACACGAATAGGAAGATATCGTATTCTTGCAGGATATTCTGCACCTTAAACATTCGTTGCGCCTCCAGGTCGAACTGCCGTTTCATAGCGTCTCGGTCTTTTGTGTATTGGTACATCGCGCTTTGATAGTAGTTTACAATCTCGTCGCGACCGTAAAGCCAGTTGTCTTTGCCAACCATGACGGTGTAATTCGAAGATTTATGGTAAAAATCCCATAAATACTGGTTGTAAAACCTGATCAGCAACTCGCGGAAGCCGAAGTCGAACCGCAAGTCGGTTTCCAGGCTGTTTTGATAACTGCCGTTATAGAGATTGTCAAGGGTGAGCTCCACTTTTTCGTTAGGCTTGTAAACACCGTTAAGCTTTTCAAGTGTGAAAATCTGCACCTTATCCTGAAGGAAGATCAGGATGAAGATACATAAAGTCAAGACACACAATATGTTAAGGGCTGTCTTTTTCATATCAGAATCTGAAATAGATGAACGGGCTGAATCCGGCTGCGTTGAGCGCTCCGAGACAGAAAAGCAACATGAAAACTGCCAAAACCCATGATATTATAGTGCCTGACAGAGTGTGTTCCTTGTAGTAAACGATGTCTTGCAGCTTCTTTCCAAACGGGAACAGCACCATGAACGAGAATACGAGTGCCACGATGAGTGTTGTGTAGAACTGTGCGTCTGCGCTGATGCTGAATGTGCTGAAGTCAAAGGCGAAAAGACGTCCTATGAAAGTGAAAGCCTGGTTGAGGTCTTCGATACGGAAGATTGCCCATCCCACCATAGCGATGATGAAGGTGATGATGACACTCGGTACCTTGCCGATTTTCTCGTAGAACTTCTTTAGCCCCATGCGCTCGAGCACCAGCCAGATGCCATGATAGGCACCCCAGATTACGAAGTTCCAACTCGCGCCGTGCCAAAGTCCTGAGAGCAGAAACACCACCCAGAGGTTGAAATACATACGGTGTTTCGAACAACGGTTGCCGCCCAACGGGATGTAAAGGTAGTTGCGCATGAATGCGCCTAATGTCATGTGCCAACGACGCCAGAACTCGGTGATACTCTGTGAGTTGTACGGGTTGTCGAAGTTTTCCGGGAAATGGAATCCCATGATCATGCCCAAGCCGATTGCCATATCGGAGTAACCAGCGAAGTCGAAATACAGCTGCATGGTATAGGCTGCAATCGTGATCCAGGCTGTGCCGCTGTCCATGATGGCTAGGTTGCCGGCAAGGAGCTTATCTACCTGGAAACCTATGACATCGGCGATGAGCACCTTCTTCGACAGACCGATGACGAAGCGGTTGAACCCCTGCAGAAACTCCTGCGCGCTGTATTCGCGATGACGAATCTCCCCTTCGATGTCGCAGTAACGCACGATAGGACCTGCGATGAGCTGCGGAAACATCATAATGTAAACGATGTAATCGGTGAGTTTCTCCATCGGCTCGTTGTTGCCACGGTAGGTGTCAATCACGTATGTTATCGATTGAAAGGTGAAGAACGAGATGCCTATTGGCAGCAGCACTTTCGCCATCCTGATGGCGTTGGCGCCGAACAAGCCGATGAGTGCGTTGATGTTGTCAATCAGGAAGTTGGCGTATTTGTAATACACTAATAATCCGAGACTTATGATTATCGCCAAGGCACAGTAAAGCTTTTTTATATGTGTTTTATCTGTCTTCCGCATCGCTTTAACCAGATAGAAATTGGCGATGGTGGAGCCAAGCAGAAACAAGATGAAATCAGGCGCACCGTATGCGTAAAAAACTATCGAAAACAGTAAAATCACATAGTTTCTGAACTTTTTCGGACAAACGAAATAGAATATCAGAAAAAGTGGCAGAAAATATAATAGGAATACGTTGCTGCTAAATACCATAACACTTAATTTTTATGTTCAATCATCCATTTTGCGTCGAGTTCAAGCTGTTTTTCAACAGAAATATTGTTGTTTTCAGCCTTTTCTGTTATTGATTTCATCCATTCGGGGTCGCTCTCGATATGATTCATCATAAGCGCCACCTCAACTTGTTCGGGGTCTTTAATGCTGGACAGAATATCGGCAATAAAAGCTCTTGGCTGAGTATACCATTGATAACCAACATAATACAATACCACATAATCAACATTCAAAACACTTCTTAGTTTGTTGATTTCATTGATGCTATACTGTTTTTTATCAAGTCCTTTATAAACTTTGTCGTAGTAAAACCAGTTTTCATAATATGAAATCAGGTCTTTTTTTACTTTCATCCACTCGAATGCGAAGATAAACGAGTCTCCTACGAAAAGCACCCTTGGCTTTCGGCTTGTGCTGTCGGCTATCACGTTGACATCGGCGGTATATTTCGGGGTGTCGTTTCTGAGTTTGAAAAGCAGGTTAAGAGTTGCCTCGTCGTCCTGACGACCAATAAAATTCTGCTCGTTGATCTTTCCGATTTTCATTTTCGGTATGCCGAAGTCATTTAGGCTGTTCATAAACCTGAAAAGCGAGTCGTAGCCATACACTGCGGCATAGGTCCAATGCGAGTCCATCGGCATGAACAGGTTGCGTGACGAGGTGTCGGCTATTGCGGCATACCATGGAATCATGTTGATATTCGGGAATCCTATCTCTTTGGCTCTTTCCGAATAATAGCTTGCTCCGTGAATCAGTGTGGTGTCTCTTTCCATCTTCGGAAGATGCTCAGGATAGATGAAAGGCTTGTCGGGAGCGACGAACGACAGCAGCTCGATTCCGTAATCGTTTTTCAAGATGCTTCTCAGCTCGCTTAAGCCATCTAATTGATTGTCAAAGTATTGCCTTAACTCTTCGTTCGACTTGAAGAATTTAGGCGCTTCCTGCCCATAGTAGTCGAGCACGCCCGGACGATAATACATCCAGTTGTCTTCGCCTGGGAAGAAAAACGAGTTGCACGTCTCTTTGTTAAAGAAATCGTAGCGGTATTCGTTGTGCGTACGGATGCTTAACGCTCTTGTCGCATAGTTTTCCCTGAGATAGTTGTCAACTTGTCTCTGATACTCGCCCTTGCTATAGTTTTGGAATGTCAATTCGGGTCTGGGAGCGTTTTTGGGGTCGTTTTTGAGCTGCAGATATTCAAAAGGATGCCATGTGGTCTGTATGCTTAACAGCGCCAACATCAAGATAGTTATTGCCTTTAGAATATTTTTCAAACGCCTCGTCATTAAACAATACATTAGTAATCAATCGGTTGAGGATAGTCAACGAGAACCACTTTTACGGATTTTTCATGGCATAGCATCTGAGTGTGTCGGATGTTTTCCTCTGTAAAATCCTTAGGCGTGTCCCAAAAATGAATACTTTCTTCCGAAAAACTGTCGCAAAGCATAGGGTAAGCGGTGAACTCCGAACTTATCGCATTAGGATGTAACATATTGATTTTGTTGCGAATAGTGCGGCATATGCTGACACTGTCGTGATGACTGTGTGGCTCGCGCCAATAATGCAAGTTGTCGACCCAAAGAATCACATAAAAACCGGAATTTTTAGCATATTTCAACGCCTCGACATCCTGACTCTCGACCATGACGTTGTTTTTGATGCCATATTTGTTTATAAGTTGGTTCAAACTTGCTATAGCTTGTGTGCAATTTTTTTTCGAAAGGTTTTTGAAATCAATCCAAAGCCTTGGTTTTGCAGGATTCTCAAGCATTGCGAGCCATGCATCGAACGATTCGTTTTTATCAGCATCAGATTCTTCTCGGCCAATGAAAAGGTTGTCTTTTTCTGCCGAGTAGACGATGTCGACCTCCATTCCGTCGAAAACGTTTTCATATTTTGCGACATCGTATTTCGAATAAACGCCGTGCTTCCATATTTTTGACTCAGGATATTGGAATGCTTCCGTTCTTTCAATGGCTTCAGCTACATTGTTGGCAATTATGCGACGTCCGGGCTCAAAATAATGCTCGGTGGTCCAGTTCCTGTCAATGAAATATTGGTCGGGGACTGCTTCAAGGTTGTCGACGACTATGACATTATCCAAGTTTCCATATCTTTCGACAAGATAGTCGCGGTTTTGCCTCATCAGGAAAACAATGTCGTCGCCCACTAGTTCCTCTGCTCTTTCGGTGTTCTCGGCTAACAGGTTGAAAACCAGATTCCAACCACGCTCTTTGGCTAACTTCACGATATTGTCGAAGTCCCTTACACGTGGGTTGTTGTCATGAATTTGGAATCCATAAACCTTAATGAAGGTACACGCCAATTCGGTGAGCGGCTGATTTCGCGTGCCGTCGTCGTTTTTGATGCCTTTGTTTGCCATCGCCTTATCCCAGTCGGTGACATTATCGTATGGAAAATCGTAAGGGAAGACGAGTTTGTCGTGCTTGAAATGATAAAGGAAAGCGTCTCTGCGTTCTTCTTTTGTCTTGATGTCGTAAGCTTTAAACGCGAGTTTGAACCTGTTGAAAAGCGGAGGATAGTCCTTCAAAAGCACCAGCTGTTTCTGTATCGGCGTCTCCAAGTCCGATTCAATCCAGTTGTAACCGAACGAGCGCAGGTTCATAGTGACGATGACGGTCTTCACCGGTGCACTTTCCGGTATATTATCCAAAAGATAGTAATACACTTCGGCATGCGACGCGTCTTTTGTCATGTCACCACAACGTATGTCTGGAAAATTGTCAAAAATAAAATCACTGATCTTACGATGATCATTGTCCGACCAAGAGAAAGTGTGGTTCGACGATTCACCGGTGTAAACCATTTCGCAGCTATCCTCCGCTATCTTCCAAGAGAGTTGTATCTCATCTGAGTATTTCATCAAGTCGTCTTTGAAGAAAAACTTTCCGTAAATCCAATTCATCAGAACCAGAAGCGCGGCGAGCAAAGCGAATTTATAGATCAGTTTCTTCATGGCATCAGAATTGGAAATAGATAAATGGGAAATTATTGACACTTGAGCATGCTATTATCATGAAAATCAACACGAAATAGATTGCCCAACGGACTACGGCAGGACGGTTGTCGCACCATCTGTCGAAACGTGAGTTATAAAGCAACACATCGATAAGGATAAACAATCCGAGGTAAACCCAGATGTTGTTTGCGACATTGAGATGCTCGCCTGTGTTGAAATTGTTGACCAACGAGGTGAACAAATCGCTGATGTTTGCGAAGCTGGTGGCACGGAACAGCGACCAGAACAGCGTCACGAGTATGAAAGTCTTGGCGATTTTGAAGGCGTCGACGACGATTTCCTCGAGTTTGCCTCTGTTTTTTTCCGGAAGATGGTTCAAGATGGCTTTCTCAATGATATGAAGCAGTCCGTGTGCAGCGCCCCAGATGAGGAAGTTCCATGCCGCGCCATGCCAGATACCGCTCAAAATGAACACCACCATGATGTTGAAAGCCCAACGCCCGAACTTCACACGGCTGCCGCCTAACGGGAAATAGACATAGTCGCGGAACCATGTCGAGAGTGAGATATGCCAGCGATGCCAGAACTCTGCGATGCTCTTTGCCAGATAAGGCGTGTTGAAGTTGTCGGTGATTTCAAATCCCATCAATTTGGCGCTGCCCAACGCGATTGTCGAGTAGCCGAAGAAGTCGCCGTAGATCTGGAATGAATAGAAAAACATTCCGAGGATGATGTCCCAAGAGTTGTATTTGCTAGGATCTGCATAAATCATATCGACGTAGGCGCCAACGTTGTCGGCGACCACCATCTTGATGAAAAGTCCGAAGATTATCAGTCGGAAACCCTTGGAAATGTTATCGTATTCGTATTTTTTCTCTTCACGAAGCTGGCGCAGAAGGTTGCCCGGACGCTCGATAGGACCCGTCACGAGCTGTGGGAAAAACATCACGTAAAGTGAATAGATTCCGAAGTTGCGCTCGGCTTTCTGGTTGCCGCGATACACCTCAATCACATAGCTCATGCTCTGGAAAGTGTGGAACGAGAGACCGATCGGCAGAATCAAATCGACCGTGGTGTTGAGGTTGATATGCAGCGATTGGCATAAAGCCACAAGGTTATCGTTGACAAATCCCAAGTATTTGAAGATGAAAAGCACAAGACATGTAGAGACGATGCTTATCACCAAAAAACGTTTCTTAATTTTATGATTGTCAGCGTATTTCTCCATCAAAATACCAGCCGAATAATCGACGATTATAGTGATGAGAAGAATCAGGATGTATTTCGGGACAAACCACATATAGAATGTGCAGCTGGCGACGAGGAGCATCATCCAGCGAAACCTGTGTGGCAGCAAATAAAACAGCATCACCACAATAGGTAGGAAAATCACATATTCTATAGAGTTGAAGAGCACGCTTTTAATTTTTTGCAAAAATATCAAAAATTATCATAAATAGCTTAAAATTTCGTATTTTTGCATTCTAATTTTAACATAATCATTCGATGAAAGAAGATTTCGTAGAAGAATTGCGCTGGCGCGGTATGTTGAACAACATGACCCCAGGCACAGAAGAACAATTGAAGAAAGAGATGACCACGGCGTACCTCGGCATCGACCCGACCGCCGACTCACTGCATATCGGACACCTTTGCGGCATCATGATGCTGCGTCATTTCCAGGCTGCCGGCCATAAACCGTTGGCACTTCTTGGTGGCGCTACAGGCATGATCGGCGACCCGTCAGGAAAGTCCGCTGAGCGTAACCTGTTGAACGATGAGACGTTGCAGCACAATCAAGCCTGCATCAAGAAACAGCTCGCCAAGTTCCTCGATTTCGACAGCGACGCCCCGAACCGCGCTGAACTCGTCAACAACTACGACTGGATGAAGGATTACACCTTCCTTCATTTCATCCGCGACATCGGCAAACACATCACCGTCAACTACATGATGGCAAAGGATTCCGTGAAAAAACGTTTCAACGGCGAAGGCGAAGGCATGTCGTTCACAGAGTTCAGCTATCAGCTTGTTCAGGGCTACGATTTCCTGTATCTCTTCGAGCATAAGAACTGCAAGCTGCAGATGGGCGGCTCCGACCAGTGGGGTAACATCACAACTGGTACAGAGCTCATCCGTCGCAAACTCGGCGCCGACAAAGAGGCGTTTGCACTCACATGCAACCTCATCACCAAGGCTGATGGCGGCAAGTTCGGCAAGACAGAGAAAGGCAACATCTGGCTCGACCCGGAGAAGACCTCGCCATATGCTTTCTACCAGTTCTGGATGAACTGCACCGACGAGGACGCTGCACGTTACATCAAGATCTTCACCTTGCTGAAGAAAGATGAAATCGACGCTCTGATTGCCCGACATACAGCAGAGCCGCATCTCCGCGAGCTCCAGCGTACACTGGCACGCGAGCTTACTCTCGTGGTGCACTCAAAGGAAGACCTCGAGATGGCAGAAGAAGCCACACAGATTCTTTTCGGAAAAGGTACAGCCGAAGCGTTGCATAAGTTCGATGAAAACACATTGCTGAGCATCTTCGACGGTGTGCCGCAGTCTAATTTCTCGAAAGACGCTCTTGGCACAGGTGTCGGCATCGTCGACTTCCTCGTGCAGACCGGCGTGTTCCCGTCGAAAGGCGAGGCTCGTAAGATGGTCCAGGGCAATGGTGTGTCGATTAACAAAGACAAAGTCACCGAGCAGAAGACCGTCGGCACCGACGACCTCCTCAACGGCAAATACATCCTCGTGCAGAAAGGCAAGAAGAACTATTATCTCATAGTCTGCGCATAATGTACTGGATATTCTTGATACCGACGCTGTTTCTCGTCCTGTTGGCGGTCGCTGCAATAGGAATCAAGAGTATTGTGAAGAAAAACGGCAAATTCGAACGGAAATGCGCCCATTCGCTCGACCCTGATGCGAAATGTGTCTGCGGTGGTGATGGCGAATGCCCGAACAAAAATGTCATTTCGACCGAAGCGAAGCGGAGTGGAGAAATCCTCTAATTATCTTAACCATTCAGTTTTGATATTACCGCCTTCAACATAAATGAAATAGGCCTCGACGCCTTGTCCTTCAAGCAGTTTCGAGGCTTTTTCTTTGCCTAAAATCATGCAGATGGTGGCAAGACAGTCGGCCCATGAAGCATTGTCAGCGATTATTGTGGCACTCAAAAGATTCTGCTCCACAGGATATCCAGTCTTCGGGTCGATAGAATGAGAATATCTGACTCCGTCTTTCTCGATGTATTTCCTGTAGTTGCCGGATGTCACGATGCCTTTGTCTTTGAGTGTGAACGTTTCTTGCACAGAACGCTCTGAGTCATAGTTTTCGGCAGGTTTCTCAATGCCGATAGTCCATAATTCGCCATTAGGTTTGTTGCCGCGAGCTATGATTTCACCCCCGACATCGACCAGATAGTTATATATCCCTTTGGTTTCCAAGAAGTTGCCAATAATATCAGTCGTGTAGCCTTGTGCTACAGCGTTGAAATCCAATGTCATGTTCGGATTGGCTTTCACAACCTTGTCGTCAACAATCTGAATCTTCTGATAACCAACGAGTTGGCGTATTGAATCGACCATTTCCGGCGTCATCTCAAGCTCTTTTTTATAATGGAAGCCCCATGCTGAAACCAGAGGACCTATAGTGGCATCGAAAGCACCGTCGGAAAACTCGGAAGCTTTGCAAGCCCACTCGAAATTATCCTTAAATATCTGATTTACAACGACATCTTCGTTGCGATTAACCTTTCGGATGATGGAATTTTCGTTCCAAAGCGACACCGATTTGTCGACCTCTTTAAAAATCGAGTCGATTTCGGCCTCAAAAGTACGACCTTCCTCATCATAGTAAATAATTGAGAAATACGATCCTTGCGTGATGCCGGAATAGTTGATTTTTTGCGGCTGCCTCATGCAAGACGCAAAAACGATTGCAATTACGAATAATAAATATAATCTTTTCATAAACAATTGTTTTTGTCATCTCGACCGACCGAAGGGAGTGAATAAATCTCCACCAATAAAACCGTAATAATTGAATATAGGAGATTTCTCCATTCCGCCTATCGGCTTCAGTCGAAATGACGGGAGTGTGCTAATGCGACCTAATCACTTTATAGCCAATAAGTTGGTCGTAATTTTGCAAATAATCGTACAAATAGACGAAGATATGATACAAGTTGTTCGTCTCCCAGAAGTCACCGTTGATCGGGGCGAGCGATGCCGTGCCTGTTTCCTTGTCCTTGACGATGTACATGTAGTCGTAATAGCCTTGTTTCAGCAGCAGTCTCTTCTGGTATCCGCGCCGCTGTGGGTCGTATTCCATCTTCGAGCTCTCGTCCATGCGCCAGTCGGTGATGGCTCCGAGGATGTAAACCTCTTTGTCGAGCATATACTGCGGCCATTGCAGGAAAAACTCAACCCAAGCATAGTCGGCTTCCTTGGTGGCATCGTAACCCGCGAGCTCCATGTAAATGTATTTCTCACCATACAAATCCTCATCGGTGATATATGCCACGGTGTTGCGCTTCGTGTCAGGAAATAGTGTCACCACATATCCGTTGTCGTCGTGATATACCGTCCTGGTACGCTCCGGGCGATTGTCAAAATTACTCGTATTTATTCTAATATATTGATTGCCAGACTCAAACACGGTCTTTGCATTGTTGACGTACGACAACTTTTCAGGATATATATAAGTCGGTTTCAGACCGAAAACGGCATTGTCCCAACGACCGTTTTGCTGGATGGTGACATTCGAATACTGGTCGGCGCGACTATTGAACAAGTCGGGATAAACAATGTCAAGGTCAATCTCCTGTTTTTCCTTACCGAGGTTCAAATCGAAAGGATAACGCGGCATAGTGGTCGAGATAACCGCCTTTTCATCAACGACATAAAACCTTCTGGTGAAATAAACATCGTCCGCGTTTTCACCCGTAACAACAAGAAGATAATTGCCCGAAAGCTTAGGCATCATCTCAGGAGTCGGAAACATGAGGTCGTAATGCACATAGTTTTTATATGTGTTAAACGAAAACGTGAAATTGTCGATGTCATCCTGGAAATAACCGCTAATATACTCGTTTCGCTGTAAATCAGAGGGCTTCCAGTCATTGGTGCAGTGAATGAAAGTGTAATACAGAAAAGGAGCGTCGTCAACCATCACATCGAACTGCAGATGCAATTTCTCAACCATATTGTTGAGATTTATAACCGGCTTGTTGAAGTCGAAATCTTTCGGATGAAGCAGCACAGTTTGCACGTCATCACGATAATTCATGTCGGAACACGATATGTTTTTTTGCGCAAAAATATTGGCACAAAATGATAATGATATGATTATCAATAGTTTAAATTTCATTGTATATATATGTTTTATTTTGTCAAAAATAATAAAAAATTCAAAATATTTAGTATTTTTGTTTTGTCAATTGTTTTGTTCGTCATTTCGAGTGTTATGGAAAGAAAAACGTACTTCGTCAACGTCATTTTGCCGCTGCCAGTGCCTGGGAGATTCACCTATCGTGTCCCATTGGAACTCAACGACAGTGTGCGGGTCGGACAACGTGCCGTGGTGCAGTTCGGCCGGACGAAGATTATGTCTGGACTGATAGCCGGGATAACCGAGGAAGTGCCTGATTATGAACAGGTTAAGTATATTCTTGACATCCTCGACGAGAATCCTGTGGTCAACGTGGTCCAGATGAAGTTTTGGCAGTGGATTTGCGATTATTATCTCTGCTATGAAGGCGAGGTGATGCAGGCGGCACTTCCTTCAGCTATGAAACTTTCGAGCGAGTCGAAGATAAAGCTTTCCGATGAATTTGAACTCGACACGTTGACACTCAACGACTTCGAGTATCTGATAGTGGAGGCGTTGCAAGTGCAGCCTAAGCTCACAATAAGCGAGGTAAGCAAGATTATCGGTTACAAAAAGGTGATGCCTCTAATCAAAACGATGATCGAGCGAAAAATCATAGTGATGGAGGAGGAGCTCGATACAAAATTCAAGCCCAAATATGAACGTTTTGTCGCCTTAGCTACTGAATATCAAAGCGATGCTAAGATGCACGAGCTAATGGACGAGCTCACCAAGCGTGCCTACAAACAGCTCGAAGTGGTGATGTCGTTCTTCGTCCTTGGCGGAGATGCAGAGAACAGCGTGCTCGCTTCGGAACTTTTGAAAAAATCCAACGCTAACAGTACCATACTGAAAGCTCTTATTGATAAAGGTGTGTTCACGACATACCAAAAACGTGTCAGCCGACTTAAAGATTTCAAGGCTCTTACCGATGTCAGCTCGATACAACTGACTGAAAAACAGGAAGTCGCGTTCAATGAAATCCGTCAGGGCTTTGCCGGCAACAAGCCGGTTCTGCTTCACGGTGTCACTTCTTCTGGCAAGACCGAAATCTATATAAAGCTTATTCAAGAGGCACTTGACAAAGGCAAACAGGTGTTGTATCTGCTTCCTGAGATTGCGCTTACCGAGCAGATTATTAATCGTTTGAAGAAATATTTCGGCGATAAAGTGGGCGTTTATCACTCACGTTACAGCGATATGGAACGTGTAGAGATATGGGAACAGGTGCTTGACTTCGAACGCTCGAAAAGTCCTAAATATCAGGTGATTATAGGCTCACGTTCGTCGATATTGTTGCCGTTCTCAGACCTCGGTCTCATCATCGTCGACGAGGAGCACGACAGCTCGTTCAAGCAGATCGACCCGTCACCGCGTTACAATGCCCGTGACTTAAGCATGATTCTTGCGCGTTATCATGATGCCGACGTAATACTGGGTTCCGCCACACCTTCGTTTGAGAGTTACTACAACGCGCGACAAGGCCGTTACCATCTCGTAGAGCTCACCGAGCGTTACGGCGGCGTGGAGATGCCTGAAATCATTGTCGACGACATGCGTGTGGAGCGTCGTCGCAAGCTCATGCAGGCCAACTTCGGCAGCGTGCTCGTCGATGCGATGCGTAACACCTTGAACGACAAGAACCAGGTGATACTCTTCCAAAACCGTCGCGGCTTCTCGCTTCGTCTCGAGTGTGGCGTATGCCACTGGGTGCCGCAATGTATCAACTGTGACGTCTCGATGACGTATCATAAGGCACAGAATATCATGAAATGCCATTACTGCGGCTACACCATGTCGGTGCCTTCGGAGTGTCCCTCCTGCCACAGCACCGACTTGAAGATGCATGGCTTTGGCACCGAACGAGTTGAGGAAGACCTGACGGCCGTCGTTCCCGAGGCTCGCTGCGCTCGCCTCGACCTCGACACCACGCGCTCCAAAAACTCTTATCAGTATATCCTCGACCAGTTCAAAAACCGAGAGACCGACATACTTGTTGGCACCCAGATGGTAACAAAAGGCCTCGACTTCGACCATGTGAAGACAGTGGGCATCCTCGATGCTGACAACATGCTCTCGTTCCCCGACTTCAGGGCATACGAACGCAGCTTCCAGCTCATGGAGCAGGTCAGCGGACGCGCCGGCAGGAAAGGGGAGAAGGGTAAGGTCATCATCCAGACATATCAGCCAACACATCCGGTGATACTCAACGTCATCAGCCACGACTATGTGCGTTTCTTCGAGGAACAGATGCCGATACGCCGTCAATTCTGCTATCCGCCGTGTTATCGCTTGATAATGATTAAGTTACGTCATGCCGATGCCAGCAAACTCAATCAGGCGGCGGAGTATCTCGCCAAGCAGCTGCGCCCAATCTTCAAGCACAACCTGCTCGGACCTGAATATCCTGTGGTGTCACGTATCAAAAACCAGTATATCAAACAGATTCTCATCAAGTTCGATCGCAACGACAACTCGATGAAAATAAAGGAAATCATAAAATCGGAACAGGAATCTTTCAAACGTAACAACGACTACAAATCAGTCAACGTATCCATTGACGTCGACCCGCTATAAAACAGTGGAGACGCCATATCATGGCGTCTCCACTAAAGTCTAATGTCTAAAGACTAAAGTCTCTATTCTCCCTTTCGGACTGAATAGTTGATACGGAATGCACCGCATTTACGTAGTTCCTGCTTTACGTCGGTGACAAGACCCATTCTCACGTTTTCATCGATTTTGAGTGATGTGGTGAGGAGTGGACGGTCAGCCTCGGCGCGGTCGAGACGTTCCTGTTCGATGAACGGGATGATGTCGTCAACACGTGCATACGAGTCGTTAAGCTGGATACGGGCTTCTGTACCGTAGAGCTTGGCGTTGGTCGGAGGTCCGATGTAGATGAAACTCACAAGAGATTTCTTCTCGAGTTTCTGAACTTCGGTTGCTTCCGGCAATTTGATTTTAACTTTCATGGTAGTCTCGCGCATTGATGTCGTAACCATGAAGAAGAAAATCAACATGAAGATGATGTCAGGCATTGAACCGGTTGAAATTGCCGGAACTTCTTTTGCTTCGTTTTTTCTGAATTTTGCCATAATAACCTCCTTGTTTATTTAATCTCCTCCGGTTCGGCCTCACTGATACGCACTGGGACAGCCTTGTTCACCGCGTCAATCTTATCCTTGTCGGTAAGGTTGCTGTACGATGTTCTGAAGTACTGCTGTGAGACTTCCTCTCTGAGTTCGTTAAATGCTTTTGCCAATTCATTTTGAACTGCTATGTACATCTGATATGAAGTACCGCGGTCATTCTTAAGTGACACGACACCCTTGTTGGTCATGAAATTGCCGATGAGCTCGATTTCCTTCATCTCAACCTCAGGCGCTGTCTCGTCGTTAGGTTTCGGTGTGATGAAATCTCTCGTAATATCCTTGAGGTCTTCAACCTGGCTAGGCTTTCCGTTAACCATCAACTTGTCGTACTTATTGATCATGACGTTCAAAATGTTTCTTTCTTTCACTTTGACATCCATGTCTGGGTTTTCTATCGGTGGAGGCAGACGACGGGTGATACCGCTGTCAGTGTCCATCGTAGTGGTAACGAGGAAGAATATCAACAGCAAGAAAGAGATATCAGCCATTGAACTGGCGTTGATTTCCGGTACCTTCTTTTTCTTACGTGCCATGATAATGTCCTTCCTTGTTATTTGTTAATGAGTTTCGATACTGCTGAATAGAGCACAGATGCAATTGTTCCGCCCATAACTATATATGTGAATATCATTGCAAAGTCAACGAATCTTTCGGTTGCTTTTGATACTCCCATCGATTCAAGATACTCCGGTGAAAGTGTTGCGCTTGACATTAACCATGAGATCAATGCCAGCACAGCCACAATGGCTAAAATTACACCTATTGATTTTAAGCTTTCCGGCTTTACAATAATTCCGAAGATAAAGGCAAACAAAATCGCATCAAGAGTCAATTCAATCATGCAATATGCGTAGACCATGAATGTGCCAACGTTAGCCTCACCACCGGCAATAGCGATGATGACAAAAAGAACGTTGAGTGCCATCAAGCCTATAAGCAAATATTTGCAATATTTTGATAATTTGTCGACCATGATTCTTCTTTTGTTAGATTAGTGTTTCTTTGAATAGTTGTGGAGAATATCCATGAATGTGATTGATGAATCTTCCATATCGTTGACGATACCTTCGATCTTGTTGAGGATGAAGTTGTAGCAGATCTGGAGGATAACAGCGACGATAAGACCGAACACGGTTGTCAACAAAGCGACCTTCATACCGCCTGCAACAACTGTTGGGCTGATGTCACCTGCTGCTGCGATAGCGTCGAATGCAGCGATCATACCGATAACAGTACCCATAAATCCCAACATAGGTCCCAAGGCGATGAACAATGAAATCCAGCTTGCGCCGCTCTCAAGGTTACCTGTCATAACTGAACCGTATGAAACGATTGATTTTTCAACTTCTTCAAGACCTTCGTCATAGCGCATCAAGCCCTGGTAGAAAATGCTGGCGACTGGTCCGCGTGTGTTGCGGCAGAGGTCTTTAGCTTTCTCAACACCTTGCTTGTTCAAAGTCTCTTCCAACTGTGCAAGAAGCTTCTTGGTGTTTGTCGTGCTTAATGACAAATAAATGATTCTTTCAATTGACACTGCCAAACCGAGAACGAGGATGAACAGAATGATTGTCATGAATTCCCAGCCACCATCGATGAACTGTTTCTTCAAAACCTCGTGGAATGTAGCATCTGTCTTAGGTGCTGCCAATGGATTTGTCTGTGCGTTGTCAACCACTTGCTCTGTTGCCTGAGCCTGTGCTTGTCCTTCTTCCTGTGCGAGAAGTGTGTTGCTGATTCCGAATGTCAGAATGCCTGCAACCGCTAGTAAAGCAATTAATTTTTTCATGATTTGAATTTTGAATTACTACTTTTTAATTTGTTAATGAATTTGTTTCTATTTATTGTATCTTATCTTCTAACTTTAAACTCTAAACTATAAACTCTAAACTCTAAACTATTTCTCGCGGAGAGAGCGGGATTCGAACCCGCGGTACCCTTTTGAAGTACACACACTTTCCAGGCGTGCTCCTTAAACCACTCGGACATCTCTCCTGGGGATTTTTCTACTCCACAGAAAATCGTGTCAAAATTACAAAAATTTTCTATTCACTAAACAAGTTTTTTCAAACTTTATTTTAATTTTTTAGAAATTATTTTTAATACATTTATTTTCAATAAATTATAGATGTTCGTCATTTCTGGCGAAGTCGAGAAATCACCGCCATTTGAATTGGTTTCAGAACATTCCATTACCGGTGATTTCTCCATTCCGCTTTGCTTCAGTCGGGATGATGAAGTGCTAAACAGTCATCTCACCCCTCAGCGACTGTTGCAAATACTTTTTCACATCACTTCGAGAGAATCCTTCTCCCAAAAGATACATCATCTTTGCCAACGCCGACTCGGTCGTGATGTCATAACCGCTGATAACACCGATTCTGTCGAGGTTCAGGCTCGTCTCATATCGTCCCATCTCCACCGACCCCGACTTGCATTGAGTCACATTATAAATGATGAGCCCTTTCCTGATGGCATCAGCCAACTCGTCCAAAAACCACTCTGACGTAGGTGCGTTGCCCGAGCCGAATGTCTCCATAATGATACCTTTCAAACCTGGTGTGTGCAAGGCATGCTTCACGAAATCAAGCGTGATTCCCGGGAAAAGCTTCAAAATGCCGACATTCCTGTCGAACTTCTTGTGTACAATGAGCTTTCCGGGTACAGCCACTTCTGCCGTCTTGTTCTTGTAACCGATGAACTCCTTGTTGTATTTGATTTTTATACCTACCTCTGCTAATGGCGGATAATTCCCCGAAGAGAATGCATTGAAGTTCTCAGCGTTGAACTTAGTCGCCCTGTTGCCTCTAAGTAATTGGTTTTCAAAGAAGATACAAACTTCTGGCACGCAAGGCACACCGTTGATCTTCGAGGCCGCTATCTCAATCGAGGTGACAAAGTTTTCGCGTCCGTCGCTCCTAACCATGCCCATTGGCAGCTGAGAACCGGTGAAAACCACTGGTTTCGCCAAGTTTTCAAGCATGAAACTCAATGCCGAAGCACTGTATGCCATGGTGTCTGAGCCGTGCAAAACCACAAAACCGTCATATTTCTCATAGTTTTCCTCGATTTTCTCAGCCAACTCTATCCAGAACTCAGGCGTCATGTTCGACGAGTCGATCAGGTTCTCGAAAGAGTAAAAATCGATGGTATAGTCAAGGTTGCGCAATATGGGCATGTGCTCATAGATGTTGCCGAAGTCGAACGGTACCAAGCTGCCTGTCTTCGGGTCCTTCATCATACCTATAGTGCCGCCTGTGTAAAGCACCAAAATCGACGGTTTCTTCATTGCTGCTACATTAATAAGTGCCATTTTATATGAAGTTTTAATTATTAATTGTCATTCCGAACGAAGTGAGGAATCTCAAACAATTTCATAGCGTTGCTTGTTGTCATGTCGATAACATTTTCTATGCTTGTATCGTATATCTCAGCCACTTTCTCAGCCGTCTTCACAATATATGCCGGCTCGTTGCGCTGTCCGCGGTACGGCACCGGCGGCAAGTACGGGTCGTCGGTCTCGAGAACTATGCGTTCCATCGGGATGTCCGCCAGAAACTCATTCACACCGCAGTTTTTGTATGTTATCACGCCGCCGAGCCCAAGGTGAAAGCCATACGACAATACGGTTCGCGCCTCATCGTGGGTGCCGTTGAAACAATGCATCACGCCGGCGAGGCGGCCATCCTGCTCATGGTCCAAAACCTTAAACATCTCGTGGTAAGCATTGCGAGTGTGAATGGAAACAGGCAGTCCCAGCTCCTTCGCCCAATGCAGCTGCTCACTCAACACCTCTATCTGTTCTTTTTTAAACGTGTCATCCCAATAAAAATCCAACCCAATCTCCCCAATGCCAACCATGGAATGTGTAGGGACGTGGCGCGCCGCGTCCCTACCAATCAAATCCAACTGTCTTTTATAATCCTCTTTCACCTCCTCGGGATGCAGTCCCATCATAACTCTCACATTATCAGGATGTTTCTCGTAAAACGCCATCATCGGCGCGATGGTTTTTTCATCACAATTGGGCAACAACAGCATCTCCACACCAGCCTCTAACGCGCGTTGAAACACCTCTTCGCGGTCGGCATCGAAGGCTTCATCGTAAATATGACTGTGTGTGTTGATAATCATAGTGTTACCTCTTAATATAGGAAATTGTCGTATGGGTATCTGATGGCGTGCATGTCACGTATCTCTTTGTAAAGCAGGTCTCTAAACTCCTGATAATGTGTCTTCTCCGCTGCAGATATAAAGATACAAGGCTTGTCTTTCGCCATCCATGTCTTCTTCCAGTCGTCCAAAGTGTAGTTTTTCTTGGTGATAGGCGTCAAATCATCGGCTTCTTTCTCATCGAATGTGTAAGCGTCAATCTTGTTGAACACCATAATCACCTTCTTGTCGCCTGCACCGATATCGGTAAGTGTCTGATTTACAGTCTCTATCTGCGACTCAAAGTCTGGGTGTGAGATGTCTACCACATGCAACAAGATGTCTGACTCTCTCACCTCGTCCAATGTCGATTTGAATGATTCCACCAGCTGTGTCGGCAGCTTTCTGATGAATCCTACTGTGTCTGACAGCAAAAACGGCAGGTTTTCAATCACGACTTTTCTCACGGTGGTGTCCAAGGTGGCGAAAAGTTTATTTTCGGCAAACACGTCGCTTTTGCTTAACATGTTCATTATCGTCGACTTGCCGACGTTGGTGTAACCCACGAGTGCCACGCGCACCATCTGCTGGCGGTTTTTGCGCTGCACCGACTTCTGCATGTCTATCTCTTCGAGTTTCTCTTTCAGAGAAGCTATCTTGTTGCGTATGATCTTACGGTCGGTTTCAATCTGCGTCTCACCAGGTCCTCTCATTCCGATACCGCCTCGCTGACGTTCAAGGTGTGTCCACATTCGGGTCAGTCGCGGCAACATGTATTGATATTGAGCGAGTTCCACCTGCGTCTTCGCGTAGGCTGTCTTGGCGTTCTTTGCGAAGATGTCAAGGATGAGGTTGGTCCTGTCGAGGATGCGGCATTCGAGTTCCTTCTCGAGGTTGCGTATCTGTGTGGCACTCAGCTCATCGTCGAATATTGCCATGTCAATCTCCTCGGCCTTGATGTATTGTTTCAGCTCCTCGAGTTTGCCTGTTCCCAGATATGTCACGCTGTTTGGCCGTTCCAGCGGCTGCACAAAACGGCCTACGGCTACGCCACCGGCCGTCTCCAATAGAAATTCCAGCTCATCGAGGTATTCCTCGGTGCGCTCGCGGTTCTGTTCGTAGGTGCTCACGGCTACCAGGACCGCACGTTCTTGTTTTTTCTCGTGCTCAATCATATAATAAATATTGTAAAGACGTACGGCCGTACGTCTCTGCATCAAAACGGCTTGAAACCTATAATCTCTCTAACTTCTTTGATGGTTTTGCGTGCGCTCTCTCGTGCTTTCTCAGCGCCCATGCGCGCCACCTTATTAATATACTCGTCGTTGGCGTCGATTTCTCTGATGCGCTCGCGGATAGGGGTCACAAACTGAATCATGTCTTCTGCCAGCTGTTTCTTCATGTCGCCGTAGCGGATGGTCATGTTGTTGTAGGCGTCGTCGAAGAACTGCACCGTCTCTGGTTTCGACACAATGCTCATCAGCTGGAACAGGTTTTGTATCGGCTCCGGCTTCTCCTGGTTCATCTCGGTAGGACCGCTGTCGGTCTTGGCGCGCATCACTTTCTTGCGGATCGAGGCGTCGTCTTCAGCCAGGAAAATGGCGTTGCCTTCACCCTCGCTCTTGCCCATCTTGCCGTTGCCGTCGAGTCCCGGCACTTTGACTAATTGATTGCCAAAGTTAAATGCCTGTGGAATCGGGAAGTATTCAACGCCATAGATGTTGTTGAAACGACCGGCGAAGTCACGGGCCTTCTCGAGGTTCTGCTCCTGGTCCTTGCCCACTGGCACATAATTCGATTTATGAATCAAGATATCGGCTGCCATAAGTGTCGGGTAGGTGAGGAGGCCTGCATTCACGTTGTCGGGCTGCTTGCGCACTTTCTCTTTAAAGGTGGTCACACGCTCCAACTCGCCGATATAGGCGTTCATGTTGAGGAACAGATACAGTTCGACAACCTCCGGCACGTCGCTCTGCACATACAAAGTGGCCTTCTCAGGGTCGACACCCGCTGCGAGGTACTCCACTAAAATCTGACGCACTCTTCCATGCAGGTCGTCGGGGTGTGGATGTGTTGTAAGTGAGTGATAATCAGCGATAAAAAAGAAACAATTATAGTTGTCCTGAAGACGGATGAAGTTCTTCACCGCTCCGAAATAGTTTCCAAGATGCAAGTTTCCTGTCGGTCTGATGCCGCTTAATACGATTTCTTTCATAGAAGTACATTTAAACTGCAAAAATACTAAAAAAATGTATTTGTTAAAAGATAAAAGTTAAAAGTTAAAAGAAAAGAGCGTAAAACGTTTGTGGCCGCTTCGCGCTCTTTTAACTTTACTCTTTTAACTTTTAACTAAAAAGTAATCTCGTCCCCGTTTTTATTCAAGAAACAGCTCTGAAGGATATGGAACGACTTGACTTCCTGGATGTGAATCTTTTTGTGGTACTTCCACATCCATTTCCTTCTGATTGAGAACAGTCCTTTTGTGAGGTAGGCATAGACGAACGGATGCACCTGTATCGTCACTTCTTTCTCGTTTTGGTCGAGGAGGAGGTACTTGAGGTTGCCTTCAATCTCATCGATGTAAATCATCGACGGTCTGATTTTGCCTTTGCCGTCGCAAACCGGACATTTTTCCTGGACGGTGACTTCTGTTTCCGGGCGCACACGCTGGCGTGTGATTTGGATGAGCCCGAACTTTGTGGCTGGGAGTACTGTGTGTTTGGCGCGGTCTTTTGCCATCTCTTCTTGCAGCTTCTCGAACAGCTCCTTGCGATGTTTCGCTTCGTGCATGTCGATGAAGTCGACGATGATGATGCCGCCCATATCGCGCAGGCGCAGTTGTCGCGCAATCTCCACGGCCGATTCCAAATTGACAGCCAATGCATTCTCTTCTTGAGAATTTTCTTTGTTCAACCGATGCCCGCTGTTGACGTCGATGACGTGCATGGCCTCGGTGTGTTCGATGATGAGGTAAACACCATTTCTGATTGTGACGATCCTACCGAACAGCCCCTTGATCTGTCGCGCCACACCATAATGCTCGAAGATAGGCTCTTTGCCTTTGTAAAGCTTCACGATGTCGCTCTTCTGTGGGGCGATGGTGGAAATGTAGCTCTTGACTTCATCGTAAAGAGCCTGGTTGTCAACAGTAATCGCATTGAACGACTCGTTGAGCAAGTCGCGGAGCATGGCCGAGGTGCGGTCAAGTTCGCTCACAAGCTTGGTAGGAGCCTTGCTTCCGTATAACGACTCGGTCATCTGTTCCCATTTGCCCAACAGGTACTTCATGTCGGCGTCGAGGTCTTCGACCTTCTTCCCTTCCGCCACAGTGCGGATGATGACACCGAAGTTGTTCGGCTTGATGCTCTGGATGAGCTTGCGGAGTCTGTTGCGTTCTTCGCCGGAACGTATCTTCTGCGACACCGAGATGCGGTTGGCAAAAGGCACCAACACTATGTACCGTCCCGCAAACGAAATCTCTGCCGAGATGCGCGGACCTTTAGTGTTTATTGGCTCTTTCGCAATCTGTACCGGAATCTGGTCGCCAGCCTGAAGATAGTCGGAGATCTTTCCCGACTTGTCGGCATCAGGACTCAGCTTGAACTTGCTTATATTCGTCTGAGCCGTCTTGCCCTCATGCGCGAGCTTCGAATACTCAATCAATGAGTTGATTTGCGGACCGAGATCCAGGAAATGCAAGAATGCGTCCTTCTGACTGCCGATGTCGACAAACGCGGCGTTCAAACCGGGCAGAATCTTCTTGATGCGCCCGTAATACACGTCGCCTACAGCGAAATTACTGTTGCTCTGCTCTTTGTGAAATTCAACAAGCTGCTTGTCTTCCAACAAAACAATATTAACCTCTGAAACATCAGAACTGATGACAAGCTCTCTGTTGACTGTCGGAACTGTAGTTGTATTGTCCATAATATTACAAAGGTTTGAATTTCAACTTAAAAGCAATAACACAACATCGCTATGCCAATGCTGTGTTATTGTAACGTAAGAATTAATCTCTAAGATTATTTCTTTTTATGTCTATCCTTTCTGAGGCGTTTTTTGCGCTTGTGGGTAGACATTTTGTGTCTTTTGTGTTTTTTACCGTTTGGCATATTACAAAAAGTTTATAAGACCAATATTACTTGAGGTCGTTGATGAATGATTTAGCTGGTTTGAATGCTGGGATGTTGTGTGCAGGAATGACGATCTTCTCGCCCTTGCCACCGTTGGCGCGGATGTTTCTGCCGACCTTCTCTTTTCTCATCTTGCTCTTGAAGCTGCCAAAGCCTCTGAGATATACATCCTCATTGTTCTTTACTGACTCCTTCACGATCTCCATGAACGATTCAATAACTGCCTGTGTGCTGCCTTTTTCAACACCAGTTTTTTCAGCGATTTTTGCTACGATTTCAGCTTTTGTCATGTCTTTAATATTTAATTAGTTAATTACTTGATTACTTTTTTTCAGCCTGCAAAAATAATAAGATTTTTTTAATCTTGAACAAAAAAAATTAATTTTTTTCATTCATTATCTTATACATACGAAAAATTTTGGTATTTTTGCATTATTAAAATATGTATTAATTGTGTAATAATTTTAGTTATGGCAAGCTTGAACAAAGTTATCTTAATCGGGAATTTGGGCAAAGACCCTGAAGTGATTTCATTCGACAACGGAACAAAGAAAATGTCGGTATCCTTAGCAACTACCGAACGTTTCCGCGACCGCGACGGCAACTGGCAGGAACAGACAGAGTGGCATAACCTTGTCAGCTGGGGACCGCTGGCACAAGATATAGCCGACAAAAAACGTAATTACGTCAAAGGCGACCAGATGTATGTGGAAGGCAGGATAAAATCACGTCAATATGTTGATGGTCAGAATGTTACGCGCCATATCACCGAGATTGTGGTGGACAAGATGATGAGCCTCGGCGGCAACCGTCAACAGCAACAGCAAAATCCTAACGCGTCGTATAACGCCTACGGAAACCAACCTCAACAACAGTATCAGCAACCGCAATATCAACAGCCTCAGCAACCGCAATATCAGCCGCAACCTGTTGAAAATCAGGTGCCAAGTCAAGATTATAACGGCGATGACCTGCCATTCTAAACCATGATAGAAACAGTGATATTTCAAGGCATCAATATGGTGACTGCCATTTGCCTTGTGATTTTGTGCATCCTTCTGCTGTGCTCAGCACTCGCCTCAGCAAGCGAGACGGCTTTCTTCTCTCTGTCGCCAAACGACATCAACGAGATGGAGAACTCTGACAAACGTGCCGACAAGCTGGTGCTCGAACTGCGCGAGAAGCCAAAACAATTTCTAGCAACCATATTGATAACCAATAATTTGGTTAATGTGACGATAACGATTTTCTCCGTCTACATCATGGAGAAAATGTTCTTCTTTGAAGACGACACAATATGGGAATTCATCATCAATGTGGTGATAGTCACCTCGCTACTGCTCATATTTGGCGAGATGATACCGAAGATTACGGCGGCGAAAAGAGCCCGTACACTGAGCCGTAACCTCGCACCGACAATAAATGTGCTGATGGTCGTTTTCAAGCCTCTTAGCTCACTGCTTGTTAAATCAACATCGTTGATTGACAATAAGATAGCCAAGAAAACACCTGACACCCTGTCAATCACCGACCTCACAACGGCAGTCGACATCACCACGACGGAGGAGACACCGATTGAGGAGCGTACCATGCTGCAAGGCATCGCCACATTCGGCGAGAAGGAAGTGAGCGACATCATGCAGCCGCGTGTGCAACTGTTCGCCGTGAAGACGACGACTCCACTTGACCAGCTCATCGAACTCATCATCGAGAACGGATTCTCACGAATCCCAGTGTATGAAGACACTCTCGATGAGATAAAAGGTATACTTTACGTGAAAGACCTGCTGCCACATATCGAAGAACCTGAATTCAAATGGCAGTCGCTGCTTCGCCCGGCGTTTTTCGTGCCCGAAAACAAGAAAATCAACGACCTTTTCCAGGATTTCCGCGCCAAAAAGATTCATATCGCCATTGTAGTCGATGAATACGGCGGCACATCAGGCCTCGTCACCATGGAAGACGTGCTCGAAGAGATAGTCGGTGACATCAAAGACGAGTTCGATGCCGTGGTCGAGAACCAAAACTACAAGAAAATCGACGACAAGACGTATGTCTTTCAAGCCCAGACAAGCCTCGTCGACTTCTGTAAAGTGTTTGATATCAATGAGTTTTACTTTGAAGACATAAAAGGCGAATCCGACACTCTGGCAGGCCTCATCCTTGAGAAGGAAGGCCGCATCCCACAAGCAGGATTCTCCACCTCATACAAGGAGTTTGACTTCCGAATAGAGAAAGCAGACAAACGACGTATCATCGAGATAAAAGTGACATATAATGAGAAGACTGACAAATAGCCTGATAGCCCTGGTTTTGCTGGTGCTGGCATCATCGTGCGGTGATAAGAACCCACAACCGAAGCCTCGTGGCTATTTCCGTATTGATCTGCCTGACAAACAATATGTTGCGCTTGACACCATGCGTTATTACAGCTTCGAGTATCCAACCTACTCCACCATCACACCCGACTACCATTCACTGCAGGAAAAAGACTGGGTAAATGTGGAGTTTCCACGTTTCAAAGGCACGATTCATATCTCGTACAAGCAAGTCAACGACAACCTCGGTGAGTATCTTGAAGATGCTTACTTTATGATTACCAAGCATATAGGCAAGGCGACAGGCATCCGCGACAGCGTTATAATTAATAAGGAAAAAGACGTATACGGCCTCATGTATTACCTCGACGGAGAAGGTGTGGCTTCACCGCTGCAATTCTACCTCACCGACAGCACCGAACACTTCATGCGAGGCTCTCTTTATTTCAATGTGGTTCCTAACAACGACTCGCTGCAGCCTGTCATCGATTTCATCACCGACGACGTGCGGCATCTTATTAATACGTTGGAGTGGAAATAGTCTGATAATCAACACTTTAAGAAAAAAAATTATCTAAAAAAGCAAAAAAATCTTGTTTTTTTTGAAAAAAGTCCGTAATTTTGCACGTTTTTTCGTATAAAACAGTAACCGAATGTAGAATTTAATAAAATAAGAAAGGGGGGCAGCATGATCGAGACCTTGACAATTGGCTCGCTGAAATGGCGTCATATCACCAATCCGGCTGATGAAGACTTTAAGTTTTTGAAAGAAAAATTCCATTTCCACCCCTTGGACATCGAGGACTGTAAGTCACTGAACCAACGTCCTAAAATAGATATCTACGACGATTACTACTTCCTGATTCTTCAGTACCCTAATTTCGACCGTCAGAACAAGTTCATCAAGACTAAAGAGGTGAAGTTTTTCTGGGGAAAAGATTACATTATCACCATTGAGAAGTCGCCTTGGTACGTGAGCCAACTTTTCAACGAATATGAGGAGCGCGACATGAAGGAACTCGAAGCAAATCTTAAGACTTCCGATATTCTACTGTACCGTATTTTTGAAAAGCTGATGATGGAGTCACTCTATCTTTTGAAAAAAGTCGGTCTCGACCTCGAATTGATTAACCGTGAGCTTTTCGGTACAAAACAGGTGAAGATTATTGAAAGAATCAGTGTCACGCGAAAGAACATCATCACGGTGAACACTATCTTCAAACCTCAGCTCAGGGTGTTCCACTCCTTCGAGACAGGTCAGATACAGGGCTTCGGCGACCTCGAGTACATGGAAGACTACTGGGGCAATATCCTCGACTACTACCAGAAGGTATGGGATATGACTGAGGACTACGAAGACTTGATAGAGGGTCTCTCGAAGACATTCGACTCGATGCAGACTAACAAGACCAACGAAATCATGAAGATTCTCACCCTGATTTCGTCCATTATACTTCCTTTGACGTTTATTACCGGTATTTTCGGTATGAATGTGGTGTTCCCATTTATTCCTGAAGGCTCAACAACTGCAATATGGATTATTGTTGGAGTGATGGCAGTTATGGGAGTTGGATTGACGCTCTTGTTCCGTCACCGCAAATGGTGGTTTTAATCAATTGATAATGAATCATTAATTTTGTTTTATATGGTAGCAACAATTATTTATGTAGTCGGTGTCATCCTTGGTGTGGTGGCAGTTCTTGAGATCCTCAATCAGCCGATAAATCTTCTTAGTAAAATTTTAGTAGTGGTTTTTGTCCTTATTACAAGTTGGATTGGAATCGCTGTTTATTACCTGCTTTTAAGAGGAAATCTGACGAAGTGGTTTAAATAATCCTTTCCCTCGTCATTCCGAGCGAAGGCGATGCCGTAGTCGAGGAATTTCCGGCATTGAAGTTTTCAGAATCATTCAAAAGGCGGTGATTTTTTCACCAAAGGTGAAAGCTTTCCGCTTTGCTCAGGTCTCCATTCCGCTCCGCTCCAGTCGAAATGACGTTTAAGTGTATATTATGGACAAGAAAGAATTAAGAGCTCAGATTAAAACTCTCAAGAAACAGCATACCAAAGAGCAGCTTCTTGAGCAGTCGGAGGTTATTTTGTCAGAATTAGAGCGGCATCCCGACTTTCAGAAAGCACATGTCGTGATGATTTACAGTGCCTTGCCTGATGAGGTGCAGACTGCGGCTTTCCTTGAGAAATGGCGTCACAAAAAGAAAATTATCCTCCCCACGGTGGTCGGCGACGACATCATCCCCGTGGAACTTGCTGAAAACACTGGCTTTGCTGTTGGCGATTTCAATATTTTGGAGCCTCAAAACGAGCCTTATACCGGCGATTACGACCTTATCGTGGTGCCAGGTGTCGCCTTTGATAAAAATGGCAACCGTATTGGCCGCGGTCGTGGCTACTACGACAGATTCTTATGTAAGCACCTGAATGTCAAGAGAATAGGCATCTGTTTCGACTTCCAACTTGTTGATGAAGTACCCACCGAGCCGAATGACATTAAAATGGATGAGGTGATTTCTTTATAGTCGCTAGTCTTTAGTTTTTAGTCTTTAGTCAATTAAAATCATAAAAAAAGCTGCGATAATACAATTCGCAGCTTTAACTAAAGTCTAAAGACTAATGACTAGAGACTAAATTACCAAGCGAAGAGTGGATACTCTGCCATCATTGCGTTGACTTTCTCCTTCACTGCCTCGAGTTTCTTGGTGTCGTCGATGTGGCTGATGACGTCGTCAATCATGTCAACGATTGGTTCCATCATGTTCTCTTTCAAACCACGTGTTGTGATAGCCGGTGTACCGACGCGGAGACCTGAGGTCTGGAATGGTGAACGGCTGTCGAATGGCACCATGTTCTTGTTGACTGTGATGTCGGCCTGAACGAGGGTGTTCTCAACCATCTTACCGGTAATCTCCGGGAATTTCGAACGGAGGTCGATGAGCATCAGGTGGTTGTCTGTGCCGCCGCTGATGATGTTGTAGCCTCTGTCGGTGAATGCCTTAGCCATTGCTGCTGCGTTCTTCTTCACCTGGAGGATGTACTCGAAGTATTCATCTGACAATGCTTCGCCGAAAGCGACAGCCTTTGATGCGATGACGTGCTCGAGTGGGCCGCCCTGTACGCCTGGGAACACTGCGCTGTTGAGCAATGCCGACATCATCTTGATTTCACCCTTAGGTGTTGTCAAACCCCATGGATTCGGGAAGTCTTCACGCATCATGATCATACCGCCACGTGGTCCGCGGAGGGTCTTGTGTGTGGTTGTTGTCACGATATGGCAGTACTCCAACGGGTCGTTGAGGATGCCGCGGGCGATGAGACCTGCCGGGTGTGAGATGTCAGCCATCAAGATAGCGCCAACTGAGTCAGCAGCCTTACGCATACGTGCATAGTCCCAGT
>JAEEGK010002568.1_pt1 | contig 45499 bp, 44 predicted proteins | sample 8958771 | NCBI WGS metagenome assembly JAEEGK01 (sample SAMN16246547, study PRJNA631951) | gut metagenome | biome: gut microbiome; feature: rumen; material: SC-attached | host: Bos | place: Iran: Karaj | collected 2018-10
GCTTTCTAATAAAGAAATCTTCTAACATAACTAAAATATAATCGTCAGGAATTTGTTCAACTGCGCTTTTATAACGTTCAGTCCATACTTGAGAATTAGTGTTTATAGTTTTACATAAATCACATTTTTTAGTTTCTGTTGACAAATATACTTCAGGATGATTAGGATAGTATTTATCTAATAAAGTAAAATAAGTAGGCCATAAATATGAATAATCATCACAACTTAAAACTAATATTTTCATTAGTTACTATCCCTCCAATCTTGAATCATTTGTTTAATTTCTTCTTGAGTTAATCTTTTAGCAGTATAACTTGTAAGTGGAGTATCATAAATTTCTTCACTTTGATAATCTTTTCTAATTATAAAATAATCTTTATATTTTTTACTATGGTTTAATTCATTAATTGTTACAAGAGCTTCATCATTTTTTTCTATACTTTCAGTTCCTGTAATAATTTGATTATCACTAAAAGCATCTGCTAATTCTTTTATTGAGCAGGACTTACTTTCATAAACCCATAATTCTCCATTTTTGCCATCTTGTAATGCGTCCATAACAATAGCAACACATTTATCCACAGGCATAAAGAAACGAGTCATCTCTCCATTACGAATAGTTAATGGTTTATTTTGTTTTGTCAATTCATCAAATATAGGCACTACACTACCAGTAGAACCAAAAACATTTCCATAGCGAGTGCAAATAATATCTGTATCAGTTTCATTTGCATAAGCCATACATTCCATTAAAAATTTTGTGCTACCATAACAAGTAGTTGCGGAAGTCGCCTTATCAGTTGATATAAGAATAAGTTTCTTAACATGATTTGCGGCGGCAGCGTTTATTACGTTCATACTCCCGATTACATTGGTTTTAATGGCCTCCATAGGTTGTTTTTCTGCAACTTCTATTCTTTTAATTGCGCCTGTATGAATGCAGTAATCGATTCCCGCCAATGCATCATTGATAGCTTGGAAATCTCTTACATCTCCAATAACAAATTCCAATCTTTTATCATTAAATAACATTTTAGTTTTTCATTGTTCTTTTTCATTTCTTGAAAAGATTTTAATTTGTTCCGTGTCTTCTTTCTTCAATATTTCTTTAATTAGGGCTTTAGCTAAAAAACCACTCCCTGTAATTAAATATTTCATATTTTATTCCCCCTATTTATCATCATCTCTACCGGCTACTAACATAGCCATTAATCCTATTCCAAATAAACCTCCTAATATAAGTCCACCGATAAATGCCCACATATTACTTACCTGTAGATCCGAATCCTCCAGATCCCCTCTCTGTATCAGATAATTCTTCTACTTCAGTTAGTTCCATAGGTAAGAAAGGAATTAAAATCATTTGAGCAATTCTATCTCCAGCTGTAATTATTTGTTCTTCATCTGTATCATTATGAATTGCTACGATATATTCACCGCGGTAATCGCTATCGCAAACCCCAACGCAGTTAGCAGGTCTTAGACCTTGTTTAGTAGCTAATCCACTTCTAGCAAAGATTGCCGCAAACGTATTTTGAGGTAACTCAAATGCTAGTCCTGTTCCAACTTTTACAGTTGAATGTGCTGGAACTTTTACATCTGTTTTTACTGCCGCATATAAATCATACCCGGCTGCAGCCGCACTTCCTCTAGTTGGTTCATGTGCTATTGATTTTAATTTTTTATATTTAACATCAGTAAACATTTTTAATTCATTTGGATTGATAATAATTTTATCATCATATTTTATTAATATTGGAGACTCAGGTCTTTTAATTGAGTCTTGTACTAAACTAGTTTCGATCATTAAAATGCACTCCCATCTCCATATTTAATTTCTATTGAAGTAATTGGTTCTTTTTCTTCATTAAAAGTTTTAACTAATGTAACTCTATACCAAGCATCAACTACTTCTCCTTTTTGTTTTCTTTCTTTATATTGAGAACTATATTTTTTTAATAAATAATTATTTCCGCTTTTAGCACTTTCAATAAGTTCTTTAGCTTCAGATTCTTTATCTACTCTATATACTTCTGTTGTTTCTAATAAATATTTCATAATAAAAATTCCTCCTTATATAAATATTATACTTTTTATTTTTATTTTTTTCAACAAAAAAGAGAGATAAAATATTAAATATATTCTATCTCTAAATTATTTTTACTATATTTTGCTAAATAACAACCTTTAATTTTGCTTTCTAAACCTTTTGCATATAATTTACTTCCTGCCATTTTGATTTTTTCACATTGATATTTGTTAGCAACTTCACATAGGTTTTCAGCTAAATCTTTCATAGAAGTTGTGATTGTAGTTTCTATATTACCTGAGTCATTTAATACCATTATTTTTTGAGCAAAAGTAAAAGGTTTAATACTACATATAATAACCATATTATAACCTCCTAACATTCTATAATTGCTGTATCATATGGGAAGAAATAATAACAAAAACTTTCTCCATTAATTGAAATCCATATTTCAACAGCTCCGTTATCTTGTGTTAATTCTATTGATTTTGTGCGGCCGCGGTTAGGTAAGCACTCTTCAATCAAAACTGTTTCTATTCTATCTCCCGGATATCCTTCGCACAAATCTAAGAATTCTCCATCATTCATTTTTTTATTTCTATGAAAAACAGTATAATCTTTATTTTCATTACATAATAACATAAAATATTCATTGTTTGATTGATTTACAAAATCAACAATTAAATCTTTTTTATTTTGAAGCTCTTGTTCACTTAAATCTTCAATACTTTGTTCAACTATTGTTTTATTTACATCATATAAATTTCCTAGTTCAACATTAAATTTTTTATTTTTTTCTATTTTTGTTTTCTTGTTTAAAAGTTTCATAGTCATCATCCTCCTCATCCATATCATCTATATCAACATCAAAGATAAGTCCAAAGAAGAATCCTAATATGAAATATATAATAAACATACTATACATTTCTTTACCTTCTTTCTTATTTTATTATTTTGTTGCTAATTGATGAATAATATCTATCATAAAATCTTTTTGAGCTTTAGGGAGACTATGGATTGCTCTGCTCATATTATATACAGTTTCTTTTTTTGCAATCCAATCTATAATGTTTTCTAAACAAGCAAGTTTTGTTTCTTTATCTAGTTGGTCTTCATCATAATTAGTACGGTGTCTCCATTTATAATCATTAATCAAAGTTCTGTTATATTCTGCAACAGCCCAAAATGGAAGATTCCCAACCTTTTCTTCTAAATCAACAGGATAAAAATGTTTTCTATAAATCTCAAAAAAGGCTTTATCATATAAGTCTTCATCATGATCTAGTATTCTATACCAAAGCGGCAACAACATTTGTTCTTTATAAAGTGTTTTTTGAAATTCTACATTTCTAATCATTATAAGTTTATAAAAAACTTCCATTAATGTTGTTTTTTGATCATCTAAATATTTTAAAAATTGTTGTCTCTTTTTTCTTTTCAAAAAATATCTTTTTATTTTATTCATTTTTACCCATTCTTTCTGCTACCTTATCATAAGCATCGAATAAAGTACATTTGCCTTCAAAATGGTCTAACTCATGAAGAGCTATGTAGCTACCATTCCCGCCTTCAGCATATTCATATTCTTCTCCATTTTCATTCAATGCAGTAATCCAAACCTTTTGAGGTCTAGTTGTTTCAATAAATAAACCTGGAACAGATAAACATCCTTCTCTCATAGTATGTTCTCCACGACTACGAGTAATTTTTGGGTTTACTAAAACATAAATACCGCCCCAATTTATAACACATATTTTATAAGGTTTTCCAATTTGAATAGCGGAAATACCTGCTCCATTCATAAATTTTACAGTATCTATTAAATCTTGAATTGTTTGTTTTACATCATCATTAAACTCAGTAACCTCATTACTTTTTTGAGTTAATATTTCTTTATCTTGTGGATAAGTTAAAATCTTTTTTACCATTTTGACACTCCCTTTCACTTTATATAAATATTATAATATATTTTTTTTATTTTTTCAAAGGGAATTTAGCAGTTAGTTTTAAAACTCTTTGTTTTGATTGTTCTAATATTTCTTCTGAGTCTTTATTTATCAATGTATCATATATAATATCAGCAATCTCAATAAAATCTTCTTCTTTAAGCCCCCTAGTTGTCATAGCAGGAGATCCTAATCTTAATCCGCTTGCTTTCATTGGACTTAAAGTTTCATTAGGAATTGTATTTTTATTTACTGTAATATGGACTTTATCTAATAGAGTTTCAGCTTCTTTTCCTGTTATTCCTAAAGAATTATAAACATCTAATAAAATTAAATGATTATCAGTCCCGCCGCTAATAATAGTCATACCTTTTGACTGTAGCTCTTCTGCTAGAGCTTTAATATTTTTTAAAACTTGAATTTGGTATTCTCTAAAACTTGGTTGTAAAGCCTCATAAAAACATTGTGCTTTTGCGGCGATTACATGTTCTAAAGGCCCGCCTTGAATACCTGGAAAAACAGTTTTATTTATTTTTTTAATAATTTCTTCATTATTAGTTAAGATAACTCCGCCTCTAGGGCCTCTAAGTGTCTTATGAGTTGTTGAAGTTACTACATCAGCTACTGGAACTGGGTTAGGATGTAATCCTGCGGCAACTAATCCTGCGATATGTGCCATATCTACCATTAAATAAGCTCCAACTTCATTAGCTATTTTTCTAAATTCAACAAAATCTATTATTCTAGGATAAGCGCTTGCTCCCGCAATAATCATTTTAGGTCTTACTTTTAAAGCGATTTCTCTTAATTGGTCATAATCAATATAACCATTTTCATCTACTCCGTATCCATAAATAATGTAATCTTGTCCACTAAAACTTAAAGCATGGCCATGTGTTAAATGTCCACCAGCGCTTAAATCCATTCCTAAAACTACATCTCCAGGTTGAAGTAAGGCTCTATATACTGCCATATTTGCGCTGCTTCCGCTATGAGGTTGAACATTAGCATATTGAGCATCAAAAAGTTTGCATAAATATTCAATCGCTTTTGTTTCAAATATATCTATATTTTCACAACCTCCATAATATCTTTTTCCTGGATACCCTTCTGCATATTTATTAGTTAAAATACTGCCTTGTAATTTCATTACATCTTCAGATGCATAATTCTCACTTGCTATTAATTCTATATTTTGTTCTTGTCTTAATCTTTCTTTTGTTAAAGCCTCTTCTAAAACTTTATCCATTATCAATGCCTCCATCTATATCTTATTTTTTTCTTAATGATAATTTTTTCTCCCCAAAAGTTTCTAATTCAGGTGTAATTTTATATATATTTCCTTTGTCATCAAAATCTACATCTACCCACCAGCAAGATTTATCATTTGATAATCCCATACTTCTGCAATATGGAGTTAAATCTTCTAAACAGCTAGTTTGAAAACAATGAGTTTTATCTTGTTTCATATAAAAACTTTGATGTATATGTCCTGTTTGTAAAATATCAGGTCTTTCTTCTAAAGGAATTGTGTCTAAATATTTTTGTAATTTATATGATTTAGCATATGCGCCACCGCCTGCTCCATGAAATAACCTAATTTTTAATTTTCCAATTTTCATATCCGCAACATCTGGACCTAAATAAATTATATCTTCTCTATCTTTTGCTATTGATTTTAAAATTTCACTTCCAGTAGATTTATACCACCAATCATCATGATTTCCTTGAATGGCATAAGTTTTTCCACTAAATTCTGGGTATTTGTCTACACAATAGTCAACTTGACCTTGATATGAAGACTCTCTTAATTCATAAACATGTTCTGGTCTTTTTGAACGGCCATCGGTAAAATCTCCACTATGAAGAACATGTTTAACGCCTTCATCTTCAGCTTTTGCGTATAAATATCTTAAAATATCTAATCTATCATATTTAGAACATAAATGAGTATCGCTTATTAATAATAATTTTAAATGATTTAAATCATAAGGAATTTCATATATGTCATTATTTGTGATAGGTTTTTTTCTTACAACAACTTCATCATTGACAAAATCAATATTATATCCTTCTTGCGCCATTAAAGTAACTAATCCCGCAACTTCATAATCCTCTAATTCTAGAGCTTTACATATTTCAGAAAAAGATTTTTTCTTTTTAGCCATATAATATATTTTATCACATATCTCTTTTCTTTCCATTTTGTCCCCCTAATAAAAAAAGAGAGGCTAAAGTATTAATTAAGAAATTACTTTAACCTCCTTGTCTTGTAGTGTTTTTTTCATATCAATAATTCTTTGATTGCGGCTACCGCGCCATTTCAAAGTTATGTCGCGATCTTCTATTTTGAAAGGCCCGTCTATAAGATAATCTATATTAGAAAAAATATCTTGTAAATTTTCAAAATTTTTTATATCTTCATATACATAACCTGTTCAAATAACAATTTTAATATTAGGATAGCAAATTTTGGCTGTTTGCAAAAGACTTTTTATAAAATCTCTTTTTTCATTTGTATCTAAAGTTTCACCACCTAATATACTTAAATTACGATTAATTCCATTGGCGCCGATTGAATCTATAATCAACTGGATTAAATCTTCTTCCAATCAAGCATCGCCGCCATCCGGATTCCAGGTTTCTGGATTATGACAACCTTTGCAGTGGAAAGGGCAACCTTGAAGGAATAAACTTACGCTTACTCCTTCGCCATTGACAACATCATTTTTATTTAATCCTGCAACTCTAATCATTTCAATTATCCAATTTCTTTGAGTGTTTGAATCTTTGTTCGGTTTCTTGTTGCTTTCCTTTGTTGAATGCTGTCTTATAGTCCCCTGTTAAATACCCTGTAACACGTCTTAGTTGTTGGATATGAGTACTTCCACACATAGGGCATTTGTCATTAAATTCATCTGTATATCCGCAATCTAAACAAGTATCATTTGGTACATTTATAGCAAAGTATGGAATATCTTTATCCATAGCATAATTTACTATTTCTTCAAGAGCTTCAAGGTTATTCTTAACTCCACCTTCTAATTCAACATAAGTAATACATCCAGCATTACTATATCCAGTTAATTCAGCCTCGATATCAATTTTATCAAATGGGCTCATTTCTTTCCAAACTGGAACATGGATACTATTAGTGAAATAATCTCTATCGCTTACATTAGGAATAATTCCATAAGCTTTTTTGAATTTTTTCATTGAAGTATAACACATATTTTCAGCAGGAGTATAATATACACCTATATTTAAATGTAGCTCTTTTTTAAATTGCGCACATCTATCTTTAAATAATTGTTCTATTCTTTTAGCAAGTTCCATACCTTCAGGTGTTGTATGGTCTTTACCAATTAATATTTGTAAAGTTTCTGCTAGCCCAATTTGTCCGATAACAAGAGTCCCATGTTTCATAGCAGACTCTACAGTTTTTCCATCATAACCTAACATAATATTATTTTCATACATAAATTTTGCAGATTCAGGTGATTGACTAATAATCCATTTATATCTTTCAACTAACATATCTCTAGCTTCATGGATTTTTTTATCTAATAATTCCATAAAAGCTTCAACATCACCATTTGCTTCCATCGCAAGTGTTGGCATTACAATAGTAACAGGACATATATTGCCGCGGCCATCCTTTGTTTGAGGATTAGTTCCAGGTTCAGCATTTATATCGCTACCATTATAAGTTCTACATCCCATAGTTGAAACATATGTTTTAGGATCATTTATATCGAATCCCGCATTAACTGACCAATCTACATTAACATAATTAGGATATAATCTTTGAGCTGTTGATTTAAGCGCTAATTGGAATAAATCATAGTTTGGATCTCCTGGTTTGCGGTTAACTCCTTTCATACATTGGAATATTCCACATGGGAAGATTGGAGTTTTTCTTACTTTACCAACTCCCTTAATTGAACCTTCTAATAATGCTTTTGTAACCATTCTACCTTCAGGTAAAGTACAAGTTCCATAGTTAATAGAAGTAAAAGGTAATTGATTTCCGCTTCTAGATTGTAATGTATTTAAATTATGATACATTCCTTCTACAGCTTGTTTTAGCTCTCTTTCTGTCATATCCATTGCATATTTATATGCTCCGGCATAATAAGTATAATATTGAGAATCTATTGGAGTATCTTCTGGTTTGAATTCATCTCTTACAAAAAATTCTCCATCATGAAGATATTTAATTCCATCCATAAAATGTTTATAAAAACTTAATCTTACATATGGAACCATAGTCCAGTCTAAATGGCTAGCGCTAACTCCTCCAAATTGTTGTAAACTTTGTAATTGAAATAATACCGCTACTAATTGAAAAGCTGTATTAATTGAACGAGCAGGGCGAACATCTGTTTGTCTTGTATTAAATCCTTCTGCTAAAAGTTTATCAAAAGGAACTGTTAAACAATTGTGCATGCCTACAGCATAAGCATCTAAATCATGAATATAAATTTCATTATTTAAATGATTTTCTCTTGCCATATCGCTAACTAAATAGTTTAATGCATAATCTTTCATTAATTCACTTCTAGCTTCTCCCATACGGCCACCGAAAGAACGTTCATCAATATTTGCATTTTGATTTTGAACATCTGAAGCTTCAATTTTTTCTTTAATATTTTTCATTAAATTAGAATTTGCGTTTCTAATTTTTGTTCTATTTTCTCTATAAAGAATATAATTTTTAGCTACATCCTTTCTTTTAGTTGCCATTAATCCTTTTTCAACTAGATCTTGGATATCTTCAATTCCAGGTGTTTCATCAACATCTAAATAATATCCTTCAATATAACTTGCTATATTTGCTGCTTTTTCTTTTGCATAATCAGTGATTTCACCATCTACATCTTCAAAAGCAGATAAAATAGCTCTTTCAATTTTTGTCGCATCAAAATCAACGATACGACCATCTCTTTTAATGACTTTCATAAGTCTACCTCCTTAGTATATAAATTATTTCAAGGATTTAAACCTTTCTAATATTATTAAAATCATTTTATATCAATTAATCATTTTTGCTTAAGAGTCCGCGGGCGCGAAGGAAGGCAGGAAAAGTATCTAACGAGATCCCATCCCCATTATAGTAGGTAATAGAATCAAAAGACTGTTCTTTTTCAAACATTTCTTCATCTTGTAAAATCCTGCGGCAGATCTTTGCACAGTCTGGATGCTCTTCTCTATTAATCATTCTTAATAATCTTGTTTTTTCTTCTGCGGCAATGTATATAGGGATAATATCAATGCGGGAATCCTCGCTTAATATTTCTATACCCTCGGTATTTAAAATTTGAATATTAACTTTATCTGGATCTAATGCAGACATTCCTGTTCCATAAAATTCATCATCCCAAGTAGAAGCTTCTAATATTTCTCCTTTTACAAGTTTATCCGCAAAATCTATTTTATCTATAAAATAATAATCTATACCTTCTTGTTCATAATCTCTTTTTGTTCTAGTTGTATAACTAATTACCTTATGAAGCTCAGGGCAACATGAGATAGCGTAGTTTAAAAGAGTATCTTTTCCACATCCGCCGCCACCTCAAAGTGCTATTAATTTAATTTTTGTAGGTGATTGAAGTTTTTCGTTTCCATTCATCAGCGTTTACTCCTTCTGTGATATGAATTGAACTATTGCCATTTTCCCAATTAATAGTCCAATTTAATATTTCAAATTGTTTATCACAATCAGGACAAATAATTTCATATTTTTTATAAGTTTTATTAGGATATGAATAATATGTCCAAGTGGGTTCGTATGGATAAGATTTTTCTGTTGTTATAACATCTTCCCATTCATAAGAGAACTCACAGCCGCAGTAAGGGCATGTGGTTCTCATTTCTTTCTTTTGTCCATGCTTAATTATTTTCTTCATTTTGATTGCCCCTTTCATGAGTTAATGTCATATCTCCATTAACTATATTATCTATTTTATATAATTGATGAGTTTGTGTTCTTGTATAAGTTTTTGCTACAAAAGTATCATCTCTTCTAAATCCTGTTACCATTACTTTTGTTCCTCTAGTAAACCAACCTTTTTCAACAACATGTTTAGTTCCATCTTCTCCAACCTCACTTAATTGTCTATTAAACATTGCAAAATATTCTTTTGTAAATTTAACAGGAACAACTCCACTTGTTGTTAATAAAGTTATACTATTTTTATTATCATTTTTATTTATTACAGTTCCTATAATTTTATATGTTTTAAATATTGGAATATCTTTACCATTTCTTTTAAACATTGTTTCTACTTCTGGTTCGACAGGTAAATCAAAGAAATCATCTATTCCATATTTTATTGTATTAATATGTGCTAATTCATGTTCATGATAATAGAAACATAATGCTTCCATTTCCCACGCTGATATATTCCCTTGAGCATATTTATCCCAACATTCTTTAAATAACATTGTATTAAATGCTTTTAACATTTCTTCTTGATGATTTTGAAGATATGTTCTTGCTTCTGCCATAACATTTTGATACATATTATCCCATCTTGTTTGTAATATACAGGTTACTCCATTAATTACTTCTAATTGGTCTATATCAAAAAATTGATTATAAAATTCTTCACAAGAACTATTAAATACATAATATTTACCAACTTTTTGACTACCTTTTAAATATTTATTAAATATAAACACTCTTTTTTGAAAATCTAATTCTTTAGGAAGTAATCCATGTTGCATTAATCCATTAAAGTTTTGTAAAGTTAATCTTTTCTTTGCATCACATACTTTACTTAAATAATATGCCATAATCCATATTCTAGTCTCTACATGTGCGGCTGCCGCATTTTGAATATCTAATTTATCAAATGCACCAGCTTTAATTAAACTAATCATTGCACTTTTATTTAATGGACATTTTGCCATAAAATCTGCAATTCCAGCATATGGTCTGCCGCTTTTAATTTGTTCTATTGTTGCTCCACTAATATTACTTAATGCTTTCATACCAAATAATATTTCATTATTATCAACATCTGGTTCAAAACTATAATCGGATTTATTTATATCAACTAAACTAACTTTAATTCCTTTATTAATAATATCTCCTAATGCTTTTGCTATTTTACTATAATCAGTTGATTTTTCTTTTTTCTCAACTACATATCCATCTTCATCTTCTTCAAAATCACTTTCTTCTTCAAGACTTCCACTATTAACAATAAGACAGGCTGTATTCCAATATATTGGATTCCATCTTGTTGCTATATACATTGTTTGGAAACCTATAAATGAATATGCTAATGCATGAATAATACTAAATGAATATCCCATTTGAGGCCCTACTCCACAAGTCCAAACATAATTTCCTAAACAAGGACTTGCCGCCTGATCTAATACTTGTTTTCTTAATCCTGGGATTTTACTCATTTGTTTTTTACCAACTATTTTACGAGCTGCATTTGCTTCTGCTAATGTAAAATGACAAATTTTTTCATCCATTAACATTCTCATTAATTGCTCTTGAGATGGAGGAACTCCGTGAGAACTTCTAAAATATGGTTCTAAAGCTTTTTGCTCTTCTTCTGTCAATCCATATTCTTTCATTTCTTTATACCATAAATCAATATTATTTTTAAATCTAATATATTTATCCATTGGAGATTCTTGACCTTTTTCTGCAGTCATTAATCTCATTAATCCATTTGCATCTGCCATTTCCATAATATTTGTTGGTTTAATTTTCTTTGCTGCTTGACTACCAACATCACTATCAAATTGGAATATATTTAATACACTATTATCTTGTAATACCTTCCAATATTTATCTTCTTCAATAGGCAATACGTTTGGATGAAAATATTTATCATAAACTTCTCTTAAAGTTAAATCACTTTCTATTTCTCCATAATCTTGCAACATTCTAATTGCTTCTGCTAATTTATCTTGAACTTCTGTTACTAAGAAATCATATTTTGTCATTCCGCATGCTTCACACATATGTAAATCATAAGCTGTGATTACTTCTCCTTTTGGAGTTCTCATAAATGAACCAAATTCATATGGATCTTCATCAAACAAGATAACTCCTGAAGCATGACTACTTCTTTTATTAACCAATCCTTCAATTCCATCCATAATATCAATTAATCCAGGAAATTGACTTACTTCATTAATAAAAGTTTTAATTGGCTTTCTGCCTTTATCTTCATTTCCATTAATAACATCACTTAGCGGCCATAAGAAACCTCTTTCACTAGGAATTAATGAACTTAAATATTGCGCTGTATCAACATCAATTCCATCTGGAAAATCTTCGCTTCTATAACCACGACATGCAGTTAAAATTGTTGAACGAGTTCCTTCAGTTCCAAAAGTTGCTATTAATGTACATCCTAAATTTTTTCTACTTAAATCATCTATATCTTTATTAAAATTTTGACCTCTTTCTTTTTTAATTTCATTTAAAATTTTTGGTCTTTTACTTGGACATAAATCTAAATCTATATCTCCTAACTCAACTCTTTCTTTATTTAAATATCTCCAGAATGGAAGATTCCATTGAATTGGATCTAATTGAGTTATTCCTAATAAATAATGATTTAAACCTGAACAACTTGAACCACGGCCAGCTCCTACTATACTTCCGCATTCCCAGAATAAATCAACATAATGTTGTAAAGTTACTGGATATGCAAACATATTAGTTCCTAATTTTTCACTAATTGTTTGTTTAATATCTGCTTCTTCTTCTAATCTATTCAAATATTCTTCATTATATTTATCTATTTTATTTAATTTTTTAACACACTCATTTACCCAATATCTATTTACTTTATCATCTGATTCAAACATTGATGATAATATAGGATATTTATTATCAAAACTCTTCTTTGGATATTCTTCAACTTCTACATGAGGAATTGTTTGAGCATGAGCTAAACTATAATTTTCTATTTTATTATATATCTCTATACTATTATTATATAATTCATTTATAAAATCTATACTAAATTCAGATGCACTTAAATTTTTAACTATATCATCATCGTCTTGAAGATAAGCAAATTCATAAAATTCATCTACTTCTCTTTCTCCAAATTTACTATTTAAATATGCTTTATGAACATATCTATCTTCTTTTTTAAGATAATGGGCATCTGAACCGATTACCATTTTTAAATTAAATGCCTTTGCAATAGATGGAAATCTTTTATTAACCATTACTTGATCACGACTACTACCTGGCGCACATTCTATATAAAAATTACCTTCACCAAAAACTTCTTTACACCATAATAAGAAATTAACTATATTATTATGTGCGATTGCCGCTCCATTTGTATCTCCTGTTGTTTCGCATCTAATTAATTCTAATGTATTAACAGATAATTCTCCACCTAAACAAGCTGTTGTTCCTATCAAACTATTTGGATATTTTTTTAATATTTCTTCTAAATCACTTTTTAAAGTTGGAACTCTTTCAAGACCTCTATCCCAATAGCTATTCATCCAAGCTCTTGAAGATAATTCTCTTAATGCTCTATGTCCTTCTTTATTTTTAGCAATCAAAATAAAGTGGTAATATCTCTGACCACTATCTCTAGTATCTGTTAAATATATTTCATTTCCTAATGCTATTTTAAAATCAGGATGCTCTTTTTGAACTTCATCTTGATAAAAATTTATTTCTGGATGAGAACTAATACACTCATGATCTGTGATTGCTATACCTGATAAACCTAATTCGATTGCTCTATCAATTAAGTCTTTTGGTCTATTAATACAGTCTAATAATCTTAAATTACTATAATGAGTATGTGAATGTACTTCAAATCTTTTATTCATTTTTCATCATCCTTTCTTTCTAATTATATTATATAATAATTTTATTAAAATTTCAAATCAGGTTTCTGAATCGGGTATTCTAATTCTTTACAGTCGATCCCGTGGTTATTAAAATAATTAATCAAGGCAGCTCTTTCACTACATGGATTATTAGGAGCTTCATAGACAATTAATACTGCAATAGGCTCTTCTTTGAGATTTTCTTGCTTTGCATATATTTCACAAAAGTCAGATATACCTTTCATCATTTTTGGAAAATCTATATTTTCTAATGCGGCGGCATAAGTTCTAAGAAACTTACACCCAGAATAATCCTTGTCTTGGCAAGGACATCCGCATTCGACAGTCTTGCCCTGTTCAATAATAGGGCGTAAGCGTAAACCATTTAAAATACCGCGGCGGTCGGTAAAAGTATAATCATTCCCCTGCCAATCATGATACCAATCGGGATCAGACATAGCAGTGGACATGGGTATCATATTCTTTTTAAAATTTCTAATTTGATAAAAATAACTTAATCTTACTTTCATAACCCCTCCACATAAAAAGAACCGTGATTAAGCTCTCTTTAAACCACGGTTGCCGCCTTCTACTTTAGTACCCATAAATACTTTTTTCTTATAAAAGTTATGAATACAATTCATAATTACAGCTGTGTCAGACCCTTCTTGAGTTTGATTTTCTCTAGGCTTATATCTAAATGCAAATCTATAAGTTCTTGTTTTAGCATATAAATCAAAAATCTTATAAACTCCTATTCTAGCGCCTCTTTTTGGTAATTCTTTATACCATACACTCCATCTATCATTAAAAACTTTATCAAATTTATATTTCATTAAGCCACCTATCCTTTCCTTATTATCACTAGTTTTTTGGCTGCTCTAGTGCAAGCAGTATATAACCATTTGATATGTTCTTCTTTGTCAAAAGGAAAACCTTCCTCTATGACAAGCACATTGTCTCATTCGCTACCTTGAGACTTATGACAAGTAATTGCGTATCCATAAGTGAAACTTAATGGAATACTTGTTTGATATTTTTTATTTTTACTTAATTTATAACTCTCTTTAAAGTTTAAAGTAGGCTCTCCTTCTAATATCATTTTTTTATCCATACTTAAATTACTAAAATTAGTTATTCCATCATCAGATTTAAAATTAGATATAACTGTGTCAATTTGATTTACTCTACCATTAGTAATATAATAAGGTAATTTAACAAAAGAAGTAAAACTATTACTTAACTCTCCGATAGTTCCATTTACAAGCGGAGATCCGTCTTCACTAGCGACATCTCAATAATTTCTTAAACAAATAACTTTATCTCCATCTTCAGGGGCATCGCCGCGTCCTAATAATTGTCTCATTTGTTTATTCAATGATACTCTTGTTGCATTAGTTGAACAAATTATTTGATCGGCTCATTGTAGCATTCCTGTTGTAAGTTCATCTTTATCTAATATTTGTATTTCTTTTCCTATATAATGATTAAGAGGTTTACCAGCTCTAATATCCATTGTTAATTTAATTATTTCACTTTGTTCCTCTTGTCTCATTATTTCATCTAAGAAAATATCAGGTTTGTCTAGCAAATGATTATCTTCATCTTTATTTACTGGTGGAAGTTGTCCTGGGTCTCCTAAACATATTACATAAACCTTATATTTTAATAATTGGTTTAATAATTCTTTAGGCACCATTGAACATTCATCAACCACTACTATTTGAAATGGAATTGAAGCAACAGGTCTTCTATAAAAAGTTCCATCAGGTCTAGGATAATGTTCATATAGTAATCTATGTAAAGTACTAACATTTTTATTCCCTTTCTTTTGTAAAACCTGGGTTGCTTTTCCAGTAAAAGAAGTAAATACAACATCTTTGTCTGGGTCTATTCCATCTTCTGAAAGTGCGGCAATAATAAATTTAACTAGAGTTGATTTTCCTGTTCCTGCATATCCAGCAATAACAGTTGTTTTACAACCGGCTCTATATCTACCTACAGCTAGATCTAAACCTGCGAGTTGTTTTTCATTAAGTTCAATCATATTACGCCCTTCTTTCTGTATATTTATATTTTATTATATTTTTTATCATTTATCAATTAAAAATTGTATTTACTCATTCCTATAATTTCATAATCTTCTATTAATATTTGTGGGGTAACTCTTCCCATCCATTCATTAGCATTACATTTTCCAATTAAATTAATTTCAATATATCCTTCGCTTAATAATTTTTCATATTCTTCTTGAGAACTACCAAACTTGATAAAACTTAATTTATTTGGTAAAGTAATTTTTAGAGTAGGCTTTTTATCAGGAGACATTAATGTTAGATTTTCTTTTGTGACTTTTAAATTTTCTACACAAATCAAACTTTCATCTATATCTTGTCCTCATAAATCTTCTAATCCAGCTATTTCTAATATAGTTTCAGGCTTTACATCAACACCTTTAAATATATAATCAACATAATATAAAGGCTCAGATTCCATATTAGCTAGGGCTTTATCAGTTAATTCTATGAATTTATCTATATTTTCAGCTTTAATTCCAAGACCAAAAGCATTTTGATGTCCTTCTGCATATTCTACCAACCCAGTATCTTGACAAATATCTTTAAAATTTTCAACTCCAGATTTAGAATACCCACGAGCAGATCCTTGATACATTCCATCTCTATGTGTAAGCATTAAAACAGGTCTTTGATATTTAGCCATTATTTTATTAGCAATTAATCCTGCAATATTTGGATCTATTTGACCGGGTTGAAGTAGGAATATAAGAACTTTATGTTCCATCATATTATTTTCTTCTATTTGATGTATAACCAATTCCATTCCAGCATCTTGAGCTCTAGTTTGACGGCTCTTAACATTCGTTGCAGTTCTAAGGGCTTGGTCTACTAATTTTTCCATTTCTCCTAGTTTATGACCACGCTTATTAGACAATATCTCTTTGAATGCTTCAGATTTTAGCATTGATTTAAATAATATTTCTTTTTCTTCAAGAGTTCCACTTCTAACCATACTATTTATAAAAGGAACTATATAAAATGCTGCTCCAATAGGAGTTATTTTATTTCCTAAAGAATAGGCATTTTTACCAGCCATCCCATATATAAATGGGTTTTTAATATTTTCGTTGCGGAAGCCCTTGGTAATGATATGTTTAGTCTCGATTGATTTAAGACTCATCATGTCTCCGCAATTTCCTAGCGCCGCTAAATCTATATATTCTTCAGCATTATTTTTCCCTAATAATTCATCTAAATATCTACAAAATTGCCAAACTACTCCAGCTCCAGATAATTGTTTGTTTGGATAATTAGATAATTGATTATTTATTGTAATAGCTCACTCTGAGACATATGGAGCTTCATGGTGATCTAATATAACAATATTTTTACCTTCTTCTTTTAATTTTTTATGATATTCATAATCATTACTTGCAGCATCCGGTATAACAATTAAACTAAAATTATGACTTTCTATATAATCCATACAATCACTTAATCCATGAGTTTTATCTTCATGTAAATAATATTTTAAATGATTTTCAACATATGATGGAAATAAGTCATATAAATAATTAATAAGTATTGCCGCAGCTGTGTATCCATCGCAATCGCAGTCTACAAGAACTAGCATATCCTTGTCTTCTTTTATAGTGGTAATTAAAGCGATTGCCGCGTTTTTCATTTGAATTTCTCCAAACTCTTCAGGCTTACTAATATCACTATCTGTTGTATTTAAATAGTGATGGATTTCACTTAATTGAATTCCTCTATTAGAAAGAACCTGTTGTATAGGAGATAATGTTGGATCTATATCTTTTATTAATTTATATTTCATTTTAATCTTCTCCTTATTATATTTTATTCTAAACTAAATCTTTTGTCAAATAATTCTAAAAATTTCTCTTTCCCTTCATCAATAGGGCTTGATTTATACCCCAACAATCCCCATTTATCAAACATATATGAAATCTTTACATATTTGCTATATTTTTTATTTATATCTTTTAGTTTCTTAATCCAACCTAGATGTTCTTTATCTCCAAGTTCTTGAAACTGTTTATCAAAAGCAATTACTAATTCTTCTACCCCAAGATCTAATAATAATTCAACTTGATAAGAAGATAGCGCACTTCCGCATACTGCCACTGTTATATCATTTTCTTGTCCAAAATAACTTGCAAATAATAGCGGAGATTTTTCTCCTTCAAATATAATTGCTTTTTTAGTTCTTTTTATATTTTCTTTACTAAAATTAATATTATATAAATTAAATCCAAGCGGATGATTATACATTATTTTATTTAAATACATCGGTCTATATTTTCCATATATTTCATTTTCTTTAATTAAAGTTCTTTCTCTAATTCCTATTAACTCACCATTAATATTATAATGCGGGATTACAATAGCTTGAGATGATGGATTATAACAAATATTATGACTTTTAATTACTTCTTTGCTTATACCTTCTTGTTCCCAGGGTAATATTCTAGGATGCGGCAAGTAATTAATTATTTTATCATCATATATTTTCATTTCTACTTTTCTTATATTATCATTTTGTTTATTAAATATTTTGTCATATCTATTAAAAATTTTCCAATCTAATAGTTCATTATCATTTTTATTAAAATTTTCATTTTTTAATTCAATTCCAAAATAGTTACATACATACGCCATAGCTTGAGGTAAAGAATATTTTGCCCCACCTTGTGTTTGTATTTTTACAATTAACTCAAATATATCAAAAGTATCGCTACATTCTGTATAGCATCTAAATAAGTGTGTATTTTCATAATAATAAAGTTTATGAGAGTCGCCGCCATGACATATAGTTCTACAGATTATTAATTCGCCCTTAGTTACAGGGTCTGCACCAAGAGTCATCAATAAATCTGCAACCTGGTCTATTGATAAATTATTTTTTATTTCTTCTAATCTTTCTTTATCATCCATTGCGGCAACCTCCTTTCCTAAAATGCACTACTACTTATTTTTGGATTAATTTTAATTTTTAAATCAGGAATATCTTGTATTTCATAATTATAATCAGTAGCAAACATAGGTTCGATTCTACATGTCCCTCTATCTGCTTTGCACCATAACAAGATATCTTTATATTGACCACGTCTATTCTTATATACTGACATTTTTATTTCTGGCGCAGGTAAGTTTTGTTGCGCTAATATTGGTTTAAGTGCATCTTTATCTTCTTGTGAAGTTTGTAACATAATTGCACCAAAGTCAATTTTATCAGCAATAGATTTTGCTCCACGAAGTAAGTTTTGGTCATATTGTTGTGCAGTTGTATATTCTGCATTTAATTGAGTTGAAGTCATTATAAATACTCCATACTCATTACATATATCTTTAAGTCTTATTGCTATCATAAATAAGACATTATCTTCTCTTAATCCTTTAATTCCAGCCTTAGATGAAACTTCACCTAATATTTTTAATGAAGTATGTAGATAATCGAAAAATACATATCTAACTCCCCATTCATGAATACCAAATTTAATGGCATTTTCTATATCTTGTAAACTGAAATCAGGTAATCTTTTTATATGAAGCGGAGATGATTTTATTAGTTTTGCCGCTTGCATAACGCGTTCTAATTCTCCCTCTTCATAATGATTATATATAATATGAGCTTCATTAACTCCACTTAGAAAAGCTAACATCATTGTTTGAATCTCATCTACTTCTTGCTCAGTTGTAATAAATAATGTAGGTTCTTTAGTTCCATTTGCTTCCCATTGATGAGTTGTTAAATTATATAATTGGTCACAAGCAATATTACACGCATCAGCAATCATGGCTCTCGTTTTACCAACACCAGTTGCCGCAGACCTTAAATATAATTTCTTTAGTCTTGCTCCTCTTGTTATAGTATTAACTAGAGGCCCATATAATGGATACCCTATTTCTGGGTTCTTTTGTAATCTATCTATAAGTTCATCAATATTATCTCCAGCTTGGATATAATCTTCATCTGTTCCATCTACATATTTTAATTTAATTTCAGTTATTTTACGGTCTATTGTTTCTGCCATTTGATCAAGAGATGTATTATCAAACCAATCTTCTTGATATTGTTTCTTTTTATTATCTAAAATATTATCTGGATCATATAACCATTTTAAATCTAAACCAACTTTATCATATTCTCTTAATAAAGTCATTTTTTTCATTCTGTTGTAATAATAATCAAAAGTTGATAATTGAACTTCAGTTGCTATTTTTTGCAAATATTCCGAACCTTTGTTTGCTTGATATACTCCATAAGAAGTAGGTCTATTATATAAATAATCTTCTATTGCATTTAAAGTTATTTCTTTTGCTCCCATAACATGAAGATTATAAATAGTTCCAAAAATAATTTTATGAAATTCATTAGGGAAGTCTTCTTCTAAAAAAGTATATTTTTCATTGTCTAAAATATTTGGATTATTATATATATTTCCAATTACTTGAATTGTTGATGGTATATCTACATACTTACTCATTTTCTTCCTCCCCTATTCTAAAAAGTCTTGGCGGCTGCACGTAAACTTGCGGCGGTGCAATCTCGACTTCTTCGACTTGAACTCTAATTTGTTTATTTTTGTTTGCTTGTTGTGCTAAATATAATCCATAATAATATGTTTTAGCATCATTATATATATAAGGTAAAATTCCAATTCCACCATTTGCGGCTTCAACCGAATTCTTTTTAACTTCAAACCACCATACTAACGCTTTTAACATTCCACTATAAGTAAAATTATAATTTTTTCTATAATCAGTTATTTGTCTTGATACCTTTGCGGGAATGACAGAATAACCAAATACTTTTTTAGTATAGTTAATTAAAGCCTCATAATCTTTTTCTTCTTGAGTTTTATCTGCTTGAGCAAGTTCATGACATTTTTTATGGGCATATCTTCTATTATTAACCGCAACAAACTCTTCGGCATTCCTGTCGAAGTATTCATTACAGTAAAAGCATTTTGCCATAAGTTTAGCCATCGCCGCACCTCCTCAAAAGATATTTTTCTCTAATAATATTATACTATTTATTTATAAAAAAGTCAAAAAAACACCTCTTAGCGAGGTGTTTTATTATATATTTAACTTTTCTAGTTCTTTTAATTCTTCAACTATTAAAGATAATACCTCAACTTGATCTCTTGAACATTGGCTAACTTTATTGCCTCTACCTAAATATTTTTCAGTAATTTGAGTAATACGAGGAGTATATTTTGATTCAAAAGATTCTCCTGCTTTAGTAATTAATCTATTAATAATGTTTTGGAATTCTAACATTAAATCATCAAAATTTAATTCTTCTTCTTTTGGAATATATAAATTACTTCTTTCATCAGTAAAATATTCTTTTCCATCTTCTTTTGCTTGAGCATCAATAGCATCAGCAATAGCATTAGTTAAATTTTGATATGAGAACTCTATATAATCTGGAGTATATTTAAATCTACTTCCAGCCATATATCTATTTGTTCCTCTCATAAATAGCATTGTTTTATCCCCTTGATCAGTTGAAACTACTCTTGAGTATCCAATGATATCAGCCATACGAGAAACAATATTTGTAGCTCTCTTATCTAATGTTGGAACTATTTGATTATATTCTTCTCCGCTTTCATTTTTAAAAGTTTTGTCAGTTGCGTGACTAATTAAAACTAGACCATAATCCATTTGAACGATACTTCTTAAACTATCATCAAATTCTTGACTAACCATTCCGTAGCCTTTTCCATATCCAATGTCGCTAATTGCGTCAACACCGAATCCGCCATCTGGTCTTTTTGCATTATCACAAATATATTTTGTGCAGTAATCATAAGCGATATCCGCAGTATCAATAATAATTGTAGAGAATTTGTCTTTTACTTCTTGTTTCTTTAATTCTCTTAATGTTTGTTTAAACTCTCCCCAACTATTAATAGGTTGAGCCATAATTCCAGGGATTGCATTATATCCTTTTTCAAAAGCTAAAAGTAATGCTTCTGGGAAATGTGCGGCAGTTGTTGTCTTACCACTCTTTGGTTCCCCATAAAAGAACACTGAATATCCACGTAAATCACGGCTAACTTTATGAGGTTGTAAACTCATTAAATCAATTGCCATAATTCCTCCTTAATAACAAGAAAGCTGATTAGAATGTGAAATCAGCTGTCTTAGTTGCAGTAGTTGCTGGAGCAGTTGTAGTTGTTCCTGCAGCTCTGTTCATTTTATATTCGTCTGCTCTTTTCTTAACATCTGCTAAATAAACTTCTCTATTTTGTGCAGCTTTTGTTAATTCTTCTGCAGTTAAGATATTTTCATCACCAAAATCAAATGGTACTTTTGCAGTTCCTGTAATAACCCATTCTTTATTTGTATTCTTATAAGTTCTTACAGCTGGTTCTCCGAATGCACTTTCAACTTCTTGTGTAGTTGTGCTAGTTTCAGAAATAATATTTCCCCAAACTTTTGTATAAACTGGATTTGAGTTTGAAGCTCCTAATCCTTCAAAATATTGGATACCTTTGTCATTTTTAACTTTAAATTCCATAGGTAATAAATCATTTCTAAAGTTAAAGATTGCTCCTCTAACATTTGCATAAGGTGTAATGCTATTTCCATTTGCATCTGTATCTACTACTGTAACGCTTGTGATAACCATATCAACTGAGAATCTATTTCTTTCAGCTGGTTCATTTAATTCATTAACGATAGTTACAAATCCACCTTCATTAGTTTTTGCAGATACTAATTCATCATTTTGATTATAAAAATCATTTAATGCTAATGCAGTATCAATTCTAACTTTAGTAGCATTATCTTTTCCTTCAGCAACCCAAGTCTTATTCTCATCAATAATCTTCTTTAATACAGCATAAGTTGCATTTTTAGCTCCGCTCTTATTAGTTTCAGTTACATAAGTGAAGTGAACTTTAATAACATTTAATCCTTCATCATCAGTTGCTACTTCTAAATTTCCACTAATAAAATCTTTTCCGAAGTTTTGAGAGTCCTTATTTTGAACTTGTTTTACTGTTAAATCATGTTGATAAATTCTTCCTTCAATTCTTTCACTATTTTGTGGTTTTCTCATTTTAATTTTCCTCCTATAAATATTTTTCTTTTTTCTTTTAAAATAACTCAATTCACATTTATCTTATGATTTAATTATTTCTTCTAATATTATACCAAAAAATTCTTTTGCTGTCAAATCATGGTGTATCTATACTGAAATAATTTATTGATTTATTTTACAATTATATTATAAACAAAAAATAAGTAATTATCAAATTACTTACTTATTCCCGCGTTTGAGTTATATCCGTATTGATCTGACTGATATAATTTTATATAGAATTTTTCTTTTTCATTAAGTTGATCGCGACTGCATTCTTCTAAGACTTCAAAAGAAAAACTCTCGAGTCCATCTTCCATCATGGCTTTATATAGTTTATTATTTGCGGGAGTATCGATTCCTAATCCTGCTTTCGCGTGATTTTTTCAACGGGTCGCGATATCAACAGCTTGACCTATATAGACTAAATCTGTTTTTTGATTAGTTATTTTATATATTCCACATTTTTCTGCGGTTGCCGCACCTAATACATTGGCACAAACTTGATTCATTGGCTTTTGATAAAAAGTTGACCAGATTAACATACGAAGCACTCTAGGATTATTTAATTTATATTCTATATCTCGAAGTGTTTTAGCATCTTTTAAGTCAGCTTCAGGAACTTGAGGACAATAGAAAGATTGTTTATCTTTTATCTCTTGTTCTTTTAATTGAGCTTCCATTGCGGCAGCACGGGTTGAGGAAATTTTATCGAGCTCTGCCTGACCTTGTTTGATTTTATACATTAAAACATCTTGTAAATTATCATAAGCAATTCTTAATTCATCAATGGCATCGTCATGCTCTTTCTCTATATTTCTATACTCCTGATCTAATGCATCACAATACTGGCTAAAAGCATCATGGGCGGCCGCATTCACATTACTAGTTATTTTTTCTATTTCTCTTAAATCATTATTTTTTTCTTGTTTCTTTTCATTTAAAAATTTTATTTCATTTATAATACTTTCTTTATCTTTTAATAATTTTTCATTTTCTTCTTCAATTTCTTTATTTATTTTATTAGTTTTTTCTTTTTTTGTATAAGCAGTAATAAAAAATATCACACTAGCAATAAATAATAATATCATTATAAATTCTGGCATAATATCAATTCCTTTATTAAAAAAGAGTTGGTTACCCAACTCTTCCGACCTTCTATCCTATTAATTTATATTAATTATTCAGCATCTTCAGCTTCTGGATCGAATGCTTCACCTTCAGCAGTTAAAGTGATGAATTTAACTTTTTTATGAGATCCATCTTCTAATTCTACTTCTGCTTCTGTTCTTTCCATTAAGCCTTTTCTTTGGAATGCAGATGTAACGATTCCGTTAACGCTTCTAACTGGAAGTCCTGTTCCTTCTGCGATATCTGAAGCTGTAATATTTTTAGCTCCGTTTGCTTTTACATAATCATAAACTAATTTACTATTTGGTTTTAACATAATACTCTTCTCCTTTTTCTTTTATCTTATTCTTTTTTTGACAAATATATTATAATTAAATTTTTTTAATTATTCAACTGATTACTCGTTAAGATATATTCATCAATTTCCAATAGTTCTTCTAATGAAAGACTAGATGTTAGTTCTGTTATTTTTTGAAGATACGTATTTACATTATCTTTATCTTCTCGACATTTTAGTTCTAACTGAATAATTTCTTGTGCAATATTTTCTATTTCTTTTTTCTCTTTATCTTTCATACTAATATTATATAAAAAATTTTTTAATGTATCAAAGTATTAAAACATAGCTTGCAATTCTTCTTCTGTTATAATTGGGATACCTGCTTGTTTTGCAGCAAGGTTTTTACTTGAAGTAGAGGTAATATCATTATTTACTAAATAATTTACTTTACTACTCATTGAACTAACTACTTTACCGCCTCTATTTTCTATATCGGCTTTTAATTCATCTCTATTTTTATATATATGAACTTTTCCTGTTACGCAAAATGTTAATCCTTCTAATGAATTGTTTGCTTTTTCTGATACTTCTTCCTGGATATCTAGGGCATAATCCACTACATCATCTAATTCTTTATAATCAAAATCAAGTAATGCGGCGGACATAACATCACCGAACCCGTCATATTGAGTAAAATTAAATCCTGTTTCTACTTTATATCTAAAATCTTCATAAGTTTTTATATATTTACACAATTCTTTAGCAACAGCTCTTCCTATTAAAGGAATTCCAGCTGCAGAAATAACGGCTTCTAAAGTGGTTTTTTTACTAGTTTCAATGGCTTCCAAGATCCTCTCCACTGATTTCTCACCGAATCCAGCTTTGGTTTTCCATATGTTTGACTTGGTTTCTAATTTATATATATCTATAAAATTAGAAATCCAGCCCCATTCAATAAGTTTCTCGAGAGTTGCCTTTGAAAGCCCCTTTATATCTAATCCCTTCTTACCACAAAAATGGTCTAAGCGGTTGATTAGTTTCCCTTCGCATTGAGGGTTACTACAGTATAAAGTTATAACTCCATTATTATTTTGAAGTTCTGTATGGCCGCCGCATATTGGACATTCCTCACATCTAAAATCAGATATTGTGAGTTCTTTTTTCTCAGCCCAAGATATTTGCGGAATTATCATATTTGCTTTAAATACTTTTATTTTTTGACCTTTGTAAGGTTGACCTAGCGTTTCCGCCATAACACTTACATTATGTAAACTTGCTCTTGATACTTCAGTTCCATCTATATCAATAGGTTCGAATATAGCTACTGGAGTTAATACACCAGTTCTTCCCATAGTCCATTCTATATTTTGAAGAGTTGTTTCATATTCTTCATCATAAAATTTATATGCCATTCCACCTTTAAAATGGTGGTCAGTTCTACCTGCAGCTGTATATTCATCACATTGATTGTATTTAAATACTACTCCATCAATTGGATAACCTAATGCTTTTGATTTATTAACTATTTCTGTTATTGCTCCTTGAATATCTCCAAAAGAGAATGGAACAATAGTAAAACCATAATCTGCGGCAGTTTCTAATTTTCCTATTAAAGTATCTGTATTAAATCCTTTTATTATATCCCATACAATAAAACTTAAATTTCTTGAAGCACTTTCTTTACTATCTAATAATCTTATGCTTCCAGAAGCAAAATTTCTAGGATTTTTATATTCTTCTTCAAAAGGTTTAAAATCTTCATAAGTACAAATAATTTCTCCATCAACAATTAATTCATTTTTAAAATTAATTTTATGAGGGATATTTTTTACTTGTAAAGCATTATGAAGTATATCTTCACCAACTAACCCATTTCCACGGGTTTCCGCTGATACAAGTTTACCATCAAGATAACGAAGAGAACAAGTTAGTCCATCCATTTTAGCCATAGCAATATAATCTTTATTTCCTACAAAAGAAGAAATTACATCTATATCTTTTGTTTTATCTAAAGATAACATAGGGTGATTATGTTCTACTTTTTCTAGTTTATTAACCACTTGATAATCAATCCCTTGAGTTGGACTATCCTCACAATATGTATGATATTCATTTTCTAATCTTTGCAACTCAAAATACATATCATCCCATTCTTGGTCTGATATTTCTGGTTTGCCTTCATCATATTTCTTAGTGTAATAGTTTAATTTATCTATTAGTTCTCTAATTTTTGAAATATCTTTATCTATCATACATTTCTCCTTTCCTTTATCTATAAATATTATATAATATTTTTTCCAATAAATCAAATAAAAAGTTGTTATAGAATAACAACATTTTTAATTTCGTTTTGAACTAATTTAACTCCAACGGTTGCTCTACCTTGGCTTGGCAACTCTTCAGATCCAATGCATATACTATTTGGTTTCCCAACTAATAATAATGAATCATCTGCACCTATTAATGCGGCACCAGCTAATTCTTGCCCGATCTTAAGTCCTTTTCCACCTCTACCTTGAAGTGTGAATTCTGATAACGGACTCTTCTTTCCATAACCATTTTTACCAATTATAGCAACTTCTTTAGTTTTATCTAATATAGGGAAACCACAAACTACTTCATCATCATCCGCTAAGTTAATACCTTTAACTCCAGATGTAACTCTTCCTATAGGGTTGATTGCCGCAGTATCGAATCTAATTGACATACCTTTTTTAGTGAATATCATAAATTCTTCTTCTTTCATAAAGATTACATTAGCAATACTATCTCCTTCTTTAAGTTTGATAGCTTGAGTTCCAGTAGATTTTTTAATTGATTTATATTCTTCTAATAATGTTTTCTTAAATAATCCTTGTTTTGTGATGAATACTACATAATCCGCGTCTGTATCCCTATCTAGGCTGGCGGCCGCAATTACTTTTTCATCTGTATCCATACTTACAAAAGAAGCTACATTTTGACCTTTTGAAGCATTGGTTCCAATAGGTAATTTATCTACTAATATTTTATACATTTTTCCTTTATTAGTAAATACTAATAAATTATCAATAGTATTTGTTCTTATAGTAGTTAAAATTGCATCATCTTCTGATTTAACCCCTTTGCCATTTCTTCTTTGAGTTCTAAAACTTGATTTAGGTATTCTTTTTACATCGCCTGTTTGAGATACCATTACCACAACATCCTCTGGAATAACTGCGGCAACTTCTTTATCTTCTTTAGGTAATTCAATTTGAGTTAATTCAGTTCTTCTTTTGTCTCCATATTTTTTAACCAAGTCAGATAATCTTGTTCTAACTATTGACAATTGAGCATCTTCATGAGTTAATGTATAATTATATCCATCTATATCATGCTCTAATTGAGCTTTTTCTTCATTTAATTCTATCTTTTCTAATTTAGCAAGAGAACCTAATCTCATAGCTACGATAGATTTTGCTTGAGATTCAGTAAATTTATATTCTTTTACTAATCCTTCTTTTGCGGCAGCGCTTGATTCAGATTTTTTAATAAAAGCAATTATATTATCAATATCTTCTAATGCTTTAATTAATCCGTTTACAATTTCTAAGCGGGCTTCCGCAGCCTTTAAATCAAATTCAGTTTCTTTAATTAAACATTTTACATTATGTTCTAAATATATTTTAATACAATCTTTTAAATTAACTTCAGTAGGAGTTTTATTTATTAAAGCAACTTGATTATAAGAAAAGCTACTTTGTAAATCAGTTTTTAAGAATAGTTTATTTACTATTGCATCTGGATTAACTCCTTTTGCACACTCAACAACAATTCTTAAACCTTTTTTATTACTTTCATTTCTAATATTTACTATTTCAGGAATATCTGCTTCTGCAACTTCACCGATTTCTGCAATTAAACTTTCAGTAGAAGTTCCATAAGGAATTTCATAAAACACTAAATTTTGTCCTTCAGTTTTATATTTTGCTCTAATTTTTACACTTCCGTGTCCTGTTTTCATAATATTTGGAATATCATTCATATTAATAATAATTCCACCTGTTGGGAAATCAGGACCTGGTAACATAGGTTCTTTACCATCCATATAATCGTATATAGCAGTAGCTACTTCACATAAATTATGTGGAGCAAAATTACATGCCATAGCTACACCTATTCCTGTGTTTGGATTACATAATAGATTAGGGAATATAGCAGGTAAAGTAACTGGTTCTTCTGCGTCTTCAGAGTAGTTAGGAATAAAATCTACATTTTGTTTTTTAATTCCTTTTAACATACCATCTTCTGCTAGTTTTGATAATCTTGCTTCAGTATAACGCATATGAGCTGGGCCATCTCCATCGATGTTTCCGTTAGATCCATGCCAATCTATAAGCGGATATCTCATTACCCAAGGTTGAGATAATCTAACAAGAGCTCCATATATAGAAGAATCTCCGTGTGGGTGATAAGTTCCCATTACATCTCCAACAATTTTAGCTGATTTTACATGAGGCTTTGAGAAAGTATAACCTTTTTCATAAGCTCCCCATAATATTCTTCTGGCTACAGGTTTTAATCCACAAGCTGAATCTGGAATAGCACGATCTGTATTAACTGCAACAGCATATTCAATAAAGTTTGTGCTTAATTCATTTAAAATATCATTATTCTGCATTATATGTAGCCTCCTTACTATGTTCTTTTATAAAATCTTTTCTAGCAACAATAGCAGTCCCCATTAAATCATTAAATAATTTATCTGCGGCCGCCGCATCTTCAACTGTTATTTGTTTAATAATTCTATTATTAGGATCGGTTAAAGTTTCTTCAGTTTCATCTACTGACATTTCACCTAAACCTTTCATACGATTAACAGTTATTTTTTTGTCGCCTATTGTCTTTTTAAATTCTTCTAATTCTTCATCATTTTTAATATATTTATATTCTTTTCCTATTGTGACTTTATATAATGGTGGAACTCCTGCATAAATATATCCATCTTCAATTAATTGAGGACAGAAATTCCATATAAATGTATAGAATAAGTTTTTAATATGAGCGCCATCAACATCTGCATCTGACTCAATAATTATTTTACCATATCTTAAACTATTCTTATCATAAGTTACTTGCATTGTTTTAGTATCAATATATAATCCAAAAGCATCAATCATTGTCATAATTTCTGCATTTTTTTGGATTTTATCTAAACTTGCTTTTTGTGTATTTAATATTTTACCACGAACAGGCATTACTGCTTGAAATTCATTATTACGAGCGGACTTTAAGTTTCCACTGGCTGAATCTCCTTCGGTAATATATATTTCACATTTACTTCTATCTTTTCCATAGCAGTCAGCAAGTTTACTATCAAATTTTAATGCTTTTTCTTTTTTCTTATTATTTTCTCTAACTCTCTCACGAGCACTCTTAGCTGCCTCTCTAGCTTTTCTAGCGGCTGCCGCCTTATCAAATATTATTTTTACTTCTTTTTCATTATTAGTTAGCCAATATTGTAAATTAGTAGCAACAACATTTGAAAAATTACTCATATCAAGTTTAGTTACTGTTGATTTAACTTGAGCATCATATGCAACATTAGGAGCTGTCATATTAAATACTATATACATTCCCTCTTGTATATCATCTCCAGTTAAATTTTCTTCTTTATCTTTTAACCATTTTTTATCTCTAAAGAATTTATTAAATTCTCTTGTAATTATAGTTTTAACTTGAGTTATATGTGGGCCTTTTTCTGTTAAACCTGTATTTACATATGGAACAAGTATAAGTGAATAATTAGATGTATATGTTAATACCATATCTAATTTTTCTTTTCCTTCACTATATTTCATATTAAATCTATTAACAATAATTTCTTTACCTTTAACAGCTTCATCAACTAAATCATTAAGTCCATGTTCTGAAAAATATGTAAGCATTTCTGCTTTTTGTTTATTATGTGTAATAGATAATATAATTTTTAAGCCAGGACATAAACAACTTATAGTATTTAATAAAGTTTTTATTTTTGCTTCTTCAATAGTTGTATGTGTAAAGAATTGTTCACTAGGCTTCCAGCATACATAAGTACCCGTCTCATTTTTAGATTGAGATACGCCACTTTCTCTTTTTTCAAAAACTCCTTCTTTAAAGAAAACTCTTTCAAATTTTCCATCTCTATCTGTTTGAACCGTTAAACTATGAGATAAGAAAGTTGTAATTTTTGAACCAATACCAAAACTACCTAATGAAGTTCCTTCATAAGTTCCATCTTCACGATATTTTCCTGAAGTATTAAGCACACTAAAAGCGGCCTCAAGAACTGATTTGCCATCATCACGCATTTCATTTACAAGAAATCCTTGCCCGTAGTCTCTTACACTTACAGTTGTATCATTTTCATCATTATCAATAGTTATATCTATTTGATTACCGTGACCTAATCTAAACTCATCAACAGCATTAGAAATAATTTCTACTAAAAGTTGAGTTGAATAAGTAGTGTCTCCAGCATAAACTCCCGGTTTTAGACGAGTAAATTCAAGAGGAGATAAAGATTCTATACTATCTTTTGTATATAACTTTTTATCTTCTTTCATACTTTTCTCCTTTCTAAAAGTTTTCTATTATTATTATATCAAAATTTTCCTTTTAAATCAAAAAAATTACTCTATGGCAAGAGTAATATTATTTTCTTTTAAAATTTTGGCTAATTTTGTAGCATTTCCGCTTCGTTCTGCAACAGCATAGGCGTCAGCCAATTCATTTCCTATCTCATTATTATGACCAGCTATTTTATATACTCCATAATTTGGAAATTCCTTTTTAGCATATTCATATAATTTTAATATTAAATCTAAATTTTTTACTTGTTCTTTAGAACTGTTTATCCAATTATTGCGGGCCCAATTAAATATCCACTCGTTGAAGGTATTAACTACATATGAACTATCACAATAAATGATAACATCACAATCTTTATATTTGGTTGCCGCCAACTCAAGAGCTTTAAGCAAAGCCATTATTTCCATACGATTATTTGTAGTTTCTTTCTTTTGTATTAAATACCCTTCCATATAAGTTTCTTCTCCGCCTGTATAAGCATCCCATATAGTATTATTTTCTGCATCATAATAGACACAACTCCATCCTCCTATGCCAGGATTTCCCGCACAAGCGCCATCAGTATATAATTTTATTCGTTTTCTCATATTTATCAACTTCTTTCTTTGAAAAAGTCAGCAAATTATTCTTCTGCTGACTTTTTTTCTCTATTTTTTTCTATTGCTTTTAAATAATTTTCTTTTAAAGTTCTATAATTTTTCATCATATCATAAAGATTTTCTTCTAATTGTACAATATATTCTTTTAAATCTTTTACTTCTTTTTGAGCAATATAAAATTGCTTTCTAAAATATCTTGACTCTCTTGAATCTTTATTATAATCTTTCATTCTTTCTAAATCTGCCATAATAGTTTTAAGTCTTTTATAAACTATCTTTTTTACTTTTAATTTAACTTTTAGATATTTAATAACAGCTCTCCATTCAGCATATTTGCATCCTTCAAAATCAGAGGCTATATCTTTATCTTCATCATGTAAATAAGCATTTCCTTCAAAAATACCTAAATCTGTTTTTATTATAACAGTAGAAATTCCTGTTTCTTTATCAAATTCTGCTTTTATAAATGTATATTTATTCATTTTTTATTCCTCCATTATAATTATATTATATATAAAAAATTATTGTCTATCAAGTTGTATCTTTTTTTCTCTAATATCATTAACAATTTCATTAATTTCAATAGGAAAATTATTATGAGAATCTAATCCTACATTATACATATAAGGATTATTATTGTAAAATCTTTCGCTTGAATGTGTATGCCCATGGAGATTAATTAAATGTTTAGCCCAGGCTTTTTGGTCATCATAATTTGCGGTAATAACAGGATAATGACATAGAAAGAAATAATTTTTACCTATTTTTAATTCTTTTGCATAAGTAATTTCAATTATATTAGGGCATTGTTCTAAATATAAGGTTATACGACTTTCTGTATCATGATTTCCTAAAATGATATGAATATTTCCAGTAAGACGGTTAATACATTTAATACCATAATCATTATCACCTAACATTAAATCTCCAAGAACATATACATCATCATCATAATCTACAACTGAATTCCAATTGCGGATGATCGCTTCATCATGTTCTAAACTAGAATTAAATCCTCTTGGACCCCAAAGAAATTCTTTTTGATGTCCAAAATGTGGATCACTAGTAAACCAAATTTTTCTTTCCATAATTCACCTCCTATTCAATAATATTAGTATTTATAATAACATCTCTATCTATTGTAATTTTATCAATAGTATCAAATATATATTGGATTGGTCTAATATGGTCATTTTCTAGATATTTATAAAGTTCATTTTTATCCCAACAGAAAGTTGCTTTCCAATCTGAAAAAACAATAATCCAGGAATTGCCCTCTCTAGACTTGATCCAATCTTCATCAATTAACTCTGTTTTATATTTTTTTAATTTAATTGTTCTACATATTTTTTTCATTACTCTACCTCCCATATTTCATCAAAACCTTCCGCTTTAGTAGGTTTTTCAATAGAATTAAACATATTAATTACAGCATCCTCTGGAACTAATGCGCGGCCAGTTCTTAATGAATTTTGGTATAAAATCTTTTCTAAAGGGGCATTTATATAAATTGCTATCATTTTATTAGGTTTTCTTTCTAAATGACTAAACAATTTTGCACGAGCTCCGCGATTTAAAGAAGTTTGATCCACATAAAAGTCTCTATCATCGGCTATTGCCGCATTAATTTGTTTAATAAATTCATTATAAACTTGTTTTTCTTTTGAAAAATAAGCATCTGTATCTTTTAACATATTAAAGCGAATAGCATCTCTTGATATTACTATTTCATTATCTTTTAAATGCTGTTTAATATAATAGGACTTACCACAACCAGGTGCACCTATCATTACATACATTTTACACATAATAATCAACTCCTATCTTCTATGTTTACAATTAAATTCTCGATTTGAATTCCAACATCTTTTGTTTACATTATATGGACAAGAACTACAAGTGCATTGAGCTAATTTGCCAACATCTTCCCTTTGTCCATCTTTAAAACGACCTAGTTCAAATTCTCTTCTAAAATCTTCTTCGGTGTATCCACCTATTTCTCTTATTTCCGCATGATTAACTTCTTTTTTACAATGAATACAATATAATTTTTTTAAATGTCCAGGCTCTCTCATTTGACCTTTAGGTCTCATTATAGGTAGCCCTTCATTTCCGCATTCAGTACAAAAGAAGCGACTCTGAGACATATTCATCTTATCACTTTCCTTTCTAAAAATTTTGTAATTTTTTATTACATATTAATTATATAATATTTTAATAAAAAAAACAAATAAAAAAAGACATGCGGGAGCCGGTCATCGGTCCTCCGCATTGTCTTTATTAGTCTATTTGGATAGCTTTATATCTATCACACATTAATTTATCAAGCATTAACTCATAGCCTGTAATTCCCTTACATACTTGTTCAAAAATTACAGGGCTGCATCCTGATACAAATGATACGCTATCTCCGCTATCTAATATTGTATTTTGTCTTGCATCAACATTCCAATATACTAATTTAGGTAACTTCAATCCATACATTGCCCATTCTCTTCTAATTTTTTCCATTTCAGTTGCCGCAGTTAATGAAGTCCAAGAATTGAATTCAACTCTATTACCCCATCTATCACTACAAGCTCCCATATCAATTTCCATATCAGAGATTACTACTATTGTATCTGGTAAATCTTTAGCAGCGCCAGGTGTTGATAATGCAACATTTTTAAGTAAATCAAATACTCCTGTTAAATTAGTGTTTTCACATAAATTAGTTTTATATATTCTATTTACTTTATCTGCAAAGTTTACACCTTCAATTTTAATTAATTGAGGTCTTGATGAGAATGAAATGTAGTGGTCTTTAAATGGACCTGAACATCTTTCTCCGGCATACATACCAAGAGAAATTGCTATATTAATTGGTGCGGCTGGACCAGATCCTCTCATAGAGCCAGAAGTATCAACTACACCCAATATAAAGTTATTTTTACCATTTTCTAAATAATTAGGAAGATTGTTCCAATATTTTTCAACAACCTCTTTATCTAGGTCAGACATTTTAACATCGCCACTCCAATAACTAATATTGTCAACTACTTTGCTAACAATTTCATATGGATACAATGTTTTTGCGTTTACTGTTGTATCTTTTGATTTAATAAATGTTTCATATTTTTTAGCAATAATATCTCTTTTTGCGAAAACATTTTTATATTTGATTCCCGCCTTAGAAGGTAATTTATCAAACTCTATTTCATCCCATCTATTTTCAGACATTAGTTTTTCTACTACTTTTATTTTTTCTCTTAGTTGTGATAATACTTTTCTATAATGCTTTTTAGAGAAACCAAGATTTTGTCTAATTAATTTTGCAAATTCTCTTGTTTCATAACTAGAAGCATTTATAGATGGAAGCCATTTTGCTAATAAACTTGGAGTTTTTGAATCCATATCTAAATATAATTGGTCTTCAATTAATGCCATAGCATTTCTCCAACATGGAGTATTTTCAGTGGCATACCATAAATCATCATAACGACCATATTCTGGTAAAAATTGAACTAATTTTCTAGTATCTTCTGGATGATTATTACATAACCATTTAAAGCAAACTCTAAAAAATCTTCTTTCTCCTTGTCCACCTCTAATATCTCTTAAATAAAATAAACATTTTAAAGCAAGATTTTTATCTTCTTCATATGCATTTTTAAATAAAAGAATAGTATCTTCATCTGAACGGCTTCTATAGGCTCCGCCTAAAGCAAACATATCATAGACTTTAGAATTTGTTGATTTGTGAGCAATTCCGCCATTTTCGGTTTCTTTTGTGTTAAATATAATATTTAATTGTTCTAATATTTTATTATCCATATATTATCACCATATATACCTTTCTTTCTATTCATATAATTATTTTATAAAAAATTTTAATAACTATCAAATTTATGAATAGGGAGCGTTAATAGGTCAGATTAAATTAAAATAATTAGTTCTATTTTTAAATATTTTTAGAAAAGGAAAATATGTTTTATATTCTCTTTTTTTAGAAATATAAATAACTATTTCTATTAAAGAATTATTTTCCCAATATTTGTTCTTTATTTTAAAAAGCTAAAAATTTTTTATAGAAGGGAGGAAAGAATAATATGTTTAAAATAATAAATAAAAATCAAATTTTAATAAATCGTGGAGATATTGGTATTATTGATTTAACTATTCCAATTTCAAAGGAAGAAGATTATGTTTTTGAACAAGGAGATGTTATTACTTTTGCCGTTTACAGCACAAACTCTTATCAGAAAGACCCAATTATTTATAAAGAGGTCACTGTAGAAGAAGATGGGCAAACTGTTGTTACTATTGAATTGGATCCAGAAGATACTAAAATTGGTCCAGTTATTAACACACCTGCTCAATATTGGTATGAAATTCAATTAAATAAAGAGCAAACAATTTTAGGCTTTGATGATAAAGGCCCTAAGATGTTTATTCTCTTCCCTGAAGGAAGTGACTTTAACTAATGATAACTGGGCAAATAGAGGTAGATAGAAATGGTGAAATTATCCCTGATTTAAATAGTAGCATTGCCGCAAGAGAACAATTAAGTGGTTCTATTGTAGGAGAAGAAAGTTTAAATGGGAAAATTGACTCAGAAGCTCCTTTAAAAGGAAAACTTAATCTTTCAAATTATTCTGGAACTAGAGATTATGAAAAATTAAGAAATAAACCTCAAATTAATGGTGTTGAATTAATTGGAGATAAGTCTTTAGAAGATTTAGGTATTGAAAGTGATAAAACTTTTTATTTTACTCAAAATGAAGCGCTTGATACTTGGGTTATAGTTCATAATTTAAACAAGTATCCAGCAGTTTCTGTTATTGATAGTTCTGGTACAGAGGTAATTGGGGAAGTTACTTATGATACTGCAAATCAAATAACAATAACTTTTAAAGGCGCTTTTAAAGGAAATGCAACTTTAAATTAATATTTTAAAAGGAGGAAAAAAGAAAATGGCTAAAAGTTTTTTAGTTGATATTAACTTAAACAAAAATGAATTACAAAATGCCGTTATTCAAAACTTAGCTTCAGATCCTTCTAATCCTTATAAAGGTCAAACTTATTTTAATACTGTAACAAATAGATTTAGAGTATTTAATGGTACATCTTGGGATGAAATGGGAACTGGAGGAGGAACTGTTACTAGTGTTGCAATGTCTAATGCGACAAATGGTGGTTTAACAGTTTCTGGTAGTCCTATTACAGGTTCTGGAACTATTACAGTAGGACATAGTAATGTTTTAAATAGCGCACAAACTACTAGTGGAATTTATCCAATCAAAATTGATAAAAATGGACATATTTCTGAATATGGAACAGCTTTTAATCCAGCTACTAAACAAGATGTTATTAGTGACTTAGATGAAATTCGTAGCGGAGCTGCTGCAGGTGCAACTGCATTACAAACTGAAACAGATCCAGTCTTTTCAGCAAGCGCTGCCGCAGGTATTACAAGTACAGATATTTCTACATGGAATGGAAAACAAGATGCAATCAGCGATTTAGCAACAATTAGAAGCGGAGCTGAAGCCGGAGCTACAGCAGTTCAACCAGCTGCATTAAATGATTACGCTCCTAAAGCTAGCCCAGCATTAACTGGAACTCCAACTGCACCAACTGCAACTGCAGGAACTAACAATACTCAAATTGCAACTACTGCTTTTGTTCAAAATGCAATCAGTGGTGTTTCAGGAGCTATGTTCTTCAAAGGAACTGTAGGAACAGGCGGAACTGCAGGTACTTCATTACCAACATCTGGAGTAAAAGTTGGAGATACATATAAAATTTGTTCTGCAGGAACTTATGCAAGTCAAGCTGCAAAAGTAGGAGATTTATTTATTGCTACTGCAACTACACCAGCATGGGCATATGTTCCATCAGGTGATGATGCCGCAGTTACAAGTATTACAGCTGGAGCTGGTTTAACAGGTGGAACTATTACAACAACAGGAACAATTGCTTTAGATACTAGCGGAGTTACAGCTGGTACTTATCAAGGTTTAACTGTTGACGCTTATGGTAGAGTTACTGGCGCTCAAAATATGGGCTATACAACTAATACAGGAACTGTTACTAGCGTAGGAATTACAAATGGTGGTGGATTAACTGTATCAGGAAGTCCAATTACTACTAATGGTTCAATTACAGTAGGACACTCAAATAGTGTTACTGCTCAAAATACACAAGCAGTATATCCAATTAAAATTGACGCTAATGGACATATTAGTGCATATGGAACTGCACAAACAATTTTAAAGAAATATGCTGGAGATATAACAGGAAATGGGACTACAAAATCATTTACAATCACACATAATCTTGGAACAAGAGATGTAATTGTAAATATTTATGATGCAACTACATATGAAGAAGTTATGGTAGATATTGCTAGAACATCAACTTCTGCAGTAAAAATTGATTTTAATGTTGCACCAACTTCAGGAACAAATTACAGAGTTGTTGTAATTGGATAGGATAGGTGATCTAAAATGAAAATATTAAGTTCTATTGACGAAAGCAAAGATATTGTTAATAAAGAATATATTGATGCTTTAGACCTTCTAGGCTTTGAAATTGTTAATTCCCTTCCTAGTGGAACTGATATTGATGAAGACACTATTTATCTTATTGAAAATGGAGAAGGCGGAGGTGGCGGTGGAAGCACCGTTACCTATACCTTATCTAAAAATGGGAGTACAATAACTCTTACTGGATCTGATGGTTCAACAAGTGTAGTTACTGTTAATGAAATGACAGCCGCACAAGTGCAAGCAATGATTGACGCTTCTATTACAGATGCATTGGAGGCGAGTTATTAATGACAACATTAACAGAAACTTTTTCAGATATAGCAGATGCTATTAGAAATAAAAATGGAAGTTCTAATACTTATACTCCTGCGCAAATGCCAACTGCAATTAATGCAATTCCAACAGGAGGAACTTATCAAAGTAAAAGTGTTTCTCCTACAGAATCTTCTCAAACAATTACTCCTGATAGTGGATATGATGCATTATCAAGTGTTTCTGTAGGAGCAATTAGTTCTACATATGTTGGAAGTGGGATTGCAAGAAAAAGTAGCACTGATCTTAGTGCAAGTGGAGCTACAGTAACAGTACCCGCAGGATATTATGAATCTCAAGCAACTAAATCTGTATCAACAATGACTTTACCAACTTCTGCTTCATCTAGTGCTACAAGTGGATATACTTCAAAAGCAACTATAGGTAGAAGTGCTGCAGATCAATATATAAATATTCCTACTGGATATAATACAGCAGGAAGTTATTATAAAATAAATGCTGTTGCAAGTGGAAGCGCAACTGGGCCTACTAGTTTATCTGGATCTAGTGCGACTGTTTCAACAGGGACAAATACAATTACATTAACTAAAACAGGAATTTCAACAACTCCAACTATTAATGCAGGATATATTTCTACTGCAACAACTAGTTCTGCGACTGTTGCTTTAACCGCATCTGTCACTACTAAAGCGGCAGCAACAATTACACCTGGAACTACGAATCAGACAATAGCTTCGGGAACTTATTTAACAGGGACTCAAACAATTAGCGGGGATGCAGATTTAACTGCGGCTAATATTAAAAAAGGCGTTTCAATATTTAATGTGACTGGGTCATATACTTCTGATGCGACTGCTGCCGCAGGAGATATTGTTAGTGGACAAACTGCATATGTAAATGGTTCTAAAATTACAGGAGATTTAATTATAAATAAATATTATACTGGATCTACTACTCCTTCTTCTTCTTTAGGAAGTAATGGAGATTTATATCTTCAGGTATAGGAGGTAGATTATGGCAACAATTAGATTAGTACCAAGCACCTACTCTTTGTCAAATAGTACATATTTATCTGTATCAGATGCAAACAATATGTATCATAATACAGATAATACTACATATGCTACAGTAACAAATAGTAGAGCAAGTACAACATCATATTATATATATGTAAAAGGTTTTAATTTTGATGATGTTGATGATGATTGGATCATTAATTCTATTACGATAAAAGTTAAAGGTTATGAGAGTGGCGTATCCACATCTACATCATATGCTCCAAGACTTTACAACGGTACATCATCTATATCAACAGCAAGTGCTGCATCACAAACTTTTTCAACATCAACAAGGACTATCACGGTTCCTTATACAGGCGACTGAGCAACGTTAAAAGGCTATGGCTCAAATCTTGGTATTAGATGCTGTGTAAGAAGGGCATCAAGTAGTACAACAGGTTATTTGTATTTGCAAGGTGCAGAGATAGAGGTTAACTATACAATTCCAACTCCGAGAACAGTTACGACTACACTTTCCGGTAGTGGTACAATAGACCCAAGCGGTACTCAAACAATGTATGATGGCGATGAATATAATTTAGTTATAGAACCTACTAATGCATTAGATGAGGTTACTGCAACTAAAAATGGTAGCAGTATAACATTAACTAAACATATGGGTGGTGAAACTACTGAATCGAATGTATTGGGTGAATATACATTAGTAAGTGGTGGTTTTAATGGTTCTGGTGCCACATATTTTTTGGGAATAGTTGGGCATGGATATGACACTAGTTCTACTACAACTTCAAATTATTATTCTAGTAGTAGTGGTACAATTGCAGTGTTTACTTATGATGTTTCATTTGAAGGTATACCAGATAATGCGACAATTAAAAATCTTTATATGAGGGTTAATGGTCATGCTGAGTCTACATCAAATTCAAATGAATATATGTGCGCGCAATTAATAAGTGGAAGTACTGCATTATCAGATGAATTAAACTTTAAATCAGTTGGTACTTCAAATTCAACACAAACTGTAACTGCTAATGTTACACCTACAGTTTCACAACTTGAAAATTTAAAAGTTCAATGTAGATTAGGATATTACGGTGGCGCAATTAATGGAGCAACTGTATATCTTGAATATGAAGTTAATGGAGTTTGGTATACATATTCTACTACAATTAGTGAGAATATGACAATTGCAGTTACTATTGGAAATGTTACTACTTATACTATTAATGCTTCAAGCAATGTTTCACGAGTAACAGTTCAACCTGCAACTCAAACTCAGCCTGAAGGTGGAAATGCAGAAGTTAGATTTGATACTAATACATTAAATAATATTATTGTTAAAGATAATAATATCGATGTTACAAATCAATTAGTTTCGCATACTTCTAGTGGAAGTTCAGGTACAAAAACTTATATACCTTCTTCTTTTGATAGTTCTAATTCATCATATGCTAGCGTATATAGTACTAATGTTCCAGAAAATGGTTTAACAGCGCACACTTCTACAACGCGTTGTTGTGTATATGCTAATACAACTAATGGGTCAGAGTCATATTTATATTATAACTTTGATTGTAGTGATATTCCAAGCAATGCAGTTATTACTTCAGTTACTTGTCAAGTAGGAGCATCTTGTTATAGTAGTGGTTCTTATTTTAGTACTCATACTTTACAATTATGTTCTGGTACAACAGAAAAAGGAACTGCTGTAACCGCCACTGGTAATGGTAGTACTAGTACAGTAGAAACTGTAAATGGTGGAAGCTCTTGAACAAGAACAGAATTAGATGATATAAAAATTAGGTTTAAAATTGTTCGTAGTCAAACAGGAGATGCTTCATTTAGTTTTTTTGGAGCTACTTTAACTGTTGAATATACAGTCCCTGCAACAACTTATTGAACTTATACTATGTCTAATCTTCAAACTGACCATACTATTTTAGTAATTAGTGGAGGAGGTTCAGATGTAGTTTTATATATAAAAAATAATGGCACTTGGACACAATATTCAAAAGTTTATAAAAAAATAAATGGTAGTTGAGTTGAACAATCTGCTTCGACCTGAAGTACATTATTTAATACAACTGCAAACTATGTTAATAAAAATTAAAAGGAGGCAAAAGGATGAAACAATACACACAATATATTCATAAAGATGATGAATGACGTATATTAGGCGGTTCACAAAGTGGGAATCCAGATTGGCAACAAAATGATAATACCAAGTCAGATTATATAAAAAATAGAACTCATTATATTGAGAATTCAGAAACTTGTATAGAAGAAACTTTTAATAACTGTTCTTTTTCAAATCAAGGAAACTATTATAAAGCTGAATTAGCTTTAAATTATTTTATGCCTGAAGAAGGAGATATTGTAACGATCACTGTAAATAATCATACTTTTACAGATAAATTACAAAGAATTATTCCTGTTACTGGGCCAGAAGATTATCAATGAGGCGGGGATGGAATTTATGAAATGGGAGACCACGCATTAGTTGATGATTATGGAATATATGATAATATTCAAAAACCTTATTATCTTTATTTTAATAATTATTATGGTTCTACTTATTGGGAGCTAGATCTTGGCAGGGACATTCTTTCTTCCTCAGGTTCTTATAAGGTTGAATTTTCTCTTGTAAGAAATTCTTATAAAGCTTTAGAGCCTGAATATTCTCCTTATAATGTTAAAGAAAATAATATAGTTTTAAATGATTCAAGAAATATTGTTGAATCTCATCATGCTTTAGCAGAAGGAATAGGAACCGCTGCAACAGGAGTGGGAGCTCATGCTGAAGGTTTTGGGTATTCAACTTTTCCAAAAGAAGAAACAATTCATTCTTTAGATCATATCGAAATTATTAGAGGGGATTCTATAAACAATACTATAGTTATTTATGATAGTTCTGAAAATTTTTATAATTTAAAAAAGGGATATTTATTATATGCAGAAGAAGTATTTCTTGAACCGGCAAAAGGAGGAGGAACTAAAGTATCAGCTGCAGGTTCTGATTTTTTAGGAGAAATAGAAAAAATAGAAGACTATTATGATGATGAATATCAACCTGCTTTAATTTGTTATTTAAAAAATGTTCCTGAAGATATTGATTTAAGTAATTATGAGCCTAGTGAATTAACTTTTTATAAATTAGAAGTTCATTCTTGTGAATATATTGATGCGACTTGAGCTGCAGGTGGAGCTTCTCATGCAGAAGGGGTAAATACTCAAGCCTTGAGAGATGCTACTCATGCAGAGGGTTATCACACTCGTGCAGATGGATTTGCAGCTCATGCAGAAGGATCTTATACCGCGGCAGTTGGAGACAGATCTCATGCTGAAGGAGAACATACTGAAGCAGGGAGTGATTATCAACATGTCCAAGGAAAATATAATATAATAGATAATAATAATACTTATGCAGATATTGTTGGTAATGGAACAAATGGCAGCGCTCGTTCAAATGCATATACATTAGATTGAAGCGGAAATGGAACGTTTGCAGGAAAAGTAACGGTAGGATCTGGTCCAACTGATAATATGGACGTAGCAACAAAAAAATATGTTGATGATTCTCTTATTGATGAATTACCAACTTTTTACATTTCAAGTAATAGTGCCTCTAATCCTTTTGTTGTAAAAGCAAATGAAATAGGTCATTATGTTTTTAAGCCAACTGTTAATTCTATTTATATAAAAATGGAAACTTCTGGTTCTACAAATCGTGTAATAAATTTTAATGAATTAATTGTTTTTGATAATAACCCTGCAAATGGGGCGGAATTTGCTTATTGTTGATATCCTACTTCAGGAGGAATTGCAAGAGTTATGTTAACAGCAAATTCTTCTGTAGATGGAGGAATTGGATGGTCTGGATCAACTTCAGGTTTTGGGAATTATGCATTAAAAACATATGTAGATGATGCTATCGCCGCCTTACCTGAACCAATGATTTTTAAAGGTTCTTTAGGAACAGGTGGAACAATCACTAGTTTACCAACCGCTTCTTCAGAAAATGAAGGTTTTACATATAAAGTAATTACAGCAGGGACATATGCAAGTCAAACCGCAAAAATTGGAGATACTTTTATTAGCGATGGAAGTTCTTGGGTATTAATTCCATCTGGTGATGAACCAAGTGGAACTGTAACAAGTATTACATTAGATGCAACAGGTCCAATTGTAATAGATAGTAATGCGGCGATTACTACAAGTGGAACTCGCACTTTATCACATGCAAACTCTGGTGTTTCCGCAGGTACTTATAAATCTGTTACTGTTGATGCTAAAGGGCATGTTACTGCAGGAAGTAATCCAGCAGAAATAAATAGCAATTTAGTTAATGGTTCTGCTATAGGCAGTTTAAGAGGAATAGGAACAGCTTCAGAAAGTTCTTCTTATACAATGGGTATTTATGCTTTTGCAGAAGGATATAATACAAAAGCTAGCGGAAATAATTCTCATGCTGAAGGAACTGGTGCTCAGGCTTTAGGAGAAAGTTCTCATGCAGAAGGACTTAATACAATTGCAGACGCAGCGCGTGCTCATGCAGAAGGAATCAGCACTAAGGCTTTAGGACCAGATTCTCATGCAGAAGGAAGTTCCACTCAAGCAAGAGGAAATTATTCTCATGCAGAAGGTAGTTATAGCACAGCTTTTGTAGAAAATTCTCATGCAGAAGGAAATGGAACGAACGCAAAAGGAGTTCATTCTCATGCAGAGGGAGGAATATCAGCTAAATATTTTATGGGGTATGTCGTATCTGAAGATTCTTCTAATTTAATTTATGAAGTTAGTGGATTACCTAGATTAACAACTTCTAACATTAATTATACAGGAGCTTTTTATACTAAAAATCCAGGAAGTACTTCTTTTGGATATGTCATTACAGGGGAAATTTTTAATTCGACAACTTCTAATTTTACTTTTGCAGTAAGTTCATTTGATAATAGTATTGCAGTAGGAGATCCTTTTTATATTAAAATAGGGTCTACAAGTCTTGGAAGTGACTCCCATGCAGAAGGAACTGGTACGATAGCATTTGGAAGTCATTCGCATGCAGAAGGAGAAGCGACATATGCAAAAGGAGAAAGTTCTCATGCTGAAGGTCGAGCAAGTAATAGTTTGGGAAGTTATTCTCATGCTGAAGGATATGGATCTTATGCATATGGGGATTATTCTCACGCAGAAGGATATGGATCTTATGCAAACGGGAAAGGGTCTCATGCAGAAGGTAGTGGAGAAGAATTAACTGGAACTATTCAAGGTATAAATGCTTCAACTAAAACTATCGTTGTATCAGGGCTTCCTAATAAAACTTTTACTGGATATCCTTATAAATTAGCCATTTCTGGAGCAGGTGGAAACATAGGTTTTTTATATATCTATACAGATACAGTAGCTTATGGTTCTACACCAGGAAGTTATATTCATACAATTGTTTTACCTATGTGAGATGATTCAATTGCAGTAAATCAAAGTTTTAAAGTTATAAATAGAAATACTTGCATTGTTGAAGGAGGTCATGTAGAAGGTTTTTCTACAACTTCAACAGGAAAAGCAGGTCATGCAGAAGGATGTTATACTAGTGTAAATGCAGAAGCAGGGCACGCTGAAGGAAATCAAACCACTGTTACTGGATCAGCCGCTCATGCAGAAGGAGATTGAAGTAGCGCTTCTGGATATGCTTCTCATGCTGAAGGAGGAGCAACTATTGCCGCAGGTAATCATCAACATACAGAAGGTAAATTTAATATTGCTGATAATAATAATACTTATATACATATAGCTGGAAATGGAACTGCAGATAGTTCTCGTTCAAATGCATATACATTAGATTGAAGCGGAAATGGCGTTTATGCAGGAAAAGTTACTGTAGGATCTGGTCCAACAAATAATATGGATGTAGCAACAAAACAATATGTTGATACTGCAGTATCAGGAGTTACTCCAACATTACCTAATGCTTCTTCTACTGTTGTAGGTGGAATTAAAGTTCGTTATGATGCAAATACATATACTTTATATATGACAAATGATGGAACAGATGCATAGGAGGGATAACATATGAGTATAAATTATAATCCGCATATTATTGAAGATATCCCTTCTATTGCT
>JAEEGK010002569.1_pt1 | contig 45498 bp, 31 predicted proteins | sample 8958771 | NCBI WGS metagenome assembly JAEEGK01 (sample SAMN16246547, study PRJNA631951) | gut metagenome | biome: gut microbiome; feature: rumen; material: SC-attached | host: Bos | place: Iran: Karaj | collected 2018-10
TTCGCTGATGCATTCGCAGGAAACAAGCTGTCTGTCGGAATCCTTAAGTGCCTGGCATAGACCGCTGTTGAGCGTTATATCATCTTCAACTATCAGAATCTGTTCCAAAATGTGTTCTCCTTATGATATATAAGTTGTCGTGGCAATGCGCCTGATAGGCGGAGTTGTCATCTGCAATTTGATAAATTACTTGTGAAATAATCCATGTACTGCGTTGTCGTCAATCGTCGATGCTCGCATCGACTCAATTCTCCGCCTTGTACATGAATTATTTCACGTCGCAATTGATCAAAAGTAAGCAAGACACAACACTAGATTAGCACATGTCTGTGGGCATTTCCATGTTGTTTACTAAGGAGAAGCGCTATTCGCTAAAGTAGTGTTCTAAGTTGTATGGGGATGAGATATACTATTATTGTGGAAATCATGGTGAAACACAGTTATGGTGAGGGGGACACAGACTACACGAGGACTACATGAGGACTACATGAGGCTTCGCATTTCAATGCAGGAGTAGTATTACGGTCATGGAATCCGGGAAATCGATTTGTGCACGTAGGAATAAGTGAATGTAGGAACGTCATTACGGGCATGAAATCCTAGAAATCGATTTGTGTACGTAGAAATAGGTGAATATAGGAGTAGTATTACGGTCATGAAATCCTGGAAATCGATTTGTGCACGTAGGAATAAGTGCAATATAGGAGCGTCATTACGGTCATGGAATCCTGGAAATCAATTTGTGCACGTAGAAGTAAGTGAATATGGGAATGATTTTACGGGCATAGAATTCCGAAAATTGATTCATACCCGTAGAACTAAGTGCAATATAGGAGTAGTATTACGGTCATGAAATCCGGAATTGATTTGTGCACGTAGAAATAGGTGAAATTCGAGATGCATTTTACGGGTATAAAGTTTGTAATTGAACATGAGTAACGTAGAGGGAGGTCAAAAGAGCCTACTGGGATTATAAAGCAGTATGGTGAGAACGGAGCTGAGGAACATCGCCATGACCGCAGAAGCAGAAAAAGCAAATATGAGTCAAGAGCCGAGGAACATCGCCATGACTGCAGAAGCGGAAATGCAGATATGAGTCAAGAGCTGAGGCACATTGCTATGACCGCAGAAGCAGAAAAGCAGATATGAGTCAAGAGCCTAGTGCTACTGTCACCAAATAAGTCGACTTTATTACTTGCCTAAATAGTTATTTGTTTCGTTGTCATCAATCGTCGTATCGCCCGGTACGACTCATTCCTTCGTCTCACAAAATAACAATTTATTCTGCGTAAAAAGTCAAGTTATTTGATGACAGCAGCACTAGATACATTGCCATGACTTCAAAAGAAGAAAGCGTCAGTATGTGTCAAGCGCCCTGATAATAGAAAGATAGATAGAGAGATATCTAAAGACAGAGAGATACCTATAGCTAGAGAGATACCTATAGCTAGAGAGATATCTAAAGACAGAGAGATACCTAAAGCTAGAGAGATACCTAAAGACAGAGAGATACCTATAGCTAGAGAGATACCTATAGCTAGAGAGATACCTATAGCTAGAGAGATATCTAAAGACAGAGAGATATTTAAAGGTAGAGAGACACCCAAAGACAGATAGAAACCAAAAAACAACGAGACACCCAAAGACAGATAGACACCAAAAAACAACAAGACATCCAAAACAGGAGGAGTAAAATGGGAAAAGCATACAGGATTATTGCAGTAGTCTGCGCGGTTGTGATACTTATTGCAAATCACATGGACAACAGGGTTATTTGTAATGTGGGAGCAATATGCCTGATCATAGCATCGCTTGGATATGAGATATTAAAAAGAAAGAATGTGAATAAACGCGAAAACTGACATATAATAAACTTTTTATAAACACAATATAAATTTTAAAAGATTCATATAAATTCATTATAAAGACTCTTTCTGAATAATTGAAAAATATTTTTTCGAGAATTAATATCTAAAATATAGGCATTTCTATTTTGGATTTTCGTAGATTATTTTTTCGCAAATGAAGGAGGAATTTACAATGGGTTTTAAAAAGCTTTTAAAGTATGTTTTGGTTGCAGGACTTATGGGTGCTATCGTTATGACACCTGTTACAAAGGCTGTTGCTGCAGTTTCCGGAGAAGAGAAAGACGGACCGAGTGAGGAAGAGCGTGCTGAAGAAGCAAGACAGAAGAAGGTTCAGGAAGAAGTAGAAAATATGATCAAAGAGGCAACAGCTCCTGTAAATAAGACTGTTGCAGGCGTTAAATCCGCAGTTGACGGTTATTACTTTGCAAAGAAAGTTCAGGGCGTGGCACTTACACCTTCTGCTCCCGGAACAGGTTCTTTTGTAAAGGTTGCTGATACAGATATTAAGAAGAGTGCAGCTGCAGTTGCGGTTGCAAACAATGTTGCCGCATCTTATGGCGGAGCTGTTGGTCCTTGCATAAATGTTTATTACGGAAAGATGGCAGGCGGTAAGTTTACCGATAGTACCGATGCATCGGCAGGCACAATCAGTATTGGAATTCCCGCTTCTTTCCAGACTGCAGGAATGGAATATTCTGTAGTTGCTATATACGCAGGCGGAGCATACAAGATTTACAATAATACAAGTACAAATCCGAGCGTAGTAACTGTAAATGTAGAAAAAGCTACATCACCCAATGTAATGTATGCGGTTGTAAAGAGTGCTGCAGGCAGTACACCTGTACAGGCTTCCGATGCTACAGCAGATAATGCATCTGCAGGTGCAGGAAATGCAAATGCGAACAAAGCATCTGACAGTGCAGCTACCGATAAATCAACAGGTGCTTCTGATACTGTTTCAAAGAGTTCGACAAACAACGCATCAGCAGATAAGTCGACAGGCACATCAAACAGTGCTTCGACAGGAGCATCCGATAAGACATCGGATAAGGCATCTGACAGCGCATCGACAGGCTCTTCAACAGACAAGACAACAAGCAAAACATCTGACAAAGCTTCAGATAGTGCTTCTACTCTTACATCCAGATAACAGGATGGGAATGAATGCGCAAATTTTTTATATTCATTGTTTTTATACTGTTGAACGTTAATATACGGTTGTAAAGCGATGATAGTTGTGTAAAACTATATATTGAGCTAAATGTTGGGTTCCGCCTCTATACATGAAGCGGAACCCTTTTTTTGATAGGAAAATCCTATCAAAAAAGCTCCGCTATGGATGCGACCGATGTGCAGATGAAAATGCAATCTGTAAGATTGCACACATCGGCGCGACAGAGTTGCAGAGCAACTCTGATTTTCTATATATGATGGGGAAAAAATATGATTTATTGGGGTTAAGTATGAAGAAGTATAAAAATTACATCGCACTGTTTTATGTGCTTGCGGTATTTTTTATAATACCGATCTATAACAGGGGATCCTATGACAATATAAGTGTACACAAGACGGATGCTTTTTTGTTTTTGTGTGGGATTGGCCTTGTTTCCTATGTTATTACATCTGTGATAGATGATGTAAAAAAGAGAGATGAAGAAAACGTTCGTAAGAAGAGACTTTCTAAAATCGACATTTCTATGCTGATATTTGGTGGGGTGATCTTGGTATCGGCAGTTCTGTCAAACTCTTTAAAAGAATCTATCTACGGCGTGCCCGGTTTTGGAATGGGCGCATTGGCTTTATGCCTGATGATCTTATCATTTTTCTATGTTTCAAGATATTTTGTATACAGTAAGTGGATAATTCACACTATTGTTGCATCATCGGCAATCCCGACTATACTTGCCATTATCAACAGAATGGGAGCCGATCCACTTAAGATGCAGGATGGCGCAGGAGAAGCCGGACACAGTCTGTATGTTTCTACATTCGGTAACTACGGCTGGTACTGTGAGTATATGTCTGTCATCATACCTATTGCGATATATATGCTCTTTACTACTAAAGACATGGTGGAGAGAACTCTCTATGGAATATATGTGGGTATTGTTGAATTTGCCATGTTAATGTGCGGAACAGCAATGATATGGGTGGCCTCAGCCGTTGCTTTTTTATTCGTGCTAAAAAGAAAATTAAAGCCGGACAAGAAACTGATAACTGCCAAACAGGTTCCGTTGGTCATAGGCGGAGTTGTGCTGCTGTATGTAATATTTGTATTGGTCGCTGCAAGAAATCCCGATTTCGCCAACGGAAGAGGGTATATCTGGAGGCTTTCTTTTGACCTTTACGGAAGCCTTCCTTTTGATGAGAAGCTGATCGGTGTAGGACCCAACAGATACATGTATGCGCTTAACGATTATATGGCGCAGAGGCCTGATGCCCTTTTGGAATTCCAGGCGCGTTTTAATGATCTTGCGCTTACTTCTGCTCACAGCGAATATCTGGATTACCTGATATGTACCGGACTTCTTGGTCTGGCGGCTTATCTGTATATGATTTACCGCGTTGTAGAGCGTTACATTCAGGTTGGAGTGGGGAAAAAAGACAGAGAGATAGCTTTTGTGGCTGCTCTTTCATATATGGTTTATTCATTGGGAAATTTTTCAATGGTGTGTGCAACACCGATGTTCTTTATATTCTTGGGAATGGTAGCTAAAGAAAGACGATAAAAAGTCAAGGCTTGTTCTTTTTGCAGTTTTATGGGTATCATATATGATATAGGCGCATGAGGCCGAAAGTGCTTGATTTAAGCGCCTTTTGGCTTTAAGCTCTTATAGATTTATTAAGAATACAATTTAAGTTGGGAGGGACTCATGAACAACGTCATAATCGGACAATCCGGCGGGCCTACGGCTGCGATCAACGCGTCTGTGGCAGGGGCTTACGTTCGGGCAAAAGAACTTGGGGCACAGAAAGTTTTTGGAATGTTACATGGTATCGAAGGCCTTGTAAACGGGAACATTATCGATCTGGATAAGTATCTTTCGGATCCGACAAATGTTGAACTGCTAAAAAGAACACCTGCATCTGTACTTGGAACATGCAGATACAAGTTGGCAGATGCTTCAAAAGATGATACAGATTATAAGAAAATCTTTGATGTTCTTGAAAAAAACAATATAGACAAGCTGTTCTATGTTGGCGGAAATGACTCAATGGACACTATAATGCAGTTGTCTGATTATGCCAAAGATCATGGCAAGACTCAGCGCTTTATAGGTATTCCGAAGACAATTGATAACGATCTTCCTGTGACCGACCACTGCCCGGGATTCGGATCGGCGGCAAAGTATATCGCGACAAGTGTAAAAGAGCTTATTCGTGACAACCAGGCAGCAGATACAAGAAATCCCGCCACGGTGATCGTTGAGATCATGGGCCGAAACGCGGGCTGGCTTGCAGCTTCCGCAGCTCTTTCAAAGGCTGATGACTGTACGGGACCGGATGCTATCTATCTTCCGGAAAAGCCGTTTGATATGGATGCTTTCATGAAACATATGAAAGAACTGTCTGATAAGAAGAAACCGATCCTTATTGCCATTTCTGAGGGAATAAAGCTTGCTGACGGAACTTATGTCTGCGAGCTTGGCGGAGATGTTGCAACGGATGCATTCGGACATAAGCAGATGAGTGCAGCTTGTAAAGTGCTTGCAGATAAGCTTTCATCGGAACTTGGGCTCAGAACAAGAACCGTTGAGCTTAGTACGCTTCAGAGAGCCGCATCACATATGGCATCACTTACCGATGTAAGAGAAGCATATCAGTGCGGATTTGAAGCAGTCAATGCGGCAAATGCGGGCGAGACCGGTAAGATGATAATAATGAAGAGAATGATGTACCAGACAGGCGGTAACGACAACGGCTGGAGCAGTGAGTGCCCGTATATGTGCACTTACGGTACATATGACATTCATTCCATAGCAAATTATGAGAAAATGGTTCCGAATGAGTGGATAACTCCCGATGGCTGCGGACTTACTGATCAGTTTGAAAAATATGCACGCCCGCTCATTTTTGGTGAGGTAACACCTATAATGGCCGGTGGTCTTCCGAGACATCTTGTTGTTAAAGAAGCATTATAAACAGTGTTTTTAATTTAATAATGAGGGCTGAAAAGCCCATAAAACAAGACATTAACGTTTTAACATTGATTTATATGGAAGGTCATGTTAGAATGTTAATGTTTTGTTGTTGCACAATTAATTTATACGTAATATGCTGTTATGGGGAAGGTTTTGCGGTAGACTTTCTTGAATGAGTGCCAGATAAGCAAGAAATTATGCCAGATAAGCAAGAATTTATAGAAAATTTACTGTAAAATCTAACAGAAATAAATGATAATATATTTAAACGGGGGAAATATCGTTTGATATATGACGCTCGAAAGGAGACGAGACATGGAAGGCATGAGAAATAAGGACTATTTAAACGGACAGGAAATGTCAACGGTTTTTGTTGATGACCTTCTTGCAAACATGGAAGATGAAGATGATTTTATAGAAGATTATCCATCTTCAGAAAATAAAAATGAATCTTCCCAAGGAGGGACTTCAATGAGAACATCAGATATTTTTGCCGAATTTCCGGGGGAGAGAACAGAAAACCGTTCTGAGGGGGCAGAAATTGTTAATATAAGCAAAGCAATGTCAAATATGTCAACAAATGACAAGTTTGTAGAGGATAAGCCTGTGAAGAATATGGATGGAAGCTTTGAAACACCTTTGGATGATGTAAATTTATCTGATATTGATGCAATGATGGCATCAATAAAAGCAGAAATGCCGGAAAATGTATTTGATATTCCCATTGATAGCAGTGAACTTGAAGAGGCCGAAGAAGACAACGGCGGAGAGATGCCTGATTATATAGGCGAATTCCTTGCTAAGGAAAAAGCTGCTAAAGAGAAAATGAAAGAAGAAGCGCCCAAGGATATCGCAAATCCCGCTGACGGAAGAAGTGACAGGGCAGATAATAATATGATCAGAGATGAGAAGCCCGACTTTAAAGTTGAGACTTCTATTGAACATACAGAAAAAGAAGCTTTTGATGACGAGGATGATTTTGATTTTGATGAGAATCCTATAGATTCAAGCAGCTTTGATGATGAAATAAAGATTGAAGAGTTTGGCAGATCGCCTATACGTGCGGAAGCAAAACCTGAGAGAAATATCAATGATGAGATAAGAGTTGAAGAGTTCGACAGACCGGCAAGACCTTCGGAGCCCAGAGTCGGAAGAAGATTTGACGATGAGATAAGAGTTGAAGAGTTTGACAGAGCACCCGAGCCTTCAGCTCCTTCTGCCACAAGCACAAGAATCGACAGAAGACGTGACGATAAGATAAATGTAGAAGAATTTGATTACACAGTTAAGCCTTCTGCGGCAAGACCTGACAGAGTATATGAAGATGCCATCAAGGCAGAAGAGTCAGGGGCTGACTACACAGTTAAGCCTTTTGCGGCTAAGAGACCAACAGAGAAATTCAGCGATGCATTAAAGAATGATGATTTCGGCTTTGAATCCAGAGTTCCCGAATCTAGAGAAGGCAGAAGATTCAGTGATGTAATGAAGTCAGAGGAGCCCGATCGTGAGCCTAAGGCATACACTACACGTGCAAGAGCCAACAGAGATGCCATAAGATCTGAGGAAGACGATCATGCATTCAGATCCGATTATCCTATCAAGGTTTCTGCGGCTCGTACAGATTCCCTTGGCATGGATACATTGAGTTCCGAGAGACCTAATGATTCATTTGAATCACTTTCTGTCAGCAACGACAATGACAGAGATACATTCAGAAATGACAGAGATACATTCAGAAATGACAGACGCGAAGATACATTGAGATCCGGAATGCGCAATGATGCATTCAGATCTGAGAGACTTGGCGATGCGTTCAGAAGTGAGAGACAGGAAGATGCATTTGAATCTCTTTCTGTTAATACCGATGTAGAGAATCGCGCTACAGATAAGATAAGAAGTACAGAGGATACATTTGCGTCATCTGAGAGAAAGTCAAATGTACTTGATATGGATGCAATGATCTCCGCAGCGGAAGAGGAAGACAGACTTGCATTTGAAGAAGTACCTGTTTTCGAAGAAGTAAAGAATGTAAGACCTGAACCGGTTGCCCAGCCTGTGGCAAAGCCTGTTGCAGAGCCAGTTATTCAGCCTGTAGTACAACCTGTGGCTAAGAAGACAGAAGAGAAACTTGACTCTGTTCTTGAAGCTGAGGTTGATGCTCTTACCGTTCCTTCTGCAAATGCAGAGCTTGCGCCTGCTATTATGAGCATAGACGATGCAATCGATGGAATAACAAAAGATATGCAGAACTTCCTCGATACTGAAGATTATGACTATACATATGTATGGGCAGGTTCTACGGAAACGATCATCATGAAGACTATTGAAGGCAAGGCAGTTGCTTTGGTTTATGAAGATGAAGAATTTGCGGCATTTGAAGACAGCTATACAAGAGATAACAGAACAAGCTATCTTGCTATCGTAAACTCTTATGTAAAAGAAACCATTAAGGGCGGCAGTGGCATCAGAATTAAGAGACATAAGGGATCAAAAGCCATTGATCGTTAACTAACATATGGAATCAATGAAGGCTATCGGTTTTTTTAACGCCGGTAGCCTTATTTGTTTAATAGGGGTAATATATAAGGGTAAAAACTTCACAGGAAACAAGTAACGAATATATATGATAAGGAGATAACAATATGTCTAAGCATACCAATATGCAGCGAGATGTACTGATTCTTAATCTTGAAGAGCAGCTTGAGGGGATTGCAAAAGACCAATTTGGCAAGTCGCTGAAAGACTGCACCGATCGTGAAGCTTATTATGTACTTTTGGAGATGACCGGCCGTCTCATGGATGTAACTGAGTTATGCAACGGCGAGAAAAAAGTATATTACATATCTATGGAATTTTTGATTGGAAAGCTTCTTTCCAACAATCTTATCAATTTACGTGTATATGACAGAATAAAAGACATAATGGCGAAAAATGGCAAGGATCTTGCGAAAATCGAGGAGTATGAGCCTGAACCGTCTCTTGGAAACGGAGGACTTGGAAGGCTTGCTGCATGTTTCCTTGACTCGATAACGACTCTCGGACTTGCCGGAGAGGGAATAGGTCTTAATTATCATTTCGGTCTTTTTAAGCAGGTTTTTAAAGACAATCTGCAGGTAGAAGAGAAGAATGACTGGATTGAAAAGAACAGCTGGCTTGAGAAGACAGATACAACATTTGAGATCTTTTTTGGCAAAAAGAAAGTGGTATCACGTCTTTATAACATGAATATTGTCGGATACAGATCCGGTGTAAATAAACTCAGACTTTTTGATATAGAATCCGTTGATGAGAGTCTTGTCAAAGAGGGGATAAATTTCGATAAGACCAAGATTAAGAATAATCTGACTCTTTTCCTCTATCCGGATGATTCGGACCAGGCGGGAAATCTTCTTAGGATTTATCAGGAGTATTTCCTGGTATCAAATGCCGCGCATCTTATCTTGAGAGAGCAGAAAGAGCGTCAGTATGACCTTCACGAACTTCATAATCATGCGGTCATACAGATTAATGATACACATCCTACAATGATCATTCCCGAACTTGTGAGAATTCTTGTTGAGGAAAAAGCTTTTAACATGGATGAGGCAATAAGCGTTGTCAGCAAAACATGCGCTTATACAAACCACACAATTCTTGCAGAGGCACTTGAGACATGGCCTCTAGAGTATCTTGAGAAAGTAGTTCCTCAGCTTGTTCCTTACATCAAGGAGCTTGATAAGAGAGTGAGAGCTAAGTACAAGAGCTCTAAGGTTCAGATTATTGACAAGGAAAAGAAAGTTCACATGGCATTCATTGATATCCATTACGGATTCTCAGTGAACGGAGTGGCGGCAATTCATACCGAGATACTCAAAAACAGTGAGCTCAAAGATTTTTATAAGATATATCCCGATAAGTTCAATAATAAGACTAACGGAATTACTTTCAGAAGATGGCTGTTTTCATGTAATCACCCTTTGACAGACTTTTTGTCGGATGTTGTCGGAGACGGTTACAAGAAAGATGCAACCAAACTTGAGAAACTCCTTGAATACAAGGATGATCAGATTACTCTTGAAAAGCTTGAAGAAATCAAGAGGCTTAAGAAGACAGAGCTTGCCGAGTATATCAAAGAGCATGAGAATATTGAGATCGATCCCGATTCTATTTTTGATATTCAGGTAAAGAGGCTTCATGAGTACAAGAGGCAGCAGATGAACGCTCTTTACATAATACATAAGTATTTGGAAATAAAGGGCGGAAAGAAACCGAAGAGACCTATAACATTTATATTTGGAGCAAAGGCTGCGCCTGCTTATGTTATTGCAAAAGATATAATACATCTGATCCTTGTTCTTCAGGAGATAATAAACAACGATAAGGATGTAAATAAGTACATGAAAGTCGTTATGACACAGAATTACAACGTGTCATACGCCGAGAAGCTTATTCCTGCCTGTGATGTTTCTGAGCAGATATCACTTGCTTCCAAAGAGGCTTCGGGAACCGGCAATATGAAGTTTATGCTTAACGGAGCCGTGACTCTTGGAACGGATGACGGAGCAAATGTAGAGATTCACGAACTTGTCGGAGATGACAATATATTTATCTTCGGTGCGAGCGCGGATGAAGTTATCAAGCATTATAAAAAAGCTGATTATGTATCAAAGGATTATTACGATAAGAGCCCTGTCATAAAAGAGGCGGTTGATTTTATCATAAGCAAAAAGTGTTTGAAGGTCGGACATAAAGAGAACCTTGAGAGACTTTACAATGAGCTTTTAAACAAAGACTGGTTCATGACGCTTCTTGATCTTGAGAGCTATATCGAGAAAAAAGATGAGATATTCGAAGCATATGAAGATAGAGACAGATGGAGACAGATGATGCTTGTAAATATTGCAAAATCAGGTTTCTTCTCATCTGACAGGACGATAGAAGAGTATAACAGAGACATCTGGAAATGTGAATTGATTAAATGATTAATTCGAAAAGGTCTGCGCATAACACGCAGACCTTTTCTATCCCCATAATCCTCCAAAAAGCGTTATATTTGGAGTGACTTAATTAGCTACCATATACTCGATTACAGATGAGATGTGAGATAATTTGTCATCATCAAGATGGCAAAGATTATCTACAGCACTGCTCAGCTTCTTAGGAAAAGAAGTCTGGTAGTTGAAATAATCGTTTGGTGTGATACCAAGGTAATCGCAGATCAAGAAGAAATTTTTCATTGAAGGAAGTGATCTGCCATTTTCTATACAATTGATGTAACCGGCGTTCTGTCCTATAGAAAGGCTCATGTCACGAGCCGAAACTCCCTTTTGCATTCTTAATTTGGAAAGACGGATTCCAAAATTATTATTATATACTTCACTTACTGATTTCATTGCAACCCCTCCTTTTATGGCGTTTTCTTAAATTTTATAGAAGTATAAACGTAACAAACATGTAACATTATATATACATCATAACAGATGCGACAATATTTTGCACCATATTTGAGTAAAAACAATATAAATTTTTTTTACTTAAACGATGTAGTATTAGACAAAACGCGATAGCTGTGCGAAAAAAATATTTTCCAAACACATTAAAAAATGTGAAAATGTTTGTTAAAGTGTTTGTTGCAATTATTTTCGGCGTCAGATATAATTCATTCATATGATGGAATAGTAGATTATCATTTAAAATATAAAGGGGAAAAATATGATTAAGAAACGAACAAGATTTTTAAGTTTGGTTCTTGCCTTCGGAATGTTCTGTGCAACAATCGAGGCAGGATCAGTGGATGTTAAAGCTGAATCTTTGGGATCTACAATTCGCCTTGAAGATAAAGGAGATGAACTTGCAGACAATATTGAGAGAGGAAGATGTTCTTATACATGGGTAAAGGTAGACGGATCTTCATGTCCCGTACTTAACCCTAAGGGAGGAATGTACAGTATCATGTACGACCTCAGATATTTCTCTAGCGGAAACAGCTTTACTAAGGATGGATATGATAATTCAAACGGATGCGGAGGAAATAAGAACCTGACAGAACATCCGAACTTCCTTAAAGCATTTGAGCAGACACTTTCAAATGCGAGAAAGAACGGAACATCACTTGTGCTTAGATTCTCATATTCAAGTGACAGAACAGTAGGAAATGAGCCGGGGCTTCTTCTTGACGGAGATTCCACTGTATATCACAATACAGAGCTTATTCGCCAGCATATCAAACAGCTCAGCGAAGTTATAAACAAGAATAAAGATGTTGTACTTGCGGTTGAGTGTGGAATGTTCGGACCTTGGGGTGAGATGCATTCATCCATGTATGATATTGATGAATGTAACGATTACGATCCTCAGTTCTCAAATGCCATAATCGACAGATGGCTTAACAAGCTCGATCCTGATATTAAAGTTCTTGTAAGAGCACCTAAGCATCTCATGGGATATTACGGATATGCAAACAACGCTGAAGGATTCAATCAGGCAGTTGCAAACGGTACATTGAAGCTCAATTCAAGACTTGGAATGTATAATGACGGATATCTCGGAACATCTACCGATTACGGAACATTCGGTGATGAGAACGAATGGCCTTATATCACACGCGATAAGGGTATTGATATGCTTGAGAAGCTTTCGGAAGTTCCTTACGGCGGTGAGTGTGCTTATGTAGATCTTGATACTTTGAAGTCTCATGGTTCACCGATCTACACGGGCAAGAACTTCATGTCAGAGCTTTACAGAACACACCTTTCATATCTTCACAATATTAACAGTGAGGATGAGGTTCTTATCAAAGAGCTTAATCATGTAGACGTATCAAAGTCCGATCTTGTTAAGGGGCTTGATGCATCAGATGTTACACCTTATATTGGTCATTCATACAGAAAGTTCATGCGTGACCACATGGGATACAGAATCCTTGTAAAAGAATCAAAGCTTTCTTCAGAGGTAAGCAAGGACGGCACATTCACAATGAGCGGTTCAATGAAGAATGTCGGATTCGGTAACTTCCTTACAAAGAAATACACAGAAGTAATCCTTAAGAAGGGTGACAAGACATATGTAGCAAGTGTTGATTCATTCAATGCAAACGATCTTAAGTCTCTTGCAACCAAGGATTATAAGTGGACATTCTCTGTTCCTTCGGATATTGAAGCCGGTAACTGGGAAGTTTATGTAAGAATCAGAAATAAGAGAAATACAGAAGATGCTTCTGTAAAGACAGGTATTCGTTTTGCTAATCCTGATTGCTTTAATACCAACATTCGTGCCAATAAGATTGGTACCATTAAAGTTTCAGGCGGAAATAGCAAGGGCGGTTCTGGATTAAAAGAAGTTCGTTAACATTTGCTTTTAGATCTAAACCCGAGAGAGTTAGCGCTTTCTCGGGTTTTTTATGTGACTGAATGAGACAGAAATTGAGCTAAAAATGCATAAACGTTAAAACAAATGTTGCAAATGTGAAGTATATCGTATATAATCTGATTATAGACAACAACAAAACACAACAAAAACAGAATATTTGCATATAGCAGCTCACAGGTGTACGAATTTTATTAAAGGTTACACAATCATTAAGAAAGATAGCTTATAAAGAGAGAGTATCAGAGTGCTTCACATGGGAAAGAGAGAATTTTTGCACTTGTAATGTGGTATTTCAAATATAGAGAGAAAACTTGGGGGGAACGAGTTTTTTACCTCGACGGACACGACTGGGCAAGCAGAAGTGTTTCGCACCGTAAGGAGAGATTTTGAAATAATCCGAAACTTACCGAGAAGGATAGCCTGTGACGCAAAAGACATTTGAGAACTAATTGTATAAGCTCAATACCACATACAAAGCTTACGGTGCGGATCTTGCCAAGTCATATAAGAGATTAGGGGATTTCTTATATAAATAAAAAAATCTGATAAAGGTGATTTAAATGAAAGTAGGAATAGATGCACATATGCTCGGAGGCACGAGCGAGGATGAGAGTTTTTACAGGGGTATTTTAGATGCTCTCAAACCTGACAAGGGGGATGTTTATTATCTATTTGTAGATAGGGATGCAGATGTATCGAGATATAAAGGAAAATTTAAATTAGTCTTTTTTAAGAGTAGTAATTCTTTTACAAGAAACATTTTTGAATTGACAAAGTTTTGTTATAAATACGATCTGGATGTTATCCACACTCTGCATTATGTACCGTTTAACAGTCCATGCCCGGTGGTATGTACAATAAATGATATTTCTTTTGAACATGAAAAGAATAACGGAAATAAGGTTGAGTATTTTAAAAATAAACTTTTGATCCCGTTTTGCGCAAAGCACGCGGACAGAGTTATTACAATCTCCAATCTGAGCAGACGCGATATAGCCAATACATATGATGTATCGCAGAAGAAGATTGAGGTTGTTTCAAATGCGGTAGCATCGGATTTCAGAAGGATGGATGATGATGAACTTGACGATCTTGACGTTAGGGGAAAGTATGATCTTGGTTATTCACCGTTTATACTTTGTGTCGGGGACAGTCAGTCGGACAGAAATCTTTCACGTCTCATAAATGCGTATATTATGTACAAAGAAAGATGGGACACAAACATCAAGCTTGTGATCGTAGGAAAGAACAGTTTGTATGATGATATGTACGATGAGATAGAGGAATATGAAGATGAGATTCTTTTCACCGGTTGCAGGGACAGACTTGATCTTGCGGCAATGATAAATGAGTCGGAAGGTTTCATTTGCCCTTCATTTGTTGAAGGAGCGGGAATATCTCCTCTAGAAGCGCTTAATTGTGGAACTCCCGTAGCGGCGGCAGATCTGCCTCATACACATGAAGTTCTCGGCAACAGAGCGATATATTTTGACCCTTACGATGAAGAAGACATCTATGAGGGCATTTGCAGGCTTGTGGACGACCCGGTAGAAGCGGTAGCTTCGGGTAATACCTGGGAGGACAGCAGCAGGCGTATTAAAAAGGTTTACAGAGATGCAGCATCGGAGATGTGTTAATCTCAGCGAAGGAAGAAGTAATGCTTAATATTGTAATTCCCATGGCAGGTGGCGGAAACAGACTTACAGAGTCTCTTTATGAGACACCCAGGCCACTTACCGATATATTCGGTCATCCGATGATCGAATATGTGACCCAAAATATCAGACCCAAATGCGAACACAGACTTATATTTGTCTGCCGGGAAGATCACATAGAACGTTTCGAACTTGATAGTATTCTCAGAGAAATCGCTCCTGATTGTGAAATCGTAGTTACGGATGCAGCTACGGAAGGGGATGCTTTGGCAGTACTTCTTGCTGAAGAATTTATAGATAATGATGATGAGCTGATGATCGCAAGCGGTGATCAGGTTGTCGATACCAATATAGATGCATACCTTGACGAGATGGGGGACTATGACGGACTTATTATGACAACGCCGGCTACTCAGCCTAAGTGGAGTTATGTCAAATACGATGAGAACGGACAGGTGACGCTTGTCAGGGAAAAAGAGGATATGTCAAACGAAGCGATTGTTGGAATCTACAATTTTAAGAGAGGTTCAGACTTCGTGAAATATGCATACAGGATGATTGCAAAGGATATCAGGGATAATAATGAGTTTTGCGTTGCTCCTGTTTATAACGAGATGATTAATGACGGAATGCGGATCAGCTTCTGCAATGTTGGGGCAGACGTGCATGGATTTGGGGGCTCGGAAGGTATGAGCGCTTTCATGCAGCTTGATCTGTGTACAGATTTCTTTTGAGGTGACCAATGATTGGGAAGGAACATGGGACTGATTGATAATAAGGAGATTACAGTTGTTGTTCAGGGAGCAGTAGACAGGGAAAAAACACCTATATGTCTTAAGAGTATAAGAAAAGAGCTTCCCGGAGCGTTTATTATATTATCTACATGGGAAGGAACTGATGTAGAGGGGCTTGAATATGATGAAGTTGTTTTTTGCGAAGATCCGGGCGGGTTTGATGAATTAAATGTTCCGTTTTCGCCAAAAAACAATATTAACAGACAGATAGTTTCGACTTATAAAGGTCTTTTGCAAACGAAGACCGCGTATGCGATGAAGCTGCGCACAGATTTTTATCTGAGCGGCGACGGATTCAAAGAATATTTTAATATATATAACAGAGAATGTACCGAATACAAGATTTTTGAGCACAAGGTGATTTGCTGTGAACTCTATTCGAGAAATCCGCGGTACATTTTTTCAGATATGAAAAGAGCTTACCATCCTTCGGACATTTTCTTTTTCGGATATACAAAGGACCTGGTAAGGCTTTTTGACGTTCCCTTATTTTCCAAAGAAGATGAAGAATATATGATGTGGAAGCATTATCCGGATGTTTCCTTGTCAACATACAGATATGACGCGGAGGCTTATCTTTGGATAAGCTTTCTTAAAAAGGCAATTGGCTTTGAGCCGCCGGAAGATCTTGAGAAATACGGCAGGGCAGATATAGAGCGAAGTGAGGCTACATTTGCCGCAAATCTCATAATACTTAGTAATGACGATATAGGTCTTAAGACGCTTGATGGCAGTATCTACAGGAAAGAGGCTGCGCCTCAGAATTGCTATACGCATGAGGATTGGGAGAGAATCTACGGCTTTTACTGCTGTGGAGATGCCGGGGGATATCTTCGCTATCTTCTGAAGGTTGAGCTCAAAAATCTGCTGGATATACCGCCTTTTGTCATGAGGGAAGTAATCTGTAAAAGGGGAAAGAAACTTTTGCCCAAAGAGATAAGGGCGCTTTATGAGCCTTTTGTTACCGGAGTTTCCGGTGTCTTTAAGAGTTTCGGGAAAAGAAAATTTGATAAAGAATATGCATCAAGCTATTACAGCGAGATCATAGATGCCGGGGATATAGGCGTTGTTGTCCATGGCGAGATAAAAAAGACGACAAATGAAACGATAAGAAGTATCAGAAAGTATCTTCCGGGGGCGCAGGTTATTTTGTCGACATTTGACGGGGAGAATGCAGATGATCTTGACGCTGATATTGTTGTGAAGAGTAAAGATCCGGGATACTGCGGATTTATCAGGAAATATCCACATGAGCAAAAGAATAATGTAAATCGGGAACTTGTAGGCTGCCGCGCAGGAGCTGAAGCGTGTTCTATGAAGTACTGCATTGTGATGCGAAGTGATATGATGCTCACCGGCACAGACTTCCTCGATATTTATAACAGGGTATCCAAATATGTCACGACGCAGTCTGTTGTATCACGTAGGATCATGGTTGAAGCTCTTTCTACTTCAAAGAGCGGTGTGACCAACTTTGGCATTTCCAACTGGTGGTATATGGGGCTTACCTGCGACCTTCGAAAGCTCTTTTCGGCAGACCTTTATAAGGATGTGGGCAAAAGAGATTTTAAGAGCGAGTACAGATGTAATCTGATGCCGGAGCAGCATATTGCATACAGTTTCTATGTGAACAGTTACAATCCGATGCTATCTAAGTTTGTGGGGCTTAGGAGTGTGACTGATGATTCACCGGAGCTTCGAATGGAATACGAGAGGTTTGTTGCCAATAACTTCGTTTGCGCTGAGTTTTCCATAAGTAAAGTGGTACTTCCGAAAGCTTTGTATATCAATAATTCTGCGGCTTACAAATACAACACAAGCTATGAGTACTGGCTGAAGCTCTGCAGGAAGTACGGCACTCTGGATAATATTGTTGTAAAAAGAGAACTGGCTCTTTTACGAAGAAATTACAAAAAGAGGCTTAAGGATATTCCCGATTATTACAACATTCTCAAATGGAGCAATGCTGCGCGAAATTATAAAAAGAGCGTTGCTGAAAAGTATGAAAATGCTTTGGATCCGGTGAGGCCTGAAGATGTGACATTTATGGTCACGGGAAAGGTAGAGATATCCGAGGAATTAAATACGATAGCATGTCTTTATTCTATAAAGAGATTTTTTCCGGGAGCAAAGATTATTCTTGGAACCTGGGAGGATGAGGTTGTTCCTGCACATATCAAAAAGCTTTGCGACAAGATCTGTTTTGTGGAAAAAAAGTGTGCGAGGGTGAGCGTCCATCTTGATAATTCAAAGGATGAAGACCTGAATGAGATAAATATGTTGCAGGCTCTTGGCAGCACGGCGATAAAGATGGTGCAGACAAGGTACCTTGTTAAGATGGATTCCTGTCATGTGTTTAAAAATGCGACGCTTCTTGATTTTTATAATTACTGGAAGAAGATAATGGATTCATATAATCCTGAGTACAGGATATTTGATGAGAGAGTTCTTTTTGTAAATAAAAATATGTATGATGGCAGGAAGACAGACGGAAAGCTTGTCGGAGCGATTCCTGATATGTTCCAGATGGGAAGAACAACTGACCTGATGAAAATCTGGGACGGACACGCGGAATCCGAGAATGTGCTTAAGTATTACAGCACGTTTACAAATACGAGGTATTCAAATTCGGAGAAGTACAACAGTCTCTATATCAGGGAGCAGTGCCATTATATAAATCTTCTGAGGAATTCTGATGTGAAAGTTCCTGTGCCGAGATGGTATGAGGATAACGGCTCTTTTGAAAATATCCTTGCCTACGAGGCGGTGCTAAGTTCAAACGTGATCGTCGGAAACTGTGATGACGTCGGAATCATGAGCAGCGTAGATTCTGCGGAAGATGAGAGGTTTATGAGCTTTGAGACGTTTGCCGGCTTATATGTTGTGAACGTCGATCAGGACAATAAAGATATTTTTGATTATCTTAAAAAGTATTACAGCGCCGCAGGGCGCGGACTCGGCTGCGGGCTTCTGCTTGGCGGAGGATTTGGCTGTGGTTTGGGTAGTGGTCTTAGCTTTGCTAATGGTCTTTGCAACGGATATGGCAGGAGAGGCAGGGAGGCACATTCTGTCCTTATGAAGGCTTTGCTGTACGGGGATAGGTACGGGTATGACAAGAAGTATGATGTGCTGATTAAGCGGATTAGAGCGGATTGACGTTGGTATATTAGTTTTTGTGTATTAAGTGAACATGAAAACAGATTTTATAGATTTGGTAGAAATTTGTAGATATTACAGATTTGACAGATTTAATCCCTCTAAGTATAATATGTAGAAACATTAAGATGCAAAATAAAGTGGAGGAATGACTATGTTTTCAAATCCATTTTCACCTATATTCGGAGGAAAGCCTGATGTATTCTTTGGGCGCGAGAGAGTTTTAAACCTATTTGATCATGCCATGATTGATGTTGGTAGTGATGATCGGGCTATATTTATCACAGGAACACGTGGAAGTGGAAAAACAGCTTTATTGGAGCAGCTTTCTATTAGAGCAATTGCTCAAAAAAGAAAAGTGATCGATCTTGGACCGGAGAATACAATATCTCAGATGATATACGCCTTAACCGGTTATGACGAAGTAACAAAAACAGTAAATCCACAAGCAAATGTCAGCATGTTGGGAATTGGGGGCGGCATAAGTGGTGGCTCTGTGTCCAAGACAGAACATATTGGAAGAGAGAATTTACAAGCACTTTTGCTTGAAGCTTGTTCAAAATATAAAAAAGGAATTTTGGTCACAGTAGATGAGATACAGAAAGTACCGCTTGAAGATGTGTCGTCTCTTTGCAACGCTTTTCAGATGGCGTCTAGAAAAGGTTATGACATTATGATGGCGGTAGCAGGACTTCCCTATGCTTATTCAGATGTGATAAAACATGAGGGGTGTACTTATTTACGTCGAGCTACGCATGAAGAACTTGGCCTTTTCACTTGGGAGGAAGCATCCGATTCATTTGATAAGATTTTCTCCGGAATAAAAGGTCTAAGAATTAGTGATGAAATTATAGAAAAACTTAACCAAGCGTGCTATGGACATCCATATATAATGCAGCTTTTGGGATATCATCTTATTCTATATATAAATGATCATGCTACGGGTAAAAGTCATGTTGTTACAGATGCTGAAGTACAAGTTGCAATTGAAAATGCGTTGTTTGCATATGAGCAACGTGCATTAAAACCTTTATTGGATGAATTGGCAAATTCAGAAAAGAATTATCTGGTAAATATGTCGGAGTGTCTGAATTCAGAGCGCTTGGCTGACACATCTGATATTGCGCGTAAGATAGGGGTTGCTCAGAACAAATTAAGCAGACCTCGGTCCTATCTGATAAATCATGGAATAATAGCATCGCCTGAACATGGAAAAGTTATGTTTTGCATTCCTTATCTTGCGGATTATGTGAAAAAAGAAGCATGCGTTTCAGATGCGATAACGGTGGCCAGACAACGCAGAGTGTGAAGAAAAAACTATACATTCTTGAACATGAAGTTCAAGAATGCATCAACCAAGCCAATTTGAATCGACTTCGTCGATAGGGCTTGGCTGACTCCTGATTCATGTTCTCACGAAATCCGCAACCAGTGCGGATTTCTGTAATTTCAGTTAAGATATCATGAATTAAGGAAACACAGATAGAGACGGTGGAAAAGGAGTCTTTTATCTGTGTTTTTTGGTTTGTCCCAAAGAAAAATAGCGAAAAAACACAGATAAGAATTGTATAATGGATATAGCTTATCTGTGTTTCTGCGGTTTATAAAAGAGAAAAACGAAGGAAAATACAGATAAATATTGAGTAAATAGAAATATCTATCTGTGACTCTGCGGATTATCTTAGCGGAAAACGTACAAAATTACAGATAAAGCAAAGAAAAATAAGAAACTTATCTGGGGATGCAGTAATAGCGCATTCGAATTATCTAATTAGCAATTGTCTAATTATATTATGTAAAACGGGACGGTACGTATGATTATCAAGAATGCATCTGTATTTACGGAAGAAGGAAGATTTGCAAAGAAAGATATATATGTGGATGGAGAGCGCTTTTCCGATGGCGGTAAGAGTGGTGACAGTTGGGAAGGCAAACATTACGATGGCGAGATCATTGATGCAAACTCATGTTATGCAATTCCGGGGCTTGTTGATATTCATCTGCATGGTTGCGATGGCGTGGACTTCTGCGATGGAAAGATAGAGTCAATCAAGAAGATTCTTGCATATGAGGCAAAGAACGGCATAACCACTGTTGTCCCTGCGACGATGACACTTGCTGAAGATGAACTTGTAAGGATAATGAAGGCTGCTGCTGAGTTTAGAAGAGAGCAGAGTAGAGATTACGACAACCGATGTAATAGTAATCAGAGCAGGAGAGATGTTGCAGTAACTGCCTGGCTTCACGGAATAAACATGGAAGGCCCTTTTGTATCTGCCAAGAAGTGTGGCGCACAGAATACGAAGTATCTCAGGAAGCCCGATATAGATATGTTTAACAGGCTATATGAGGCATCGGAAGAGTGTATCAGACTTTGCGATATTGCGCCGGAAGAGGATACACCTTCAATGGATTTTATAAAGGAAGTTTCGGGGAAATGCAGAGTCTCAATAGCACATACTGATTGCGATTATGATACTGCAAAAAGAGCTTTTGACAGCGGAGCCTGCCATGTCACACATTTGTTTAATGCGATGGCGCCACTCCATCACAGGAATCCCGGACCAATCGCGGCAGCGTCGGAGAATGAAAGTGTGATTGCTGAGCTTATCTGTGACGGTATTCATGTTGCGGCACCTATGATAAGGACTGCATTTATACTTTTTGGACGAGAGCGCATCGCACTTATCAGTGATTCTATGATGGCAACAGGTCTTGATGACGGCGAGTACGAGCTTGGAAAACAACCTGTATCTGTAAGAGGGAATGAAGCCAGACTTAGCGATGACACAATTGCAGGCTCTGTGACGAATCTCATGGGATGCCTTAAATATGCAGTTAAGCAAGCCGGGATTTCTCTTGAAGATGCTGTGTATTCGGCAACTGTAACTCCTTCCAAGGCAGCAGGCTGTTATGATTTTACGGGCTCTATAACTCCGGGGAAGTACGCTGATCTTGTGCTACTCGATAAGGAGACACTTGATGTGAAGATGGCGATTGCAAGAGGGAGCAGGATTAATGAAATATAGAATAGTTAAGAAATAACCGCTCGATGTTTCTGATGCCTCAGAAAAACATAGAGCGGTTATTTCTTAACCATTTTATATTTCAGGGCTAACCGTCTATCGGTAGCACCTTTTTCAATTCATATATTGCCATCACGGTTCATTATCGTCAAATAATCATTTTCTTTTATTCCACAATATAATTCCGTATTATCCCTCTTACAGTCTGCTCAAGGTGTGGCTTAAGTTCTTCTAGCGAAACGGGATCGTTGTACATGATGGCACTGTAGCCTGTTGAGCCGACAAGTTCTATGATTATAAAGAGCATAACTTCGGGATCTTTGAACTTGTGACCTGATTCTTCGAGCATCTTGTTGTATATGGTGACAAATCCATCGTCTGAATTGCTTACATTTGTATTGAGTGCTTTTTTGAACACTGCCCAGCTAAGGTCTTTGTAGATAAAAGAGAGAAGTCCCTTGTTTGTTGCAAGAGAATCCAATGCATAATTCATTATAAATATTAACCTGTCATCAAATTCTGTCAGTTTTTCGTGGCTGAGCGCCTCGTGAGCCTGTATGAACAACTGGCTTGACTTGTGCGCGATAAGCCTGTTTCGAATGTCATACTTATCCTTGAAGTACAAGTAGAAAGTTCCTTTTGCAACGCCTGCCTTTTCTACGATATCCGATATGGAAGTCTTGTTAAGTCCCTTTGAAGTAAAAAGCTCAAAGGAAGTATTTAGTAATCTTTCCAGTTTTGCTTTTTTGTTTTGATCTGCTTTTCCCATTTTTTCACCTTTCTCTTTATAAATTAAATATAACATAAATTTAGGAAAGTTATTAAGACAAAATAGCCGTTTTATTGACATGAAAAAGAAAATGAAATAAAATAAACAGTTGTTAGCAATAACTAACAGTATGCAAAATCAGATAATCCCTCTTTTGATAATCAGGCATTATAATCGGTTGTTGAAAGGGGGTTTTTGCGCTTAAGGGTGAGAATGTGAAGGAAGTAAGCATAAGATAATAAAAATTGAGAAATCTTTTTTGGTTAATTATTGACTAATGGTCATAAAAGTGCTATACCATAAATGACTAATGGTCATAAAAACGTTATTGCTGAAACCGGATTAATCGATTTATTTGGTAGCAGTACAGCGGCTCTATGAGAGGTATAGTATGAAAAAGATTTCTCACATAATTGTAAAACTAAGATATCTGATACTCTTGGTTGCAATCGGGCTTCTTATCCCGGCTGTGATCGGATATATCAATACGAGAGTAAACTATGATATTTTGTCGTATCTTCCCAAGGATATAGAAACCATGAAGGGACAGGATATTCTGCTTGATCAGTTTGGAACGGGTTCTTTTGTCCTGTATGTGACAGAAGGTATGGAGGAAAAAGACGTTGCGGCTCTGAAAGCAAAGATAGAGCAGGTCGATCATGTCAAGAATGTCCTGTGGTATGACTCGGTAATGGATCTTTCAATTCCGATGACAATGCTTCCGAGTGAGGTGTATGAGGCTTTTAACAACGGTGATGCCACAATGATGTTTGTGGTATTTGATGAGGGAACTTCATCCGATCCGACGCTTAAGGCAATTGATGATATCAGGAAAATTTCTGATAAGCAGTGCTTTATGAGCGGAATGAGTGCGATAGTAACCGACATGAAGAGCCTTACGAAAACTGAGACTCCTATGTATGTCGGTGTATCGGTTATCCTGTCAGTGCTTGTTCTTTCGATAACAATGGATTCCTACCTGATTCCGGTATTCTTCCTTCTTAGCATAGGAATGTCGATTATCTATAACATGGGAAGCAATTTCTTTAAAGGAGAGATTTCTTTTATAACTCAGGCGCTCAGCGCGGTACTGCAGCTAGGCGTTACCATGGATTATTCGATATTCCTTTGGCACAGTTACCGGGAAGAACTTGAAAAGAATTCCAATAGAAAAGAAGCAATGGAAAATGCCATAGATTCAACTTTTAAGTCTGTTGTCGGAAGCTCGATAACATCTATAGCGGGATTCCTGGCGCTCTGCTTTATGACATTCACACTTGGAATGGATCTTGGAATTGTTATGGCAAAGGGTGTTGTTTTGGGAGTTATCGGATGCGTCACCATACTTCCAAGTATGATACTTATTTTTGATAAGGCATTGGAAAAAACAAGACATAAGCCTCTTTTGCCCGAATTTGTAAGAATCCCCAAGATGATTGCGAAACATTACAAGCTCTTTTTCCTGATATTCCTGTTACTTATCGTGCCTGCAGTATATGGAAATAATCGCACAGAGGTATATTACGATCTTACAAACAGGCTTCCCGACAGCCTTGAAAGCATTCGCGGGGCCAAGAAAGTAGATGAGAAGTTCGACATGAACTCCGCATATATGATCCTTATTGATAAGAATCTCGACGGCGTCTCAACGAATAAGATGATACAAGAGCTTAAGGATACTGACGGTATCATCTCAGTGCTCAGTACAGATGCCATTCTGGGGCCTGCAGTCCCGAAAGAGTTTATCCCGGAGGAATACTTTGATGCGCTGGAAAGCGAAGATTGGAAAGTGGTTCTTTTGACCAGCGATTACAAAGTGGCTACAAACGAGATAAACGCCCAGATCGATGAGGTTCAGCGCATAGTAAAAGGATATGACAAGAAAGCGATGGTTGTAGGAGAATCGCCTTGTACCAAGGATCTTATAGATATAACGGATCATGACTTTAAGGTTGTAAACGCGGTTTCAATAGGCTTCGTATTCCTGATAATCGCACTGGTACTTAAGTCGGCGTCACTTCCGTTTATTCTGGTCGCGGTAATCGAGTTTGCAATTTTTGTGAACATGGGAATTCCTTACTATATGGGAACGGAAATTCCTTTCATAGCATCGGTAGTTATTGGAACCATACAGCTCGGAGCTACGGTTGACTATGCGATATTGATGACTACAAGGTATTTGTCTGAGAGAAACGCAGGTCATGACAAAAAAGAAGCGACGCTTATTACACTGACTACCTGTATGAAGTCGGTAATTGTCAGTGCGCTCAGCTTTTTTGCGGCAACATTCGGTGTGGGACTTATATCCAGCATTGATATGATCGGATCTCTCTGCGGACTTATGTCGAGGGGCGCGATAATCAGTATGTTTACTGTTTTGCTGGTGCTTCCCGCAATGTATATGATATTCGACAAAATAATAATAAAGACTACACTTGGCGTGAATCCGGGTGTGAGTACGCAAGAAAAAATGACAGATTGTATAAATAAAATAGCGTGAGGAAAGAACTATGATCAGAAAAAAACTAATTAAATCATTATCTCTCGCCATGGCAACAATGCTTGCAATCATGACGGTTGCCTGTGGTGCAAAAGAAAACGATAGCGCTGCGGATACAGCGAATGCAGAAATATCAACTACTGCAGAGGAAGATAAGCTTACGGACAGCCTTGCAAACAGTATCGGATCTTCTGATGATGCCGGAAAAGTTGAGACGGTATATGTCAATGCGGATGCAAGCGGCGCGGCAAATGACATTATCGTAAGCGAATGGCTCAAGAACGACGGCTCTGCTGAAATTGCGGATAAGACAGAGCTTAAGGATATCGTCAATGTGAAGGGCGATGAGACTTTCAAGGACAACGGAGACGGAACTCTTACCTGGAATGCGAAAGGTTCTGATATTTACTATCAGGGAGTTACGGACAAAAAGCTTCCCGTAAATATGAAGATTACTTATACGCTTGACGGAAAAGAGATAAAGCCGGAGGATCTTGCGGGAAAGAGCGGCAAGGTGACTATCCGCTTTGAATATGAGAATACCGATAAGCAGACTGTTGATGTTGATGGAAAAGAGATTGATGTATTCACACCTTTTGTAATGATGTCAGGAATGAAGCTTGACGGCGATAAGTTCTCAAATGTTGAGGTTTCAAACGGAAAAGTTATATCGGACGGCGGCAATTTCATTGTTATGGGTGTTGCGGTTCCGGGATTAAAAGACAGCCTTGATATATCGGAAGATAAGTGGGAAGAGCTTGATGACGAGGAACTTGAGAAAAAGCTTGGTAACAGCTTTGAGATTTCGGCGGATACAACTGATTTCGAACTTGGAATGACTATCACAATGGCAAGTTCCGATATTCTTTCTGACTTTGGAATGTCAGATCTTTCAGGTTCAGACAAGATAGACGATCTGAAAGATAATATGGATAAATTAAATGACGGATCGAGTGCCCTGGTTGACGGTTCAAAGGAACTTAAGAACGGGACCGGAGAGCTTAGGAACGGTGTATCCGATCTTTATGACGGTACAAAAGAGTTCAAGGACGGCACAAAAGAGTTATTGAACGGAACGGGAAAGCTCTCCGGAGGAATGAAAGATTTCTATTCCGGAATTGTTAAATATACAAACGGAGCTCACGATTTAAGAAATGGAACAGCAGCTTTGGAGGAAGGAATTACAGCCGCAAAAGACGGTTCTTCCACACTCAGAAAAGGTATGGAAGATGCAAAGCTTGTTGAGAATGCAAATGCGCTTGCAAAAGGCACGGAGACTATGGACAACGGAGTTAAGCAGATGGCTCGGATGGCATCATCTCTTTCGGATCTTATCTCTGCATCGTCTAAGCTTAGCGATATAAAGAATGCATATCTTGCGACACAGTCTTATCTTCTCGGAAGCGGCGATCCAACACAGGGAGCCATTGCTTGTCAGACTCTCGGTGTTGATAAGAATACTCTTGATGCTGTGATCGCTACAGGAAAACCTGCTCTTTCAGCAGTTAATCCGGGATCTGTTGCACCTGTTACTTTTGAATCAATGCTTGTTTTGACAGCAGATTTTGGTGAACTTAATCATGGTGATAGCTCAGGTGACGGAAATGAAGCCGGAGGCGATGATAAAGGCAGCACGGATGGAAATGCGGGAAGCGGCTCTGATAATGCCGGAAACTCAGGAGATAACGGCGGAAATGCAGGCGGCTCAGGAGCGGGTTCAGACAACGGTGGAAACGCAGGTGGATCGGGCTCAGGTTCAGACAACGGTGGAAACGCAGGCGGAGCAGGCTCAGGTTCAGACAACGGCGGAAACGCAGGTGGATCGGGCTCAGGTTCGGACAATGGCGGAAACACAAGTGGCGCAGGTACAGGGACAGATAACGGTGGCAATGCAGGCGGAAATAACGCAGGTAACACAAACTCAGGAAACAGCGGAAATGCCGGAAACAACGGCGCCGCAGGTGCTGACACAAATAGCGGTAATGCCGGAGGAAATCCTACTGCAGCAAATAATACAACCGGTAATAATACTGCAAGCAATGCAGGTGGAGCTGCTACTCAGAACGGCGCAGGAAGTGTTGCTGCCACTGCCGGAAATGAAGGTGGTTCACAGGTAAGCACAGATGCACTTACGAGCAATATGAGCACAACATCACTTAATCTTAACGGTGCAGGAAACGGAGCAATCGATCCTGCAATCCTTGGAACATCTCATATGGTTAACTTGGATGGCAAACAGTACTATACACAAGAGGAACTGAATGCTGCGGTTCAGCAGGCAATTGAAAAAACTAAGGAGGAAGTTATTAAGAAGGCGGAAGAAGAGGGCGCACAGAAGACGATGCTTATCGCGTCATATTCGGGATACCTCGCTCAGACCAAGGCAGTGCTTACATTCATCAAGCAGGCTCACCTTGATGTTCTTGCAAACCTTGATCCGGAAACACTTAATAAGCTTTCACAGCTTGATACTCTTGTAGCAGGTGCGGATCAGATAGCAAACGGAAATGCGAAGCTGGCTGAAGGAATTGAGAAAATTTATGGCGGAACGGTTCAGCTCGATCAGGGAATTGGTAAGCTCAAGGACGGTTCTACGGAGCTCAGAAAAGGAGCAGATAAACTTACCGATAATAACAAAGCCATCGTAGACGGAGCTACAAAGCTCTGCGATGGAACAAGTGAACTTAATGATGGAGCAGGCAAGCTGGATGACGGAGCAGGAGAGCTGGGTGACGGAGTCGGCAAGTTGTACGATGGTGTCGGTGAACTTGATGACGGAGTAAAAGAACTCGTAGACGGTGTTGTTAAGTTCGACAAAGAGGGAATCAAGAAGATATATGAAGCGTTCGACGGTGATTTTTCTGATTTCTCTGACAGACTTTCGGCTATAGAAAAAGCAGGTGAGAACTACAGTACATTCGGTGGTGCATCGGATGACATCGATAGCAGTGTGAAATTCATCATTAAGACAGATGGAATAAAATCTGATAATACATGATATCCTGAAAGCGCAGAGAAATAAGGTAAAACAGGGGAATGACGCGGATAAGTAACATGTGATATGTAAGCTGACGAAGCTGCTTGAAATCCTGACATATGATATTAAACAACGATTTAATTAAAACGTAAAATAACGTATAAATACAGGCTGTCTCGATGCGAGACAGCCTGTGCTTTGTTCGGAAGAAAAATAATATCAAATTTCTGTCAAATAAAAAACGTTCCGCTAAGGATGCGACAGATGTATGGAACAGTATGATAAAATAGTTATTAAGGAAAACATTTATCAATATCAGTTTTCATAGGGAAGAATTTATTCATGAAGGGCTGTTGAAGTGAATAAAGATAATACTGTTTTTACATCGGAAATGAAAAATACGCATACGATCTACATGCCCGATATGCTCCATTATCACAATGAGCTTCTTATCGCGGCTTTTAGGTATGGCGGATATAAGCTTGCAGTTGTGCCTGAGTATGAAAGAGTGCCGGAGGATACATTCAGGTTTATTAATTCTGCGTATTGCACGTGCGCGATGGATATAATAGGCAATATAATGGCACATATTACTGAGCCCGGCGTTGACCTTAAACATATCGCAATTCTTGAACCGCAGGCCGGAGGTGCATGCAGGGCAGGCAATTACTATGATCTGATCATTCAGTGTGTGAAAAAAAGCGGGCATAAGATTCCGGTTCTTTCCCTTAATTTCAGAGGTGAGGAAAGTCATCCCGGATTTAAGATAAATCCCAAGATGCTATTTGGCGCGCTGGCTGCAGTGTGCTACGGAGATCTTCTCATGAGCCTGTATCAGCAGATAAGACCGTATGAGAAGAACAAGGGCGAGACGGATGCTCTTTATCATAAATGGGTAGAAAAGCTTTCTGAGAATATCTCCCGCGGAAAAAATCTTTTTTTCAAAAATAAGATATACAAGAGGATTGTTGCGGACTTTAAGAATATCCCGTGTTATTCAAAAACTGAAAAAAAGCTTACCAAAGCAGGCGTTGCCGGTGAGATATATATTAAATGTTCGCCGATAGGAAACAGGCATCTTGAGGATTTTCTCAAGAATCATGACATGGATTATCGCATGGAAGGATTCCTTAATTACTGTATCTATGTTGTTTTCACAGAGCTTAAGACTGCGGAGCTAAATATGGCATCGAAAGCCGAGCTGAAAGCCTATAATATCCTGATAGGCCGTATGATAGCAATGCAGAATAGGATAAAAAAGCTTTTGGAAAAAGAATGTTTTACAGCGGACGGATCTTTTTATGAAATGAAGGAAAAAGCAAATGAACTACTAAGCGAGTACTATAATATCGGAGACGGATGGCTTGTGCTCGCGGAAGTTATCGATATGCTGCAGCAAGGATATGACAAGATACTGATCGTTCATCCGTTTGGATGTCTTGTAAGTCATGTCGCGGAGAGAGGTATTCTTAAAAAGCTCCGTCAAATGTATCCCGGAGCAAATATCAATACAATCGAATATGATTACGAGCAGTCTGAAACACTTAGGGAGAGTAGGATATTGCTTGCGCTGTCGTAAATTGTTTGGTTGTTGTCAGCCGTCGTACCGTTCGGTACGACTCATTTCTCTGCCTTACAAAATAATAATTTAATATGGACACATAAAAAAACAATTTAGATATTGAATAAAATTAAAATAAGTGTATTATATATACTAGTACACTTGAATTTGGTAAACACGGAGGATATTATGAAAAAAAAGAGAATAAGAGCTATTTTGTTGGCTTCAACTATAATGATGTCACTTGCCGGTTGCGGATCAACTTCCGGAAGCGGTGAAGTGGAATATACAGAGGCAGAACTTAGACAAGCTGCAAGAGAGGCGATGATAGCTACTGAAGATTCTTCAGCTGCTGCATCAAGTGTGGATGCGTCAACAGCTGCTTCTTCAGTTACAGATGCATCGTCGGCAGCTTCATCTGATGTGACTGCTGCAACATTAGCAACTACTCCCGAAGCGGCAACATCAGCAAATCCTGATGCAGCTACAACAGGAGCATCAACAGTTGCAACTGCAGATGGCAGTGTAACTACAACATCAACTCAAGGACAGGCAGCACAGGCTAAATTGGCAGACCATCAGTTTGTATATAACGGAAATGAAAATTCTATCTTGAATGATATAGGAACAATAATGTCTAATCTCGGACGATATCAGTACAGAAATGCTGCTTGTCCGGATCAGCCTTATTACGCTTATAAAAATGGAGAAGTCTTTTTTACTACCGGAATCTTAAAAGGAAGCAGGAACGGAGATGAGCTTCCTTTGGATATCTCGATATATGTAAAGAGTGTGCGTACGGCGCGTAATGTAGGTATAGGATCCACAGCGGGCGATATAAATAATGCATATAGTGAATGTAACAGATCGTCATTCTCTTTGGGTGGAGATTATGGTATACAGGTAAAATTTGATACGTACTCGATATATTTTTATTTTGATGGCAAAACCGATGTTGTATCATATTTTGTATATGAAAATGATGTCAATCTGAAAGCGATGTATCCTAATAAGGCAGATACCAAAGGAACAACACAGAGCTCGGTTACGCCCAATAAAGCTTCCGGTGCGAATTCAAATGCCACACAGGCTACAGCTACACCTGCACCTGCTGCAAACAACACAGCTCCTGCTGCAAACAACACAGCACCTGCGCAGACAACAAACAACACTGCACCGACACCGGCACCGGCACCCGCACCTGCGCCTGCTGCAACTCAGAATAATGTAAGTGCTTCTGAGGGCGAAGTTGTGTACAACGGTAAAAAGCTTTCTATCCTGGACAACTTGTCAACACTTATGAATAACTTGGGACAGTGTGAAAAGAAAGATACATCTATAGCTGAAGAACCACGATATGTTTTTGATGCTAACAGCATATATTTATATACATTTGTTAATAACGGCGAAGAGCTTCCTTATGATCTTTGTATCTACAGGCATGGAATAAAGACAAGTCGTAATATCGGAGTTGGTGATTCAAAAGATAAGATTATAGAAGCATATGGTGATCCTACAGAGGTGTATGGTTTTTCTCAGGGATATGGATTCAAGTATAAATTTGATACATTCACTTTGTACTTTGATCTTGATTCAAATACCGACAGAATACGTTGCATTACATTTGGTAACAACGCTACAATAGCAAAAAGACATGCCGTTCATCCTGATTATATCGGAGATTAAAAGAGTTTTTGTTTTAGAAGTGGAGGAAAATCCTATATGAAGATAAAGAGAACCTTATTGATATTTGCAACAACTTTAGCTGTTACAGGATGTACGCCGATAGCTACAGAAGGTGATACTGAATCTTTAGAATCACAGGAAGAGGCGGCAGCTGATGATGCAACTGCTGAGGTAGCTTCTGAAGAAGTGTCTTTGGCTGATGAAACTAATGAGGAAACAACAGAAGCGGAAGCAGAAGCTGCGGCTGTTGAAGCAGCAAAGGCAGTAGGTGAGCCTGTATCTGATGAAGAACTTAGTACTTTTACAAAGATGTTTACTGACGAAGGTTGTGATTATTTTGGATTCCTTTGGCCTGAATACAGCAGTCCCGAAGAAATCAAATGGGATCAGGCTATAGGTTGTTATACTAAGTCACTTGACTCAAAGCTTACCGATGATGAAAAGAAGGAGCTTTACGGTACTACCGATATAGAAGGTTACATCGTTGATACAGCGATAAAAAAGACCGATCTTAGCAAGTTTATCAAGGATCATACAGGACTTGATGTTACACTTGAAGCCAAGGATGTTCCTTCATGGCAGTATAATGAGAAATGTGATGCATTCCTTGTAGGTGAGAATCCATGGGGACAGGATTCACCTATGTTCGATGGCAAGTTTGTTTCGGGAACAAAAGCCGGTGACGTCTACACGCTCACATTCCAGCCCAATAACGAAAACTGGGGACCTGAAAATATACAGCCTGACAGAAGCATTACATTTACTAAGTCCGGCGACAAGCTTGTAATAAAGTCAAACAAATATATAAGAAACTAAATAAGCACTATTATGCAGCTCATCTTAATTTTCAAGGTGAGCTGTTTCTTTTATAATCATATTAATTATGATTGCGTCAGACGGGAGAAAGCAGATAATATGGAAAAATGGAAGCAGTTGGACAGAGAGTACATCATTGATAATCGCTGGGTAAAACTGGCAAAAGATAAGGTACAGTTACCGAACGGAACGTGCCTTGATGATTTCTATGTATTTGAAAAGAAGAGTGTTTCGTTGATCGTTGCAGTCGATGAGGAGAATAAGGTTCTGATAAAGAGTGAGTATCGCTACCCTGTAGACGAAGTGTTATATGAGCTTCCGGGCGGAGTGATAGAAGATGGCGACAGTGCGCTTGATGCGGCAAAAAGAGAATTGCTTGAGGAGACCGGATATTCCTCCGATGATTGGACTAAGATACTGTCAGGATATGACTATCCTACTAAAGATACAAATGTCGTAAATATCTTTTTGGCAAGAAACATAAAGAAAACAGGCGAGCAGAACCTTGAGGCGACTGAGGACATTGAATTTAAGTTTGTTCCGTTAAAAGAAGCAGTTGATATGTGTATGTCTAATAAGATCAAAGTGAATGGCACAATCGCAGGACTGATGCTGACAGAAAAGATAATTGGTGTTATGTAACGGGCAGTATTTTTGCTATGAGGATTGAGTATGGCAAAGAAAAGTATTCATGTAGATCATTGGTTTTATAGTGAGCCGGATATGAAGCCCGATATAAAAAACGAAAGATACAAGTCCATCTTTTTAAGGAAAAGTAGAAAAAACATCACGTAGCTATGGTATGATATACAAGGTGAATGAATAATGCTGGTAATATTGGGAAAGAGTTGCAATATATAGAAAATACAGAAGCAATAGAAGGTTCAAATTAACCGGTATAACAAAAACAAGGTGGAGGTAACAAAATGAAAAAATTCAAAGGCTACATGCATGGCATAAACCTTGGGGGCTGGCTTTCCCAGTGCAATCATACAAAGGAAAGATATGATAATTTCATCACTGAAGATGATTTCAAAGTAATAAAGTCATGGGGGCTTGATCATATAAGAATTCCCGTTGACTATAACCTTGTCGAGGATGAAGACGGAAACTATATAGAGGACGGATTCACATATATACAGAGAGCAATCGAAACTTGCAAGAAACTTGGCCTTAATGTGGTTCTTGATCTTCACAAGACATTTGGCTACAGCTTTGATGACGGCGAGAACGAATCAGGCTTTTTTGACAATATAAACTATCAGAACAGATTCTATAAGCTGTGGGAGCAGTTCGCTCAGAGATTTGGAAAGTATTCGGATATACTGGCTTTTGAGCTTCTTAACGAAGTTACCAAAAAAGAGTATTGCGAAAAATGGAATGATATTTCTTATGAATGCATCAGAAGAATAAGAAAGATCGCACCGAAGGTAAAAATCCTTGTAGGCGGATATTACAACAACAGTATCGAGGCGCTCAAAGATCTTGCGGCTCCTTATGATGAGAATATTGTTTATAACTTCCATTGCTACGAGCCCCTTATTTTCACACATCAGGGTGCGCACTGGATCGAGAAAATGAATGACGATTTCAGGATGCCTTATGATTCAACCTATGGCACATATATTGAGAATAACGACAGGGAGCTTGATCACATAACGGGTGATATGTCATCATATGACAAGCAGGAGCTGATAAGTGCGAAGTTCTTTGACGATTACCTCGCAGAGGCCGTTAAGATTGCGGAAGAAAGAAATGTTCAGCTCTACTGCGGAGAATACGGAGTTATAGATAAGGCAACTCCGGAGGATGCGCTTAAATGGTATAAGGACATATGCAGCTGTTTTGATAAATACGGAATCGGACGCGCGGCATGGAGCTACAAAGAGATGGATTTTGGAATTTCCGATGAGCGCATGAAAGGCGTTGTTGATAAGCTTATCAAACTGCTTTAATAATTTTGAGATTTAGGGGCAAAAAAGAAATTTTTTGTCCCCTTTATTTTATATGATATATGGAGTTGATATTTAATTGAAAAGAAAGATACTTGTCAGAGTGAAATAATTCAAAGCGAGTGGAAGTGAGAGCATGTTGAAGATAACAAAATATAATAAATAATAACGAAAGATAAAAAATATAGTATAATAATAACAAAAGATAAAATACGAAGTACAAGGATAAAAGTGGAGGAAAGATGGAAAAGCGAGTTGATCCGTTTACCAGAACACCGGGGATTGCAGGAGCGGCTTATATTGATACATGTATAGCTGATGAGATCATCAATAGTTTTACAAGCGAGGAGTCCTCGAAATATGTTTATAAGATAACCGGTATAAGGGGATCCGGCAAATCGGTAGAATACGGGAATGTTATACGTGCGCTTAAAGCTGATAAGAAGTGGCTGGTATATCCTCTTTCTGCTGCAGGAGATGCTGTTAAGACTCTTATATCCAAACTCAGTATGGAGAGCTTTATAGATTCCAAGAGTAGGGTAACTGAGGTCAGTTCTTCGGTTTCGGCGAGTGGAAATGTTTATGTGGCTTCAGGTAAAGGTGAGGTAAGTGTCGGGAAAAAGGTTTCCGATAATGAGCATTTTTATTCTGATGAAGCGATGCTTACTAAGATGGTAGCAGAAGCAAATAAGAAAAAATATAATGTTTTGGTTGGAGTAGATGATATTTCCAAGACGCCGGAAATGATCAGACTTTTATCGATGATAGGTTCTATGATACTTGAAGGGATGCATATTTATTTGCTGGTAACAGGTTTGGCTGAAAATATTGAGGAGTTTTCATCAGAAAAAAACCTTACTTTTTTCAAGAGAGCAGATGAACTTGAGATAAAGGGATTAAACAAATATGATATTACGGCCATGTATCAGAAACTGTTGAAAATAGATGCTGTGGAAGCAAAAAAAATCGAAGAGGAAACCAAAGGATATGCTTATGCATATCAGGTACTTGGGTCTCTTTATTTCGGTAAACAGAAGAATGAGACACTAAACGATATCATTCCCGAATTTGAAAGGATAATGTTTAGAGATTCATATGATCTGGTTTGGAAATCTTTGAGTAACGGTGAAAAAGAAGTTGTCAGATGCATATGTAAGACCAAAGACGGTAAAGCTGAAGATATTAAAAAACTTATGGCGAATGCAGCTTCGTATTCGGTTTATAGGAGCAGATTGATAAACAAACATCTTGTCAGCGACGAAATAAGAGGATATATGAAGCTCAGACTTCCGCATTTTGACAAGTTTGTAGAGATTTGGGGAGAAGATTAAATACAAAAGAGGAGAAAGTATGAAAAAGAGATTTTTAGAATTGGCATTGGTGCTCACGATGATGTGCACCGCATTATTTGGTTGTGCAAATAATGGCGCGAAGGAAGCAGGCGCGGAGGTAAGCGCCGAGGCGGGAGCTGAAGGCAGCTCATCAGAAAATGCATCCGCCGGTACATCAGGCAGTTCGTCGGATGGCACAGCGCAGAACGGAAAGACCGACAGGAGCGGTAATCCCATCGAAGTTCCTGAAAATGTAGAGACCATCATATCTATGGCGCCTTCTACAACACAGATTCTTATTGACCTTGGACTTGGTGACAAGATTGTTGCCTGCGACACATATTCTTATGGCAGCTATTTGGCAGATCTCAAAGCTGATATTCCTCAGTTCGACATGATGACACCGGATCAGGAAAAGATTGTTTCACTGAACGCCGATGTTGTTTTTACGACAGGAATGAGCGCGAGCCACGGCGAGGATGTATTCGCTTCGGTAAAAGAAGCAGGAATCTGCGTCTGCGATATACCAAGCAGTGCGAGCTTAGCTGATATTGAAGCAGATATTCTTTTCATCGGAGACGTTGTAAAAAAGAATGATGAGGCAAAGAAAATCGTAGCTGAAATGCAAGATAGCATCGCTGAAATAATGAATGTAGCAATGAATATAAAGGATGATCAAAAGAAAACGGTTCTTTTTGAGCTCTTTACACCGTCTGCCGAGTCTCCTACAATCTACACCGCAGGTTCAGGCACATATATCACCGAGATGATCGAGCTTATCGGTGCTGAGAATGTTGCGGGAAAAGAAAAGGATGACTGGCCGGCACTTACAGAGGAAGCAGCGATCGCGATGGATCCTCAGGTTATTCTCACTGCAGATATGTATACTGATGATGTTATAAACGTGCTTCTTGGAATGAGCGGCTGGGAGAATGTAACTGCGATAAAAGACAAAGCTGTATATCAGATTGACAATGACACTGTGAACAGACCAAACCACCACGTGGTAAGCGCCATGGTCGAGATGGCAAAAGCTATTTATCCCGAAGTGTACAAGAATCTGGAAGATCCTTTTGCAAATGACAATGCAAAATAGGAAAAAACTGCAGCATAAGATATGAATACAAAGAAACAGATAAGAAAAATCTTTTTTATCATATTGATCACGGCTATATCGCTGGCTCTGTGTATATGCGCGGGGAGCGTTCTTCTTTCCGCGCGTGAGATGGCGGACATTCTTGCGTATAAGATGTTTGGAAAGGCGCTTCCGGACGCGGCAAACGTCTCTAACGTTTCAATCCTGTGGGAAATCAGGATGCCAAGGGTTTTCTGCGCTTTTTTTGCGGGAGCTGCGCTGTCTCTTAGCGGAGCCGTGATGCAGGCGGTTCTTCAGAATCCTTTGGCTTCGTCCTACACGATGGGCGTTTCTGCGGGGGCATCCCTTGGTGCAGCAGTTGTGATCATAACGGGAGCCGCGGGAAGCGTGCTTGGATATTTCCTTCTTCCGGCAGCAGGCTTTGGTGCGGGACTTCTTACGGTTTTCCTCGTAATTGCCTTTGCGGCAAGAATCGATAGGAATATGCACAACAACACATTGATCCTGTTCGGTATGGTTTTTTCGCTCTTTGTAAATGCGATGCTCACGATACTTAGCACAATGTCGAGCGAGCACGTGCAGAGACTTATCATGTGGCAGATGGGCTCTTTTTCGGGAAAAAGATGGGTTCATGTCGCCGCACTTTGCATTTGCACGTTAATAGGCGGATTTCTTCTTATCTTTTTCCACAGAGAGCTTGATATCATGACTTTTGGCGAAGAGCAGGCGATGAGCATAGGTGTTGATATTAAGAGGAAAAAGACAATGCTCCTTGCGATAGCGTCTTTCCTTACGGGCGCGGCTGTGTGCTTTTCAGGGATCATCGGATTTGTGGATCTTACGATTCCTCAGATCGTGCGAAAGATATTTGGCGCAAAGCACAGCGTGGTCCTTCCGATGTCGATGCTCCTGGGCGGCGTATTTATGGCACTTGCCGACATGGTATCGAGGACGATAATGGCACCGAGAGAAATCCCTGTCGGCGCGGTGACTGCTATGATCGGTGTCCCTGTTTTTGTATGGATTTATTTTAAGGGGAGGGAGTAAGCTATGCTGATACGTTGTGAAAATGTCATATGCGGCTACGGCAGAACGCCTTCCGAGAATCCTGTTCTGAACGGGATAAATTTTGATATCGAAGAGGGCAAGAGCTATTGCATCCTCGGAGCAAACGGATGCGGCAAAACGACGCTTCTAAGGGCACTTTCGGGAATGCTTCCGTATGAGGGCAGTATAAGTCTTGAGGGCAAGCAGGTTTCAAAGCTTAAGCGAAAAGAGATCGCATCCAAGATGGCCATGCTGAGCCAGATCTCGCAGATCTACTTTTCATATACGGTCGAGGAAGCCGTGATGCTTGGACGGTATCTGTACGCTGATAATTTCCTCGGAATTCCGGGAAAAAGAGACAGAGAGATAGTTTCCGAGTGCATAGAAAAGAACGGGCTAAAAGATCTCAGAAACCGCCAGATAAGCAGTCTTTCGGGCGGACAGATGCAGAGAATGCTTCTTGCACGTACAATGGCGCAGATGACGCCTATAATCATGCTGGACGAGCCTACCAATCACCTTGATTTAAAATACAGGGCAGAGCTCGAATCTTTTTTGAAAGAGTGGAAGAAGGACAGCGGGCATACGCTTATCGGTGTCTTTCACGATATTAACTCAGCGATTGAGATTGGTGATGAGTTTATATTTATGAAGGACGGACAGATAGTTTTAAAGGGGACAAAAGAGATTTTACTGGAAGGTGATGAACTTCGGGGAATCTACGGTTTGGACGTAAAGGAATATATGAAGAAACAGCTGTCATTTTGGAAATGATCAGGCTTCAATAGATCATAGGCTCGATGGTATCTGAGGGAATGGTAAGCGAAAAGGAAATAATGACAGACAAGGAATTTATTGATAAATACGGACAAAAACTTAATAATGAGCAGATTGAAGCTGTAAGAGCGGTTGAGGGCTTCGTTCTGCTTCTTGCAGTTCCGGGAAGCGGCAAGACAACGGTACTTATAAATCGTCTCGGATATATGCTCTATGTAAAAGGAATACGACCTGAAAATATACTCACTCTTACCTATACCGTTGCCGCAACAAAGGATATGGCAAGACGATTTGAATCTGTATTTGGAAGAGCTTCCTCTAATTTACTTGAATTTAGGACAATTAATGGAATCTGCTACGAGATCATAAGAGAATATGGCAGACGTATCGGCAAAAAGCCTTTTGATCTTATAACGGACGATAAGTTATCCGGAAAAATCCTTACAGACATATATATCGACGTAATGGATGAGTATCCCACAGAAAGCGATATAAAGAACGTTCGCACTCTTATAACATATTGTAAGAACATGCTTCTTACGGAAGAAGAGATAAAAAAGCGCGGAGAAGACGAAGGACTAGACCTCTTTAAAATATACGATCGTTACAATGCAGAATTAAAAGCAAGAAGTTTGATGGATTATGACGATCAGATGATCTATGCCTATAGAATGCTCAAAAGCTCTTCGGAGATGCTTTCTTTTTTCAAGAACAGATACAAATACATATGTGTAGATGAAGCACAGGATACTTCAAAAAGCCAGCATATGATAATCTCACTTCTTGCCGGAGAAAACGGTAATCTTTTCATGGTGGGAGATGAAGACCAGAGTATTTACGGTTTTAGAGCCGCATACCCCGATGCACTTCTTAATTTTGAAAAAGACCATAGAGGTGCAAGAGTTCTCGTAATGAATAAAAACTACAGATCAAATGCCAAGATTGTTGAGACGGCAGATCTTTTTATACAAAAGAACTTTAATCGCCACAAGAAGCATATGTGTGCAGACAGAGAAGCTTCTTCAGAAGTAAATTATGTAACATTAAAGAGCAGAGAATCGCAATATAAATATCTTTTTGAAATGGCAGAGGTAAGTGATTCCGGGCTTGCGATTCTCTATAGAGATAATGAAAGTGTTATTCCGCTTATCGATCTTCTTGAGAGGGAAGATTTTTTTTATAGAATAAAAAGCGCTGATATGTCTTTTTTCTCAAACAGAGTAGTGGTTGATATTGCCAATATACTGAAATTTGCGTTAAATCCGTCGGATCCTGCGCTTTTTATGAATATTTACTTCAAGTTCCAAACATATCTTCGCAAACCTGATGCAGAGAAAATGATCTATATAGCAGACAGAAAGCACATCGGTATTCTGGATGCCGCAGAGAGTATTGATCTAAACGGGAGAGTCCTTGGAAACGTAAGGGCGCTTAGGACACATTTTAGAAACTTGGCTTTGGAGCCTCCGGTCAAAGCGCTTAATCGTATTGATAAATATATGGGATATGGTGACTATCTGAAAGATAATAACATTGCCACAAATAAGCTCTTTATATTAAAGATGCTGGCAAAAAAAGAAAAGACCATTCCCGGTTTCCTTGAAAGGCTCGACCTGCTTCGCAAGATACTGACGGAAAAGAGAGAAGACTATACGGCAAAACTTATTCTTTCGACCATCCACTCCAGCAAGGGGCTTGAATATGATAATGTTGTTCTGATGGACGTGATAAATGGCGTATTTCCCGGCAAGATGATCAAGAACTTTAAGAGCGCAACACCACAAGAGAAGCGCGATTACGAAGAGGAGCGCCGGATTTTTTATGTGGGCATCACCAGGGCAAAAGATAATCTGACAATACTTAAATACGATGATGCACCATCTGTATTTACAGGCGAGCTTTCACCGGGGAAAAAGAAGGATATGGCAAAAACGCATGCAAATGCGAAAAAGGTAGAAAACGTTTTGTTAAAACCGACTCCGCTTCTAAAAAAGAAATCTGTTCCCGTTACATCCGGCGTAAATGTTCCGGACAATCTTATTATCGGAGAACGGATAACTCAATCAAAATACGGAGAAGGCATTATAACAGATGTTTCTTGGGATGATGATGAAGTACCGACCAAGTTCACTGTAAAATTCGATAACGGAATAGAAAGGAAATTTGTATATCCCTTTGCATTTACAACCGGGATGAGGATACATAATGAGAATACTAAAAAGAAATAGAATTATAGCAACTAATGGCATAGCATTGATGATTTTATTAATAACCGCAGGATGTGGTTCAAATAAGAATTCAGACAACGAGTCAGGCGTGACCGACGAAGCAGCAATAGTTTTAAGCAATGAGGAGAGTACCGCAAACACTGAAGATGCTGCTTCGGAAGGAACTTTGGAAACAACAAACATATCAGTGAAGTATATTGCAGATTACAATTCGTATGATGAGCTTATTGAAGATATAAAGAACTTACTGGATGTAATGGAAGAATCGGATGAAGATGCTTTTTGGAAGCAGGGACATCAGTATGATTGGTTTACATCTTGCATGTCGCTGGATTTAGAAAACGATAGTTTTGGATATTTACAAGCGGATATTGATGGGGACGGAGTAGACGAATTACTTTTGGGAACTACCGGCTCGGAAGAAAATTCAAATGATGTGTATATTGACAATATGTATACCATTAGAGACGGTAAAGTTGTTCCTGTATTTGAAAGCCTTTCAGATAGAGAGTGGTATGTTTTATATGAAGACGGCGTTTTTGAAAAACATATGTATTATCCGGATGACTATGATAATAGTGAATATTTTAAATACACAGCGGGAAAGCAGGAGTTTATTGAAGGTATTTATTATAATATTACCATCTTTGACAGGGAAAAGGGTGAGTATCAAGTGGACATCTACTATTCTGATAGTTCTTCGAAGGAACGTGAATTGACTGAAAAAGAGTATGATGAGATGAACGAAGAGCTTGAGCATAAATATAATTTACCAAAGTTTCAACTTCATCTATTTAAGGAAAAACAATGAGATTACGAATAATACTTCCGCTTTCTATACTTATACTTGCAACCGCATGTGAATCCCAAAATAAAAAACTGATCGAAATGGAATCTGAGCTTGTTCAAGATCAGGGAAGTGCTCAGATCAGTGTTTATAATGACGATTATATGGATCATGGCAAGAAAAAGAATATATTGTCGAAAGGCGCAGATTATTCGACAGAGCTCATCGTGGAAAGAACGGAAAGGGCGACAATCAAAGACCTGATGAATAATCCGGATTTTGATGTCGAAAGCACAGAAGAGATCCGAAAGGATACAATTGCCGAAATTATGAATAAATCTTATAACGTTACATGTAAGAAATGCGGAAAAGAGGTATATTCATGTTCTACAGAAATTATTAAGCTACCTGAAAACTATACTGAAGGTGCGCCAAAGATAAACGAATATATGCAGAAAGAATTAGATGGTTTGCAGAGTTACTCTGTAGACTTAGAATGTGATTTTCATCCTTATGATTATTCCGGAATGTGCTTTGATAATGATAGTATTGATTCCATTAACGTTATCAACGATAAATTTCTGACCGTAGATGTTTCCTCCTGTTGCGCTATCGGAGGTGCAAGCAGAGCCTTTGCTAATAATCAACTTATATTTGATCTGACTACCGGCGAGAAATTATCTTTTAAGGATTTTTTTAAAGGAAGTGACGATGACTTCAAAAAAATAGTTAAAGAAAAATACGGCGACGATTCTTCCATGGAAATTGCGGAATGGGTCGTTAGCGATGGCGATTCACACATTGCTTATAGAGATGATGCAGTTGTTTTATTTGCTACAAAGTTCGACCTGACAGGCGCCTCAGATTCCAATCTCGTAGAATATGAATTCACATATCAGGAAATGTTTGGTACAGATACTTTGACAAGATAGCTTTTGAAAAAAATATATATAATTTATGAAAGAGCTGGAAGAATAGAAGATGTAAAGGGTGGAATTTATTTGGAGAACAAGTTGCTAGTGAGAAAACAGTTATTATTTACGACAATTATTGCTACTTTGGTGCTATGTGCATGTGCTAAAGAAAAAACTGTATCTGATGACGTGAGCACAGAAGAAAACAGAACTGTATCTGATGGCGTGAGTATAGAAGAAAATAGTGATTTGGCTGCTTCTCAAGAAGAGACAGATGTGATAGATCACACAAAAAGTCCTAAAAGCAGAGAAGAAGTGAATATCGATGCTGAATCTGCGGCTCTTTATGATAAGTTTCTGGCGGATGAAGTAAAGGCTACCTTTTACAAAAAAGGGGATAACAGCGATTTATATTTTCTTTCTGCATTCCTTAAAGATGGCGAAAATTATACATTATCTGAAATAATAGATGGGGAAATCAGTTATAGACGGGATAAATATCAAGAAAATTTGAAATTTGATGTTTTTAAGGATTCATATATTGATTGTGGATTAGATGGAGATATTGAGATGGTTGTTGAAATATATTTTGAAGAGTCTCATTTTCCTCTATATATGATAATCAAGAATGTGGCCGGTAGTTTGAAGGTTTGTTTTGCTGGCTCTAACAGTGGAAGGAAAGGGACAGACATTGAATATAATGGAGTGGTTTCAGAATATTTGAGCTTTGGACGCGAATCAAATATTGAAAACTATGCATACATAGATGCAAAGGGAGACTATAATTCATGGTATGAAAACGAGAACCATCGCTATTTCGGTGGTGATGAGGGTGATACGCTTTATGACTGCTTTAATGTGGATTCCAATATATTTAGAGGAGTAGAAGAACTGCGTGTGAGTTTCATCAGATTTGATAATGAGCAGGAATACGCTCAGTTTTTTCTATTGGATGATTATGATGGCGAGGAAATAGATGATGTTCCTATCAATGGCGTTAATCCTTATGATGAAGCTCGAAAAATATTGATTGAAAAAGGTTACCCCATTATTAGTTCCGAAGAAGCAACAACTTTAATTGATAACAGAAGACGTGAGATTGGACTAACTGATGAAATTTATAGCTATCGAGGCGAATTGTGACTACGTAAAAGAACAAGAAGAATAAAAGCATATCCGATAATGGCGATTATTGATACTTCAACTCCAAAGCCTGCGCCTGTCAATAAGGCGCTGCTATCTGGAATTATGATGGAAAAGATGGGATTATGATACTGTCCCTGCTCTGTTGTGATGTGAAGAACGTCTGTTACGATAGCAAAATTCCAAGCTGAATGTATAATGGCGCTATTTGCAATGGAGTTTCCCTTATAAGTGATAACAGAAAACATGGCGCCTACAAGTGTTCCGCCTATTATCAGCAATATGATTCCTGCGACCGAGAAGTATTCCATTGCCGGAATATGGAGCAGGCTAAATATGAATGATGGAGCTAGAACAGCAACATATTTATTCCATCTGTCTTCGAGTATTTTTAGCATATATCCGCGAAACAGCATTTCTTCTGTTATGCCTGCTCTTAATGCTGTAATGATTGAAGTGATCACTATCAAAACTGTTTCTCCGAATTCAAATGAAGTCATCTTTACTTTTCCAACAATAAGAAATGCCAGTATAACATAAGTTGGAAGCAATATTGCGATTATTATTCCCCAGAATCTAATATTCATATTGATCCTAAAGAAATTCATTTTCATCTTAACGACTTTTGCCGTATAAAACCAAAAGAACAGGCATGTCAAAAGAAGCTGTCCCAACATTCTTATCATAAATCGAAATTCAGAGTTAAAGATTTCCGGTAGTAAATTGCTATATATATAATCCCAGAACAACGTGTTTATAAGATCTCCGGCTTCGAACAAGATAAAGTATATTACAATGTTTAAGAGTGCCTTAGGGGTAGAAGAAAAAGATTTACCATTCATGATGTCGTCTCCTTTGAGTGTTTTCGGCTTACTAAATGATAACGTATGTTATGAAAGTTTTGTGAATCCTGCCTGTATTCGCTTTACAGCGGCATTATGATAATGTACAACTTTTTATATCAATTCATTTTCTATGATATAAAAAGCGCTCCGAATGGATGCGCAGCTCAGGGAGGAGTTTTTTACATGCATCGTAAGATTGAGTGGGATGTTGTTATTACAGCAGCGCTTATAGGAGTTATAAGCATCATTGTACATTGGTTTATGGGAAAAGACAAATCAATAAAACTAACCGGGAACAGTACTTTCTATACAAGTGTTGGCATTGGAATAATTGTCATGATCGCGGTGTATATGATAGGCCATAATCTGATAGCAAAGCGGGCAAAAGAGATCGCGGTAGGCATAATACTGATTCTGGTATTTCTTAGGTTTCAACCAGAAAATATGTATCTCGGATTTGGCTCCGTGAAAGTTTTGACTGCGGCGGTTATGTGTCTCTATGTTCCGGTTTACGGAGCGGTTTTGCATAAATACAGGCACGGCGGGATTTTGGAGCTTTTAAAGGCGATACTTTGGATGATCGTTCCCATTTTGATCATACATAAAAGCACGCGTGTGATGACGGAGATTGTGCTTTTGTCGGCTATGATCATGCAGCTTTTGTATTGTATCAAGAAAAGATGGTTTAAGATAAATTTTCTTTTGTCTCTTGCAGCACTTGCGGTTATCGTATTTGCTGCATCGGTATTTGTCGATAAGACCGGAGTGATCGGAAGATGGGGGCATAAAACAATGAGCAATGTCTTTTCTCTGGACGATTCAACGGTTCAATCGTTCTTCGATGTGAATCTTGTCGGCAGTTCGGGAAAAGAGAATTTGAAATTTTTGCCAAAGCCCGACCTGGATTATCTGCTTGCATATCAGGCAAATCGATATGGACTTTTACCGGCGATTGGCATTGCACTTCTGGTTATAGCTGTTATCGCATTTGGCTACAAGTCGGTCTTTAGGTGTAAAAACGATCTCAGTTTCCTGATGGGAACAGGGTGTCTTAACGTCCTTTTGGAAAATACAGTGATCA
>JAEEGK010002571.1_pt1 | contig 45492 bp, 75 predicted proteins | sample 8958771 | NCBI WGS metagenome assembly JAEEGK01 (sample SAMN16246547, study PRJNA631951) | gut metagenome | biome: gut microbiome; feature: rumen; material: SC-attached | host: Bos | place: Iran: Karaj | collected 2018-10
GCGCGGTTGATAATCGAACTTCTGACGGAGTACGGCACAGATAAAGGCGGTGATACCGTTCCATGAAGAATGCTCATACAAAAGAAGAACTCCGGCAACGGCAAGCACTTCCACTTGAAGCAAAGATTATGATGACAGAAAACCGAATACACGAATGGCAGCTCAGTTCTGAACTTGGGTATAAGACAGGCATTGTGTCGTTTTCTGGCGGCAAGGACAGTACAGTTCTACTTCACATCGCAAGGAAGCTCTATCCAGACATTCCCGCAGTGTTTTCCAATACTGGCCTTGAATACCCGGAAATACAGGCTTTCGTAAATAAGTTTGACAATGTTGAGATCGTGCGACCCAAGATGCGCTTCGACGAGGTTATCAGCAAGTACGGTTATCCTCTGATCGGAAAAGAAGTTGCCGAAGCAATCTACTACGCAAGACGTATTCGTTCACAAACCGTTCAAGTAGAGAGAGAGAGAGAGAGAGAGAGAGCTGCAACATCGCGGCGTAAACGCAACGAACTCTACGGTACGCGGAAACGAAACGATATGGAAAAGAATGGAAATAGGGGGGGGGGAGAACAACCACCTTATCCAGACGAGTACCGCGAGAAACAGACGGACAGTTCTCAGCGGAAGGATGCCCGGAGCCGGGGTAAAGAATGGGTCGATTGGCGAAGGGGGTGTCTTTAGCAACGCAAAAGATCAGTTCGGGGAAAAATCACAGTTCAACAAGGAAAAGTACCTTCCCCTTGCACGGGATATTCCCGTTTCTATCTCGCATTACTGCTGTCAGGTAATGAAGAAATCACCTCTCAAAGCATTTCAAAAAAAGAGCGGACTGCATCCTATCCTCGCAACGATGGCAGACGAATCCAGGGTGAGAACGCAAGCATGGCTCAGAACGGGGTGCAACGCCTTTGAAGGGAATAACCCGAAGTCACAGCCGATGTCATTCTGGACGGAACAGGACGTGTTGCAGTACATCGTAGAGAACGATATAGAGATTGCCAGCGTGTACGGTGATATAGTTTCCGTGGACGATGACGGGAACGAATACGATGCCCTGTCAACAATGCAAGACGGTTGCAAACTGAAATGTACAGGTTGTTCACGGACGGGCTGCATCTTCTGTGCTTTCGGGGCGCACAGTGATCGTGGAGAAACGCGATTCCAGCGACTTGCCAAGACCCATCCCAGGCAGTACGAATACTGTATGGGCGGTGGTCAATGGGTAGACAATCCGGCCTATGACGAATCCGCTTCCGAATATGACGGCGAGTGGAAGAACTGGAACCCGAAGAAGATATGGGTTCCGAGCAAAAAAGGACTAGGCATGAAAGCTGTGTTTGACATGGTAAACGAAATCTACGGAAAAGACTTTTATCGGTACGAATAGAGGTATGTGCAATGCCGAGACGAAAACAACAATCCACAATAACGGAGGTGATGCCAGCAACCGAGCTGACCGTACCGCAGTGGACGTATGATGACTTCCTGAACAGCGACGCTCCGTATGAGTGGCTTTATCAGTTCCATAACGACCCGTTCAAGATGAATCGAATGATGGAGTACGTCAAAGCACAGGCATCGTCGCTGAAGATAAGGGGATTTGCAAATCTGTGGAAACTTTACATCAAGTCCCTGTCCGGCGAAGTGGTTGACAGCGGACAGAACACGACGGACTTTGACGGTTTGCCCCTCAAACAGCAACTCATGTGCGGGAAGTACATCTGTGACAGTTCCGGCGTTTCCGTTGTGGACGGCTTCGGCGTTCTTCATCCGATATGCTCTCATCCGATAGCTCCGATCAGGCGGTTCAAGAATGTGGACACCGGGGAAGAACTGCTGGAAATCTGGTACAGGCGCGGCACTTCGGAAGGGAAGATCAAGGACGAAACGCATATTGTCCCCAAGAATGTAATCGCAAACGGAATCACAGGGCTTGCCCAGTATGGCATCGCCGTCAGCAAGAAAAACGACAAAGACCTTTCGGCCTACCTGATGGAGATGGAGCAGTACAACTACGATGTGCTGGACGAGGAAAAGTCCGTCAAACGCCTTGGGTGGGTAGGGGATGGTTACGAATCCTTCTCCCCGTATGTAGACCACATCTTCTTCGACGGTGAGGACGATTTCGGCAGCATCTTTGCCGTAGTCACACAGGCCGGATCGTTTGAGGAATGGAAAGAAGTTGTCCGGGATGTGCGGAAACAAAAAACCGCCGCAAGATACTATCTCGCAGCGTCCTTCAGTTCAGCGATTCTAAAACCATGTGGGCTTCTCCCGTATCTGATTCATGTGTGGGGCGGCACGGGTAATGGCAAAAGTGTGTTGCTTATGCTTGCCGCATCCGTATGGGCAAATCCCGAAATGGGCGAGTATGTGTCAACCTTCAACGGGACACGCTATGCACAGGAAACCAGAGCGGGATTCCTCAACAATCTTCCCATGTGCCTTGACGAGCTTCAGATCCAGACCTCACAGGGCGTAAAGGACTTCGACGATATTATTTACCAGCTATGCGAGGGAGTGTCCAAGACGCAAGGAAAAGCGTCTGGTGGACTCCGCAAACAGACCAGATGGCGTAACGTCATCCTGTCAAACGGCGAACACACGATAATCAAACCCCTGTCAGGCGGCGGTGCAAGAAACCGTGTTATCGAAATCGAAGCACCTGAGAAGATTTACCCGGACTTGGTGGGCCTGTGCGACAAAATCATTCGCAACTACGGTCACGCCGGAAAAGAGTTTGTGAGTTGGCTGATGCAGCCCGGAAACATGGATAGGGTGCGGATCATGCAAAAGGACTTCTACCATCAGCTAACAGAGCATGACGTGACGGAAAAGCAAGCTGGAAGCGCCTCTGCGATCCTGACGGCTGACGCAATCGCAACCGAACTGTTCTTCCAGGACGGCATGGCCCTGACTGTGGACGAAATCAAAGAAGTCCTGCTCCGTAAGAACGATATCGACATCAATCAGAAAGCCCTTGAATGGCTCTACGGATGGGTGTCAACGAACGAAATTCACTTCGATCCAGAGTCAAAAACGGAGTTTTGGGGCCGAATCGACGAGGAAGAAGGAGTCATCTATATCAGCCGAAACATCCTTGACAGGGAGTTTAAAACACAGAATTTGGACGCAAAAGCGTTCCTTGCGTGGGCTTTAAGAACGGAAAAAATAGTACCTGGAAAGGACGGGCCGACAAAGACGATGAAGATTCCCGGAACCAAGACAACCTCCCGATATGTCCAGTTGAAGATGCTTGAAGATGCCGCAAACCCTTATAAATCAACGGTTTCCGAGGATTCTGAACTGCCATTCTAAGAAATCCATAGTATGCTATGTGGTTACGCGGTTACGCTGGTTACGCTCGTTTGAACAAGCCTATAAGGACGAAAAAAAATAAAATAAAAAAATAAATAAAAATCTCGAGCCTCACGTGCGTAGCAACTTTAGCGTAACTCCGTAACCATGTCGGGACGAAGTGCCGTAGAGCCTTATATATCAACGGTTTCCGAGGTTACGGAAAAGGTTACGCTAGGCAGATTTTTCCGTAACCAGCGTAACCGGGAAGGAGAAAAATGAAGAATACAAAGAACTGGAAGATTACTGTGTGCGTGGACTATGATACTCACACCGCAATCGAAAGCAAAATATCCAGACTTGGTATCAAAGCCCCTGATTTAGCAAGAACAGCGATTTGTGAATACCTTGAACGGAATCCAGAACAGAACGAATCGGAAGAAGCAAAGAAATTTCGGAAGGGCAAAACACGGAGGTAAGAACGATGTTTTGCATGATTGGAATTAGGAACTGCACGTTGGATAGACACTCGACCAGAACTCCGGGGCATTGCGCTCGATGCGGATTCAACCTGGATGAGTACAATCGCAGGATAGCAGACCTCCGTGCAGTGGGGTTGGAACGCATCGGTAAGAACAGTTTCGGAGCGTATATCTGGGGCTACAAGGTGAAGCACGGCCCGGAACGGACGAAGCGGTACGAACAGTCAGAACAGGACAGAAAGGAGGTGGCCCATGACGGAATATGACGAACTGATACATCGGCTAAGAACGGTGTATGAAGCCGACGAACTGACGAATCACAACGTCCTGTTGGAAGCCGCAGATGCGATAGAGAAACTGAAGCGTGAGAACGAAAGATGGGAAGAAGCTATGAAAACCGCGCTTGATTTCATCCCTTGCTGGATTCCGATTCAGAGCCGTCCAATGACCGCAGAAGAACGTAATGATTACCGCGAACGGACAGGATATGAACTGGACGAAGAAGCAGTTATCTATACCTCTAAGCTCCCTGATGACAGACAGGACGTGTTAGTGAGCTACACCTACAGTGGCGATGTGGGAACAGACACGTTTTGCGATGACCCTGAGTATGGGTGCTACTTCGTAACAAACGGAGAAATGGACGGCATATCGGCGTGGATGCCCATGCCGGAACCGTACAAGGAGGAACAGCATGGAGCCTGACATCTACGATCTGGCTGCACAGGCTGGACAGAGCCGTACCGATACGGACAAAAAAACCGACCCGGATAATACCGAGCCGGACGTAACCGAACCGAGCGTAGCTGACCCCGACGAAGTAGAGATGCACATGACCTATCCGCAGTTGCGGACGGAAGCATACAACGGCGAGTTTCCGAACGAGAAGTACCCAATGCCGGACAGAATCTTCTTTTGGGCGCTGCGTGATATGTACCAGCGGTTCAAGTCCGGGAAGATCACCAAGGAACAGGGCGACTCCGAACGGAAAACGGCAGAAAAGCTATATCGGAGAGACAGGGCCAAATACGACCTGTACACTTCGACGGTGCAGAACATCACTTCGTTCTGGAAACGGGTAGAGGCAGCGGCTTCCGACTACGCCAAGAGCGATGGTAGAACGCCAGAGGCCGATGCGCTGTTTGAAGCCGTGTACAATGCCATTCCGAAGTAGAGAGTATATGGATTGTTCCATTCTGTCAGGGATAACATACTACATACTACCCCTAAATATTATAGCACAGGTACTTGTACCTGTCAATAGGCAAGCAAGGAGAAGTTTATGGGAGCAAGAACAGAGTACAACCGGGAATGGCGTAAGTCTCACCCGGAACTGATGAAAGCCAGCCGTGACAGATGGCGTAAGTCTCACCCGGAGAAGATCAAGGAGTACAACCACCGCCAGTACGAGCGCCGCAAGGCGCTCCGTCAGGAACAGAAGGGGAGTGGGGAAGATGGCTGAACCGTCAAGCATCACCGTGAACGTAAATGTCCAACTCAACGTGTCCAAACACAGTGCCGAAACCTGTCTGCGTATCGTTGAACTCTGGTTGAACGGCGGCAAAAATCGCACACTTGTGCCGAGGAAAAACACGCAAAACGGGGAGATTTCCTTTGAGTTGCAAGAGATGGATGAGCAGTTCAATCCGGCAAAGCACATTTTTGACACGATCAACCGATACAGGGAGGGAGGTGACGGCGCGGAGTGAGTGTTGACAAGAAGCATTTAGCCCTATTCAAGAAGTGGATCTCCCGTCTTGGCTTGACGGAATGGCGCATCAAGTTCGTGGACAACTGCGCCCCGGAGGATATGATGCTTGCGGATAGCTGCGGTTGTACGGAATTTCAGGAATCTACCAGAACGGCTAGAGTGCAAATCCTGGACGAGAAGTATTGGGGAAACCGAATCATTCCGTATGACTATGAGGAAATTCTTTTCCATGAACTACTCCATCTCAAAACGTGCTTCCTGACCGACACGGACGATGCATTGCAGGAACGGATAGGACACCAGCTTATTGACGATCTCGCAAGGGCGCTTGTCGCGGCTCAGAGAGATAAGGGGGAATAGCATGAGCGAAAATAATAGCGAGGCAATGCGGCGATATTGGGCTAAACGTAAAGCTGAAGAAGCGGCTCAAAAAAGGCAGTCCGAGCCGGAACAGTTGAGCCTTGTACCGCAGGAACAGCAGGACATAGCGGAACAGGTCGTGAAGAAGAAAACGAGAGGTCTGAAACCTACAAGCATGGAGGCGAACTTCAAAGGCGACAAGTCCGAGATCAGCCGCGCCATTATCAACGCAACAAGGTATATCAAGGCCGAACCGTGCAAGAGCGATGAAGAAGTTGCCGAGCGAATCAACGAATACTTTGCGGAGTGCGCTGCGGAAGGAATGATTCCGAAATGGGAAACCCTGTCTCTCGCTCTTGGCGTAACACGTAAGATTACGTGGCAGTGGGCGAACGGTCACTCAGGAAGTCCCGTCCGTCAGAGGATGCTTGCACGGGCAAAGGAAATCCTGGCTGCGGTGGATGCAGAACTTGTCCAGACGGGAAAAGTAAATCCTGTCGTGTACATCTTCCGCGCTAAGAATTTCTATGACATGAAAGACCAGCAAGACGTTGTTGTTACGCCGAATCAGCCGCTTGGCGAACAGCATACCACGGAAGAGCTTGAAGAGAAATACACAACTCTGATTGAGTTGGATGACGATGAATAACTATGCAGAAGGAGCGTGAAAATAGTGTTTGACGATAATTCCTGCTGTCTGCAATGCGTTCACTCTCACTACATCCCGGCGAAGACGTATGGGCCTCCCGAAGATTGCTACCCTTCGGAGGATTGGTGCGACGAGGACAGCGACAACTACGGAACTGAGGATGGGTGCAGATACTACGAATACGGGGAAGACCCTGGTAAGGAGTGGTGAAGATGGATGACAAATTTACCCTTGTGACAAATTACAACACGCTCATGTCGAAGTACGCCAAGCTGTGCGACTTCCTGAAACGGGTTGAAGACGGCAGCTCTCCCATTCACGATGATTACCCCGTGTCCGGCCTGTACGAACAGCAGAAGCAGATGCAGAAAGAGTTGTCCGAACTGAAGACCAGGCTCAAAGCGTTGGGGGTGGAAGTGTGACTACCGAAATGAAAGAGTTCATCGTCGCCGTCAAAGCTATGGCTGAGATGCTTGCCATTCATCGTGATAGCCTTATCCTGAACGGCTTTACCAGGAAGGAAGCAGTAGAACTCTGCAAGTCTTTGCAAGCCGAACTGATAGGGAACAGTAGAAAGGGCGGTGAAAACGAAGTATGACAGATACATTTCCTGAGTTCTGTAAAACCTGTATTCATCGTGGAGAAGGTACTGGCGGCGCTCACTGCTTGCCTTGCGAAGTGCGTTATAATGTCGTAACAAAAGAGCCTAGGCCGAGCAATTATGTGGTGGATTATAAAGTGACAGAAAGCCCCATCAAGGACTCCGGCGAACGGACGGTATTCTCAACAGGCTTCCAGCGAGATATGCACACAGGCAAGGGCAGAATGGATTTGCTCCCCTGGAACGCCATCATCGCCGTGTCCAAGCATTGCGAGAACGGGGCGCTCAAATACGGTGAGCATAACGTAGACCTTGGTTGCCCCATGCACAGTCTCATGGACAGCGGTATGCGTCACGCTGCCAAAGTCCTGATCGGAATGGATGATGAACCTCACCTTGAAGCTGCTTGCTGGAACTTCCTGTGGGCGCTGGAAATGAAACTTACCAGACCTGACATGACAGACATTCCGTGGAAGCCGGAAGATAAGGAGAACAAATGACAGAAGCAAAACCCACTACGCCGATCAGAGCAATACGAGCCAAGTGTCTCGACTGCTGCTGCGGTATTCAGTCCGAAGTCCGAAACTGCCCCACGCCGGATTGTCCGCTTTACCCCTACCGCATGGGACACAATCCTAACAGAAAAGGGCTTGGTGGCAAAATCAGCAATTTCTCCGCTGATAAGGACGGCACAACCGCAGAAGCCGCATCGAGCGAAGACGTTGATGAGAACTGGCACACCGCTCTGGATGACGATAAAATCCCCGTTTGAGACGAGAAAAGAAACGGCGGTGACAGCTTGGATTTTTGGAACAGAAAGAAAGTTTACAATCTGGAAGAAGAAAACAGACGGCTTAGAAACGAAAGGGACGATGCACTCTCACGGGTAGCGGAATTACAGAACCGCATATCCGGCAAGAGAGTGTGCGGCGGGTACTGTGAGAAGTGCAAACACGGTTTCCAAACTGTAGTACCGCAGTATGTTGGTGCTGGTTGGTACAATCCGTGGATGTGCCTTTTGAATTGCAACTGCAAGGAGTTTGAACAGAAGGAACTTTGACGGGCAACAAAAAAAGGCCGAGAGGAACTTAATCCTCCCGGCCTTAACTTTGCGTGTTGTGCAGTTTCCTCACATCCTAATCAGTTTCAGATAGGGCTTCATTCCCTTTGCGTCCAGCTCCAGAAGTTCACGGGAGCCGTCGCTATACTCCACCAGAAGTGAGTACATAGTCGAATTGTAGGTCGCTAGTACCTTGGTCTGCTCTGCCGTCCTAACTCCGAGTACCATAGCTCTGACGGCTGTTTTGCTTCCAAATGCCACTGTAGTCCTCCTTTCCGTGGTATACTCTCTCTGCTCTGACGGCTGTTCCTGCCCGTCACGGTTGCGTAGCTTTGATACGATTTTCATGACGCAGAAGACGATTCCGCAGAGTATCAGTAACTTTAGTACGTTCATGCCAGTTTACGCTTCGCTTCGTCATAGTCATACTGCGCTTTTTCTGCTTTCTGATCTACGGAGAACATCTTGCTTTCAAGACTAAGCAGTTTCCTCTCGATGGACTCTTTCTGCTTCTTCAGCTTTTCGTTGTCGCTGTGGGAGAGTTCTATGTCCAACCTCTCCCATTGTTCCTCAAGCTCCTCATACTCGCGCTTGTATGTCACAGAAAGTGCCTTGTAATGCCCAACATACCGCATGGCCTGTTCTGCCGTGAACTGTGCTTTTCTGATCTCAGCCTCATGCCGTTCCAGAACCGCAGCCTGTCTCTCCTGCTCCTTTTCCAACCGAGCGTTGATAGCGTCCTGCCGCTTCTGCCACTCGATACGGCGCTTCTCAGCTTCGATGCGCTCATGGGTTTCCAGCTTCGCACGTTCGATCTCTGCCCGGATTTGGGCTTTCTGCCGCTCCTGCTCCGCACGGATCGCCGCTTGCTCGTCCCGGAGGCGCTGCCGCTCTGCTTCATGCTTCCGCTCTTTGCTCTCCGCAGAAAGTTTGCTGATGAGCTTATACACGCAGAAGATGGCGGCGAAAAATAGGATGGTCTTCATCGGTTGCTCCTCTCTCTTTCTCCCGGTCACTCTGCCGGGTGGGTGGTGTTGGCGGGGTGTCCTTTCCGTTCACTTCTGCGGGGCTTTGTGCTTTGCCATGTATTCCCGCACAGCCTCCAGGAAAAGCCCTTGTACGCTCATCCCGTGCGCTGTGGCGTACTCCCTGATCTTCTGGCCCTCTGCGATATAAGGCCGTATTTTGAACTCCATCAGTTTTTCCCGGTGTTTCTTTACTGCTTCTAGGTTTGTCATTCCCTTTTCCTCTCTTTCTATTAGTGCCCTCATTATATCACCCCTTTTCTGTTGAATCAATGGCTTTTTGCTCTTGCCCTCGTAACCTCCGGGGCGGGTCGTGTTGCTTAGTGCTTCCAGAATCCCAGATCGGCTAACTCTCGCCCAAACTCGCGGAGAAGATCCTCCTTTGCGTTTGCCTCAAAATATCGGCGGTACATATATAACGCCCTGTGCCGCTGGGTTTCGTCTCCGTTCTGTCTGACCCCCTCAAAGTTTGCGTCAACGCTGCACCACCTGGAGCCGTCCCCACATTTTACGTTGAGGTCTTGCAGTTCCTTGAATAGCCTGTCCTTCTCTGCGTCTAGATCGGTCAGCTTGTTTATTGTGGTTTGGATGAGTTTTCTTTCCTTGGCTGTCATTGTCTTTCCTTTCCGGCTCTGTGGCCTGTCGTGTTTGATTTGGTGGGGCAGGAGGGGCGGCGTTATGCCGTTGCCATCGCTGCCAGGAACCCCGCCAGATACTCAGCAAAGCGGGTCTGATCGGTGCTTTCTTCGGGGTGAAGAATGTCATGTCCGAAATTGTCATGGGTGCGGTAGTACTCCGCAAAGGCTCGGATATGCTCAATCAGGCCCCCGTCATTGTCCCCCAGGTCATACCGCCCGGTATAGCTGAACTCCTCGCCGGATTCGTCCTTGCCCGTGATGGTGTACTTCGTCTTGTAATACCACCCGTGGCCCTGTTCCGTCTCTCTGGTGGCGTTCTGCTCTGCGTCCAGGCGGTGCAGAATGTTTTCCGCTGCCTCAAGGGACAGAATGAGCGCATCTTCATCCCAGGCATAAAAGGCCGGGTGTTCGCTCCAATTGATGCACACGGTCGGCTCCCCTTCCTTGATGGGGTGGGCCTCCTGCTCGGCCTCGATGAGCCGCCGCCCGTTGTACCTGGCGTTGAGCATCTTTTCACGCTCCCGGAGTTCTGCCTCATGCTCTGCCGCTCTCCGGGCGTTCTCGGCTTCCTGCCGCTGGCGGTCAATCTCTGCCAGGTCTTCGGCGGTGGGCTGTCCGGGGTCGGTCATGGCTTCCAGCGTGGCGAGAGTGGCCTTGCTCCGCTCGATCTCCTGCCGTGCGTATTCGTGCCGCCCGTGCCACCGTTCCGGGGCTGCAAGCTCCTTTTCATAAGAAGTGATATAGGATTTCAGGTCGCGGATTTTGGCTTTTGCAGCGGCATAGCGGAAGTGCTTATAGAGGGGATGCTCCGGCGTGATATAGGCATGGTCTTTCTCGAAATAGTCCGTGTAGATGTCGCTTTCGTTCTTGACGGGGAGGAGGTCGCGGGGGAGATTGCCGTAATCGTGGGCGTAGATGCTGACGCTTTCGGCGTTGTCGGCGTTGTTGTCGAGGCTGTACCCGCAGCGGATCAGCTTCCCGCCGTCAATCTTGATCCCGTTCCAGTAAATGCGGATGTGGTCTTGCGGCGTTCCCTGGGGCTTGCTGGCGGCTCTCTGTGCGCCCTTGGTGCGGCGGGTGGTGTCCATCTTCTCCGCTCCCGTGGTGCGCTCCTGGCCCTCTATGGCGGCTCTCACGGCATCCTCAGAGGCGAAGCCGTACCACACCTTTTTCTGTCCGTGCCAGCGGAACCGCAGCCCCTTCAGGGCATCCCGCACAGCCTCGGAGGGCTTGCCGTCAAAGCTGATTTCAAGGCTCTTATACTGGGCGTTGGTGGTGATGGTGTAATTCATGGTGTTCTCTCCTTCCTCATTCTCAGCCCCAGCAGGTGAAGCCGGGGGCGTGGTGTTGTCATCGTCAGGCCGTGCGCGGAGGGCGTGGAGCTTCTCCCGCGCCTCCTCAGCCTTGGCGGTCTGCTTGATCCATTTGCCCGTGTCGGGGTCTTCGTACTCGTCCACATCATCGGAGCGGAGGGCCAGGCTCTCGGCAAAGGTCAGCCCCTGGTGGAGGCTCAGACCCATCTTGACGAAGCTCCCGAACTTGAAGCACACATAAACCGTGGCCTTTTCGGTGGGGTCGATGCGCTCCACATCTTCGGGCATCTGGGCCGTTTCGGTGCTGATGAGATCGCCGTTGCTGTCATAGTGCCGCACCACACCGGGCGTATACCACACGTTGAACTCTTCACCGTTGGCGAGGGTCTTTGCAAACTCGTTGCGGTCGTTCACGTTGCTGATGATGTAGTAGTTTTTCATGTCGTTCTCCCTTTCTGCCTCTGTGGGCTGTCCGTTTATAATGTGGTGGGAGGTTGTGCGCCGTATCTCTCGGTTCCGCCTCTGGGTCACATGGACTTGTGACCGCCTCTGGGGTCTGGCTAACTGGTTTCCCAGGTTTCCGTGTCCTTCTGGCTCTCTGCCTCGCGGCGTTGACTTGTGCGGGTCTGCCTCAACGGGCCGGGTTTACATCTCCCTGTGTGGGGTCTCATCGTGGAATAGTATAGCAGGATATGAGGGGATTCACAAGCGTTATTTTTAACAAAGATGAGGGGATTCATTGGTGTGTGTTTTGTGCATAATGATGAATTCCTTAACGGGTCAATGTGGCGTGTCATGCTTCATCCCTGGCCCCCGCCACCGTCAGCCGTACCCCAGCATACCCCGACCCGCTGCCGTGCGTCCTGGAGGCTCTGAGAGCGTCACAGCGGCACGATCTGAGCGGGGGAGCGGAGCGTGTTCTCCCGGCGTTCCTCGTGTCCTTGTGGTGCTTCCTGGGGGCCTCCTGCGTGATCTGCGGGTTTTGGGGCTGTGATATCCTGTGACGGTCTGGGGCTATCTCTCCCGGTTTTGGCTGCGCCTGGTGTCCTGATCCGTCTTGCTGCGTCCTGCCTCTCCTGGGCCTCTGTGCGTCGCTGTGGGTGCTTTCTCTGTTCCTGACAAGGTGAGATACCTTTCCCCGTGTCGGTGCTGCTGCGCTTCTCCTGGTGCTTCTGTAATATAGCAAGCTATGTATTAGAGACTGTGATTGCATCCTATACCTATTTATAATAACTGTGCATCTTGCGTTTTACTGTGCTAAAGTGTTCCGGCTGTTTTGGGGAAATGGGAACGGTTGACACATTATGCGAGATTATGTAAACTGTATAAAAAGGTACCTGAAAATAAGGTACCTGAATAACAAGCAACAAACAATGATAGATATTTAACATAGTATTGGCAATACCTGGGAATATACGAAACGCAATCAGCTTTCCCCCCTTTTCCGGCTGTTTTTGGCGTGAAAACGGGGGAAACATTGCACAATACATTTATTTTGTGCAAAGTGGGATTGAAAAGTGATTGCAAGATGTGATATAATAGGGAAAATGGCAGGAATTGGAAGCACCCACGGGGGATTATGTCAACCGCGTTTGGGGCAGGTGACCTCCTCTACCAGCCGCGTGTTCAATTTTCTGCCACTCTAAAAGACAAGGAGAGGAGCGCAATGCCAAAGACCGGGAGGCCAAAAAAGGAGAATCCGAAGTTGGTGAAGTATTCGGTTCGGTTTGATATCGAGATGGAGAGGGAGTTGCGGGAATATTGTGTCCGGCATGGGATAACGAGGATGGAGGCGATACGGCAAGCGTTGTCGTTGCTGATGGGAGGGGGCAAAAATGTCTGACCCGAAAATCGCGCCGCAGGAAAAAAAGGGATCGGCAAAACTGTCACGGACGGACGGGAACCTCGTCCCAGCAAGTTTGTCACGGACTGAGCGCACATTGCGCGGAATTTACGCATACATTGAGCGGCATCCGTTGGACGATGCGGCGTACAGTGATGCGTTTTCGGCGGTAATGAACCTTGCGGAGGAGAAGCGGCACGGCCTTTCTGATTGGGAAGACGATGACCAGGCTGTGAGACCCGCAGCGGTTGATTTGACGCTGACGGCTGAATTGAAACGGTTCCTTCGGGTGGGGCTGGTACAGGCCAAGAGTCACGGCGACGTTGGTTTCATGGAACGGGCTAACGAATTGCAGCGGAGGATACTGTGCTATGAGGGGCCTGAGTCGTTCGATTCGTTCATGTTGTATAACGAGGTCAACAGGCCGCTCGATCAGCAATTCTGGCTACCGCGACGGAAGATATTACTGCCGATATGCCGCGACCTGGAGGCGTTGGAGCGTGGCGAGATAGACGAGCTGAACATATCGTTGCCGCCACGGGTGGGAAAGACCGCTCTGATTGAGATGTTCACCATCTGGATCATGCTGCGACACCCGGAACTGAGCAACCTGTACTGTACCTATTCGGACACGGTGGCAAAGACCTTCTATGAGGCGCTGGTAGAGGTACTGTACGACCCGGCGACATACGCATGGCGGGACATATTCCCGGACAGGGTAGTGGCGAACAAGGATTCAAAGGACTATCGGCTGGACATAGACAAGCGGAAGCACTATTCGTCTCTGACGGCACGGAGCCTTTACGGTTCGCTGAACGGCACTTGTGATGCGTCCGGGTATCAGATCATGGATGACCCACATTCCGGCATAGAAGAAGCGTTGAACCGCAACCGACTGGACACGGCCTGGAAGCACGTTGAAAACGACTTCATGACCCGAAAGAGCGTGGACAAAATCAAGCGTCTGTGGATCGGGACACGTTGGAGCCTGTACGATGTGATTTCCCGTCGCCTGGATGCGCTGAAGAACGACCCGGAGTTCGCAAATGTGCGGTACAAGGAGATAAACATTCCTGCACTCGACCCGGTGACGGATGAAAGCAACTTCGACTATCAGTACGGCAAGGGCAGCTCTACGCAGAGTTACCGACAGGTCAGGGCATCGTTTGAACGGAACAACGACATGGCTTCTTGGCTGGCTCAGTTCCAGCAGCAACCCGTGGAGAGGGCCGGGGCGCTGTTTGACCCAGGCGATTTGCGTTACTACAACGGAGTGTTGCCCGAAGCGGAGCCGGACAGAGTGTTTGCTGCGGTTGATCCGAGCTGGGGAGGAGGCGATTTCTGCGCTATGCCTGTGTGCTTCCAGTACGGGGATGACCTGTTCGTGCATGATGTGGTCTACACGGACGGAGATAAGCGGATTTCGCAGCCGGAGATAGTCAACCTCGTCAAGAAATACAAAATTGCCGCCATCACCGTAGAAGCTACGAAGATGACGGCTGGATTCGCTGACGATATAGACAAGATGTGCAAGGAAGCTGGAATCAGGGTAAATATCATGCGGAAACCAGCTTCGACTAAGACCAGCAAGGAGCAGAGAATCTTCGATGCAGCACCAGACATTCGTGAGCGCATGGTGTTCCGCTCTGATGGTAACCGTAGCAAAGAGTACGTTATGTTCATGCAAAACATCTATTCATTTACCATGACTGGCAAGGTAGCCCACGATGACGGCGCAGATGCGTGTGCCATGTGTATCAATATGGCATTCTTCAGCAAACCAAACACGATTGAGGTATTCCAAAGTCCGTTTCGGTAGTGTAAACTTTTATTATATCACAAATTTCGAAAAAGTCAAAACAAAAGCTTGACAAACGGAAAAAATTGTGATATGTTGTACACGCAGGATTATAGGTATCTATATATAGTGCATTGTGAGGTATGTGTGGAGAAGATCACACTGTCACCGAATGCTGTTGCCCAAATCAATGAATCGCTTTCCAACGGGAAAGAAGTTCAGATCGCAGTCAGGAATCACCGGCTGATAATTTGGGAGACGAACAGTAAAAAAAGATACGAAGTGGTTGTTACGCAGCCGCATGGATCGGCAAATTAGGTAACAACAGCAGCCATTACGGGCTAACTGCTTACGAAATGTAGGCGGTTGGCCCGTATTTTTGTTGCGCTAGGAGGTTGGTGCATGGCGCTTGAACACAATATCGTCCGTGAGATTGACCGACTTCCGGGCGACGGATTGACGGGACGCAGGAAAATCACAACGCCTGTCATGGAAATCACCGCAGCGAATGTCAAAGATGTGCTGGCATCCTGTCTGCCTTATCACGAACAGAACGCAAGGGAAATCACCTACCTTTGGAACTACTATCGCGGGAAGCAGGACATTCGGCTGAAAGAAAAATATGCCCGTGAGAACATCAACAACAAGGTTGTGGTGAATCGGGCGAATGAGATCGTCACATTCAAGACCGCCTATCTTTTGAATGAACCGATATCCTATGTGTCGAACGGGAACGATGATTCTCTGACGGCAAATGTCGCAAGGCTCAATGAGTTCATGAGGGCCGAAGACAAGGAATCCAAGGACAAGGAAATCGTGGACTGGATGCACATCTGCGGCGTTGCGGAGCGAATGGTGCTGACTGACGAGATGGCGAATGAGCGTTACGGCGCTCCGTACTACATTTACACCATCGACCCACGGGAAGCCTTTGCGATTTACAACGCCGGAATCGGTCAGCGTCAGATCGGCGGCACGATTATTCAGACCGACGAGAACAATCAGCGGTATTTCATGGTCTACACCGACAGGAAAGTGTTTACCGTCAAGGGAGATACCGTCACCGAAGAAAATCACATCCTGGGCGGCATCCCTCTGATTGAATACGTCAACAATGAGGCCCGGATGGGTGCTTTTGAAGTCGTTATATCTATCCTGAACAACATCAATCAGTTGGAAAGCGACGCGGTTGACAGCATTCAGGACTTTGTAAACGGATTCGACGTTTTCCAGAACTGCGACATCGACGATGGCTCCTACGGCAAACTGTCCATTGGTGGACAGGCTGTGAAAATCAAGACCGTAACACAGGGGATGGAAGCCAAGGTATACCGCGTATCGTCCGAGCTGTCACAAAGCGGCGTACAGCAGCGGGTTGACGATCTTACGGACGCATACCTGACGATTTGTGGAATGCCAAACCGAAACGGCGGCAGTTCTACAAGTGATACCGGTCAGGCAGTAATTTTCCGCGATGGATGGAGCGAAGCTGAAAGCCGCGCAAAGGACACGGAAAAACTGTTCTGCCGTTCTGAGCGGGCATTTCTCCGCATTGTGCTGAACATCTGCGCCGCAAAGCAATGGGCTGACCTTGGAGGGCTTGACCTCCGGGACATCGACATCGACTTTGCCAGGAAGAGTCTGAACAATCTGCAAAGCAAGTTCCAGTGTATGAGCGAAGGGCTGAACAACTCCTACATTGACCCGATGGATATGTACAACGCATTCGGTGACATTTTCGGGGACAAGGTTGCGGCATATCGTCGCGGACTTGCGTGGCACGAAAAGAAGATGCAGGAGGAAGCTGAAGCACTGGACAAGGAACTGTCCTCCGAGCGTGACCGCATCAACGCCGCTGCCAAAGGTGAAGAATGAAAGCGCCGGAACCGTACAGACTGGCAGACAAGGCAATATCCCAACTCAATAAGGCTGCGCTTCGGCTTGCCGATCAGACGAAACGGCAATTGACCGTGCTTGGCTTCGACGAACTGAACGTCCTGCAAATGGAAGATGCGTTATACGCCGCTCTTGACCGGAACAACCGAAGGAAATTCCTTGATCTGTTTGCCGCACGGTACATCGAAATCATGTTGTTTGTGCTTGGACGGGAACTGACTGACGACGAGGAAGATTCCGTTGACGATCTGGCAGAGCTGTATATCTCCGGCCTGCTGGACGAACCGAATGAAACGACGAAGTACACCTACAGCACGGAAGTCCTGAGAAAGCGGGACAGGGCGAAAGAGGCCGTTATCGCTGTCCAGACTAAGGCACAAAAGCGGCAGCAAGTAGATAAGCACGTCCGATTTTTCCAGCAGATGACGGGATGGTATGCGGACTTTGTATCGCAAGGCGCGGAAATTGAAGCGTACAAGGCAGCGGGAGCGAAGTACGTCAAGCGGCATGAAATGGACGATGACAAGACTTGTCCGATTTGCAGAGCGGCAGACGGAGAGATTTATCCGATAGACGATATCCCCCCATTGCCACATCTCAGGTGCAGAAGGTGGTTCACTCCGGCATGAAAGCAGCAGCATACATAGCAACAAGGAACTACTACGAAGATGTACTCCCATCGGTGAAGTCGCTTCTCACAAATTCCGATGTGGACAAGATCGTACTTCTGATTGAAGACGATGTATTCCCGTACAAACTTCCGAAGCGCGTTATGACAGTGAACGTCAGCGGTCAAAACTACTTCAAGAAGAACGGCCCCAATGTAAAGAATTGGTGGTGCTGGATGGTTCTTATCCGGGGGGCTTATCATCGGATTTTCCCGGACATTGACCGGATTCTTTCCTTCGATGCAGATGCTTTCGCAGTCCAAGACATATCCGAGCTTTGGAACCTTGACCTGTCAGATTACTACTATGCGGCGGTACGGGAACCGAAGCTTTCCACCGACGAGAAGATATACTTCAACGCCGGAATCATGATGCTAAACCTGGAAAAGCTCCGTGACGGAACGGGCGACGCGATCATGAAAGAACTGAATACCAAGTATCACAGATACCCGGAGCAGGACTGCTACACCATGTTCTGCCAGGGGAAAATCCTTGAACTGCCAAGCGACTACAACTCCGCATATTTCACAGAGCCAACTGACAACCCGAAAATCATCCACTATGCGGACACAAAGGACTGGCGTGAAAAGCCCATCGTAAAGCAGTTTCGGGAAATGGAATGGGCCAAATAAAGATATAAGCGGGAAAACCGCTGATATACCGTCCAGAGAAGGACGTAAATCTCCCAAACGCTAGAGAAAGCGCAAATCCCAAAATTACAGTCAGAGAAGACTATAAAACCCGAAAGGAATCAAAATGGCAGTTTTTGACACCTCCAAGATCGAAGGCTTTGACGGGATGACAGCCGAGCAGAAACTTGACGCGGTTCTGAAATTCAACCTACCGGATATGCCCGACATGAGCCAGTTTATCAGCAAGCAAACCTTCGACGCAAAGGCCAGCGAAGCAGCAAACCTCGCAAAGCAGCTCCGGGAAAAGATGACCGAAGACGAGCAGAAGAAAGCGGATGCAGACAAGATGCTTGCCGATATGAAGACGGAACTTGAAGAACTCCGCAAGGGAAAAACGATTTCCGATTTCACGGCGAAATACGTTGCGCTTGGCTACGATGCCGAGCTTGCCGCATCCACCGCGAAAGCTATGGCAGATGGTGACATGGATACCGTATTCAAAAACGGCGAAGCGCACAAGGCGGCGTTGGAGAAGCAGATCAAGGAAAATCTGATGAATCAGACTCCGAAGCCTGACGGCGCTGGTGGGAAAAAAGACCCGGACGATTCCGACATTGCAAAGGCCAAGGAACTTGCCAAGGCGAGATTTGGCAACGACAAGGCATACAACGACGTTATGAGCAAATACAAATGAGGTAAGGAGAGATTAACATGAAAATGGATGTTACTACCGTCGCTGGTGGTGTGGAAATCCTTGCTTCCAAGGACTTTCAGGCTATCCCCGTCAAGGTGACTGTGGCGACGGACGCTGTGTCCAAAGTTGTCAAGGCTGGCGCTCCAATCGACAGTTCCGGTGCTTCTACTACGGGTGCTGGCGCTGTCGGCATCCTGCTTTACGACGTGGACACCGAGAAAAACCCCAACGGCGCGGCTGTGGTGCAGGGCATCATCGACGCGACCAAAGCGCAGAGTCACAGCGGCGTGACCTACACCGACGCTCTGTACTCCGCGCTGCCCGGTATCGTGTTCCGCACGAATATCGGCGTGAATACTTGATAGGAGGTAAGAGCAATGGATTTCAGCACTCTGTTCACTCCCCGCGCTATCGCGGCTAGTTGGGAGGAAACTGCCTCCAATCAGATCCCCTATATCGGCACTGTGATGTTCCCCGCCCGGAAAAAGGCTGGTCTCGACCTGGCGTGGATCAAGGGCAGCAAGGGCCTTCCCGTTTCCCTGATGCCCTCTGCGTTCGATGCAAAGGCCACTTTCCGTGACCGTATCGGCGCGAAGAAACTGGAAACCGAGATGCCGTTCTTCCGCGAGGGCTTCAAGATCAAAGAGAAGGATCGTCAGGAAATCCTGCGTGTTCAGGACCAGAATGACCCCTATCTGAACGAAGTCCTGTCCCGGATGTTCGACGATGCCAATGAGCTGATCGCCGGTGCGAACGTCGTTCCCGAACGGATGATTATGCAACTCCTGTTCCCCACGGACGGTCAGCCCAAAATCGTCATTCAGGCCAACGGCGTGGACTACAGCTACAACTACGACCCTGACGGTTCCTGGTACAACAACGGCAGCGGCGGCAACTATTTCGTCCTGACTTCCGGCGCTCTGTGGACTGCAACTACTACCGCTGACCCCTTTGCCAACTTCAAGACCGTACAGGATCACGTTTCTTCCAATACCGGCGTGAAGCCCGCGGTGGCTGTCATGAACAGCTACACCTTCAATCTGCTGGCGAAGGTAGACGCTGTGAAAAACCGCTTCCTGTCCACCAGCGGCATCGCTCTGGGCTATATCTCCGATGCCGAAGTGAAGCGCGTGTTCCAGGACACCAACGACATCACCTTCATCGTGTACGACAAGCAGTACAAGAACGAATCCGGCACTGCCGCGAAGTTTGTTCCTGACGGCTATGTTGCCATCGTTCCCGAAGGTGCGCTTGGTTCTACCTGGTACGGCACTACCCCGGAGGAAGCCGATCTGCGTGAGAAGTGCGTCCTGGTAAACACTGGAGTTGCCATCACTCAGATTAAGGACGAGCATCCTGTGAACCTCAACACCTTCGCTTCCGAGATCGTGCTGCCCTCTTACGAGCGCATGAACGAGGTAGCCCTTCTGAAAGTAACTGCTTGATGAAGGTTGTCGCTAAATGCTGGGTGAACTATGACGGCGTTTGGCACAAAGGCGGCGAGGAATTTGAGGTAAGGGACTACGCGGAAGTCAAAGACTACGCCGAACCTGCTGAACCCGCAGCGGACTTTCCGAAGGTGTATTTGAATGCACCGAAACGGGGCAGACCGAAGAAAACGGAGGACTGACTTATATGAAGCTCATGGTAGCAATCCCGACGCTGGACATGATCCACTTTGAATTTGCACGATGTCTTACGGGGCTTGTGCAGAGCGTGGAACGCTCCGGTGTGGATTACGACGTGTGCTTCAAAGGCGGGACTCTGGTTTATAACGGGCGCGAGGCGCTTGCAGCAGAGGCCATTAACAACGGCTATACACACATCCTGTGGCTGGACGCGGATATGGTTTTCAATCCCGATGTGTTTGAAAAGCTTTCCGCACACAAGCAGCCGTTTGTCACTGGCGTTTACAACAGCCGCCACGCGCCCTATAAGCCGTGTATATTCGCAAGACTTGAGCCGGATGAGCGGGTTACGAAATATCCTGACGGAATCTTTGAAATCGCTGGGTGTGGCTTCGGCATCGTACTGACGGAAACAAAAATGCTGTATGAAGTCTATAGGAAGTACGGCAATATGTTCCTGCCGAATGAGAACTACGGCGAAGACATTGCACTTTGCGATAAGGCGAAGCAGTGCGGTTATACGCTGTACTGCGACCCAACCGTTAAAGCCGGACATATCGGCATGGTGACGGTATATCCAGATATGTAAAAGGAGGTGGGATGAGTGCTTGATATTGAAAAGGTGGAGCTGGTTAAGGCAATGACTGACGAAACCGACGATGGCATTATCCTGGCATTTCTCTCACTTGCGGGAGATGCCGTTTATCATGCAGCCTGCCCGTACAGAAATTCAGACAAAACCAGCGTTGTTTCGGAATATGAGGGAGTACAGATAAGAGCAGCGGCGTACTACCTGAACAAGCGCGGGGCTGAAGGTGAGAAATCACACGGGGAAAATGGGATTTCCAGAACCTATGAAAACGCTGATCTTCCCAATTCGCTACTGCGTGAAATCACGCCGATTGTGGGGGTATCGCGGTGAACGCCCTGAAACGCAACAAACGGAAGTTCTGGTACTGCTTGTACGGCACGGAAACAGAACTGACGGACAGCGACGGGTTCTACACGGGCGAAACGGGCGTGGGTTATTCGGCCCCGGTAGAGTGCTGGGCGAACATCTCACCCGCTACGGGTCAGAGCAACACGGAGATGTTCGGAAACCTGACCGACTATGACCGGGTAATCGTGACCGACGATACCGCAATCCCCATCGACGAGAACACCGTCCTATTCATCGACAAGGAACCCACCAACGGCTCTGACGGGTACAACTACACCGTGCGGCGTGTGGCGAAGTCCCTGAATTCTGTGGCAATCGCAATCCGAAAGGTGGATGTATCGCCGCCTGAAGGAGCGTGACGGGCCGTGGACATTACCGTAACGGGCAGTATCAGCAAGTCCATTGCGAGACTGCGGAGCATGGCAGATTCATCGTCGCCAGACTCCAACGAAGCGAGACTCAAAGAGATTGCGGACAGACTGTGCAAAATCGGAGAGGACATCATCCGGCAGGTACACGGACACCACGCGAAGGTCTACACCGATCAGACAAAGAGCGGTAAGGGCTACAAAATCGTTGCCGAGGGAGAAGATATCCTTTTCATCGAGTTTGGCGCTGGGCGTGCCGCTGGCAGCGAAAACGCCCTGTACGACGCAGTACCCGCTGAAGCCAGACCAGGAACGTGGTCTATGAATCACGCTCAGATGTACTCCCGGTATGGGTTCTGGGTATTCGCTGGGAGATTCTACCGTGAAGTCCAGCCAACCCCGGCGTTCTACTACGCATACGAAGCAATGGTACAAAACTTGCCGCTGATAGCAAGGGAGGTGTTCGGGCGGTGAAGTACACGAACAACGCGATATTTACCGCAATCCGGGCGGCTGTCCTTGCGGAAGTCAGCACGGCGAACTGCACACAGACCTATTCTCCGACTCCGGCGAAGTTCCCCACGGTATTTGCCCGCGAAATCGGGCGTTTTACCCCGGCTCAGACGGCAACTGTGAGCAACGCACAGGACATCTATGAAACCACATGGGAAGTACAGGTGTTTTCCAACTTGCAGTCTGGGGCGAAGGAACAGGCGTACAGATTGATGGATGCCGTCAAGAGTGCGCTGCGGAGGCTCTACTTCGTAGAAACGATGGAGAATCCGATAGACCAAACTGACGCAAAATACTATACCCTCGTCGCCCGGTTCAGACGGGTAATCGGCAGCGGCGAGGAAATGCCAACCTAAATACCTAAAGAAAGGGAGTAATTACTTTGGCTGGTGAAATCAGCTCTGCGGGTGTGAAAATCTATTACGCCCCCGAAAGCACCGCTGGCACTATGCCGTCCACGGGCTTCAAGCAGAAAGCCACGGGTGCGACGCTGAATATCGCGGACTACGTTACTGGCGTGTCCGGCCTGGGCGCTGAATACGATATGCTTGACGTTACGCCCCTGTCCGAAACCGAGCGTCACCGCTTCATCAAGGGCCTCCAGAATAACGACGGCAGCATTTCCCTGTCGGCGAACATCAACCCGACGAGCCGCGCCGACTGGGGCGCTATCGTTTCGGAGTACAAGGCTCTGACCGGGGGAAAAGCCCTCTGGTTTGAGTTCATCCTTCCCGGCGATACGGCTGCTATTTTCGTGCGCGGCGAACCTCTGCCCATGCGCTTCCCCGATGTGGAGGCCGGGTCTGCTGTTCAGGGCGCTATCCAGATCGTCGAGAATCAGTACGCCGACTGGACTACGGCAATCACTTCGTAATGGAATGGGGCGGCGTAAGTCGCCCCTATCCGTATAACACGACACAGAAAAGGAGAAAACCATGATTTCGTTTACCGCTGATGGTAAGGACTACAAGCTGGAAGTGACGGCTTTCACGCTGAAGCAGATGGAGAAGTCCGGCGTGAACTTTGCGCAGCTAGGGGACAAGCTGCTGGGTGCTGAAACGCTCTGGAAGGGTCTGTTTATCGCCCATCACAACACCGTGCCGGATGCAAAGCGCATGGAAATCTACCGCGCTTTGTCGGCTGTGGCAGACGGAGAAGAACAGGAATACGACGAAAACGGCGAACCCGTGGATGCGCTCATGACGGCTATCGGAGCCGAGTATGAGGACGCTATCAAGGCGTTGAAGCGCAGCCAGGGAAACGTCGCCTGGAAGAGGACGTAAGCGGCGAAACATCCTTTTCCGATATAGACCTAGACGCGCCGCAGTCCGAATACGGAAAATACCTCGATCAGATGTGTCCGTACTACATGATGTACGGCATGACATACGAAGAGTTCTGGCATGAAAGCCTTGACCGTCTGGAAGCGTACTGGCAAAAACGGCAGTTCGAGATTGAAGCGAAAAATCAGGAAATGTGGCTGCAAGGACTCTATAACCGGGCCGCTATCGGAGCCGCATTGAACAAGAAGAACAAGTACCCAGAAAAGCCGCAAAGGATAACCGAATTGACCGAATCGGAGCAGGACGCGGAGAACCGACGCAAGGTGAATGAGCTGCGTGAAATGCTGATGGCTAGGAAGCAGAGATGGGAAGCGAAGCGAAAGGAAGCTGATGCGAGTTGACGGTAGAGAACCTTGAAATCAATGTAAAGACAAATGTATCTGGCAGCTCTGCGCAGACGATCAAAACTCTTGCTGACGCGCTTGGACAACTGCAAGCAAAGGCGGCGGCGCTTACCGGGCTTTCCAATCTGTCCTCTCTCGCAAAGGCAATGCAATCCATAGCCGGAACAAGCGTTAGGGCTTCTGCATTCAGCGGTATGGCGAAGGGGATAGAGAACCTTGCCGCTGCGCTGAAATCCATCAACAATGATGATGTTAGCCGACTGACGAGAATCACCAATGCGCTCAGAGACATGAACGGAGTAAATCTCAGCGGTTTGGGAAACGCCTCAAACATTGCAAAGGCCGCTAATTCCCTTCGTGATACTGCAAAAGGAATAGAAGAAGTTGGAAAGTCTGCAAAGAAGTCGCAATCTCCTCTTGAAGGATTCATCGGTTCTTTGAAGCGAATCGCATTCTACCGTCTGCTACGCACGATCATCAAGGAAATTGCACAGGCATTCCGGGAGGGTCTTGAAAACGCCTATGAATGGAGCAAGGCGGTAGGTGGCGACCTTGCCCCGGCCTTGGACAGGATCGCAACGGCATCCGCTCAGATGAAGAACCAGCTTGGAGCGGCGCTTGGCGAACTGATAATTGCGCTTGAGCCGATTATCGTAGAGCTTATCCATTTTATTACCGCACTCGCGCAAGCGCTAACGTGGCTGTTTGCAACTCTGAATGGGGAAAGCGAGTTTCCGCTTGCAAAGGAAATTGCAACGGGGTGGAAGGAAGCAGACAAGGCTGCTAAAGAGTACAAAAAAACAATTCTGGGATTCGATGTTATCAATCGGCTGAATGGCCCTGGAAGTGGTGGAAGTACCCCGGATTACGGAACTAAGTTTGAGTACGGGACTGCCCCTACAATGGACTTCAAGTGGCAGAATTTCACTCCGTTCTTTAAGCCACTTGACGATTGGACGGATGCTACCCTTGACGCTCTGGCAGAGCTTGAGGCGTTGCTTGAAAGAATCTTCGGCAAACCTTACGAACTAGACCTAAACATGGCGTGGAATCTTGACCTTCCTCTTATGGAGAAAGTGAAACAATGGCTGGATGATCTGGTGGCTGCAAACCCCTATACCGCCATTGTGACGGTTGAAGTGTTCAACCCGCAGCCTCAGTTGGACGCAGTTCTTGGTTCGGTGAAAGGTTTTCTTGCAGACATTCTGACATCCGTGATAACAACCCACGAAGCAGTTAGGGTAGCCGTGTCCGAGAAGGTAAATCAGACGGCAGAGGCGACATCTACCGCGTTTGAAAAAATGGGGGAAAGCATCAGGACTACCCTAGAAAAAGCGTGGGGGAACGCAACGACCATTTATGAAAAACTCAAAACCACTTTGATTAGCAGAACTTTGGAATTAGAGCAAAGAGTGAGCGAAGGGTACAACAAACTCAGCACATCTATCGGAAACGCTCTCTCCAATGTTAGAACTAATGTAACTACTTTTGTAAAGAACACCACTTCTGCATTTGGACAGTGGGCGAGAAACGCTGCTGAGAACACAAAAACAGCCTTTGTAAACATCGCGCAAAACGTATATTTGGGGCTGACTAATGCAGGAGAAAACATTGCGACGTTCATCAACGCAACTGCCTCAAACATCTGGTCTTGGGCAACCAACACCGCTCAGAGCATAGTAGATTGGGCGACTGGTGTAGCAAACAGTGTTGGAGATGCTCTTAGTTCTGCATGGGAAAGTTTCAAAAACTTTATGGAGGCCACTGGAGAGAAGGTATCTAGCTGGTGGTCGAAAAATAAAACGTGGGTAGTCCCAGTTGCTATCGGTGCAGCGGTAACGGTTGCCGCAGTTGCCCTCGCTCCCGCTACTGGCGGTGCTTCCCTTGGTGCGCTGGCGTTTGCTGAAAACGGTGGTATGTTCGATTCCGGGCAGCTTTTCATCGCCCGTGAAGCTGGCCCGGAGCTTGTCGGCAGTATCGGCGGCAGGACGGCGGTAGCGAACAACGACCAGATCGTACAGGCGGTTTCTGATGGCGTTTTCAATGCCGTGACTGCGGCGATGAGCAACGAGAACAACACGGACAGACCCATCAACGTGAGGGTGTATCTGGACAGCCGGGAAATCAAATCTGGACAGCAGAGATTGAATCGGGCAATGGGGGTGTAACGAATGACGATAACGGTAAACGGCACGAACATCACCCCCTTTATTAAGCTTGGCGGCGTAACATTCAGCCGGAACGACGTGGAAGCGCCAGATGCAGGACGGACGCTGGACGGCCTTATGCACCGTGGCAGGATTGCCGTTAAAGAGCGTATGGACATTCAGACCATACCGCTGACGAGAAGCCAACTGTCCACTCTGCTGACTGCGCTATACCCGGAAACGATGACAGTCACGGTGAATCCGTACCCGCTTACGAACGGCTCAGTTACCATGACGATGTATTCCAACTCCGTGAAGACCACTTATATCATCCATCGGGACAATGGGGAGGAATTGCAAGAGGTTTCCTTCCCGCTGGTGGAGGTGTGATATGCAATCCGTATCAGCCCTTTACAGAACCCTCCTCGCCGCGGGAGCGCCGAAAGAAGTACGGGCGATAATTGCCGGGGTGACTTACGGGCAAACCAAGATCGTATCGGCTACCTCAAAGGCGGCGCTTATGGACAAGGCAGCGACGATTGGCAACTGCGTAGCAAAGGAATTAAACCTTGTCCTGAGAAACCCCGGCAGCATTCCCCGCATGGCTCAGATTCAAATGCAATTTCGGCTTAATGACGGGACGCAGCAGAGTGAATGGCTCCCAAAAGGCACGTTCTTCATTGATACACGGGATGAGGGTAACGGCGTTCTCACCATCGACGCTTTCGACCCCATGCTGAAATGCGACCAGAGCTTCACAACGAGCGGGGAACAGGGGTCTTGGCCTCGCACGGATATCACGGTAGTCAATCAGATATGCTCCCGAATCGGCGTGACGCTGGATGCGAGAACGGCGGCAATCATCACATCTGGGTATACGATTCAATATCCCGGCTTCGGCGAAGGGGCCTATACCATGCGCGAAATCCTGGGATTTATCGGCTCCATGTACGCCGGGAACTGGATCATCACGGATGAAAACAAGTTGCGGCTCCTTGTGCTGGGCGATATGCCCGAAGGTGAGACGAATTTGCTGATTACAGAGTACGGCGAATACATAGTGATGGGAGGTTATCGAATCCGTGTCAGTAGATAGAATTTACCTACAACGAGCGGCACAGAATATCAAGGAATCTCCTGAATATCAGCCGTATTCCAAAGTGAGAATCATTGTGGGGGAGGACGAAAACGGCACTCAGCTTGTCTATGAGGCCGGGGACAATTCCTACCGCACTCTGGAAATAACGAATCCTTACGGTACACAGGCAATCGCCAATTCAATCCTGTCCAAGATTCAAGGGTATTACTACAAGCCCTATACCGCAGACGGGGCAATCCTAAATCCTGCCGCCGAGCTTGGTGATGCCGTCAACGTGGGGGACGTGTACTCCTTTATCAGCAGCATGGACACTACGTTTTCGCCCATCATGTCGGCTACGATCTCAGCGCCAGAAGACAGCAACATCAACCATGAGTATCCCTATGAGACGAGCGAACACAAGGAAATCGCACGGAAAATCAACGGGGTGAAGACCTCTTTTATCGTGGAGCTTGGCAGGATCGCCACGGAGATTGAGGAAACCTATGAAACAAAGTCTGCGGCTGGCACGCAGTATTCTCAGCTTCGGTCATCCATAGAGCAGACGGCAAACAGCATCACGGCGACTGTAGCCGCAACTTATGAAACAAAGACCGCCGCAACACAGATGGAATCCCGATTGAATACCACGATCTCACAGACCGCAAGCAGCATCACGCAGACCGTATCAGCAACGTATGAGACAAAATCCGACGCTTCGGCAAAACTGAACACCGCAAAGAATTACACAGACGCACAGGACGCAAGCCTGAGAACCAGCATTACCGCCGCCTATAATTCTGCAATCGAGCAGACCGCGAACAGCATAAAGGCGACGGTGGCGGCATCGGAAACAAAGTATGCGATACCGTCAGGAATTACCATCGCCGTATACGGCTACGGATCGCCTTCTAACTCTATCGCCTCTCAGTACAATGGAAGATATTACCTCGATCAGAGCAGTGGGTATTATTACCGCTCCAACGGCACAAGCTGGGCGAGGCAGAACAGTACCTCTCTTCCGTTGATTACCGACAACCTATCATCTGCCATTACACAGACAGCGGATAGTATACGCTCCGAAGTACGCGGAACGTACCAGACAAAAAGCGCCGCAGAGGACGATTACGACACGCTCTATTCGTTCATCGAGCAGAGAGCAGACAGTATCACTCTATCGGTAAGCAGCAGCAGCAACGGGCGCACTACCTTCACGCTGAAGGATGGGAGTACAACTCTTGATTCCGAGGCGTTGTATCTGAACGTGAGGAGTACAAATATCGTAGGCACAATCACGGCTGATGCGGTAGCGGCTAGGGCAACGATAACCTCTCCAGAAATCTATGGTGGGAAATTCTATAACTCTTCCGGGGATTCTTACCTGCAAATCACCGATGATTTGGTGTTTTACGGCGGTGGGACTATTGGCTCCCCCCTGTTTGCAATATATGAAGGCTACAGTTCAGCAGACTTAGCTTTTTATGGAGAAACGATTCTCCGTTATAGTGGTGCTTTGGAAAGAGTTTACGCTTTCGGAACGTGGGACTTTAGAAATGCCACCGTGATATTGCCTAGCTGATTATAAGGAGGAACCATGCAAGAAATCCTCAAAAATCTCTATCTCGCGGACAAAATCCTTGATTCTATCCCGGTGAAGGGTAACGACGTTTTTTCCTTGGCATCTGCGCGTTCGCATATGAAGCTGGCGTTTGACGCTCTGGAAAAGCTGGACAAAAAGGAGGAAACCGATGTTCTGGATTGTGACCGAAGTTCAAGTGATGCATGACGGGCAAAAGGCGGCGCTTGTCAACTGCTACGATACAGAGGAAGACGCTCTTGCGCAGTATTTCACTATCGGCGCTGCGGCGGCAAAGAGCGGACTTCCGTATCACGCAATGTGGGTCATCCGTTCTGACGGCAGAATGAGAGAATGCAGAATCTTTGATCGTAGGCCGGGGGTGGTGAACGATGGCTGATAAGACTATAGGCGAACTTCCGTCTATTGCGAATGTAACCGACGCAAGCCTTATCCCGATTGAACAGTCTGGCGTAGCCGGGAAAATGACGGGCGCTCAGTTCAAAGCGTGGGGTGCGGCAGCGGCACAGCCCTCCGCTGATGCGGCGGCTCAAAGCGCACAGGCGGCAGCGAACAGCGCCACGGCTGCGTCTGGAAGTGCCACATCTGCGGCTGGCAGCGCCACATCTGCGGGAAACAGCGCAACGGCGGCGGCAGCATCCAGACAGGCGATTGAGAACTTGGGCGTTGCAAGCAATGCCCTTGACCCCGGAAGCGCTGCGACGGTTGCCAAGACAGTTAGCCAGCAAGGAGTGGTTACTCTTACGTTTGGTATACCGAGAGGGGCTACGGGTAGTCAGGGTGTCGCGGGAGCGCAAGGCCCACAAGGGGTGCAAGGCCCGAAAGGGGACACGGGAACAGCCGTTGCCGTTGAAACCCAAGGTATGTACTACTTCAACGTGGACAACGATTCTTCATCTCCGACCTTCGGGCATCTCTTCCTGACTTATACCGGGCAGGAAGCGCCTAGTTTCAGTATAAACCAACAGGGCCATTTGGTCTGGACAGTAGAGGAGGAATAATATGCCTGTTATTGATTTAGGCAGCGTGGTTGGCCCTCAGGGGCCTCAGGGTGCTACGGGTGCGACGGGCGCACAGGGATTGCAAGGAAATCCCGGCCCGAATCAGGTAACGAACCAGACAAGTACAAACCTTATCGGTGTCCTGCAAGGAGCTTCAAGCAAAGTGTCGGTCAAGCCTGTGGATTCCGCGCCTACCGCTAACAGTACAAATCTGGTGAGCAGCGGAGGGGTGAAAACCGCTCTTGACGCGAAGGTAAATCCTTCACAAATTGCTTATACCGAAACCGGCACTACGGCGAGTAGAGCATATGCCGTTGGCGAGTATTTCTGTTGGAATGGTTCTCTGTATCGGGTGACTTCCTCGATTTCCAGCGGCGGCACGTTTACCGCAGGAACAAACTGCGAACAGGTGACGGAGGGTGGGTTTAACAGAGTTTGGAAGGACAACTACGAATCCACCACGTTCTCAAACCTTGTTAATTGCAATTCCTGCTCCACTCCATTGGCAGTATATCAAACGCTTATGGCATCCTCAAAAGCTGTCGGTTATGGAGATATTGGTAGTTTGCAGACGAGCCAGCTCAAATCATTTCTGACCAACCCTTATGCGAACTACACAGCCGCCACGTTTGAGTTTATTTCGGCTGGGTTAATCCGTTGCACGGCACGAAATTCCTCAGATGGTTCTATCCTTGGAAAGGTTTGTTATCTCAAGGGAACAATCAACAATCTATCTAGCGCATGGACGGTGACGGATTGGGAAGATGTGAACGGAGCAATAGGGTATAAGGAGGTAACCCTGACCACGGATACGCTTGGAACATCGTTCTCTCCAACCTCACGGTTGATAGACAACGCATCGACGCTATTCGGAGTAGCGGCAGAAAAAATACTCAGCATTACTCCGAGGGATAGCTCATTGTCTCCTTCGTCAATGCTTGTTTGTGGATTTTATGGAGGGAATTTTTATCTTGCGACAACGCAATCATGTACGCTGGGTTCTTCTGTGAAGTTCAACATCACTTATATCAGGTAAGGAGGAATTATCATGAAATATGCAATCATCAAAGTTATCAACGGCAACTATTCTGTTCACGCAGAAGGCATTACAGATGTTACCAATGCAAAGACACAGTACCACGGACTGTGCCAGACCCTTTGGAACGCTCCCGATGTTATCACGGCTACCGTGAAGATCGTTGACGAACAGCTGGACAACGTGGAGAACTACCGCGAGTTCATCACGCATCCTGTCGAGCCTGAAGAATGAGTCTGAGTAAGGTTGTCGAGCGTGCCCGTGGTGAGCTGGGAGAGCATGAAAACCCTCCCGGCTCCAATCGGGTGAAGTATTGGGATGCTTACGACAAAAGCTCCCAAGGCCAGCCCTGGTGCGTATGTTTTCTCTGGTGGGTCTTCCAGCAGGCCGGGGAGCGCATGGCCTTTTTCGGCGGTGGCAAGACGGCAAGCTGTTCCGTGCTTCTGCGATGGTACAAAGAGCAAGGTCTGACCGTGCCTGTGGAGGATGTGCAGGTGGGGGATATCGTCCTGCTGAATTTCCACGGCGGCAGAGACCCGGAGCATTGTGGGCTTGTGGTAGAAAAAGGGCCGCTTGCTGGCACGTGGTATACCATCGAAGGGAACACTACTCCCGGCGAGGAAGGATCGCAGGATAACGGCGGCTGTGTGGCGAGGAAGCTGCGGAGCGTCAGAAACATAGTTGCTGTCTGCCGACCTCAGTATAAACCCGAAGAACCGCAGCCCGTGGACGATATCTCCGGGCATTGGGCCAAGGCAAGCATCGAGTGGGCCAAAGAAAAGGGGCTTATCAAGGGCTATCCTGACGGCAGTTTCAAGCCCAACAATACCCTTACACGGGCAGAGGCTTGTGTGATGCTGGAACGATTCTACGCCCTGTTGTGGGAAGACGATATGAGATAAGGGGGGACGATCAATGTGGGCCGTACAAGGCGTTAGCCTCCAGATGGCAGAGGGCGATTACGGGATTGAGCTTCCCGTCACGATCAGCGGCACGACGCTGACGGCATCGGACACGCTGAAATTCGTGTTTCTTACTGCCAAGAATGGACTTGTGTTGCTGGAGAAGGAGTTCACGAATATCTCCGATAACACTGTCAATCTGGAACTGACCGAGGAAGAATCTGCGCTCTTTACACCGAAAACGTATGTGTATCGTCTGGATTGGTACCAGGACGGAAACTTTATGTGCAACATTATCCCGGAGGCTTACTTCAAGGTGGTGGATAAGGCGTGAGGCTGAATGTCAAGATCAACGCGCCACAAGCCAATGTGAGGTTCGGGAATCCCGGTATGACGGCGGGATTCTCCGATCCTGTTCTGCGTGAAACCGTGGTGGTTGGTGGTTCTCTTCCGCTTGGTGGGAATCCGGGTGACGTGCTGCTGAAGAAGACCGTCACAGACTTTGACGCTGAGTGGGTGGCCCCAGCGAATCACGCAGAGGAAGACAACACTAGGCCGATTACCGCAGCGGCTGTTTATACCGAAATCGGTAATATCAATGCGCTTCTGGCGACTATTTAAAGGAGTGATATCATGAGTACTGCAACAGAAATCTCCCGGCTCGTTGATGCGCGGAATACGATTCGGGATAAACTTGTCGATTTGGGCCTCGCCACTTCAACGGCGAAGCTGGATGTTCTGGCAACTGCCGTTGACGGTATTACCAATCGTGGCGCTGTGTCTGCAACGGTGCAGGAGGGCGACACCTATACCATCCCCGCTGGCTACCACAACGGCTCTGGTACGGTCAGCGGCGTAGCGGGTGGCGGCAGTTACAACCTGCAAAGCAAGAGCGTCACACCTACCAAGAGCCAGCAGAGCATCACGCCAGACAGCGGCTATTACGGCCTGTCCGATGTTACCGTTGCGGCAATCCCGGAAGCCTACCAGAACGTGAGCGGCGTTACCGCTGCGGCTGGGGATGTTCTCGCCACGAAGGTCATCGTGGACGCGACTGGCGCTTCCGTAACTGGTACGATGCCCAACGTCGGGTCTGTCAACAAGACGCTGGACGCGACGAGCGGCAATCAGTCTTACACCGTCCCGGCTGGTAAGCACAGCGGCAGCGGCACGGTGCAGATCGTCCTTGAAAACAAGTCTGCAACGCCTACCACATCGGCTCAAGATATCACCCCCACCACGGGCAAGGTGCTGGGCAAAGTCACCGTTGATGCGATTCCCGCAATCTATGGCGATGTCAGCACAGACGATGGCGTTGCGGCTAACGTCCTCGCCGGGGTGAAGGTGCATACGAAGGTCAATGGCGTTGCCACTCAGATCACAGGCTCGATGGCGAACAACGGCGCTATTAGCGGCAGCATTGACGGCCTCACCACTACCTCCTACTCTGTCGCGGCTGGGTATACCTCTGGCGGCACAGTCAGCCTCGACTCGTCAATAGAAACGGCTCTTGCTGCAATTTGACATGGATAGATGCTATTGCCTTTATAAACATACCACGCCTAGCGGTAAGGTATACATCGGGATAACATCAATGATTCCCGAAAAAAGGTGGATGAATGGCAATGGATATATTAACAACCCGTTCTTTTATAGGGCAATTCAAAAGTACGGGTGGAATAATATAACCCATGAGATTATTGCAGATGGCCTTACTTCAAAAGAGGCAACGGCTAAAGAGCGAAAAATGATAGCGCAATATCAGGCTAACAACAAGAAGTACGGATATAACCTTACGGATGGTGGCGAGGAAGGAAAGCACTATTCAGAAGTCTCAAAAGCAAAAATGAGCGCATCAAAAAAGGGAATGTATTCTGGGATGTTTAATCCTCGCTTCGGGAAAACGTGTTCTGAAGAAACGAAACAGCGAATCAGCAATGCGCTCCGTGGAAAGTTCAGCGGCGAGAAAAACCCAAACTATGGAAAGCCAATGAGCGAATCCCAAAAGAGGCTTATTAGTGAAAAGAGAAAAGGCAAACACTATCCCAAACTAGCAGATGCAGTCAGAACGTCCAATGCCTGTATTATGGTGAGAGAAAAGCAAAAGCGTCCAATAGCTCAATATACAAAGGACGGAGAATACATACAGACATGGGATAGTGCAGCAGATGCTTCGGTAGAATTAACAGGCCATCGAAGAGGGCAAAGCAATATTTGCAGTTGTGCAAACGGGAAATTAGGGAGTGCCTATGGATATGTTTGGGAACACGTTAGTTAATAAAGGGGGTGCAACATGAGCATCCAATCAGAAATCACCAGAATCAGCGGCAACGTGTCGGACGCTTTTACAGCTATCACAAATAAAGGTGTGACCGTCCCGGCTGGCTCTACCTCCGACGATCTGGCAGACCTTATCTCGCAAATCTCTGGCGGTGGCGGGGGCGCAATATCCATCGTAGACACGCCAGATTCGGCTGGCGGTACGGTGCGTACCATTACGGCGGTGGACATCTCCAGCGACACGGTTACGGCGGCACATCTGGAAACTGGCTACACCGCCCACGATGCAGAGGGCAACCCCCTCACAGGTACGCTCTCTCCGGGCGGCGGGGGGCTGGAGTATGAGACGGGGACTTATACGCCGACAGAGGATGTTGTATCAGCTACGATATCATTCTCAAACACGCATACCGCAATGCCAGCGGTGGTTATTATGGCTGAAGCATCCGACTCATTAAGTTCATGGACAAATTATTCTCTTTTTGGGTGGAACTACATTCATACAGGTGATTTGTTTGGCGGTGGTTATCCACGGTCTAATTCAAGTTTAGACTATGGACGAGTTGATTCTATCAAAAAAAGCAACACATCATCATTGAGTCTCAATAACGTAACATCTCTCCAATATCCGTCCAGCGAAACATCAGATACAGCCCCAACATATCCACGTTATTGGGTAACAGCATCAAGTTTCAAAGCGTACGCAGCCAATGATTTATATTATTGGCGTTCTGGTCGGACATACAAATGGATCGCTATCTGGGCACCGTCCCCATAAGGAGGAAGTATGCGATATTACAAGACAATCTCTGACGGCTACATCACAGCCATCGGCACGGGCGGCGGTGGCACGGAGATTACCGAAACAGAGTACAACATCATTATGTCTGTAATCCGGGACAAGCCTCCACGCACAGCGACAACCGACTACCATCTCAGGGAAGACCTGACTTGGGAAGAATATGAGCGCATCGAACCTGACCCGGCAGAAGAAGAACTGGACGCGGAAGAAGCCCTCCGAATCATCACAGGAGGTGGGGTATGACCAGACGAGAAGCCATGCGGTACAGACGGCACATCAACGGACTAATTACCGAGTTGCCTGACGAAGCCGCACTGGATGTGACCGACCTGTTTGAGCCGTGGCAGACGGACACGCTCTACGCCACGGGGGACAGGGTAAAGCACGAGGATATCCTATGTCGATGTGTCCAAGGCCACACCTCGCAAGACAACTGGACTCCAGATGCTACCCCGGCCCTGTGGACACGGGTGAGCGTGGAAGAGTGGCCCGAATGGGTGCAGCCCATGGGAGCGCAGGACGCTTATATGACAGGTGACAAGGTGAGCCACATCGGGAAGCACTGGATCAGCGTTGTCGATAACAACGTGTGGGAGCCGGGATCGTCTTACTTACTGTGGGAGGAGGTGGAGTAATGGCAATCAGCAAAGTAGTCTACAAGTCCTCTGCATCTGCCCAAGGCGTAACGTGGATTGATGCGACACCCGCGACTGCGGCGGCGGCAGATATCATCTCCCCAAAGACGGCGATGCTGGCAGACGGGGTGGTGACACAGGGCACAGGGAGCGGCGGTATCATCCCGACCGGGAATATCAACATCGTCCAAGCCGGGGAAACGGACGTGACTAATTATGCCACGGCGACTGTGGTTTCCGGTACAGAAGGAACACCCACGGCGACCAAAGGCGCAGTAAGCAATCATTCTGTCAGCGTAACACCAAGCGTAACCAACACAGCAGGCTATATAACCGGGGGTACGAAGACCGGGACTGCGGTAACTGTTCAGGCATCGGAACTTGTATCCGGGACTCTCACAGTCGATAGTTCTGGGACGAAGGATGTAACCAATTACGCATCTGCAAGCATTCCGGTAGGAACAGCGGGTACACCTTCGGCATCGAAAGGCACGGTTTCCAACCATAGTGTTAGTGTCACGCCGTCCGTTACTAACCAGACTGGGTGGATTACTGGAAGCACGAAGACCGGGACGGGTGTGCAAGTCACTGCAGCGGAGCTTGTTTCAGGAAGCCAGACGGTAACACAGAACGGGACGGTAGACTGCACGAACCTTGCCGAGATCGTGGTTGCTGTTCAAGGCGGCGGTGGTGGTATGACCGTTGCTTCGGCGACTGCAACACCATCAACGGCAAGCAGTTCCATCCAGTTTACGGGCCTTTCCGGAGAGCCGACATCCTTTGTGGTCATATCCGCAGCAGACCTCGCCACGGGCGCTTCCCCCTATAAGACGGCGGCGGTGGTGTTTGACGGCACTGATTTACACGGTCAGATCGTTACAAACACTTCCAACGCCAACGCATCGTACAGCACCTCGTTCACGAAGGCCTATTCCAACGGCACTCTCACCATCACCGGGAGCGGCACGAACTTCCAGCCCAATCAATACAAGCTCATTTATACCTACGGCGGAACTTCTGCCAATCTTGGCACAGCCGAAACACAGGTCGGGAGCGGAGCAACTTCCGTGACATTCACCGGGCTGACAGATGAACCTGACTACTTTTCCGTGATTTTCAAGTCCAACTTCGGCACGTCGAGTGGTTATCAACGGGTCATGTCGGTGGTCTACGACGGAACGAATACCTACGGCCTTGCTATGGATAGTGGTGCAAAAGCACTTTCGTCCTGGTCGTACACCTACTCCAACGGAACTCTGACCGTTTCTTCGGCTGGAACAAATAACGGCGGGTATTTCCATCAGCCGGGATATTATCAGCTTACCTATGGAGTAGGCGGTACAGTAGAGCCGGTTGAAATCGAAGTCGAGCCTTTGAGTGTGACTGTAAATGGCACCTATACTGCGCCAGAAGGAAAAGCGTACTCGCCCGTGACGGTCAATGTCGCGTCTGGCTCATCCAAGAACGTCCAAGTAGTGCAAAGTACATCACGCACAACGTCAACCACCTTGGCAAAGGTGAGCGGGGATATCACCGTGTCAAAGACCGGGACGTATAACATTTACTGGTCGGCGTGCCGAACCAACACATCGTCCAGCTACACATGGGGGACACGGATGTACATAGGAAATACGGCATACGGAACCGAGAATACAACATGGTCGAACAACACGCAGAATAACCATTTGACCAACGTATCGCTGACAGCAAACGATGTGATATCCGTCTACGCCAGAGGGCGCGGTGGCAACTACTACGCCATGGTTCCAACGCTGCTTATTATCGAATCGTAATTGCTACTAAGGAGGATGAATCATGAAAGACTGGAAGAAGTTTCTCGCGGCTGCAGCGATCCGTGCCGTGCGTACCGTTGCCCAGACGGCGATTGCCACCATCGGCACAAGCGCGATCCTCAGCGACGTGAATTGGGGTATCGTGATCTCTGCGTCGGTTCTGGCTGGCATCCTGTCCATTCTGACCAGCGTTGCTACTGGCCTCCCGGAGGTGGACAAAGGTGAGTGAGGTAACAAGAGAGGAATTCGATAAACTCTCCGCCCAGGTGCAGCGAAACACGGAGCGGCTTGCCAACGGGGACACGGCGCTTGCCCTGATCGACAAGGAACTGAAGCACATCAACAACAAGCTGGATGAGCTGACCGCGAGCGTCAACGCCTTGAAAGAGAAACCAGCCAAACGCTGGGAATCCGTTTCCACAACGATTATCCAATGGGTCGTGACCGCCCTTCTGGCGTTTATCGCCGTGAAAATCGGTCTGAACTGAAATTGAACTGAACAAGAGGGAACCGCCGCCAAGCATTATACCCCTCCCACTCTCGCCAAAAAGACGGGAGGGGTAACTATGCCCAAGCGACGGTTCAATCATTCTGAAATGGAGTTTGCGATAGGGGAGTATATCACCGGGAGAAATGCGGAAAGAAACCGGGATATCCTGCGGCTTTACTATCTGGATGGATATTCCCAAGAGAGGATAGCGGAGATACATGGGTTATCCGCAGTACAGGTATGGCGAATTCTGCGTGACGAAGGGCGGTATCTCCTGACTATTGTAAAATGAAGGAAAAGTGAATATAAAGCGAAGCAAAACTGCTAGGTATGTGAAGTGGCATATCTAGCAGTTTTTTTATATCCTTTTTACAAAATCACAGAGGAAGTGATGATGTGGACTATCTGGAAATCATGAACTTCTGCGGCTTTGACCTGGACAAAGCGCACGAAATGGCAAAGCAGAGAGGCACGGAAGATTTAAGCGAGTTTTTGAAGAAAACGTGCGGCTCAACCCAGCAGGAAAAGGAGGGCGAGGATGTACATATACTACCAGCCTAATCCAATTCGCGGTGACGGAGTTGGGGATTGTGCCGTCCGTGCCGTGGCAAAAGCAACAGACCTGACTTGGGAACAGGCGTACACGGAACTCAGCACAACGGGATTTCTCATGGGCGACGTGATGAACTCCGACCAGGTACTTGCCGCTGTGTTGCGCAAACACGGATTTGTGCGCGGCTCCGTAGAGGAATCCTGCCCGGATTGCTACTCCATTGCGGACTTCGCACAGGACAACCCGGACGGAACGTATGTAGTCAAATCGAATAACCATGTGACCACAATCATCGACGGAAACATTTTCGACGCTTGGGACAGTTCTCAGCGAGTCCCGCTGTGGTTCTGGAAAAAGGAAGACGGAAAGGATGAATGACGATGGCATCATACAACAACTATTACCCCGCATATCAGCAGTACCCGGTGTATCAGCAGCCCGTAGTGCAGACGCAGTACCAGCCTCAGATTCAGCAGCCCGTTCAGCAGATTCAGCAGACTCAGGCAAGCCCGTCTAGCATCATATGGATTGCCTCAGAGCGGGAAGCCGCGATGTACCCCGTGGCTCCAAACAATGCCGTAGCCTTGTGGAACCAGAATGACCCGGTCGTGTACCTCAAGCAAGCGGACGCTTCGGGCAGACCGAGCATGAAAATCTATGACCTTGTGGAGCGGGTCGAAGTCCAGCCGGAAAGCTCCGAGGCAAAAGTCGAAACTGCTAACTTCGCCACCAAGGAAGACCTTGGAACGATTGTCGGCGTGGTAAAGGATTTTGATAAGGCAATCGTCGCCATGAAGGGCGAAATCGAAACCATGAAGGGAGATTTGTACGGAATCGCCGGGAAGAAAAAGCCCGTGAAGAAAGCTGAAACGGAGGAAGAGTAATGGCTAATCCGTTCTTTTCCGCTCTTGGCGGCATGGCAAGCGGCGGTATGAACCCGATGCAGATGTTGGCTCAGTTGAAGTCGAATCCGCTGGGGATGCTTCGTCAGTACGGGTTCAACGTGCCCGACAATGTGAACTCACCCGAAGCGATTATCCAGCACCTCATGAACTCCGGGCAGATAAACCAGTCGCAGTATAACCAGGCACGACAGATGGCCCAGCAGATGGGTTTCAGATAAGGAGGAACTGCAATGATCGAGAAGATTGAAAGCAAAATCGAATCCTATATCAATACCGTTTTGGAAAAGGAAAAGCTGACCTTTTGCGATTATCAGGTGCTTGTCAACGAGCTTGCACGACTTGACGCGAAAGCAAAAGCCGAGAAGTGGGCGGCAGACCAGGAGAAACGAAACGCCGCGTTGATGTCAACAATGAAAGGACTTCTTGATTCACCTATCGGCTAAATCAATCAGCAACCTTACAACTTGTATTCGTTCCGCTTCCGAGTGCGCATAGGCGGCGGCGTGAATAAATACTTTTTGGAAGGAAGAATTAAATATGGCTCTTGAAGAAAGCGGCGGCGGCAATTTCGGAACCACTATGTTGGTCGGCCCCGCTAGTGTAGGCAATGGCGGCTACCCCTATCCTGTGTACATGAACAGCGGCGTGGGTGGCGGTGGCGGCGGTGGTATGTTTGGCGGTCAGGACGGTGCTTGGGCTATCATCCTGCTCATCATCATCCTTGTCGCGGCTGGCGGCTGGGGTAACAACGGCAACGGTGGCGGCGGCTTCGGTGGTCAGCCCATCATTGTGAACGACGGCGGCAACGGCGGTGCTGTCCAGCGCGGTTTCGATCAGGCCGCTACTATGGCTGGTCTGTCTGGCATCCAGAGCGGCATTGCCAATCTGTCCACCCAGCTTTGCGGCTGTTGCGGAGATATCTCCACTCAGCTTTGCAACGGTTTCAGCGGCGTAAACGCTACGGTCAACAGCGGCGTTAACACCATCGCACAGCAGATGTACGCAAACACGATTGCCGATTTGGAACGCTCCTTTGCGGCTCAGACCGCATCTACTCAGGGGATGACCAGCATCCAGTCTCAGCTTGCCCAATGCTGCTGCGACAATCGGCTTGCGACTGAATCCCTCCGTGCAACCGTTCTGAGCGAGAATTGTGCCGACCGTTACGAAGCGGCGAACAACACCCGCGACATCATTGATTCTCAGACCCGTGGCACTCAGGCCATCCTGGACAAACTGTGCCAGCTTGAGCTTGACAACTACAAGCGCGAGAATGACAACCTCCGCAGCCAGCTTACCGATGCCCGGTTTGCGGCATCCCAAACCGCTCAGACCGCTCAGATCCGTGATGGTCAGGTATCCGCTGTGACGGCGCTCGTTAATGAACTGCGGTCTTGCCCGATTCCCAGCCAGCCCGTTTACGGCTCTCATCCCATCTTTACCTGCCCCAACAACAATAACAATGGTTGTGGGTGCGGGTGCGGCTACGCTGCGTAAGTTAGGCGGTGCGATATGGCTGAGTATCTTGTGATAACCGATCAGGATGTGCTTCTCAATCAGCCTGTGCGGTTTAACGCATCTATCCCTTGCCGAGCGGGGTATGTCATGCACGACAACGGCTTTGGGGTTTTTACTCTCCGTGGGCCGCGAGATAACCAGTGCTTTGCGCGGTATGAAATCACCTTTTCGGGGAACGTAGAAATTCCCGAAACGGGGGAGGTAGCCCCTGTCGCCCTGGCTATTGCCGAGAATGGGGAAACCTTGCCGTCCAGCGTGGCAATCGTCACCCCGGCTGGGACGGAAGAGGCATGGAATCTTACCAGCCTTGCCACGATTGATGTGCCTAGGGGATGTTGCCTGACGGTATCCCTCCGTTATATCGCGGCAGACCCGGAAACGGAACCTTCGCCCGTGATTACCGTGCTGAACGGTGTCCTGCGGATTAGCCGCACAGCCTGACGGGAAGGAGGAATGAGCAATGCACGACATTATGAATCTCAAGGAAATGCTCATTGACGAGCTTTCCGAATATGGTCGTAAGGGCGAACTGAACGCGAAGACCCTTGAAACTATTGACACGCTGGCACACGCCACCAAAAACCTCTGCAAAATCATTGAGGATGCGGAGATGATGGAGGATTCCAGTATGGGCGGCAGTTCGTATGAGCGTGGCGGCAACAACTATGACGGCGGCGGTTCCTACGCACGGGGACGGGGCAGGAACGCCAAACGTGATAGCATGGGCCGATACTCACGCGAAGGTGGAAACTATCGTGGCGGTTCCTACCGTGGGAGCTACGATGGCAATTACGATGGCGAAAGCTATCGGGGAGGCAACTACCGCAGAGGCGGTTACTCCCGTGACGATGCGAAGCAGGAATACATTGAAAACCTGCGGCGCACAATGGATGAAGCGCCTGATGAAAAGACTCGCATGAGCATTCAGCGCATGATCGAGCAGATGGAGCGAGAGTAATTCCATCGACAGGGAAGGGGACGGAAATACCGCCCCCTTTCTGCATTAGATACTAAATCAACGTGAACAACTGTCTATGTTGAAATAGTATCTTTTAAGACCTAAATATCACGTTGAAGTTTTCTCCATCTGTGACAATCCTATCTACAACGCTTTTCCAGAATGCCCGTTTTTGCTGACGGGTGAACGAATGATAGCTCTCTCTGAAATCAGCGCCGGAGAGGGCTATTATTCTGTTCTTTGAAGATGTGGTGGTTTGCTGGGGTACGATGAGTGCTTCACGCCTTTTCTGGTATTCTTCCTTGGAGATGTGACCTTCGATGTATAGCTCAGTCAACCGCTCGATTTTCTTGCTGTTGTCAACGGTCTTAATCGCCTTTTTCTTCGGCTTAGTTTCAGGGGTAGCCACCGCAGATTGCATCTCAGCCTCTACTTTTGTGAGCAGCAGTTCTTCAAGGTCATACTCTATAACGTAATGTCCGTTTTGGCAAATGCGGTTGTTGAAATGATTGTTACACCTGTACCGATACATTTTTCCCGGACTGTACGTTGTGTTACAATGCCCCGTCATGACCCATCCGCAATCAGCGCAATGGACAAGCCCGGAAAAAAGATAGATTCGCCCTGTGTTGTTAGTCCTGACTGACCGTTTGCCAAGGAAGGATTGAACTTCGTCGAACACTTCTTTTGATACGATTGGTTCACAGAAATTAGGGTTTCCGTAATAGCTTCCCGTGTAGATTGGTTTTGTAACTATCCGATAGACGGTGTTATAGGTTGCGTCAATGCCATTCTCCATAAAATACTTCTTGGCATCAACAACAGAACCAGAACTAAGACAAGCATCAAACGCCCCTTTTATGAACTGTGCTTCTTCGTTTGGGACAAGCTTTTTGTTCACCACGGAATACCCACGGGGAGGCTTTCCAGACCATTCGCCCTTTGTGAACTTGTGATCTAATACGACCTTGATTCTTTCTCCTGTGCGGTCTGCCTCGTTCTCTGCTACCGCAAGCATGATATTCGTTTTAAACCTGCCGGATGCCGTGACGGTTTCGTAGTCTTCCTGAATCGCTGCCCACGGTACTTTGAATTTATCCATTACATCTACGGCCTGATAGTAAAGCTTTACGCTTCTGAAAAAGCGGTCTAGTTTCGTAAACACCAAGGCATCAACTGTCATTCCTGCCTCCAAGTCATCCATGAACTGAGCCAGCGCAGGACGCTTTGTGTAAGGTTTTTTTCCGCTGATACCCGCATCGACATATTCCGCAACGATTGTGTGGTTATTATTGGATGACCACTCGCGCAGATTGTCTAGCTGCGTTTCGATTGACAATCCAGTTTTGGCCTGTTCTTCGGAACTGACTAGACCCGGACATAAAGTGCTACCTTCATATCCGTTAATCACCACCTTGCTAATGTTCTGCTATCCGTTTTATTGGACACCATCTCCATTATACTCACAAACAGAGTAGAAACCACAAATCACAGACCATTAACGACTATTCGCGGCAATCAGTTGGTCTATCAGTTGATCTATCCTGTTCCGAAGCCGGCGTATTTCATCGTCCTTTTGGTCGAGAACTCTGTCTTTCCTGTCCATGCGGTCATCTTTCTTGTTGATCTGCTGCTGCCACAAGGTAAGACGGGCTTCATACTCGTTGCACTTGCGCTCATGTTCTGCCCGTAGCTGTTCGATTTGCTCCCTCTGCGAGGCTATGATTTCGTCCTTCTGCTGAAGTGCGGCTTCAAACGTGGCAACCTTGTCCTTGGCAACATCGTCCCCGTTCTCAATGGTATTGTCAACCAGCAACGCACTCATGAGAACCTCGATCGTATACTGATTGAAGTTATACCGCAATTCGCTTTCTTCCTCAAAAAAGCGGTAAAGCGTGGTTCTGGAAATGGCCCTGTTTATCATCGTTTCAATCTGCGGGATGGTCAAATGGCTTGATTCCCGGACTCCACGCAGCCGGACAATCAGCTTTTGCGTAGGGGACAGCGCCTCGCCTGGTATCGCATTTACCACGGATGGGACAAAATTTTCACGCGGGATAACCTCATACTCCATAAATGACAACTCCATTCTCACAGATGCGTATTGAGTAGTATACGCTGTTTCGTTAAACTAATACCAACAAGGCGAGAGTGGGGGCGGTTATCAGCTTGGCGGCACAGACCCGCCCCTACATATTATAACAAACGAAAGAGGGGTTTAAAATGGCTGATTACCGTGACGCGCTGAAAGCCGCTTTGCAGAAACTGAATGAATACTACTGCGAGTTTGGAAACGACAAAGATTTGCAATACACTTACGGCTTTTTCGATGCTGTTGCCGTAATCAGAGAATTGTCGGATTCGCCTCTATCCGGCAAGGAACTTCGGAAGGAGTGATTTCAATGACCGAACGGGAAGAACTGAAACAGTTGATTATTGAGAATCCCCAAGTATGCGACCGTCTATTAGAGATCGTACGGTTGTTAATAGCACAGTCACCTCGCTGTCAGTCAAAAGAGGGAGAAGCCGAATAAGCTCTTTCTGTGCAGATGTTAGCCCGTCCCCAATCAAGGGGGCGGGTTTTTCGTTGTCTTTAAGGAGTTCATCAATGGTTACTGAAAAGTATTCTGCGATTCGTTTGAGGACAGGGGGGCGCGGCAATGCGCCATTTCTCCACCCGGTTACAGTTCCAGAGGACTTTACTCCGCACTATGCGGCAACCTGATTTGGGCTTTTCCCAACTCCCAAACACAACCTAACGTAATTTGTCCAAAACATACAATTACCTCAACTACATTTTGTGCATTTATCCAAAACTGAGAAAAACTAATACTAGCTGTTGACTACTAAGAAAAAATGAGATATTATCCTTATGGAAACGCGAACAGGGTAACAAAAATCCAAGCCCCCACGGAGCGGGCTTTCTGCGATGGATGTTAAACGTCGATTGAAAAATACCAGAGTGTACCTAGACAGCAGAGAGTTAGACACTATTTCCCATCAGGAAAATCACGATCAAGAGAGAGCAACACGCTATCGTATGTACTCTTATATACATCATATAGAAACAGCGTTCTCTCTCCTGTGTCTGATAGTATCGTGTGTTCTTCTGACAAAGCGGAAGTAGAAAACGTACTCGCCACAGCAACCGCAACGGATAGATCGTGAGCGCGTTTCTCATTATCGGTCATGGCAACGCCCCCTTTCCTTATCTAATTGTGTCGGCAAAACTCATATTAGCATAGGGCGGCGGCCTTGTCAATGAGGAAATCTCATATTTATGAGATAAAAGGAGGGAGAACTATTAGCATCAAATCAAGACGTTTGGAACTTGGCCTGACGCAATCTGAGCTTGCTACCAGGCTTGGCGTAGACCAGACGGCGGTATGCCAATGGGAGAACGGCGTGGGGCCTAAACGGAGCAGACTTTCCGAAGTGGCAAATGCGCTGGAATGTTCCGTAGCGGAACTACTCCGGGAGGACACGGACGATGGCGAAGGAGAGGGTGAGCAATGAGCATCAAAGCATATAAGGGTTTCGACAAAGACCTGAAATGCCGTGACTTTCAGTATGAAATCGGCAAGGAGTACGAAACCGATGATGCAATGGTTTGTAATACCGGGTTTCACGCCTGTGAAGCTCCGCTGGATGTTTTCAAATATTACCAACCAAGCGCATCACGATACTGCGAAGTGGAGCAGGACGGCAAAATCTCCAGATCGGATGATGATACCAAAGTGGCATCAAGCAAAATCAAAATTGGAGCGGAAGTCGGAATACCCGGTTTGGTTAAAGCACAGATTGAGTGGGTTAGGGAACGCGCTGAAAGAGTGAAAGGCGCGGCTACCTCCGGCAACTGGTCTAGCGCGGCTACCTCCGGCGACTGGTCTAGCGCGGCTACCTCCGGCGACTGGTCTAGCGCGGCTACCTCCGGCGACTGGTCTAGCGCGGCTACCTCCGGCAACGGGTCTAGCGCGGCTACCTCCGGC
>JAEEGK010002574.1_pt1 | contig 45483 bp, 30 predicted proteins | sample 8958771 | NCBI WGS metagenome assembly JAEEGK01 (sample SAMN16246547, study PRJNA631951) | gut metagenome | biome: gut microbiome; feature: rumen; material: SC-attached | host: Bos | place: Iran: Karaj | collected 2018-10
CGATGGGCTTGCCGAAGACCTTCTCGTCGCCGAAGGCGTCGAGGTAGTCGTCGGCCACCTGGAAGGCCATGCCCAGCTCATACCCGTATTGATACAAGGCATCGCACTCGGCCTTGGAGGCGCCCCCGATCAGGGCGCCCATCCCGGCCGAGCAGGCCAGCAGGACGGCTGTCTTGAGACCGATCATCTTGTTGTACTCCTCCATCGGCACCTCCGGGACGGACTCGAACTCCATGTCGAACTGCTGCCCGTCGCAGACCTGGGCGGCCGTGCGGGAGAAGAGCGCCAGCACACGGTCCAGCACGGCGTGCGGGGCCTTGGCGATGCGCTGGTAGGCATCGATCAGCATCACGTCTCCGGAGAGGATGGCCGTGTCTTCGTTCCACTTCTTCCAGACCGTGGGCACGCCGCGCCGCAGGGGCGAGCGGTCCATGATGTCGTCGTGCATCAGGGTGAAGGAATGGAAGACCTCCAGGGCAGACGCCGGGGCGAGGATCCCCTCGTCGAAGCGGTCCGAGAAGAAAGAGTATGCCGTCAGGCACAGACGCGGACGGATGCGCTTGCCGCCGATAGCGATCATATACCGAAGAGGATCGTACAATCCCGCAGGTTCGCGGGTGAATTCGATGCCGTCAAACAGGCGCTTGACGAGCTCGTTGATCTGGGTCTCTGTCATCATATCATACAAAGATAATCATTCTCACCGTCATTCCATAATCCAGTCCTTCAGGATTATTATCATAGTCATTCCGGGCTTGACCCGGAATCTTTTTCCTGCTAACTTTGTCCCTGCCATGAAGATCATCTTTGCCACCGCCAATGCCGGTAAGCTCCGCGAAGCCGCCGAGGTCCTCGGCCCGGGCTTCGAAATCGTGTCGCCCGCCTCGCTGGGCATCACCGAAGACATCCCCGAGACGGGTTCCACCCTGCAGGAGAACTCCCTGCAGAAGGCGCAGTATCTCTTTGAACGGACAGGACTTCCCTGCTTCGCCGACGACACGGGCCTGGAGGTGGACGCCCTGGGCGGCGCGCCCGGCATCTACTCGGCGCGCTACGCCGGTCCGGGACACGATCACCAGAAAAACATGGATAAGCTCCTGGCGGAGCTCGAAAAGACAGAGATTCCGGGTCAAGCCCGGAATGACTACAAAGGGGCCCGGAATGACTACAAAGGGACCCGGAATGACTACAGGGCCCGGAATGACGACAGGGCCCGGAATGACGACAGGTTCCGGCGGGCCCGGTTCCGGACGGTGGTCACGCTGATCCTCGCCGACGGGCAGCCCCGCTTCTTCGAAGGCACCTGCGAAGGCTGTATCGCCCGCGAAAAGCGCGGCACCGGCGGTTTCGGCTACGACCCGGTCTTCCTGCCAGACGCCTACCCCGGCCGCACCCTCGCCGAAGTCTCCGAAGAGGAGAAGAACGCCGTCTCCCACCGCGGCAGGGCCCTGCGCGCCATGGCCGACTGGCTGAAATCCCGGTAAACTGCGCCCCGCGTCCCCAAGACGAGCCCGCAAGGAGCAAATAACAGCGAAAATGCTCCTTGCGGGCCCGAATCATGGACGCGGGGCGCAATCCGAAATGACGGGGTCTCCGGGTTATATGAAGATATACCGCAGCACGAAGAGCACGGCCAGGACCCACATCGGGATGGAAATCTCCTTGAAGCGGCCGGAGATGGCGTGGGTGGCCACATAGGCGATCACGCCGATCAGGATACCGTCGGAGATGCTGTAGGCCAGCGGCATCAGGATGATGGTCAGGAAGGCCGGGATGCTCTTGCAGTAGTCCTCCCAGTGAATGGCTTTGACGGAAGGCATCATCATCACACCCACAATCACCAGAGCCGGGGCCGTTGCGGCACTCGGAATGGCGAGGAAGATCGGCGAGAAGAACAGCGCCAGGGCGAAGCAGACGGCCGTTGAGAAAGCGGTGAGACCGGTACGGCCACCCTCGCCGACGCCGGACGCGCTCTCGACATAGGTCGTGGTGGTGGAAGTGCCGAAGCAGGCGCCCGCTACGGTGGCGATGGAATCAGCAAGGAACATCTTCTCCAAGCCGGGGATCTCCTCATCGCCCTTGTTGATGAAACCAGCTCCCTGGTGCACGCCGATGATGGTACCCATCGTGTCGAACATGTCGATGAACAGGAAGGTGAACACGACCACGAGCATATCCAGACTCAGGACCTGCGAGAAATCGAATTTGCAGAAGATCGGGGAAATGCTGTGCGGCAGCGAGAGCAGCTGCACGGCGCCGGCATCATTGTGCGCGAGCTGTGTCACGGCGGCGCCGGTGGCGGGATCCTTGATCACCAGGCCGATGAGCGTGGTGATGATGATACCGATGAGGATGCCCCCGCGCACCTTGAGCATCACCAGACCGGCGGTGATGAGGATGCCGATGATGGCAACGAGGGCCGGTCCGTGGGTGATGTCGCCGAGGGTCACGAGCGTGGAGTCGGAATTCGCGATGATTCCGGAATTCTGCAGGCCGATGAAGGCGATGAACAGGCCGATACCGGCGCCGATGGCCTTCTTGAGCGTGCCCGGGATGGCATTCACCAGCCAGTTACGCACCTTGGTGACGGTCAGAAGGATGAAGAGCAGACCCTCGATGAACACGGCTGTCAGGGCGAACTGCCAGCTGTAGCCCATCGTCAGGCAGACGGTGTAGACGAAGAAGGCGTTGAGGCCCATGCCGGGGGCGAGGGCGAACGGCTTCTTGGCGTAGATCGCCATCACGAGCGTACCGACGATGGCGGCCAGGGCCGTGGCGGTGAAGACTGCGGTGCCGGGCATACCGTCCAGGGCGCCGAAGATGCTCGGGTTGACGGCCAGGATATAGGCCATCGTGAGGAACGTGGTGATGCCCGCGACGATCTCCGTCCGGACACTGTTCTTTCCGGCCTCGAAGCCGAAAACCTTGTTCAGGAAGTTAGCCATGTCACGCGCGGACTAGAAGACCCACTTGATACCGGCGCACGGACGGCACCAGAAACCCTTGGCGGTACCGAAATCGTAGGAGAGCTCCAGTTCGCCGCCGATGTTGAAGTTGTCGCAGCCGAAGTGCTGGCCGAGGTTGTACCAGAGCTGGGGCTCAGAGATGAACACAGTATGGGAAGTCGTAGGCAGGATGGCGCCGTTGTGGTCCTTGAAGAGGGTGTGGTCCTCCCACCAGAAATCAGCGAAGCCGGAGAAGCGCAGGCCCTTGGCGCCGAAGAGGTCGTTGAATCCCCAGACGAAGGTGAACTGCAGCGGAGCCTGCTGGGCGGTGCGGGCGATGGTCTTGTAGAGGACCTTGATGTTGAAGGTATTGCTGAAATCAGCGCTGTGCAGGAACCAGTCGAAGCCGAGCAGGAATGCATTGTTGATGGTGTAGCCGTTGTAGACGCCGCCGTTGTACTCGAACTGGAAGCTCAGCGGGGCGAGGGCGCTGTCCTGCCAGAAATTGAAGCAACGGGCGATCTCCCAATAGGTACCGCTGGGAGCAATGACCTTGTTCTCGACCCGGGAGTTGTAGTCGTGGTCGATGAAGAAGAAGGTGTTGCCCCAGTTGTCGTTGTAGAAGCCTTCGAGGGTCGTCGTGAAGTGCTGACGGTCGGACCCGAAGTCGTAGAACGTCTGGAGGTTGGTCTGCGCCTTTGCTCCTTGAGCAAAAAGCAACGCGGCGGAAGCTACCGCCATCAAGAATACTTTTTTCATCTTATTTTTTATATGGAGAATTTCAGACTTTGATGATGGAGGTCACCTCGGCACCGGCCGGCAGCAGGGCGCGCCCGCCCAGGTCCTCGATCTCGATGATGAAATTGATGCAGACCGACTTGGGATGGAACTGGCTGACAAGCCGGGCCGCTGCGGCGACGGTGCCGCCCGTGGCCAGCAGGTCGTCGTGGATGAGCACCACGTCGTCCGGCCCGATCGCATCCTTGTGGATCTCGATCGTGTCGGGGCCGTACTCTTTCATGTAGGACTCGCTGTAGGTATCGGCCGGGAGCTTGCCGGGCTTGCGCGCCATCACGAAGCCGGCGCCCAGGCGGATCGCCAGGGCCGGACCCATCACGAAACCGCGCGACTCCAGGCCTACGACCTTCGTGATGCCCTTGTCCTTATAGCATTCATAGAGAACGTCTTCGAGCTCGCGCAGACACGTCGCATCCTTGAACAGCGTGGTCACATCCCAGAAAAGGATGCCGGGCTTCGGAAAGTCAGGGACCGTCCGGAGGCTGGATTTCAGTTTTTCGATACTCATAATGTGGTTTGTTCCATACGAAGATAAGATTTTTCCACGAGAAATCGAACAAGTTTACGTATCTTTGTATTGATTATGCAAAAAAGAAGTGGAAAAGGCCGGCAGGCATCAAAAGGCAAGAAAAGAGCCGGCGCAAGCAGCAAGAAAGTGTTCCCGATCTACGTCGGGAAGGTACAGATGACCCGCGAAGGGTTCATCTTCGTGATCATAGACGGTCAGGACGACGATGTCTTCGTCAAGGCCTCCAAGACCCGGCACGCCCTGCACGGCGACACCGTGCGCGTGGCCGTGACCCGGCAGCAGTCAGATACCCGGCGCCGCGAGGGCGAGGTGGTGGAGATCCTCGAACGCTCCACCCGCCCCTTCGTGGGCTATTACCACAGCGTCGGGGCCCAGGCCTGGGTCCTGATGCAGAGCAAGTTCATGCCTTATGACATCCAGGTGGACGCCGAGGAGGCGGCCGCGATGGGCGCCAAGGCCGGGATGAAGGTCGCGGCGGTCGTGGACCGCTGGGACCGCCGCGACCACGGCCCGCACGGCCACGTGGTCGACGTGCTCGGCATGCCCGGCGACAACGACACCGAGATGCACGCGATCCTCGCGGAGTTCAATCTCCCCTACCGTTTCTCGCCGGAAGTGGAGAACGCCGCGGACAAGATCTCCGAGGAGATCACCGATGCGGACCTCAAGGGCCGCAAGGATTTCCGGAAGACCTTCACCTTCACGATCGACCCTTCGGATGCGAAGGACTTCGACGACGCCCTGTCGTTCCGCCCGCTGGAGAACGGCAATTATGAGGTCGGCGTGCACATCGCCGACGTGTCCTATTATGTCAGGCCCGGCAGCCCCGTGGACAAGGAAGCGCGTGAGCGCGGCACCTCCGTCTACCTGGTGGACCGCACGGTGCCGATGCTCCCGGAGAAGCTCTGCAACAAGCTCTGCTCGCTGCGGCCGTACGAGGACAAGCTGACCTTCTCGGCCGTCTTCGAGATGACCCCCAAGGCCGAGATCAAGTCCCGCTGGATCGGCCGCACCGTCATCAACTCCGACCATCGCCTCGACTACGACCAGGCCCAGGCCATCATTGAGAAGCAGGCCACCGAATCCGAACTGGATATGGCGATCGTGACGCTCAACAAACTGGCGGGGATTATGAAAGAGAGGGAGAGACAAGCTGGGGCTATAGATTTCGACCGGCCGGAGATGAAGGTGGAAGTGGACGAGACCGGCAAGCCGCTGCGCGTCTACCAGAAGGTCTCCAAGGAGGCCAACTGGCTGATCGAGGAGTTCATGCTCCTCGCCAACCGCACGGTGGCGGAGTTCGTGGCCACGGGCGGGCAGATGAACGGCGTGGCGCAGAAGAACGCCAAGACCTTTGTCTACCGCGTCCACGGCGAACCCAACGAGCTCAAACTCGAGAACCTCTACACCTTCGCCAAGGGCTTCGGCCACCGCATCCCCACGGACGCTCCGACCGCCGGCCGGGCCACGGCCAAGGCCCTCAACCAGCTGCTCGACTCGGCCAAGGGCAAGCCCGAGTTCGCCGCGATGGAGAACCTCGCGCTGCGCGCCATGGCCAAGGCCTGCTACAGCACCGACAACATCGGCCACTTCGGCCTGGCCTTCAAGTTCTACACGCACTTCACCTCCCCCATCCGCCGCTACCCCGACCTGATGGTCCACCGCCTGCTGGCGCTCTACCAGGACGGCGCCGAGAGCCGCAAGAAAGACAAGTTCGAGGAGGAGTGCCGCTACGCCTCCGAGCGCGAACTCGTGGCGGCGGACGCCGAGCGCACCTCCACCAAATACAAGCTCGTGGAGTTCATGATGGACAAGATCGGCGAGGAATACGACGGCCACGTGTCCGGCATCACCGAGTGGGGCATGTACGTGGAGATCGAGCCCACCAAGATCGAGGGTATGGTGTCCGTGCGGGACCTCAAGTCCGACTTCTACGAATTCGACGAGGCCCGCTACCGCCTGGTCGGCAAGCGCCGCCACCACCAGTTCCGCCTCGGCGACCCGGTGCGGATCCGCGTCAAGAGCGCCAACCTCGAGCAGCGTCTCCTGGATTACGAACTCATCGAAAACGAACAATAAGATTATGGCAAACGGCAACTTTTTCGCATTCCTGGCCGGTGTAGCCACCGGCGCAGCGCTCCTCATCCTCGCCAATACCGAGAAGGGCGAGGAGGTGATCGAAGACCTCAAGGAGAAGGGCACCGAAGCCTTTGAGAACGGCCGCGCCGCGGTCCTGAACGGTTTGGACAAGCTCGAAGACGCCCTGACCGGCGAGGCCGGCGGGCAGAAGGAGGACTGACATGGCCAAGGACAAGACCCTCTCGGAGTTTGCGCAGGAGACGCGTGAATACGCCGACCTGCGCATCGACGAGGCGAAGCTCAAGATCACCCGCGGCCTCTCCACCGCCCTGGGGCAGACCCTCGCCTACCTGCTGATCTTCGCCGTGCTCACCATCGTGCTCGGCCTGCTCGCCCTGGCCCTGCTCCAGTGGCTTAACGGCCTGCTGGGCTCCCCCTGGGGGACCCTCATCGTGGCCGGCGTGTTCGTCATCGCACTCCTCGTGCTCTGGATGAGCCGCGGCAAGCTGTTCCGCGACCTCTTCATCAAACTCTTCATCGACGTATTCTATGACAGCGAAGAAGAATAACCAGTACGCCAGAATCCAGACCGCCCAGGAGCTGGACGAAGCCATCAAGCGCGCCCACGCTGCCAGCAAGAAGCTGGGCAGGAGCGTCGAGCACGACTTCCACAACCTGCGGCAGAACCTCAAGCCCTCCGCCCTGGTCTCGAACGCCGTGCAGCAGGTCACGCCCTACTTCGCCTGGAGCGAAATAGGCCTCGGACTGGTCCGAGGCCTCAAAAAGCTTATTGCTCCCAAGAAGGAGATTCCGGGTCAAGCCCGGAATGACGTCAGATCAGCGGTTGTGCAGTCATCGCAGCCGGCTGAGGAATCCCCATCAGCTTCAGAATCGTAGGCGCGACGTTGCAGAGCGCGCCGTCCTTCACTTCCTTCACGGCCTCGCCGGCGTTGATCACGATGAACTGGACCGTGTTGAGGGAGTGTGCCGTGTTGGGCGTGCCGTCCGGGTTGACCTCGTAGTCGGCATTGCCGTGGTCGGCCGTCAGCAGGACCACGTAATCGTGGGCAATGGCAGCGTCCACCACCTTCCCGACCAGCTTGTCGATGCACGCGACGGCGCGGGTCACGGAGTTGTACACACCCGTGTGGCCGACCATGTCGCCGTTGGCGAAGTTCAGGATGATCATATCCTCGACCTCGGAGTTGATCTTGTCGATCAGTTTCTCGGCCACCTCGGGGGCGCTCATCTGCGGCAGCATGTCGTAGGTCGGGACCTTCGGTGAATTCACGAGGATACGGTCCTCACCTTCGAACTGCAGCTCACGGCCGCCGTTGAAGAAGAAGGTCACGTGGGCGTATTTCTCCGTCTCGGCGATGCGAAGCTGACGCTTGCCGGCCTTGGAGACCGTCTCACCCAGGGTGTCATTCACGAGCTCCTTGTCGAAGAGGATATGGACGCCGGTGAAGGAGGCATCGTACGGCGTGAGGCAGCAGTAGTAGAGCGGGATGGTGTGCATTCCCTCCTCCGGCATGTCCTTCTGCGTGAGGACGGTGGTCAGTTCGCGCGCGCGGTCGTTGCGGAAGTTGTAGAAGATGACGGCGTCTCCCTCCTCAACCTTGGCGAGGGGTGCGCCGGCGGCGTCGGTGATCACGATCGGCTTGACGAACTCATCGGTCACATCAGCGTCATAGGACGCCTGGATGCCGTCGATGGCGGAGGTAAAGGCGTCGCCCTTGCCCTCGACAAGCAGGTCGTAGGCCTCCTTGACGCGGCCCCAGCGCTTGTCGCGGTCCATCGCATAGAAGCGGCCGCACACGGACGCGATCTTGCCGGTGGTCTCGGCCATCTTCTGCTCCAGCTCCTCGAGGAAACCCTTGCCGCTGCGCGGGTCGGTGTCGCGGCCATCCATGAAAGCGTGGACGTAGACCTGCTCCAGGCCGTATTCCTTCGCCACGCGGAGGAACTCATAGACGTGGTCCAGGGAGGAGTGCACGCCGCCGTGGGAGGTCAAGCCCATCAGGTGGAGCTTCTTGCCGGAGGTCTTAACATAGTCATAGACAGCCTTGATCTCCTTATTCTCCAGGAACTTATGGTCACGCACGGCCATGTTGATCTTGACGAGGTCCTGGTAGACCACGCGGCCGGCGCCGAGGTTCATGTGACCGACCTCGGAGTTGCCCATCTGCCCGTCCGGCAGACCGACGTATTCGCCGCATGCCTGCAGGTGGCCATAGGGATATTTCGCGCGCAGGCCGTCGATCACCGGCGTGCCCTGCGTGAAGATGGCGTTGGAATAATCGTGTCGTCCCTCGCCCCAACCGTCGAGGATCATCAGAAGTACTTTTCTGTTCATATCTTGCATCGTTTATAATCCAGTCTGCAAAGATAGTAAATTAAAGGATTGCATCGGGTGGGATGCAATCCTAATTAATAGTGAGATTCCAGGTCAGTCGATCAGGCCGCGGCCGCGGAGCATGGCCTGCGAGTCGGGCTCGCGGCCGGTGAAGCTCTTGTAGAGGACCATCGGCTCCTCGGAACCGCCCTTCTCCAGGAAGGTCTGTTTGAACTTCTTTGCCAGTTCGAGGTCATACGGTCCGTTCGGGGAAGCCTCGAAGACGCTGAAAGCGTCCTTGTCCAGGACCTCGGCCCAGAGGTAGCCATAGTAACCGGCGGAATAACCGCTGGAGAAGATATGGTTGAAATAGGTGGAACGGTAGCGGTAGGTGATCTCGGGGATCAGGCCGATCTCCTCGGCGATCTGCTGCTCGAAGGCGTCGATGTCGACACCCTTGGTGCTCTCCAGCTCATGCCAGCGCATGTCGAGGATCGAGGCGGCGCAGAGTTCCGTGGTCATGAAGCCCTGGTTGAACTTCTTGGCGGCGAGAATCTTCTCCACCAGCTCGGCGGGGATAGGCTCGCCCTGGGCGTTGCGGGCGTATTTCGCGAGCAGCGAAGGCTGGAAGGCCCAGTTCTCGTTGAACTGGGAGAACATCTCCACGAAATCGCGGGTCACGCTGGTGCCGCTGACAGACGGGTAGTGGCACTGCGTGAGCAGGCCGTGCAGGGCATGGCCGAACTCGTGGAAGGCCGTCTCCACCTCGTCGATGCTGAGGTTGTCGTCGGAGAAGTTGCAGACATTGACGATGATCGGACGTACTTCGTTGCCCTGGGCATCGAAATACTGGTCGCGGATGTTGTTCATCCATGCGCCGCCGCGCTTGCTGGAGCGGGGCTTGTAGTCGGTCGTAAAGATGCCGATCAGGGAACCGTCAGCCGCGGTCACCTTGTAGGTCTTGACCTCGGGGTTGTAGACGGGCACGTCCTTCAGGGGCTCGAAGTTCACGCCGTAGAGGATGTGGGCGTTGGTGAAGACGCCGTTGCGGACGCTGTCGATCTGGAAATAAGGCTTGGTCTGGGCCTCGTCGAGGTCGTACTTCTCCTGGCGGACCTTCTCGGCGTAGTACCACCAGTCCCAGGGTTCGATCCGGGAGCCCTCCGGGAGCTTGCCGGCCTTGACGTCGCGGTCCATCATGGCCTGCAGCTCGGCGCGCTCCGACTTGGCGCGGGCCACGGCTGCCTCCATGATGCCGGCGAGGAAGTTGTCCACCGTCTCCGGGTCGCCGGCCATCTTGTTGGACAGGATGTAGGCGGCGGCGTTGGGATAGCCCAGGATCTTCGCCTTCTCGGCACGCAGGTCGAGCACCTCCAGCAGGAGCTGGCGGTTGTCATACTCGTTGCCGCGGTGGCCGCGGATGGTGTAGGCCTCGTTGTACTGGCGGCGGAGTTCGCGGTCCTCGGTGGTCGTCATCTTGTCGGGATAGGCGGACACGCTGAATCCGAACCTGTCCTTGAAGTCATTGGACTCGGCGAGGATGTTGTTGCCGATCTTCTGGGTCTTGGTGGCGATATCGGCGTTGATCTGGCGCAGGCGGGCCTGCTGCTCCTCCGGAAGGCCGATACCCTCACGCTCGAAGCCCTCGAAATGCTTCTTGAGCACCATCTGCTGCTCGCGGGTCAGCCCGCTCTGGTCGCCGTTGTAGACGGCCGCCACGCGGTTGTAGAGGGCCTTGTTGAAGTTGATGTTGTTCTCGTGGTCGCTCATCAGGGGGATGGCTTCCTCCTCGACGGCGCTCAGCTCGTCGGTACGGTCGGTCTCGGTGATGTTGTAGAACACGCCGGAGACCTTGGCCAGGATCCGGCCGGAGAGTTCCAGCGGGACGATGGTGTTCTCGAAGGTCGGCGCATCCGGATTGGCGGTGATGGCCGCGATCTCGGCGTTCTGCTGCTCGATGCCGGCCTTGATGGCGGGGATGTAGTCGGTGGGGAGGATCTGGTCGAACGGCGGGATGCCGTAGGGGGTGTCCCATTCGGTCAGGAAGGGATTGACACGTTTGGTGCAGGCTGTCATGGCAAGGATGATGGCCGCTAAGGTCAGGATTTTTTTCATTATTGATTACTGATTACGATATACGTGGGATAGTGGTCGGAATAGCCGTCCATGAACTGTCCGCCGGAGATGGTGCGCTTCGGCGTGCCGGCGTAGCGGCCCTCCTGCTGGATGAGGAAGGGCGCATCGAAGATGTAGCCGTAGTGGAAAGGATCGCTCTTCTGGATCCGCAGGCTGCCGTCCGTAGGGGCCGCCAGGGCGCCGTTGACGAAGATGCAGTCGAAGATGTTCCATTCGCCGTGGTACTCCTCCGAACCGAAGCCGTCCTTGTGCATGCGCAGGAACGGGGAGAAGAGGTCGCCCGCCTGCATCTCCTCGATGGTCTCTCGGCCGCGCAGCCACTCGGTCATGCACACGTCTTCGGGATTGTCGTTCATGTCGCCCATCACGACGACCTTGATACCGGGATGGCGCTTCTCCACCGCCTGGATGTCGTCGTAGACGATCTCGGCGGCGCGGCAGCGCAGGTCGGAACCCTTGTTGCCGGTGCGGGAAGGCCAGTGGCACACGTAGACGGCGAACGGGACGCCGTCGAGCAGGCCGCGCACGAAGAGCACGTCGCGCGTCTTGAAGGCGCGCTGCTCCTCCGGGGTCTTCTCGAAGACGATCCCCCTCCTGGTATTGAAATCATAGGGCAGGGTGCGCGTCTCCAGGACGCGGAACTGCGCCGGGCGGTAGAGCATCGCGCAGTCGATACCGCGCACGTCCGGTCCCTCGAAATGCACGAACTCATAGCCGGCCTCAGCGATTTGCGGGTCGGCGACCAGCGCCTCCAGGACGCGGTCGTTCTCGACCTCGGCAAGGCCGAGGATGCTGTGCCAGCGGCCGTTCCTGTCCGCCATCGCCTTGATCACCTCGGCGATGTTGACGACTTTCTTCTCATATTTCTCCTGCGTCCAGTTGTTCTCGCCGTCCGGCAGGAAGGCCTGGTCGCTCTTGCCCCGGTCATGCTCGGCGTCGAAGAGGTTCTCCACGTTGTAGAATCCGATGACATAGGCATCGTCCGGGATCCGCACGGAGCAGGATACCAGCAAGGCCAGCACGGAGAGGAAGGTGAAAATCTGCTTGGTTCTCATATTCGGGTGGGTACATACGTTACGGTGAAGTCATCCCTGTCTACCCGGATGACATGGTAGCCGGACCGGGCGCGCCCCAGGGCGCTGCCCACCGGGCCGGCCGTGTAGAGACGGATCCCCTCGCACTCACCGGCATAATCCTGGTGGCAGTGGCCCGCGAACACGGCATCGACGCCGTATTCCTTGAAGAGCTCCAGGTACTGCCTGCGCTTCGGTATCGGGAAATTGAAATGGTCCTCCCGCTCGTCTGCAGCTTCGCGGACCACGGGGCAGTGCAGGAAGACGAAGGTGTACCGGGCGTTCCGGGCATTCTTGAGCTCCTCCCGGAGCCAGGCGAACTGCGCCGCTTCGAACTCTTCCGCACCGTCCTGGATGCAGTTGGAGTCAAATCCGATGAAAGCGCAGCCGTTCTCCCGGAAGGAGAAGCGGTCATAGCCGCGCCAGTCCAGGTAGTGTGCGTGGTTCTCCTCGTTGAAAGGCTTGATGTCATGGTTGCCGGGAAGCAGGTAGAGCGGTGCCTGCAGTTCGGCGATCCGCACGCGGTAGATGGAATCCTGCACCGTGCTGTAAGGATCGTCGATCATATCCCCGGTCAGCACCACCAGGGCAGGCTCCAGGGCGTTGACGGCCTCCACGGCTTTCCGCATCAGGGTATCGGAACGGGCATAGCGTTCCGACCGGTCCATGAAACCGATCTGGGTGTCGCTCATCTGCACGAAGGTGAAAGGTTTCACCTGCGTACAGGCGGACAGTACCAGCAGGGCGGCGGTTATCAGGCTCAGGTTCTTCATCTCGGCGCTAGTTGTTCCACCACCAGGACTCGTCGGCGGGCTTGGCGGCCTCGACGGCCTTCTCCACGTCGTCCGGGAGGTTGACGAAGAAGTCCACGCCAACCTTCTTCTCCAGTTCGTCGATACTCATCGACAGGCCCTTGAAGTTCGTGTCATTGCTGGATTTGTTGTCGTAGTAGATGCCCAGGGCCGTATATTTCTTGTCCTTGGACAGGCGGAGCAGGGCCTTGTAGTAGCCCGCCGGAATGGCGATGTGCTTGTCGTCATAGTCAAGGACGTACTTCGCCGCCACGTCGGCACCGGTGCAGCCCGTCACCACATAGAGGGTGTCCGTCGCGGAGCTCTTGGCCCAGTTGCGGACCTTGATCTCCAGCGAGCCCCAGGCGTTGCCGTTGAGGCCGTTGTCCTGCGGGGTCATGTTGGTGCCGAAGAAGGTCTCGAGGTTCACGCGCCAGTCCAGCCGGTCCGCGGACGGGATCTGGTGGCCGCGGTCATAGGAGCCGGAGGCATTGCCGCTCTTGAAGGCAGAAGGGATGTAGGGCTGCTTGTCGCGCGGCAGGAGCGGGTCGAGGGCGAAGGAGTCCGTGCGTCCGCCGGAAGTGCCGATATTGCCGGCGCAGAGCGGGTAGGCCACCCACGACGCCACCAGGTTCTTGTAGTCCCAGTAAGCGGCGTAGTTGCGGCCGCCGTCCGGGAAACCGTGGATCAGCAGGTCCTGGCCGTCCGAGGCGGAAGTGGCCGGAAGCTCCAACCAGCCGGCCTGGGTCGAGGAGACCTTCTTGCCCAGCTTGTAGGAGCCCGCTGTCTTGGAGACGAAGTAGGCCGGCGTCTGGCCGCCGGCTTCGATCAAGCCGTTGTGCTCGCTGCGCAGGGTCATCATCGTGACGACGTCGCCCACCTTGAGTCCCAGCTTCGAGAAAGACTGGTCGTTGGAAGCGACCTGCTTCTCCCCCAGGCCGTAGACATAGACATAGCCCGTGTCGTCAAAGATATAGAAATTGCCGTAGGTCTCGTTGGCAATCGAAGCGATCTCACCCGTGAGCTTATACCAGGTGGTCTTGTCGACCTTCTTGGCCTTGAAATCCGCGATGGTGAAACGCGGCGTACCGGCCTGGGTCACGCTGATCATCCGCGTCAGGTCGCCGGCAGTTACCGTCACCTCAGCCTTCCGCGACCCCTCCTCCAGGTTCTCCGTGGCGGAGACCGTCAGGACCTGATAGGAGTCCGAGCCAGACCCGGAAGCCGGGGCGATCCGCAGCCAGGGCTGGTTCGAAGAGACGGACCATTCCTGGTTGGTCATAATCGAGACCTCCTCCGACCCGCCCTCAGCCGGCAGGTTGACGACAGTAGACAGGATATTCAGGCTCGCGGGAGCCTGTTTGCCGCAGCCGGACAGGATGGCGCCCAGCAGGCATATGATCAGAACGGGATTCGTATGTTTCATAGCTTACAAAGTTAAGAATTTACTCAATTCTAGACAATAACTCCCCCGCCTCAAGATCCTCCATTCTGGAGAAAGACAAACACTTTTCTCAAGATCTTTTAGTGGTGATACCCACAGAAGCAGATGGTCCGGTTTCTGGTCAATGCACTGCCAGAGGAGGTCTTTCGGTCCCGGGCAGACGGAAGCCCGGACTGGTATCCAAACCGTTCGCCGCGGCGCGCATAGCCGCAGCGGGCGACCGGGGCGGAGGCCGAATCGCAGCCGTGCATAACGGGGCGCGGCTGCTCCCGGAGGCGAGGTCTTGAGAGTAAAAGTCAGGGATTGTCCGATCACCCGGGGGCACCACTGCCGCGCAATACCGAGCGCAGCAGTTACCGGAGGCAGCGGAGCGAGCTGTTGGGGCTCGCACCGCGCCTCCGGTTGCCCGGAAGATGCTACCGGAGTTGGAGAGTAGGAGCACTGAGCACCTGATACAAACGTCATGGCAAGTAATTCGCTGATTATCAACAACCTGCGGAGACTCGGGTGCTCGATAATAGCACCCGTGTTTTTATTGTAAACTGATAATCAAATATTTAAACGCCACAAATCCACAACCTCTCACCTGCCTCGCAGAAGGGTGTTTTGCGCTAATGGCTGGATATCAACGCTTTATCAAATCAAACCGGCGTAAAATCGACCCGGTTTGATCCGCCATCATACTAAATATCAGCCAATTACATAAAACGGCCACGGCGCGCATAGCCGCGGCGAGTTCACGGGATTCCAATGAAACAAGAAGGAACCGGCCCATGGGGACCGGTTCCTTTGGAAGTAGATAAATATTATTCAGCGCTCCCGCTTATTCCGCGTTGGCGGACTTGTGGGAGAAGTAGATACCGTTGTTGACCTGCGGAGTACCCTTGTAGGTGCTCTTCACACCGATGACGGTCAGCTGGTCGCCAGCGACGATGCCGGCCTTCTCGATGAGGCCCTTGCAGTTGTCGCCCGTGGCGCCCCAACCCGGATAGCAGCCATAGACATAGAGGTCCGTGGTGCCGTCGGTCAGATAGAGGTTGCCACACGTCGGGTTGGCGATATCCTTGATCGTACCGGTGACCATGTAGTACACGTTCGGGTTGTCCTCCTTGGCGAGGAAGTCAGCCAGGCTGACCTCGGTCACGGCGATGTGGCTTTCATACTGGCCACCCGTCATCTGGGCGCTGCCCTTGTACTCGCCACGCTTGCCCACGAGGGTCACGATGTCACCGACCTTGAGGCCGAGCTTCTCAAAGTCACCCTTGGCGCCGATGCCGTAGACATAGGCTTCGCCGGACCAGTCACGGATATAGACATTGCCGTAGGTGGCATTGGCCACGCTGGCGATCACACCCGTGAGGCGGTACTGGGTGCTGCCCACCTCGGCGGCCAGGAAGTCGGCCAGGGAGCACTCCACGATGGCGCCCTTCTGGCTGAGAGCCTGCTGGGCGGTGTAGTCCTTCTTGCCGTCGGTGGTCTTGAAGGTGATGGTGGTCTCGCGGTCACCGCCTTCGTTGGCAGCGGCCTTGAAGGTCACCACGTTGCCGGCGACCGAGGAGATGAACAGCCAATCCTGGGCGTCCTCGGGGATCTCGACATACACGCCGTTGCCCTTGTTGTCCAGGGTGACGGTGAAGCTGCCGCCTTCGACAGGAAGCTGGGCATCCTCAGGATCGATCTCAGCGACCTTGATGAGGGACTTGTTGATCTTGATCACGGTCACGTCCACGAGCTCGACCGTACCGTTGTAGGTGGTCTTCGGGCCCTCGACGGTGATCTCGTCACCGACCTCGAGGCCCCAGCTCAGGAAGTTCTTGGTGTTGCCCTTGGAGTCGAGCGTACCATAGATATAGACCTCTCCCGTGCCGTCGTTGAGATACCAGTTGCCGTAGGTCGTGTTGACGATGCTGGTCACGACACCGCTGACGCGGTAAGTCTTGCTGTCCGGACCGGCGATCACCTCGGCGCAAGTGGCGGTGGAGACCGTGGAGAGACCCTGGATCACGTTGATATTCTGCACCTTGTTGCCGCAGGAGAGATGGATCTCGGCGGTGCGGCCGTCGAGGGCCTTGGGAGCGGAGAAGGTGACCTTGGTCTGTCCGGCGGAGCCGGAAGTCGGGTTGACGGTCAGCCAGGACGGCATGTCGGCAATCGTCCAGCTGGTCGTCGCATCGACGGTGATCTCGTTGGAACCGCCGTCAAGGGGAACGGCGACATAGGAAGAGCTGACCTTCACCGTGCTGAGGTAGTGGACGGCCTCTTCTTTCTGGCAGCCGGCCAGCACGGCGAGAGCTGCGATCAGGGAAGCGAAAATGTATTTTGCTTTCATGGGATGTCCGTGTGATTAGTTGAACAGATATTTGAGACCGACAGAAGCATACCAGCACTGGCCGATACCGTGGTTGAGGGTCCAGGTCTGCGTGCTGCCGCTGATGGAGGCCGGCGTGGAGAAGGTCGCATAACCGTCTGCGTCGACGCCTTCATACTTGAGGATACGGGCATCGGTACCGATGGCCGGGTTGAGGAACTTGCTCACACCCCACCTGGAGTTGAACAGGTTCAGCAGGTTCTTGATATCCACGCTGAGCTGCAGGGTGTTGACGGAGCTGCCGATCTTGACGGTGAAGTCGTGCTTGTAGCTCAGGTCGATGCGGTGCACCCACGGGGAGTACACGGCGTACGGCTCGGCGTACTGGCCCTGGTGCTTGCTCAGGTACTTGTCCTTGTGGACATAGTCCATGAAGCGGGTGGCGTCGTCGTTGGACACGAAGCGGAAAGCGCGGGAAGAGACGTCGCCGTCCGTCGGGATGTAGAGGGCGTCGTAGTTGTAACCGTCGCTGTTCATGTCGTTGGCCATCATGTAGGAGTAGTTGTAGCCGCCACGCCAGGTCTCGTAGATGAGGCTGTAGTGGTTGCCGCTCTTGTCATGAGCCGTCGCGGAGGCGATGAAGCGGTCCGGGGTCATGTACTGGGAGTTGTGGATCGGAATGTAGTTCGGACCCTCGGCGGTCGGCACGTAGGTGAAGGCGGACTCGGCGTCGGAACCCGGCATGCCGGTGACTTCCTTGGACACGGAGTGCGTGTAGGCTGCCATGAGGCTCAAGCCGTCGGTCGGACGGGCGTTGAGGGTGACGCTGCCGGACCAGCCGTAGCCGTGGCTGGTGTTCTCCAGCACGAAGGCCTTGGTGTTGGTGCGGTAGCCGGCAGGATAGATCGGGCGGTTGTCCACGCCGTTGAAGCGGGCGAAGCCACCCACGTCAGGCATGCTCCAGTCGCAGACGGACACGGCATTGACGGTCTTGTTGAAGATGCCTTCCACCTCGACGGAGAACGGGAAGGACGTCGGGAAGGAATAGTCGACGGCCAGGGAGCTCTTCCAGACCTGCGGCATGCGGAACTTCGGGTTGATGGCGGCGATGCTGCTGGGCACCGTACCGTCCTCAGGCTTGACCGTGCTGGGATAGCCCAGGCCGGTGAGCTTCTTGATCAGGGCGTCGACCGTGGCGTTGCCGTTGGCGTCGGTCACGAGGCCGCCGTTGAAGGTATCCATCGAGAAGCCGCGGGCGGCGGCGTTCCGGGCGTTGACCTCGGCGCGGTACTGCACCAGACCGCCGTTGGTCGGCATGTTGGTGAAGAACACGAGCGGCAGACGGCCGGAGAAGAGGCCGGTACCACCGCGGACGCGGAGGGACTTGTCACCAAGGACATCCCAGTTGAAACCGATACGCGGGGAGAAGGTCACCTTGGAGGTCGGCCACTTGCCGGTGTCGATGTGCTGCTCGGTATAATCAGCGGTCTTGGGATAGTAGCTGAGCTTGTAGATGGCCGCGTTGGTCATCAGGTCGTTGTTGTTGAAGAACAGGCCGTCCATGCGTACACCGTAGGTCAGCTTGAAGCGGTCGTTGACGTTCCACTCGTCCTGGGCGTAGAGGCCGGCCTTGTAGAAACGCACGGCAGCGGCAGGACGCTGCTCACCGTCATAACCGTAGGTCATGGTCACGATCTCCGGGGTGGCGCCGTTGAGGAAGTCGCTCACGGAGTTGTAGCGGTAGTAGCCCGTACCCTCGCGCATATAGTGGTTGTCAGCGAGCTGGTACTCGAAGCTGGCACCGGCCGTGATCTTGTGGTCACCGACGTAGTAGGTCAGGTCGTCCTTGATGTTGGCGTTGATCTCGTTGACGGAGTTGGTCCAGGTGAAGAGTTCGTAACCGAGGGCCATGTAGTTGTTGGTCCCGATGCCGTCCTCGTGCAGGTCACCGTCGAGGATGTCGATGAACGGGAACTCGGCGGAGTTGGTGCCGCGGACCGGGTTCTCGACCTTGGAATAGGTGGCCAGGAACTGGTTGGAGAGGTTGTCGCTCAGGCGGCTGTTGAGGTCGAGGGACCAGGTGGCCACGCTGTTGCGGTTGGAGTACATGGAGTTGGCGAAGGACATCGAGTACTGGGACATACGGCTGCCGGACATACGGGTACCGCCGTCCATGGAGGTGCCGTTGGGGCTGTTCCAGGAGTTGTTCAGCGTGTAGTTGTAGCGAAGGGCGAGCTTGTGCTTGTCGTTGATGTTCCAGTCGATGCGGGCCAGGATCTTGGTGTTGTCCTCATTGGCCGGGAAGCTGGTCCAGGAACCGGTGTCGTAGCCGTATTTGCTCTTCACGAAATCGGAAACGCGCTTGAGGTCGGCCTGCGTGGTGCGGGAAATGAAGTTGTCCGCATCGGCGACGCCGTTGGTGGAACCCTGCCAGCGGTTGACCACGGTAGGGATCTGGGAACGCTCGGCGTTGACGAAGAAGAAGAGCTTGTTCTTGATGATCGGGCCACCCAGGGTGAAACCGTAGGTGGTGTTGCGGTCCTTCTCACGGGCACCGGAGATCTGCTCTCCGTCGATGGTGTCGCCGCGCATGTTCTCGTTGCGGTGATACACATAGGCGGTACCGCGGAAGGTGTTGGTACCGGACTTGGTGATCGCGTTGACACCGCCGCCGATGAAGTTGGTCTGGCGGACATCATACGGGGAGATCACGACCTGCATCTCCTCGATGGCGTCGATGGAGATCGGGCTGCCGCCGCCGACGAGGCCCCCGGAGAGGCCGAAGTTGTTGTTGAAGTTGGCACCGTCCACGGTGAAGTTGGCGGTACGCGGGTCAGCACCGGCGAAGGTCATGCCGTTGCCGCCGTAAGGGGACAGACGGGTCACGTCGGTGATGCTGCGGCTGACCGTCGGGACGGCCGTGATCTGCGCGCTGTTGATGTTGGTCGCGGCGCCGGTCTTCTCGGTCGGGAACCGGGAAGCGGCGGTGGAGATCACGATGGCCTCGTTGAGCATCTGCGTGTCATCGGACAGCGTGGCATTGAGCGAGTAGGCCTCAGCGAGCTGGAGCGTGATGTCAGTGTAGGTCACACTGTTGAAGCCCAGGCAGCTGACCTCGACGGAATACGGACCACCGGTACGCATACCGTTGATGGAGAAACGGCCTTCGGCATTGGCCACAGCATAGTACTGCGTGCCGGAAGGCGTGTGGACTGCGACGACGGCCGCGCCGGCAATGGGCTCTCCGCTCTTGTCGGAGACCTTGCCGTTCAGCGTGGAGGTTGTCACCTGCGCAGAGGCAGACACAACAAAAAGCATTGCTGCGAAAGACAGCAACAGGCTCTTGATGGTTTGTTTCATGATTGTTTGATAATATTATAATACTATAATTTGTCGGCCAGGTTCTTATACGCGCCGCAAAGATAATTCAGTAAAATGAAAAGGGCAAACGCTTTGCCGATTTTTTATCAACAAATATTCGTATATTTGCCGCGATTTACAACCTAACGAGGACAGATTTGACCGCTTGCAACCTCGTCAAAAATGCTAAAAAGATGAACCACCTTTTCACATCGGAGTCCGTCTCCGAAGGCCACCCCGACAAAGTGGCCGACCAGATCTCAGACGCCATCCTCGACGAATTCCTCCGGCAGGACCCGGAAGCCAAGGTCGCGTGCGAAACCTTCTGCACCGCGGGACTTGTGGTCGTGGGCGGCGAAGTCGCCAGCGAGAACGCCTATGTAGACATCCCCGCCACGGTCCGCCGCGTGATCTCCCGCATCGGCTACACCAAGGCCGAATACGGCTTTGACGCCGCCTCATGCGGGGTGATCTCCACCATCCACGAGCAGAGCGCCGACATCCACCGCGGCGTGGTACGCGAGCAACCCGAAGACCAGGGCGCCGGCGACCAGGGCATGATGTTCGGCTACGCCAGCACGGACACCGAGGAGTACATGCCCCTCGCCCTGTCCCTCTCGCAGCGTCTCCTTCAGACCCTCGCGGACATCCGCCACAACCATGCGGAGCTGATGCCGTACCTGCGGCCGGATGCCAAGGCCCAGTTCACCATCGAATTCACGGGACGCCGCACCCCGGTGCGCGTCCACACCATCGTCCTCAGCACGCAGCACGACGAGTTCGACACGGATGACACTCGTATGCGCGCGCGTATAGAGAAAGATGTTCGGGAGATCGTCCTCCCGCGCCTGATCGCCTCCCTGCCGGAACGCACGGCGCGGCTCTTCGACGGCAATGCCATCCTGCACGTCAACCCCACCGGCAAGTTCGTCATCGGCGGCCCGGCCGGCGACACCGGCCTGACCGGCCGCAAGATCATCGTAGACACCTACGGCGGGCGCGGAGCCCACGGCGGCGGCGCGTTCTCCGGCAAGGACCCGTCCAAGGTGGACCGCAGCGGCGCCTACGCCGCCCGCTACATCGCCAAGAACCTCGTGGCCGCCGGCGTGGCCGATGAATGCCTCGTGCAGGTGGCCTACGCCATCGGCGTGGCCGAGCCCGTCAGCATCTTCGTGGATACCTACGGCACCCGCCACACGCAGGCCTCCGACGCGGAGATCGCCCGCAAGGTGGGCGAACTCTTCGACCTGCGTCCCGCAGCGATCATCCGCAAGTTCGGCCTCAAGAACCCCATCTACGAACCCACGGCCGCCTACGGCCACATGGGCCGCAAGCCCTATGTCCGGGACGGCATCCAGTTCTTCGGCTGGGAGCTGCTCGACAGCGTGGACCGCATCAAGCAAGCCTTCGGCCTATGAGTTCCCCCAAGGACAAGAAGAAACCGCAGGTGCGCATCACCAACAAGCGGGCGTCGTTCGACTACGAGTTCCTCGAGGAGTACGACGCCGGCATCGTGCTCGTGGGGACGGAGATCAAGTCCATCCGCGCCGGCAAGGCCTCGCTCCAGGATGCCTACTGCTATTTCTCGGGTGGTGAGCTCTACGTGCGCGGGATGAACATCGCCACCTATTTCTGGGCCTCGGCATGGAGCAGCCACGAACCCATGCGCGACCGCAAGCTCCTGCTGACCCGGCGCGAGCTCAAGCACCTTGCCCAGGCAGTCAAGACCAAGGGCCTCACGATTGTGGCCGTGCGCGCCTATGTCGCCGCCAACGGCTTCGCCAAGCTGCACATCGCGCTGGCCAAGGGTAAGAAAGAGTTCGACAAGCGCGCCACCATCAAGGAGAAGGACATCCGCCGCGAGATGGAACGCGAATAATCCCCCGCCATGCCCCGCCTCAAACACAGCATCCCCGCCGAGTTGCCCGTGCCCGAGCAGCTGGACCTCGCACAGCTCAGGCGCGACTGCGCCTCCGGCGCATGCGACCTCGTCGTCGTCCTGGGCCCCACGGCCTCCGGCAAGACCCGCTATGCCGTGGCCCTGGCACAGGAACTGGGCGGAGAGATCATCTCCGCCGACTCGCGGCAGGTCTACCGCGGGATGGACATCGGCACGGGCAAGGACCTCGCCGAATACGGCCCGGTCCCCTACCACCTCATCGACATCGCCCCGGCGGGCGCGCAGTACAATGTCTGGCAGTTCCAGCAGGATTTCATCCGGGTCTGGACCGACATCCGTGCGCGCGGCGCCGTGCCCGTCCTCTGCGGCGGCACGGGGATGTACATCAACGCCGTCACGCGCGGTTACGATTTCTCGGAGCGCAAGCCCCTGAGCGCCGCCCGCGGGGAGGCGCCTGCGCGAGAAGGACTCCCCCGGCATCCTTTCTTCATCGGCACGCTCGTCGACCGGGACACCCGCAACGCGCGCATCGACGCCCGGCTCGACGCCCGCCTGCAGGAGGGCATGGTGGACGAAATCCGCGGCCTGCTGGAAAGCGGTGTCCCTGCCGAGACGCTCATCTCCTATGGCCTTGAATACAAATTCGTTACGCTCTACCTGCAGGGAGTCCTCTCCTATGAGGAGATGCGTCAGCAGCTCGCCACGGCCATCCACCAGTTCGCCAAGCGGCAGATGACCTGGTTCCGCGGGATGGAGCGCTCCGGCACCCGGATCCACTGGGTCAACGTATGACAAAAACCCCGGAAGCGATCCTTCCGGGGTTTTCTGAAAACGTAATACTGGTAAGTTTAGTCGTTGTCGGCGACATCCCACCACAGGCGGGTCCAAGGCGTATTGCTACCGCCAAGGAGGGTTGCGACAGCGGCATCACGCTGATCCGGGTTGGAATCCATGTCCGTACCGTAAGCCAGGCGGACCGGATAGGTCGAACCGGCGGCGGAGATGGCCTGGTATTCCGTGAGCGGGAGCTTCGGGACGTTGGTACGACGCCAGTCGGACCAGGTCTCGACACCGTTCTTCAAGAAGCCGGCGAACCAGCGCTGCATCACGATCTCCTTGATGGCCTCGGCCCCATCGGACGGGAGCGGGTGGGCGGCGATGTATTCGTCAGCCCCGTCCACTTCCTCGAATTCGAAGGAAGCCTTGATGCCGGCCTCGTAGAGGGTCTTGGCATCGGCGCTGATCCAGCCGCGCTGTGCGGCTTCAGCTTCGAGAAGGAGGATGCGGGCGGTGGTGATCACGCCGTAGGTGGCCAGGGCCTCGCAATAACGGTCAGCCACGGAGCAAGCCTTGCTGGCATCCTCGATGACCGGGTTGTTGGTCGGCTGACCGAACGTAATGCCATGGTAGGCATCGAAATCCTTCGGGTCGCCCTCACGCTTGCCGAGATAGCCGTCCAGCGTGAAGTAGGAGAACAGGCGCGGGTCCTTGTATTCCTTGAGTGCTTCGATGAAGAACTTGTTCGGGCCGAAACGCTTGTTGGCGGCCGTGAGGTTCTTGTTGCCGATGCCGTAGAACCAGGCGGAGGACTGGGTGGAGAAGGTGTAATGGAGACCGTCTTCGACCTTGGTCATCGATCCGTCGGAGTAAGCCTTGGCGAAGCGGGACTTGCCCGTGGCAGGATCCACGTCGGAGAGCTTGATGGCCAGCATCATACGGACGGCGGCGTTGAACTTCTTCCACTTGGCGACGTCACCGTGGTAGAGGATGTCGTAGTTGCTGCTCAGCGTGCCGTTCACATTGAACATGGCATAAGCGGTGTTGAGCTCGTTATCCAGAGCGGTGTAGATGTCCTGCACGGAGTCGAACTTGGGCTCCCAGATATCTTCGCTGTCTCCCTTGAAGGCTTCCGAATAAGGCAGCGGGCCGACGATATCGGTCGCCATCATCATGAAGAAGGCCTTGTAGGTCATCGCAAGGGCGATCTGGTTCTCCGTGGATCCGAACGCCTTGACATAAGACGCATCCTTGGTGGCCTCGTCCTGGTTGAGCGCGATGATCTTGTTCATCTGGCCCATGATGGAGAGGTAATAGGTGCTGGTGCTGAAAGTCGAGGTACTGGTCAGGGAGCCGAACTGGTTGTTCATGGCCTCGGCGATATAGCCGGTCCAGAGCTGCATCCAGGGATCATACGAGTTGGATGTCATGATCGTGTTGCGTACCTGGAGAGCGGAGGCGGCGAAGAACATACCCGTGTTGGGGTCGCTCGCGTTGTTGGGGCTCTTGTTGATATCGCCAAAATCACCGAACTTGGCGCATCCCGTCAGGGCGACGGCAAGGACTGCAACGGTAAAGATGGATTTGATATAGGTTCTCATAATTGATTCCTCCTGTTTTAATTAGAACGTCAGCTTAACCGTCAGACCGAAGGAGCGCGTGGATGCGGCCTGGCCGCCTTCCTGCCAGTTGGAACCGGACTCGGACGGGTCGATATTCGGAACGGCGGAGTAGATCAGCCAGGGATTGGTCGCGATGAGCGACACGCTGGCAGCGGAGATGCCCTTGACCTTGTTGATGATGTTCCGGGGCACGGAGTAGTTGAGCGCAAGTTCGCGCATCTTCAGGTACGTACGCTTGTAGATCCAGGAATCAAGGTCGTACTGCTGCTTGTAGTAGAAGTAGTACCAGGCGTTGATGTAGGTCGTGAGCGGGTTTCCGTCAGGATCCACACCGTCCACACGGACACCGCCGCCCTTGGCGACCGGCTCGCGGACGTTGACACCCTTGTCGTTGACAGCTGCGGTGATGTCCAGCATACCGACGGCCTCACCCCAGAGGTTGGTGTAGGAGATGATGTCACCGCCGATGGAGAAGTCGAACGAAGCAGCCAGCGAGAGGCTCTTGTAGCGCAGGCTGGTGCGGAAACCGCCCGTCCAGTCAGGCTGGAAGTTACCGATATCCTTGTTCTTGTTGACCTGGCTCTCATAGCCCGCGCCCTGCGGCCAGGGACGATAGTCACCCCAGCGGGTCTTGGAGGCACCCGTGGTCGGGAAGAGGACCAGACGGCCCTGGTCGTCGCGGATATAACGGATCTGGGAATAGATGATACCGACAGGCTGTCCTTCAACAGAACGCCATCCCCACTTGTAGTTGAATCCGGAAGTACCGGCGTTGTACTCGGTCATCAGGTCGGAGAGCTTCACGAGCGTATTGACGTTCTTGGCGATGTTGAAATCGATATCCCAGGAGAAGTCACGGGTCTGGACCGGCGTGCCGCCCAACTCGAACTCGATACCCTGGTTGCGGACCAGACCTGCATTGAGCTGACGCCTGTTGTAACCGGACTGGGCAGCCACGTTGACGTTGATGATCTGGTTCTTGGAGTCGCGACGATAGAGGTTGATGTCACCGCGCAGGCGGTTGCCGAACAGACGGAACTCCGTACCGATCTCATAGGAAGTGGAGATGGTCGGCTTGATCTGCTGGTTCAGCTGCGTGGTCGGATTGGACATCGTGATGGTCGTATTGTACTTGCCGGTGCTGTAGGTATAGGAAGTATCATAGGCACCGAGCGTGGAACCGACCTGTGCGGCGGAAGCACGCAGTTTCCAGAAGCGGAGCCAGTCGGCGTGGATCAGCTGGCTGAGCATCACGCTGACGGAAGCACCACCGTAGAGGTAGCTGTTGGCACCGTTCGGCAAACGGGAATCCCAGTCGTTACGGAGGGACAGATCCAGGAAGTAGGTGTCGTCCCAGGAAGCGGTAGCATTACCGAAGACACTGCGGGTCTTGTAGTTGGTCTCGCTGTTGGAAGCGCCCACGTAGTCTTTGGAGTTGTTCAGGTTGTACAACCCGGCGATCGTCAAGCCCTTCGAGGTGTTCGCGGAGAGCGAGGTGTAGTGATAGTCCTCCTGCTCGATGAAGGCCGCGGCATCCACGTGCAGGCGGTCATTGAAGAAGTAGTCACCCCAGGTGATACGACCCTGGTAGGTCAGGTCCATCGTATTGTTCTTGCCCTGGGTATACTGGGAAGTATAGTTGACGGAACCGTCAGCATACTTGGTCTCCGTGGTCGCGTTGCGGATGTTGCCCATCACGCGGGCGCCGAGCTTGATGTTGAACGGCAGGGAGAACTCAGCGTCGCCCGTGATCACGTTCCAGATGTAGGTGCTCATGCTGTTGCCCGTGGCATAGATGGCATACGGGTTATCGTGGAAAGCGGCCGTGTGGTCACCGTGGACGGGATCCGAAGGGTTCCAGGTACGCCAGGAACCGTCCGGGCGCTCCCAATCCTTGTAGTCCTTGAGGTTGACGTTGCCCTGGGCCCACTGCGTGAAGTCGTCAAGCTGGTTGGTATCGGAGCTGTAACCTTCGCCGGAGGCGTTCTTGGTGTAGCGGTACGTGAACTTGTAGTCGAGGTTGATGCGGAACCAGTTGGTCGGCTTGAAGTTGCTGTTGACCGTGAGGTAGCGGCGCTCCGCCTTGGAATTCGGCACGATACCGGTACGCGAGCTGTTGGTGAAGGACACGCGGGTGAGCAGGTCCTGGGTACCCTTCGAGAAGGCGATGTTGGTGGTGTTGTTCCAACCGGTCTGGAAGAGGTCGTTCAGGTCGAGGCCATGCACCCACGGATCAGCCTTCATGTAATGGGAACTGGTGGGATCGTAGTAGAGCGGGGAAGCCACGAGCACGCTGGGATCGTAGCGCGGGCCCCAGTTCTCGTCGACACCGTAGTCCATCTGGTAGGAACCGTCAGCATTCTGGCCTTCGTATTTACCGAAGAGGTAGGCAGGGCTCAGGGTATCGATGTCGGCGTTGGCCGCTGCCATACCGTCGGTCTGGCCGTTGATACCGTAATTACCACCGCCGTAGAGGGTCTGCAGGTGGAAGTGGTTGTAGAACCGCTCCATCGTGATAGTGTGGCTGAAGTCGATGCGGGACTCGCCGGCCTGGGCGCGGCGGGTAGTGATGATCACGGCGCCGTTGCCACCCTGGGAACCGTACAGCGCGGTGGCGGCAGGGCCCTTGAGGACGTTGACGCTCTCGATGTCGTCCATGTTGACGGCATTCTTGTTGGTGATCGTACCGTCGACGACGTAGATCGGCTCGGAACCGGCCCGGCTGTTATAGCCCGTGGTACCACGGAGCACGATGGAGCCGGAGTCGAAGGTCGCACCGGAGGAAGAGAAGAAACGGGCACCGGAGACCTTACCGGCCAGGGACTGGCCGAGATCGGTCTGGCGCGCCATCGTCAGGTCTTCGCCCTCGATCTTGACGGTGGAGTAACCGATGGCCTTCTCCTTACGGGTGAGGCCCTGGGCGGTCACGACGACCTGGTCAAGGGATTCGGCGTCCGGGGAGATGGAAACGTTGATGGTCCGGCGGTTCTCGATGGCGACCTGGAGGGTCACATAACCGACGGAACTGAACACGAGGATTCCGTCCGCAGGAGCGCTGAGGGAATAGTTGCCGTCCGTATCCGCGATGGTACCGAGGGTCGTCCCCCGCACCTGCACGGAAGCAAAGGCTGCTCCTTCTCCGTTGGAAGCATCGGTAATCCTACCGGCGACAGTGATGTTCTGGGCGGACAGACTCGCCGCAACCAGCACGAACAAAGCGCTGAAGAACAGTTTCGCTTTTTTCATAAGCATTAACCTTTAATAAAACAATAAACTATACTAACTGTAACTAGTTGTCGCGTCGCGTGTCCCAACAAGACACGAAATTTGGGTGCAATGTCGGAAAAAAAATTTTTATATCCAAAAAATTGATAATATTTCTAACATGGCACAAACGGCTAGATTTCAAGGATTTCCGGAAAACCTAAAACTATTTATTAGAAAATTAATTTCGATTCGAATTTATATCTGCGTAAAAGATAACGATTTATTATCTATTATTTCAATCCGATTTTAATTTGCCAATAAAAACAGCATTCTCAGCACAATTAAGGCACGGAAATGACAAGATTAAATAATAACCGCGTAATAATGAGCTAAAAACGCGGCCAGGCTGCGATACGAACGCATCACAGCCCGGCAGATAAAAAACTGTCAGCGGAATCAGGATTCCTACGGGAGGAGGATAAAGCGGCCGAAGTCGGCGCGGTGCGGCTCCGTCTCGATGCGCTCTCCGAGCCGGACGGCCGGACGGTGCGCCGCCTGGGTCTTCGCCTTGTAGCCGCAGAGCTTAAGCACCTCGGCGAGCATGGTCTCCTGGGCTTCGCCCAGCTGATAGCCGTCCCAGGGCTTGTCATCCACTTCGACATCCGGCTTGAGGCCGTCGGGCATGCAGCGGGTCTCTCCGTTCTTGTCCGCAAAGCGGGAATACATGACGTAGAGGCCCCAGTTGTCCGTATATTTCTTGCCCTCCGTCACGGCAGTAGAGCCCATCTGGGCCTTGACCGCCTCGGCATTATCCTCGTAGAAACCCGGACCGTCCATCATCAAGCCGCTGCAGTACTTTCCGTGGGACTGCGTTCCGACCAGCGTAATGTCCATATAGGGGTAAAGGTCGCAGAGCAGAGCCTCGGAGGCAGAGGCGCTGCCGGAACCGATGATCGCGTAGAGTTTCTTCAGTCCGATGTTGGCTCCGTCCGTGCTGAACTGGTACTTTTTGTCCCCGGAAGAGAAATTGTATTCCGTCGAGAAATAGGTGTTGGTGTCCTGCCCGCGACTCTTGAAATACTCCGTCAGGTCCGCGTTGTAGACTTCGGTGGCGAGGATGTCGCCGGCCTTTACGGATTCTTCCGGAGCCAGCATCGAGGCAAGGAACTGCTCCGCCAGGGAGAAGCCGCCGCCGTTGTAACGCAGGTCCAGGATCAGTTCGGTCACCCCCTCCGCCTTGAAGCCCTTGCAAGCCTCGATCAGGTCCTTGTACGAATCCAGGGTGAAACTGGTATAGACCAGGTACCCGACCTTCTTGTCACCGCAGTCGAAGACCTTTGACAGAAGGACGGGGTTCTCGTACATCTCCTTGGCGGAGATTGTCTTCGACGTGCCGTCAGGCATCACGACAGTGAGTTTTTCGCCTGAGAGCAGGTCGGGATACACCTTAGTGTAGTTGGACGCCGTCATGGTCTTGCCGTTGACCTTCAGGATGAGGTCGCCGCGCTTCAGGCCCGCCTCGGCCGCCGGGCTGCCGGCATAGACATAGATCACTACGGCGCAAATCGTCGTTTCGTCATAATAGGCCAGGGTGAAATCGAAGCCGTAACTCTTCTGGGTACCGGACACGCTGCCGTAGAAACTGTCGAAATCGTCCGTCAGCATGGTCCAGCGGTCAATATCCTCTCCCTTGGCATTCTTGTAGCGGATCTTCTGCACCTTCCCGATGGGCTCTTCGGTATCCTTCCAGGTCTTGAGGTCCTTCTCGATTTCCGCATTCCACAGGTAGTAGAGGTCCATGTAGTTACGGGCGAACGTATTGACATACAGGCGTGTCTTTTTGGTGTTCACCTCTTCCTGGCTAGGGGTGGGATCAGGGTCCGGGTTGGTATTCGCGGCCGGCTGTTTGTCGCAGGCGGCGATGCAGAGCCCTAGGATCAGAAGGGCGGGAAGAATCAGATGTTTTTTCATAATTCGCAAATATAACGATTCTCAGGAAAAAACCAATTCCGTGCCAAACAAAAAGGAAGGAGCGGGCAAATTGTCCGCTCCCTCCCTCGGGTATTCGATAAGGACTAGTTCTGGTCCTCCTCGTTGATCTGCTTGTTGTTCTCGATTTCAGAGATAGGGATCTGATAGAGGAACTCGCGGTCCTCCTGATCGTGATAGAAACGGGCAGCGGCCAGGTGGTTATTGGCCTTTCCCCAAGTAGCATCCGTGCGGTCCACCGGGATGTTGAGACGGCGGTTGTCAAGGAACTCCATGCCCTCGCCCCAGAACTCGATCCGCTTCTGGAAGTTGAGTTCCTCGAGGAAGTCGGCCTTGTTCGTCGCTTCGCACTTGTAGCCGGGCTGACGCAGGGCCATGATGGCCTCCAGTTCGCTGATGGCGCCATTCAGGTCATTCTGGTGGGCCAGGCACTCGGCGTGCATGTAGTAGGCTTCCTCGGAGCGGAGGTAAATGTAGTCACCGAGCTCCCAGCCTTCGTAGTTGCCTGCCAAAACATTGCTGCGGCCTGCGCCGATGAACTTGATGGACTGGTAGGGAACCTGGGCGATTTGGATCCAATCGGTACGCGGATCACAGAACCAGTTGATGCGGATATCGTCTTCGGAGATGCGCTGGCACAGCGGGGCGAAACCGGCACGCCAGACACCGATACCAGCATAGCCGTCACCGAAGTAGTCCATCAGGGAGAACCAGGACCTGTAGATACCACTGTTATCAGAGGTGATGTCATAACCGAAGACGACGTCAGGCAGGCTGATGTCGCTGAAGCCCTGCAGGATCTCCTCAGGGGAGTTCAGCATGCGGAAGTTGTCCATGACGACCTTGGCATACTTGGCGGCATTGGCCCAGTCATGCTTGATCATATAGGCGCGGGCAAGATAGTTGGCCACGACGCAACCGTCAAAGTCAGTCGGGGAAGCGGAACGGGTCATGCCGATCTCGCTGAAGATGGCGTAGGACTCCTCGAGGTCTTCGATCATGAAATCAAACACTTCCTTGACCGTGCTGCGCGGCTGGTCCTCGGTCACGTTTTCATCGATGATCGGGACGAGCGGGTCGTTGGAGTGGTCATACTTCTTACCCTTGCCCCACACGGTGTCGTCAGCACCCACATAGTAGGAATACTGATACAGGTAGGAGAGCTGCAGGTAAGCGTATCCGCGGATGCCGAGGGCGATGGCGCGGTAGCGCATCATGGCCTCGTCGGTCAGGTCGGCGGTCGCGACTTTGAGGACGTTGTTGGCGTTGGCGATGTGGTTGTAGTACTCACGCCAGCGCGTCAGGGTCGCATTGTAGTCCTGCTGCCAGTAGTCCAGCAGGTAGTGATACAGACTCATGGCAAAACGCCCGGTCATGATCATGTCGTTGCCCTGCAGGGAGGTGAGATAGTCAAAACCCTTCTGGCCGAAATAGTTATGGGAAATGCCGGGATTGCTCCACGAAGCATAGTCGTTGTAGATACCGTTGATGGTCGCCTCGAACTTCTCGGGGTGGGCCTGGATGACCTCGGCGAGCCGCTCCTGGGTAATGACCTCGGTCGGCTGGGTGTCTTTCATACAAGCGGAAAGGACGGCGCCGGCAGAGAGGACGATCAGGATTCTGGTAATATTCTTTTTCATATTATAATCTCCTATTGGTTAGAACGTGACAGTGATACCGCCGGAGACCGTGCGCATCGGGGCGTAGCCGCCGAAGCCGCTGTTGGCGCCGGTGAAGGAAACTCTCGGGTCGAAGCCCTGGCGGGCGGAGAAGAGAGCGACGTTGTCAGCCATCACGAAGATGCGGAGACCTTCCACGTAGAACTTGCGCGTGATGGCCTTCGGCAGGGTGTAGCCCAGCGTGATGTTGCGGATGCTGAAGAAGGAAGAAGTCACGAGGTGGGCGTCGGAATTCTGGGAGTAAGAATTGGACGAGTTGTTGGAGTTCCAGATCGGGAGTTCACCGGTCTTCTTGACCGGGTCGTAGGTCTTCCAAAGGTCGGAGTTGTGGCCAACGTAGTAGCTGATGCTCATGCCGTCGAGGTATTCGCTGTCGTAGGACCAGCCACCGAGCTGGTAGGCGGTCTGGATGCTGAAGTCGAGACCCTTCCAGTAGAGCTGGGAGTTGATACCGCCGTTGATCTTGGGGAGGGCGTACTTGCCGATGTAGTACTTGGTGGCATCGGTGTAGTTTGTGGTCTTCTCCCTGCCGGTCACGTTGCCTTCCTCATCCTTGGTATCCATCCACCACTGTGCGCTGCCGTTCTCATCCATGCCGGCATACTGGCGGATGAAGTACTCGTAGCGGTTGCGGCCTTCCATCAGTTTGAAGTTGCCGGAGGTGATACCATCCGCGCGGTTCTCTTCAGGGAGACGGACGATCTTGTTGTTGTAATGGGAGCCGATGACGGAGAGGGTCCAGCGAAGGTCGCGGTTCTTGATGATGTCGAAGTTGAGGTCGAACTCGATACCGCTGTTCTGCATGGCGCCGATATTCTCCCACTTGTAGGGACGTCCACCGGTGGAATAGGCCAGCGGGCGCTGGAAGAGCATGTCGTCCGTGTAGCGGATGAAGTAGTCGAAGCTGCCGCGGATACGGCCGAGGAAACTGAAGTCCACACCGGCGTCAAAGGTGTTCTGCTTCTCCCAGGAGATGTCCGGGTTACCGTAGTAGCTGTAGCTGTAACCGAGGGCGGAACCGTCCCAAGTGATTGCGAACTGGTCGTGGGCGGGATAGAAGTTACCGACTTCCTGGTTACCCTGGGTACCGTAGGAGGCGCGGAACTTCAAGTCGTCCAGCCAGTTCTTGGTATCGGCCATGAAAGGCTCGGCGGACAGGCGCCAGCCGGCGCCGAGGGACCAGAAGTTACCCCATTTCTTGAGGAAGCGGGAGGTGCCGTCACGACGGAAAGCCGCGGAGAAGTAGTAGCGGGAAGCGTAGTTGTAGTCCACCATGCCGAAGAAACCCTCGATGTTGAGGTCGTTGGTGTAGCTGCTCAGGGACTGCATCGGACCGCCGTTGTCGAGCTCCGGGTTGGCCGGGTCGAAGAAGTTGGTCTTCTGGCCGCTGAGACCGTGATAGTGGTACTGGTAGTACTCATGGCCGATCTTGGCGGAGAAGTTGTGGTTGTCGCCGAAGATGTTGTCGTAGGCGAGAGTCTCCTGGACGTTGGTCACGTTGGTGGAACCAGCGCTGTGGGTGCCGCGGCCGCCGAAGGACTGTCCGTCACCGATGGTCGGGGTGTAGTAGGTCAGGCCCTCGCTGTTGCGGAAGTCGTAGCTGTAGTTGACCATCGCGGTGAAGTGCTTGAGGAACTTGGCCTCGACATAGGTACGGGTCGTCACGTTGTGGAGCGTGGAGCGGCGGATATCCTCATAGAGGTTGCAGATGACGTTCTGGTTGGTCGCGGTCGGGCGCTTGGTGGTGCCGACGGTCTCGCCGTTACCGGCATCCCACATCGGCGTGCCGTCCGGGTTGAGGATGACATTGCCGTTGGCGTCGTAGGCGTGGACCGGGTAGATCGGGGCCCAGCTGCGGGCTACGCTGAACGGGTTGGAGGCGGCGGTGGTGCTCTCCTGCATACCGTTGCTGCGGGTCTTGGAGTAACCGATGTTCATGCCGGCGCGCAGCCAGCTGGTGAGCTTGGCGTTGACGTTGGCACGTGCGGAGATACGGTTGTAGTTGGAACCGACAATGTAGGACTGGTTGTCGAGGTAGCCGATGGACAGGTAGTAGTCCACCTTGTCGTTGCTGCCGGAAGCGGAGACGTTGTACTCCTGACGGGTGGCCGTCTGGAACATCGCGTCGGCGAAGCTATCATTGTAGCGGGCCTTGGCATTCTTGTTAAGCGTACCGTCCAGGTTGACGAGGTACTCGCCCTGCGGGATGATGAATGCGTTGTAGCCGCCGAGTTCGCCGAGCAGGCCTTCGGAAGCCGTCTTGGCAGCCTCTTCGGCGGTGGCGCCGCCGAACATCTCGGTGTTGCGCATACCGTACCAGGTCAGGCGGTAGAACTCACCGGGGTCGGTGACCATGCTGTAGTCCTTGTAGGCGCGGCTCAAGACACCGGCACTGGCGCTGAACTGGATGTTAGTGGCGGTTTTGGCGCCGCTCTTGGTGGTAATCATGACCACGCCGCCGGCGGCACGGGAGCCGTACAGGGAGTTCGACACGGCGTCCTTGGAGACCGTGATGGACTCGATGTCCTGCGGGTTGATGTTGGCGATGCTGCCGTTGTAAGGCACGCCGTCCACCACGACGAGAGCCGCGTTGCTGGCGCTCAGGGAGCCGATACCACGGACATAGATGGAGGCATCGCTGCCCGGCTGGCCGGTGGAGGTGATGACCTGGAGACCGGCGACGGCACCCTCAAGGGCGCTGGTCACGGAGGCGGCTTGGTTGTTCTGGAGGATCTCGGACTTCACGCTGGAGACAGAACCGACGAGGTCCTGCTTGCGCTTGGTACCGAAGGCCACCACGACAGCGTCTTCGAGAGCTTCGGAGTCGGTGCGCAGATCAACATCGATCACTGTGCGTCCGGCCACCTCGATCTCCACGCTCTCATAACCGATGGAGGAAAAGACAAGGGCGCCGCGGGAAGGCACTGTAATGCTGTAGACACCGTTGACGTCCGTAGCGGAGCCGGTGCTCGTCCCCTTGATCTGGATTGCAGCAAAAGGGATAGCTTCACCGGTGGTAGCGTCTTTGACCGTACCGCGGACGGTGATATTCTGCGCGAGCAGCGTTACACCGAGCAGCATGAACAAAGCGCTGAGAAACAGTTTCGCTTTTTTCATAAGCATTTTTTTAATTAAACAATAAACTATACTAACCTTTTTTTTCTCGAAAAAAAGAGCGTTTTTTGTATACAAATAAATGAGCGTTTATTTGTACCAACGCAATTTAGGCTCGCAAGTTCGCAACTATTTTTCAAAATTCCAAATTTGTAAGCACGTAACGAAGTGATTCTCGGCGCGAAATAGAAGCCAAAAATGCCATTTTTCGCGAATTTGCAAGATTTTTTATTTAAATACTGAAGCGTAAATATTCTTTTTCCTTTCGATTTGTAATTATTCTTCAATCGGCATTTTTTGCTTTTTCTTCTGCGTTTTCGCCTAACCAGCTGATTTTAAGTAATTTACAAGCGTATTCCGGTGTATTCCGTACTCGTGCGCAATCTCCAGCAAGGTTGTCCCCGAATCAATACGCAAGCGGATTTCGGACAGATTGCGCAGCACGTCATCACGCTTCTTGCAACTTCCCGGCGGCCGTCCAAGCCGCACGCCGGCAGCCTTGCGGTCCGCCAGCGCCTCGCGCGTGCGCTGAGAAATAAGGTTGCGCTCAATCTCTGCGGCCAGCGCGAAGGCGAACGCGATGATCTTGGAGTTTATATTATTATTAAGGTCAAAATTGTCCTTGATCGTGTGGATGCGGATGCCCCGCGAGGCGCAGTCGTTGAGGATCGACATGATCATCAGCATGTTGCGCCCCAGGCGTGAGATTTCCGTACAGACGAGCAGGTCTTCCGGCCGCATCCGGCGGATCAGCCGTCCCAGTTTGCGCCGGGAGGGCGGGACCGTCCCGGAGACGGACTCCGTCTCCCACCGGTCGATGCTCATCCCCTGGCGGGAGGCCCATTGGCGGATCTCGTATTCCTGGCTGGAGCCTGACTGCTCCGCCGTACTCACCCTGATATACGCGTAAATCATCGTCTGAACCGTTTCCTGCAGCGAATATAATACTCCTTACGAAATCGTTTCCGGAGCAAAATGCCGCTGATGTCACAAAATAACGCTCCTTTTTTTGTAATAACGTAGTACTAGTATAGTTTATTGTTTAATCAAAAGAAATGCTTATGAAAAAAGCGAAACTGTTTCTCAGCGCTTTGTTCGTATTGCTTGGCGTTGCGGCGTTCGCTCAGAACGTCACCGTCAGCGGTACGGTCACGGACGCTTCAAACGGTGAGCCTATGCCGGCAGCATCCGTCGTCCTGAAGGGTTCCACCCGGACGGGTACGGTCACCGACATTGACGGTGCTTACACCATCACCATCCCCTCCGGCGGGACGCTCGTGTTCTCCTCCATCGGCTACAAGACCGAAGAGGTGGCCGTAGGCAGCCGCAGGACGGTCAATGTCGCTCTCGAACCGGACGCCGAGTCCCTCGGCGACGTGCTCGTCATCGCGTATGGCACCGCCAAGAAGGAGTCCTTCACGGGTTCCGCACAAACCATCAAATCCGACCAGATCGAGAAGCGCACCGTGGCTAACGTCACGAAGGCCCTGGACGGCCTCGCCGCCGGTATCCAGACCACTTCCGGTTCCGGTCAGCCGGGCGCCGGCGCTTCCGTGATCATCCGCGGTTTCGGCTCCCTCAACGCTTCCACTTCCCCGCTCTATGTCGTGGACGGTGTCCCTTATGACGGCAGCATCAGCGCCCTCAACCCCAACGACATCGAATCCATGACCGTGATCAAGGACGCCTCCGCCGGTGCTCTCTTCGGCTCCCGCGGCGCCAACGGTGTCGTCATCGTGACCACCAAGCGCGGCGGCGAAGGCCGGGCCAAGGTACAGCTCAAGGCCAACGTGGGCGTTTCCTCCCGCGCGATTCCGCGCTACGAGACCCTCGACGCCTATCAGTGGACCGAGGACATCTACTACATGTACAAGAATGACTTCATGGCAGAGGGCTACTCCGCTGCCGCCGCCGGTCCGATGGCTGCCGCCGCCCTGTCCCGCGGTGCAGACGCCGTCTTCGGCATCAATGAGGAATTCAATCCTTTCTCCCGCCCGGTCAACGAGCTCTTCGACCACAGCACTGGCAAGATCCTGGACGGCACCACCCTCAAGTGGAACGACGACTGGCTCGACCTCGCTACGGACAAGGCCCCGGTGCGCCAGGAGTACCAGATGACCGTCACGGGTGGCAACAAGGCCAACCAGTACATGTTCTCCCTGGGCTACCTCAACGAGCAGGGTCTTGTCAAGATGACGAATTTCGAGCGCTTCTCCGGCCGCGCCAACGTGCAGAGCCAGATCGTAGACTGGTTCAAGACCGGCCTGAACGTCAACTTCGCCCACAATACCACGAACTCCACGACGCTGGGCACCAGCGCTTCTTCCAGCACCGCCTACAGCAACGTCTTCTATTCCTGCCAGCTGATGGCTCCGATCTTCCCGCTTTATGCGCGCAACGCCGACGGCAGCTACATCCTTGACGTCAACGGTGAGAAGACTTACGACTGGGGCGAGAACCGTCCCGCCGGTGCATCCGCCGGCTGGAACCCGCTGGCCAACCTGATCGACGACAAATACCTGTCCGCATCCGACAACCTCAGCGGCCGCACCTTCATCGACCTGGGCGGTCTGCAGCAGGGTCCCCTGGCCGGCCTCAAGTTCAGCGTCAACCTGGGCTTCGACCTGGTCCAGAGCAAGGGCAAGACTTACTACAACCCCTTCTTCGGCAACGCCGTCAGCCTGGGCGGTCTCGCCGAGATCGCTGACGGCCGCACCTTCAGCTACACCTTCAACCAGCTGCTCACCTACGACCGTACCTTCGGCCTGCACCACCTCGACCTGCTGGCCGGCCACGAGGCCTACGCCTATGAGTACCAGTACCTGATGGGCTACAAGAGCGGCTTCCCGTTCGGCGGCCTCTACGAACTGGCTCCGGCCACCACCCTCCAGGATGCCAACTCCTACACCAACAACTACCGCGTGGAGTCCTGGCTGTCCCGATTCAACTACGATTTTGCCGACAAGTACTATTTCTCGGCTTCCTTCCGTCGTGACGGATCTTCCCGTTTCCACCGCGATTTCCGCTGGGGTAACTTCTGGTCCGTCGGCGCCAGCTGGCGTATCTCCCAGGAGAATTTCATGAAGGACATCGACTGGATCAACAACCTGACCCTCAAGGCCTCCTACGGTGTGCAGGGCAACGACAACATCGGCAGCCTCTATGCATGGCAGGCGTTCTACAACCTGGGCTACCCGAACGGCGCCAACCCCGGTGCCGTCGTTTCCTCCCTCGAGAGCAAGGAACTCAAGTGGGAAAAGAACGAGAACCTCAACGTGGGTATCGAAGCCCGCCTGTTCAACCGCCTCTCCGCCTCCATCGAGTACTACAACCGCTATACCCAGGACATGCTCATGGAATACCCGATGGCTGTCTCCCTGGGCTTCAGCGGCTATGACAAGAACATCGGCAACATGCAGAACAACGGTCTGGAAATGACCCTCAGCGGAGACATCATCCGCACGGCGAACGCCCACTGGACCATGACCTGGATGGGCTCTACCGTCCACAACAAGGTCCTCCACCTGGCCGACAAGCCCGAGATCGTCTCCGGCAACTACATCATCAAGGAAGGCGAGACCCTGCGGTCCTTCTACCTCCCCGAGTCCGCCGGTGTCGATCCCGCCACGGGCTCCAAGCTCTACTGGGTCTGGGATACGGACGAAGACGGCAATCCCGGTGAGAAATACGTCACCGACAGCTATCAGAAGGCAGCCACCTGCAAGCGCGTCGTCGGCAGCCGTATGCCGAAACTCTATGGCTCCTGGTCCAACGACGTCCATATCGGCAACTTCGACTTCTCCATGCTCACCACCTACTCCATCGGCGGCAAGATCAACGACGGTGTCTACCAGACTCTCCTCTACAACAGCTATATCGGCGAGGCCGGCCATGTCGACCGCCTGAAAGCCTGGAAGAAGCCGGGCGACGTCACCTCGATCCCCAAGATCACGACCCGCGGTTCCTACCAGGTCGCCCTGACGGACGACGATCTTTTCGATGCCTCCTACTTCGCGATCAAGAACATCAGCGTCGGCTACACGATCCCTTCGAGCGTGCTGCGCGCCATCAAGATCGAATCCATCCGCGTCTACTTCTCGGCCGACAACGTCAAGTTGTTCTCCGCCCTGAAGGGCATGGATCCGCAGTACAACTTCACCGGCGGCACGGGCTACAGCTACACGCCGACCCGCACGCTTTCCATGGGTGTTGACATCAATTTCTAATCGGAAGACAATATGAAAAAGATATTTGCCATTCTTTCCGTGCTGGCGCTGGTCTCCTTCGCCGGCTGCAAAAAGGACTATCTTGAGACGAATCCGACCGACCGCGTGTCCGGTCCGACCATCTTCTCGGATGCCGAGAATGCCATGACTGCCGTCAACGGTATGATCCGTCTGCTGTACGTCGGCGGATGGGGCTCCAGCTGGGGCGCCGAGAACGGCGGTCTGCCTGCCTACATCCTGGTCCAGGACCTCAAGGGCGAGGACCATGTGATGGATGGCCAGGGATCCGGCTGGTTCTACTATGACTATGCCTTCGACACCTTCGGCGACTGGACCGGCAACGCCGGCCACCAGTACCAGATGTGGAACTTCTTCTACACGGTCATCTCCAACGCCAACTATATCCTGGCCAACCAGGAAATGGAAGGTGACGAGGACTACAAGAACTACGTGTTGGGACAGGCCTACGCCATCCGTTCCTTCTGCTACATGTTCCTGGTCCAGACCTACCAGCAGAACGGTGCGCTGTACGGCACCACGCTGCCGGGCGTTCCCCTCTATACCGAGCCCACCGTGGCCGGTTCCGAAGGCAAGGGCCGCGGCACCGTGGCCGACGTCTACAAGCAGGCCAATGATGACATTGACGCCGCCATCCAGTACCTGAGCCAGAGCAAGCTCAGCCAGCAGCACAAGAGCCACATCAGCCTCGCGGCCGCCTATGGCCTCAAGGCCCGCCACGCCCTCGTGCAGCACGATTATGCTACGGCCCTCTCCGCTGCCGAATCCGCCATGAACGGCCAGAAACTCGGCTCCTGGAGTGACATCCAGGTCGTCAACGACGTCAACAAGCAGAATGTCCTGTGGGGACTTGCCATCCAGACCGACCAGGCCATGGGCAACTACGACATCTACAACCACATGGACGCTGACTGCATGTCTACCTACGCCAAGGCCCGCCACCTGATCGGCAACTGGCTCTACGACCAGATTCCCGACACCGATATCCGCAAGGCCTGGTGGACTGCGCCGCTGCCCGAATCCCAGTGGGGTACGCCCGGCACGGCCAACGGTTCGCAGCGCTCTTGGTGCCAGAAGAAGCTTGCCTACATCAACGCTTCCGCCCAGACCGGCGACCACATCCTGATGCGTACTGAGGAGCTTTACCTGATTGCCGCCGAGGCCGCCTGCGAGACCGGTGACTATGCCAAGGCCCGCAAGTACCTCTCCGCCGTCGGTTCCCTGCGTGACTCCAACTACGCCGCCCGCCTCGACGCCATGGAGGACAGCAAGGTGCTTAACACCAATACGACCGGACGCTTCATCACCCTGATGGACGAGATCTTCTTCCAGCGCCGTGTCGAACTCTGGAGCGAGAGCCCCCGCCTGTTCGACCTGCAGCGCCGCGGCCTGGCCTACAACCGTGCCTGGTCCGGTACGAACCACACGAGCACGGCCACCGCGTTCACGTCCAAGCCCGGCTCCGCCAACTTCATCCTGTGGATTCCGCAGGCTGAGTTTGACGGCAACGAGAACATGAGCGCCGACAAGGACCAGAACCCGGCACAGGGCAGAGGACTTTAATCTTAAAACAGACAAGACATGAAAAGAATCATAACCCTTTCTTTTGCAGCCATCGCACTCCTTCTGGCAGGTTCCTGCCAGCGTGAAGGCGTGATTTACGATCCGGCTGGAAGCGCCTGTGTCTCCTTCCCGGCAGAGGACGCCATCTTCGAGATGCAAGCCTCGGACGGCAACAAGATCACGGTCGAACTGTGGCGCGGCAACACCAAGGGTGCCGCCAGCGTCGCCGTCGAGATCGAAGACGGCACGGAGGGCGTGTTCACACCCTCCAAGAGCACCTTCGACTTCGCCGACGGCGAAGCCGTGGCCACGATCGATTTCACCTACCCCGACATCAACGATTTCGGCGGCGAGGTCTACGAGATCGTCCTGACCATCTCCGATCCCGAGCAGGTCTCCCCTTCCGGCATTGACCAGGTCACCGTCTCGGCCCAGCGCAAGCTCACGCGCAAGTTCCTGGGCACCGGACTCTTCTACTCCGATTTCTTCGGAGCGGAGTGGGAGCAGGATCTCTACACGACGGAAGAGGCCCCGAATCTCTTCATCCTGCCCGACTGCTGGGAGACCGGTACCGACTGGACCTTCACGATGGAGGACGGCGAGCCTGTCTTCCCGATGGATTTCTTCACCGGATATGTCCACAGTACCTACGGCAATGTGTACATCCGTCCGAGCGAGTCTTACATCGAGGATGGTGTGCTATACCTGATCGTCGCCCACTACTTTGTCTCCGCCGGCTCCTTCGGTGACGGTTTCGAGGCATTCGAGCTTCCTGAAGGCGTGAACCTGTAGTTCCAGGATCATCCCTCTTCAGTCAAGGGTCCGGGGTCTCCCGGGCCCTTGTCTTTTTCTGTGCATCTGCTATCAAGACCGCGAAAAAACAGTATCTTTGTGTATTAACCTGTCCGGAATGAAAAAAGCCTTATTCCTGTTTATCATCCTGGTGCTGGCCGCCTGCATGCAGCAGGAACCCCTGGCGGAGCCGGCCGCGCCGGCGTCCCGGGAGGGTGACAGCTCCCTCGTGCCGGGAGAGGCCGTCGTGCTGGTGCGCGAGGAGCAGGCCGACGGCTTCGGCCTGGCGGACCTGTCCGGGCTCTCCGACGCCCTGGGGATCCGCTCTGCGGAGCGCGTGTTCCCCGATGCCGGCGAATTCGAGCCGCGGCACCGCGCCGCAGGCCTGCACCGCTGGTATCGCATCAGCTATGACCGCACGGTGGACGTGACCAAGGCGGAGGCAGACCTGAGCGCTGCCGACGGCATCGAAGCCGTCGAGATCCCGCGCCGGAAGGTGCGCCGCAGTTATTTCAACGATCCCTTTGCCTTCCGGCAGTGGCATCTGGTCAACACCGGCACGCTGGGCAGCAATTTCGTCCGCGGGATCGACATCAATGTCGAACCGGTCTGGAAGGAATTCACCACCGGCAGCCGCGAAGTCATCGTAGCGGTCGTGGATGGCGGCGTGGACAGGTCCCATCAAGACATGGGAGGGGTGGTCCTCCCGCCTTCCGCCAACGGCGGAAGCCGCAATTTCGTGGCCGGATATGACCCGATGGATATCCCTGCCGACGACCACGGCACTCATGTGGCCGGCGTCATCGGCGCCCTCAACGGCAACGGGACCGGTATCAGCAGCGTCGCCGGCGGGCGGGACGGCAAGGGCGGCGTCCGCATCATGTCCTGTACCATCTTCGGTGAAGAAGAGGAGGGTACTCTCGGCGACGAAGATGCTGAAGCCCTGGTCTGGGCTGCAGATCACGGCGCAGTCATCGCAAACAACAGCTGGGGCTATGCCTTCAACAGTGCGGTGGAGGCGAAGCGCGGGGCACAGCAGTTCATAGAACAGCCTTCCGCCCTCAAGACTGCCATTGATTATTTCGTCGACAACGCCGGCACGGATGCGAACGGCGTGCAGACCGGCCCGATGAAGGGCGGTCTGGTCCTGTTCGCCTCCGGCAACTCCGGCTGGGACCACGATGCACCCAGCGAATACGAACGCGTGGTGGCCGTAGGCGCCTTCGGCCCGGACGGCAAGATGCCGTTCTACTCCAACTATGGTCCCTGGGTGGACATCCTGGCCCCCGGAGGATCCGACTCGGATACCGCAAGTGATGAGTGGATACTCAGTTGCGTGCCTGACAATATGCCGGGCTACGAGCCCTACGCCTTCATGCCCGGGACCTCCATGGCCTGCCCCCATGCCGCAGGCGTGGCGGCACTGATCGTCTCCTATTTCGGCGGGCCCGGATTTACCACCGTGGACCTCATGGAGCGGCTGCTCTCCGGTGCACAGACCGGCGTGATCGACCAGCAAGGCCGCACCAGCGGAGGCGGCAAGCTCGATGCGGCCGGATCATTCGAATACACCCCCGAGCCCGTGGATCCCGAGCATCCCGACATCCGGATCACGACGGACTACTCAGGGGACTACCGTTTCAAGTCCCACGAGCAGCTCACCCTCACCTGGCGCATCATTGGGAACGAACGCACCAGATTCGCGGTCTCCGTGGAGACCGACTGCCCCGGCATCAACTCGACCTGCAATGTGTCCATGGCCCAGCTGTACCTCGACGCGCTCCAGGCTGCACCGGGACGCTATTCCGCAACCATCCATGTCGGTGACGCCGCCAAGAAACAGTTCTCCTTCACCATCCTGGAGAACCACGCCCCGCAACTGACTGCGAGAATCGGGGACCAGATCCTGAACGCCGCATCCTCATCGCTGCTGACCCTGGACCTGCAGGATTACTTCACGGACCCGGACGGGGAACAGCTCAGCTACAGCGTCTCGCTCGCGCGGGAAGGGATCGCCTCGACACGCCTGTCCGGCAATACATTATCCTTTGCCCCGGAAGGCTATGGCCTGACGGAAGTGACCGTCACGGCCCTGGATGCCCGCAAGGCTTCTTGCACGGCCAGCTTCAGACTGCTGGCGCGCAATGCCTACCAGGTGATGGACATTTATCCCAACCCGGTCTCCGACTTCCTCTACATCCGTCCCGGACAGGCCACCCATGTGAGCGCCACACTCTTCAGCCGCAGCGGGGCACAGGTGCTCTCCGCCAACGGCCAGGCCGACCCGTTCCAGCCCCTGAGCCTCGACGTGCATGAGCTGGCGGCAGGCACCTACACGCTGCGCGTGGAATACGGCGGGCAGCCACAGACCCTCAATATCGTGAAGCAATGAAACGGACGAGATTCGCACTGACGCTGATCCTGCTGGTCTCCCTGCCTCTCGGGTTGGGTGCGCAGGCCCTGCCGCTGATTTACAATCCTACCGATGCCCGTACGGCATCCCTGGGTGGTGCAGGCGTCGCCCTGCGCGCCGACGCCTGGGCGGTCGACGCCAACCTGGCCGCTGCGGCGCTTTCGAAACAGAGCTTCGCCGCAGGCCTTGCCTACAGCTACTGGATGCCGGTGCTGCTGCCGGACAACCGCCTCTCGTTCGGAGGATGGTACCGGTCGGGAGCCTTTGCCTTCGGCGTATCGGGCAAGGGCAACTTCTCCCAGCCGGCAGACCTCTACGGCCCGGAAAGCGAACCGTATGAGAGCATCAGCCCGCGCGACCTTTCGCTTGCGCTGGGCGCTGCCTGGATGCCCGTGCCGGGCCTGGCGTTCTCCGTCACGGGCCGCTTCATCTCTTCCGTGCTGGGAGAGCAGGTCCGGGGGACGGCTTTCTGCGCCGACCTCGCGCTGCAATACGCTTACGGGCCGGTCCGGGCCGGCTTCTCGGCTTCCAACCTGAGCGGCCCGATCCTGTACGGCGATACACGCTACCCCTTCCCTGCCCGGATCCGGGGCGGAGCCACGTATACCAATCTGTGGATCGACGCCACGCTCGAGGCCGAATACCTCGCGCAGGCCGGTATGATGGCAACCGTCGGCATCGAAGGACGGCCGCTGGAGCAGGTCGGGCAGCCGCGCAGCTGGCTCGCCCTGCGCGCGGCGTATCATTACGGCCCTGCTGACCGCGGGCTCCCGGCCTTCGCTTCTGCCGGCATCGGATTGTATTTCAGTGGATTGGAACTTGATTTCGCAGTCCTCTTCGCCTCCCCGGCCCTGAGCGGAACCGTCAGCGCCGGACTCTCCTACTCCTTCTAGGAGATTCCAGCCTTCGCTGGAATGACGTAAAAGAGTGCCGAGCCTGACCCATTTCGTCATTCCGGGCTTGACCCGGAATCTACTGTGCGGCGCCGCCGAGCAGGTCGAGGATCTCGGCTGTAATCTTCTGCTGGCGTCCCTTGTTGTACTCGAGGGTCAGCTCGCCCAGCAGGTCCTCGGCATTGTCCGAGGCCGTCTGCATGGCAATGGTGCGGGCTGCCTGTTCCGCCGCGACGGAGTCGAGGATGGCGGCGTGGAACTTCAGCATCATCACCTGCGGGAGCAGCTGGTCGACGAGCGCCTGCGCATCCGGCTCCAGGATGTAGTCATTCTCGGCTTGACCCTCGTCATTCCGGGCGTGACCTTCGTCATTCCGGGCTTGACCTTCGTCATTCCGGGCTTGACCCGGAATCTCCTGCCACTGGTTGAACGGCAGGTACTGCTCCACGGTCGGGGTCTGCGTGGAGGTGGATACGAAACGGTTGTATACGAGGATCACCCGGCTCAGTTCGCCCGCCCGGTAGCGCTCCGCGAGCGAGCGGGCCAGCGAAGCGGATTTCTCATAAGAAGGATGTCCTACCCAGTCATTGTAGTCCTCGGCGCTGGTATAGCCTGCCCGGCGCAGGGACTCCGCCATCTTGCGGCCAAGGGGATAGACTTCGACCTCTCCCTCGCAGGCGCGGATGGTCTCAAGCGCCTTGCGGACGACGTTGGCATTGAACGCCCCGCAAAGCGAACTGTTGGACGCAATCGCCACGACTGCCGTCGGGCCCGTCTCAGCGGCAGCGGCATTGCCCGTCGCCGACGGCGCTGGCACGTCGGACCTGTGCGGTCCGACGGCAGCCAGAATCTCCGCGAGGGTGCGCTCGTACGGGCGCATGCCCTCGATGGCGCGCTGGGCCTTGCGGAGCTTGGCGGAAGCCACGAGCTTCATCGCCGAAGTGATCTTCAGCGTACTGCGGACCGACCCGATCCGGTCTTTGATCTCCCGAAGTGAAGCCATGGCTGTCCGTGATTATGCTTTCTGTGTCAGCAGGCTGCAGACATCCGCCGCCACCTGCTCGAAGACTTTCGGTGCCTCCTCGGGCATCTTGCCCTGGGCGAGATCGTCCAGGAGTCCTTGGTGCGAAGCACGCATCCGGTCCAGGAACAGGCTCTGGAACTCGATCACCTGCGGGATCTTCAGGTCAGCCATCAGCGCGTGCGTACCGCAATAGAGGATGGCCACCTGCTCGCCGACGGGCATCGGGCTGTACTGCGGCTGGATCAGCAGCTGGTTGTTCTTGCGGCCCTTGTCAAGGGTCATGGCCGTGACCTTGTCCATGTCGGAAGAGAACTTGGAGAAGGCTTCCAGCTCGTTGTACTGGGCCTGGTCTATCTTCAGGGTTCCGGCGACTTTCTTCATGCTCTTCACCTGGGCGGAGCCTCCGACTCGGGAAACGGAGATTCCCACGTTGATGGCAGGACGCACTCCGGCGTTGAACAGTCCGGA
>JAEEGK010002576.1_pt1 | contig 45459 bp, 34 predicted proteins | sample 8958771 | NCBI WGS metagenome assembly JAEEGK01 (sample SAMN16246547, study PRJNA631951) | gut metagenome | biome: gut microbiome; feature: rumen; material: SC-attached | host: Bos | place: Iran: Karaj | collected 2018-10
ATTTTTCGCCGTAAATCAATGAATATCAATGAAAAAGAGGAATTCCGTGAAGGAATTCCTCTTCTGTTTAGTAGCGGAGGCAGGACTCGAACCTACGACCTCCGGGTTATGAGCCCGACGAGCTACCGACTGCTCTACTCCGCGATGTGGAGTGCAAAGGTAGGGACTTTTTTTGAAATTCCAAAATTTATTTGAGGAATTCCAGGATTTTGTCCATTTCAGAGGCCTGGAAGGCCTGCTGGTCGCCCGTTTCCAGGTTCTTCAGGTTCACCGTGGAGGCCTCGATTTCAGAGGAGCCGTTGATGGAGATGAAGGGGATGGCTTTCTTGGCGGCGTAGTCGAACTGTTTCTTGAGCTTGCCGGCTTCGGGATAGACTTCCACGGCGATGCCGGCTTCACGGAGAGCTTTGGCCAGCGGGAGGACGTACCGAAGTTCCTCGGAACCCATGACGGCGAAGAGAAGCCGGGTGCTGCTGCCGAGATCCTTCGGGAACTTGTCCAGGCCCTTGAGGACGTCGTAGATGCGGTCCGCGCCGAAGGAGATGCCTACGCCCGACATGCCCGGGAGGCCGAAGATGCCGGTGAGGTTGTCATAGCGGCCGCCGCCGCAGATGCTGCCGATGGGGAAGTCCAGGGCCTTGACCTCGAAGATGGCGCCGGTATAGTAGTTGAGCCCGCGGGCGAGGGAAAGGTCGATCTCGACGGGCTGTGAAACGCCGGCCGCATCGATGAGGCCGAACAGTTCGTCCAGTTCGTCCAGCCCCTTGAGGCCGGTTTCGGAGACCAGGCCGGAGGCGGAGCCGCCGTTGAACAGCCCCCGCATGGTGGCCAGTTTTTCGGCCGTGGTGCCGGAGAGCAGGAGGACGGGTCGCAGGACGGCGACTGCATCGGCCGTGAGACCCTTCTCAATCATCTCGGCCTCGACATTCTCGAGTCCGATCTTGTCCAGCTTGTCGATGGCGACGGTGATGTCCACGACGCGCTCGGGGAAACCGCAGATTTCCGCCAGGCCGGTGAGGACCTTGCGGTTGTTGATCTTGATGAGCACGTTTACGCCCAAGAGGGAGAACACCCGGTCCACAATCTGCACCAACTCAAGCTCATTGACCTGCGAGGTGGAGCCGATGACGTCCACGTCGCACTGGTAGAACTCACGGTAGCGGCCCTTCTGCGGACGGTCCGCCCGCCAGACGGGCTGGATCTGGTACCGCTTGAAGGGGAACGAAATCTCGTTTTGGTGCTGGACTACGTAGCGGGCGAACGGGACCGTAAGGTCGTACCGAAGGCCCTTCTCGGACACCTTCAGGGAAAGCGCCTTGGAGTTGTAGCTGTCGCCCTCCGTCCGGAAAGACTCATAGTCGATGCCGGAGAAAGCGTCGCCCGAGTTCAGGATGCGGAACAAGAGCTTGTCACCCTCGTCTCCATATTTTCCGAGGAGGGTGGAAAGGTTCTCCATCGCAGGCGTTTCGATCTGCTGGTATCCATAGGTCCGGAACACGCTCCGGATGGTGTCGAATATGTAGTTGCGCTCGGCCATTTCGCGCTGGCCGAAGTCGCGGGTTCCCTTGGGAATGGACGGTTTCTGTGCCATGATAATTTCGTAAAATCCTACAAATATACGGATTTTCTGCCAATCTACAGGCCGCGGACGGCCTCGTCAATCTCCGCAAGCTCCTCCGCGGAGAAGGAGATGTTCTCCAGCGCCTTGAAGTCATCCTCGATCTGGGCGACCCGGCTGGCGCCGATGATGACGCTCGTGACGCGGTCGTCCTTGAGGCACCAGGCGAGGGCCATCTCGGCGAGCGTATGCCCGCGGCGGGTGGCGATCCCGTTCAGTTTCACGAGCGCGGCATGCATCCCGGGTGTCAGGGTCGATGACTTGAGGAATTTCTCCTTCGCCATGCGGGAATCGGCCGGGATGCCTTCCAGATAGCGGCCGGTCAGGAGTCCTTGCGCCAGCGGGGAGAAGGCGATGAAACCGACGCCGTTCTCCTTGGCCTGGTCCAGGATCGCCCGCTCCGGCTCCCGGTTCAGGATGTTGTACCTGCCCTGATAGATCAAGCACGGAACATCCCTGTCTTTCAGATACTTATAGGCGAAGGCCGCAGCCTCCGGCGGGTAGTTGGAGATGCCTGCATACAGCGCCTTGCCGGCCCGGACGATGTCGACGAGAGCCTGCATCGTCTCCTCCAGCGGGGTCTTGGGATCGAACCGGTGGGAATAGAAGAGGTCCACGTAATCGAGGTTCATCCGTTTCAGGCTTTGGTCCAGGCTGGCCATCAGGTACTTGCGGGAGCCCCATTCGCCATACGGGCCGGGCCACATGTCGTAGCCGGCCTTGGAGGAGATGAACAGTTCGTCCCGGAAAGGGGCGAAGGATTTCTTCATGATGATCCCGAACGTTTCCTCGGCCGAACCATAGGAGGGACCGTAGTTGTTGGCGAGGTCGAAATGGACGATGCCGTGATCGAAGGCGTAATGGGCCATCTCCAGGGAGTTCGTGAGCGGGTTCACGTCGCCGAAGTTGTGCCACAGGCCCAGGGCGATTTCCGGAAGGAGGATGCCGCTGCGGCCGCATCGGCGGTAGCGGATGCCGCGGTCATAGCGGTCGGGGGCGGGGGAATAGACGGGATTGATCATGCTTGCAGGGTTTTGTCAAAGACAAAGATACGCTATTTCGTGGAAAAATGCTTATCTTTGTTATTCATAACGAATTCTGTAGCATGAAAGATTTTGTCAAAATGATGCTGGCCGTGATCTGCGCGTTCATCGTGATGCAGCTCATCGGCTTTTTCCTGCTGTTTGCCATGGTCGGCGCGATGAGCCTCGGCAGCAGCAAGACCGTCCTGCCCCGGGAAGGCGTGCTGGACATCGACATGGAACAGTTCACCCTCGGTGAGCAGACGCAGGACGACTCCTTCAGTCCGGGCTTCTCGATGCTGGGAATGTCCGCCGGCGGCCCGACCGTTGGGCTCTGGGATGCCGTGCAGGCCATCGAAGCCGCTGCGGCCGATCCCGGTATCAAGTATATCCTCCTCCGTGCGGACGCCGCTTCCGGCGGCACTTCCTCCATCGAGGAACTCCGCGCCGCCCTTGCCGAATTCCGCAAGAGCGGCAAGGCCGTGGTGGCCTATACGGAAAATCCTTCCGCCGGTTCGTACTACCTTGCCTCGGTGGCGGACAAGGTTTATATGACCTCCTACCATGGCGGTTCCCCGCAGATGACGGGTATCGCCAGCCAGATGATCTTCCTCAAGGACCTGCTGGACAAGGTGGGTGTGAATTACCAGCTCATCCGTCACGGCAAGTACAAGTCCGCGGGTGAGATGTACATCAAGAACGCTCCTTCCGCCGAGAACCGCGAGCAGTACCAGGTAATGGTCAATTCCCTGTGGAAGACGGTTTCCACCGCCACGGCCGAATCCCGCGGTATGACCGTGGAAAAGTACAACGATCTCATCGACAACCTCAAGCTCAACTTCCCGGAGGACTTCCTGGAGAACGGGCTTGTGGACGAACTCCTGGACCATGAGGGCCTGGTCACCAAGCTCTGCGACCTCGCCCAGGTGGAAAAGGTGGAGGACCTGCATCTGGTTTCCCTGCTGGACTATGTCAATGTCAAGGTGAACCGGCTCCGCGGCAAGGAGAACGTCGCCATCCTGTTCGCTGACGGCGATATCGTGGAAGGAAAGGGCTATTCCGACATCGCCTCCGGCCGTTTCGTCGCCGAAATCGACAAGATCCGGAAGGACAATACCGTCAAGGCTGTCGTCCTCCGTGTCAATTCTCCGGGTGGCAGCGTCATCGCCTCCGAGAAGATCCGCTCCGCACTGAAGCTCCTCATGAACGAAAAGCCTCTCATTGCCTCGTATGCCAACTATGCCGCTTCGGGCGGCTACTGGATTTCCGCCGGAACGCAGAAGATCTTCTCTGATGCGACCTGCCTCACCGGCTCCATCGGCGTGTTCTCGCTGATCCCGGAGTTCTCCAAGACCGTCGGCAAGGTGGGCGTGAACTTCGTCACCGTGGGCTCCAACAAGCACAGCGACATGTACTCCCTGATGCGTCCTTTCGACGCAGAGGAGACAGCCAGCATGCAGGCCTACATCGAGGATGTCTACGAGCGTTTCGTGGGCCTGGTGGCCGAGGGACGTTCCCTGGAGACGCAGAAAGTGGACGACATGGCCCAGGGCCGCGTGTGGGTGGGAACCGACGCGCTCAGCCTCGGCCTGGTCGATGAGATCGGCGGTCTCCGCGAAGCCGTGAACTACGCCGCATCCCTCGCCGGATATGTGTCCAAGGGCGATTACCATGTGGTGACCTATCCCGCACAGCTGAGCCAGACTGAGCAACTGCTGGACATGTTCTCCGGTAAGAAGGAAGCCCCGTCCATCCTCGAAGGTACGCCGTTCGAGGCGCTGGGCAAGAGCCTTCAGCAACTTCGTGAGAACGAGCCCACCCAGGTATATGCCCGCCTTCCGTACGACATCGAAATCCGCTAGGGAATGGATGAAAAGAAACTGACGCCCATGCGCTTCCGCCCCGAGAAGGTGGAACGCAAGTGGGGGATTGCCGAATACCGGATCGCGGACCTAGGATACATCGACTCCGTGGCCCTGGACGGCTGGTTGTCCGGCAATTCCATCAGTGACATCATGCAGACCTACCTGGAGCGTTTCACCGGGGAGGTCCCGTTCGAGTATTACGGGACGCAGTTCCCGGTGATGGTCAAGTGGCTGGATATCAAAGGACGCACCTCTCTCCATGTGAATCCGGACGACGAGTCCGCCGAGCAGCGCTACGATGCCTTCGGCAAGACCGCGCTTTGGTATGTGGCCGAGGCCGGGACCGATGCGAAGCTGTTCCTCGGCTTCAAGCGGGAAGTGACGGCGGAGGAGTTCTGGCGCAAGTGCCTGGACGGCACGGTGGAGGAACTGCTGAATGTAATCAAGCCCAAGGTGGGGGAGCACTATCTTGTCACCCCGGGCATGGTCCACGCCGCGCAGGACGTCCGGCTCCTGGAAATCGCCGAGTCCTCCGAACTCTGGTTCCGGCTCCACGCCTGGGACGATGCCGAAGCGGAAATCCATCTGGAAGAGGCCTTTGACCTGATCGACTTCAAACCGTACCGTGTGGCCGCTCAGAAGGGTAATCCGGAGGCCGTGACGGAGAAGATCGCCGTCACGCCGCAATTCTCCGTGTCGGAAATCCGCTTGATGAACCCTGTGCGCATCGGCGCTGACAACAACGGGAGTTTTCTGCTCTACGCTTGCGTAAAAGGGGCAGGAACGCTGGAGGTGGAGGGAATGACGCCGCTTCATTTCCATGCCGGAGAAGCCATTGTAGTCCCGGCCGAAATCCAGCAGTTCACGCTCACGCCCGAGGCCCACGGCACCCTGCTCCTGGAAGTGTCGCTCGAACCCCGGCACGACAAAGACGAGTACATCGACCCGAACGCCGAACCTTTCCTGAAAGGGGAGGACTACGACGGCCTCGAGGGTGACGAACTCCCCGACCCCGAATTGAATTGATATGGCGGACGCGCGCATCGACAAGTATCTTTGGGCGATCCGGGCCTTCAAGACCCGGACCGACGCCACCGATGCCTGCAAGGGCGGAAAGGTGAAGATCGCCGGGGTCAATGCCAAACCTTCCAAGGAGGTGAAGCCCGGCGACGTGCTGACGGTCAAGAAAGGGGCCGTGACCTACACCTACAAGGTGCTTCAGCCCTTGGAGCGCCGCGTGGGGGCGAAACTTGTTCCTGAATATGCGCTGAACCTGACACCGGAGTCCGAGTTGGAGAAGCTTCGCACCCCGGTGGAGACCTTCTTTATCACCCGGGACCGCGGGGCGGGCCGCCCCACCAAGAAGGACCGCCGCGAGATCGAAGAGATCTGGGATGCCATCGACTTCAACGACATCCCGGACGACGTGGCGGCCAAATTCGGGCTCTCTGACGAAGATATGGACACTCAATAACTGGATGATGAGACGATTCTCTCTGATCTTGCTGGGCTTGTCGGTCCTGGGATGGACGGCGGTCGTACAGACGTCCCGGGAGGAGCTTCTTTCCCACATGGAGCTCACGGCGGGCAATTATGCCAACTACCCCGTTCCCACCGGGCACCTGACTCCGGCTCCGGAAGGGTATGAACCTTTCTACATCAGCCATTACGGCCGGCACGGCTCCCGGTACATGACCAGTGACAGCCGTTACCGCCGGCTGAACCAGCAGTTGGATACCGCCTGGACACTGGACCTGCTGACTGAATTGGGCAAGGACGTCCGCCGTCGTATTCAGACAGCTTCTGCCGATGCGAAGGACCGGGCCGGTGAACTCACGACGCTCGGCGCCAGGCAGCACAAGGCGATCGCCCGGCGGATGTATGACAACTATCCCTCGCTGATGACGCAGCCGCTGTTCGTGGAGGCGAATTCTTCCACATCCCGGCGCGTGATGCTGAGCATGGCGAATTTCTGCCTGGAGCTCAAGTCGCTGAATCCGTCGCTGGACATTTCCATGGATGCGAGCGAGCACGACATGAACTACATCACGGCTGACAAGCGCATCGTAGTCCCGGAGAGCGAAACGGACGATGCCCTGTACCGGAAACTCCAGGATTTCCAGCAGAAGCTTCTGAACGGCGAGAAGCAGCTGGCAGCCATCTTCAAGGACCCTGAACGGGCGAAGACTTTCATCGACCAGTACGAGTTCGCCGATGACCTGTACAACGTCGCGGCCGACATGTACTGTGTGCCCGAGCTGAACCTGCGTTTCGACGACTTGTTCGGGGAGGAGGGCATGATTGACGGTTTCCGGGTCTATAACGCCAGCTGGTGCCTGTGGGAGGGGCTGATGCCCGGCGCCCGGACCAGTTACTGGCGCATCTATCCGCTGCTGCAGAACTTCCTGGACGATGCGGACCGGATGATCGCTTCCGGTGGCAGCGGCCTCCGCCTCCGCTTCGGCCATGACAGCGTCGTGCTGCCGTTATCCTTTATCCTGGGTTTCCAGGAGGCCATTCACGCGACGGATGACATGGAGGACTTGCACAACTGCTTCTCCATTTTCCGCCTGATTCCGATGGCGGCGAACATCCAGCTGGTGTTCTTCCGCAAGGCCGGCTCGGAGGATATCCTGGTGAAGTTCCTCATGAACGAGAACGAGACCTCCGTCCCGATTGCCACGGACTGCTATCCCTATTATCACTGGTCCGACGTCGAACCGTATTACCGGAATATGATCGAGGCCGCCCATCTGGTTTACAAGGAGACCCCCGACGATGAAGACTAAGCTTACCCTACTCCTGCTCTTTCTCCTGACGATGGGAGCAGCTGCGCAGACTTCCAAGCGGGAGATGTATGCGGACCTGAACCGGACCGGTTCCACCTATTTCGCCTATCCCGGCCCTGTCCAGAAGGTTCTGACACCGACCCCGGCAGGGTACGAACCCTTCTATATCAGCCACTACGGCCGCCACGGCTCGCGGTACATGACCAGCAACAAGTACTATGTCCAGGCCATTACACCGATGGACAGCGCCGCAAAACTGGGCCTCCTCACGCCTAAAGGCGAGGAGGTGCTTGCGAAGCTCAAGGCCGGCTATGCCGATGCCCTGGACCGCGACGGTGACCTGACCGCCCTCGGCGGCCGCCAGCACCGCGAGATCGCCCACCGGATGTACGACCGCTTTCCGGAGTTGCTCTCGCAGTCCCTGCAGGTCGATGCCCGGGCATCGACTTCCCGTCGCGTGATGATCAGCATGTTCAATTTCTGCTGGGAACTCCAGGGGCTGAATCCGGACCTCGCGATCCGGATGGATGCGAGTGAGCGCGACATGCCGTTCGTGGTTTCCGACAGCAGCGTGAAACCGGAGGTTACCGCGGAGGCGGAAGCCATCCACCGGAAGTTCAGCGCCTATCGGGACGATGCCTACAGCCAGCCCGACCGCTTGATGAAGGTCCTGTTCAAGGATGTGCGGAAGGCGAAGGAGTTCGTGGACGGCCCCGACCTGATGAAGAGTCTCTACAACGTGGCTCAGGACTTCCAGAACTTGCCGGAACTGGGACTTTCCATGACAGATATCTTCACGAAGGAAGAACTGTTCCGTATCTTTACGGGTTCCAGCGCAGGTTGGCTCCGTCAGACGGGCCTTATACCTGGCTCTACGCCCATGTATCTGCAGAAGAAGGCGGTGCGCGACAGCATCGAAAGTATTGCAGACCGCGTGATCCGTGAGGGCAAGCCTGCGCTGACGCTCCGTTTCAGCCACGACAGTTCCGTGCTTCCGCTGGCCTACCTGATCGGCCTGAAGGAAACGTTGGGCGGCCGTCCGGATCCGAAGAACCTGTACAAGACCATCTCCATCGACAAGATCATCCCGATGGCGGCGAACATCCAGCTCATTTTTTACCGGAAGGAGGGGTCGGACGATGTGCTTGTCAAGTTCCTATTGAACGAAAACGAAACCTCCATCCCGGTCAAGACCGATTGCGCCCCCTACTACCACTGGAAGGATGTGAAGCACTTCTGGGAAAGACACCCGTCAATAACCAATTAACGATATACGCGTATGGATGACAAGATGACCCGTCGAGAGGCCCTGAAGGGCATGTTCCTCGCAGGAATGGGACTCGCTTTCTGCGGTCCGCTGCTGTCTGACACCCTCCGGGCCGCGAATCTGCCCGGTACACCTGCCCACCTTCCCGGTCCCTGGAAAGAGGCCCCGGATGGCTCTAAGATTGATACCCGCACCTGGAGCAAGATGGGGGAGACCCTGGGCATGCTCGGCCTGGGCTGCATGCGCCTGCCCACCCTGTCGGGCGGTGGCGGCGGCTTCGGCCGTAACGCGCCCCTGGACCAGGACGCCGTCAACGCAATGATCGATTACGCCATTGCCCATGGGGTCAATTATTTCGACACCGCCCCTGCGTACGGTCAGTCCGAGGTGGTGACCGGCAAGGCCTTGAGCCGCCACCCGCGCGAATCCTTCAAGATCGCGACCAAAATCTCCAACATGAACGGGCGTGCCACGCTTGAGGCGGGCAAGAACATGTTCGAGACCTCTCTGAAGAACCTCCAGGTGGACTATGTCGACTTCCTGCTCCTGCATAACCTTCAGAATATGAACGGTTTCAATTCCCGTTTCCGGGACAACGGCCTGTTCGACTGGCTCCTGGAGCAGAAGGCCAAAGGCCGGATCCGCCACCTTGGCTTCTCCTTCCATGGGACCAATGCGGATCTGCCCGGCCTGGTGGACCTTTACGACTGGGATTTCGTGCAGATCCAGCTCAATTATGCCGACTGGAAGGAAATGTCCCGCGGTTGGGGCGGCTCATCCGGTACGACCAATGCCGAGTTCCTGTACAACCACCTGGTGGAGAAAGGCATCCCTGTACTGGTGATGGAGCCGGTCAAGGGTGGGCAGCTCGCGAATGTCAATGAAAGCGTCGCCGCCGTGATGAAGGAACGCCATCCCGACCTCACTCCTGCCGCCAACGCCCTCACTTTCGTGGGTTCGCTGCCCGGCGTGATGGTAACCCTCAGCGGTATGTCCAACATGGAGCAGCTCAAGGAGAACGTCTCCCTGTTCACGGGCTTCAAGCCCTTCGATCAGAAAGAGATGGACTTCATGCTCACCGTTGCGGACCTGCACAGGTCCAAGGGACAGATTCCCTGCACGGCCTGCGCATACTGCATGCCTTGCCCGGCCGGCGTGGATATTCCCGGAAACTTCAAGATCTTCAACAGTGCCAGCGATGCGCTCCTGTCCTCGGATACTGGCAAGTCTGTTACGGAAAAGCGCAAGGAGTTCCTGGCGCAGTACAAGGCACAGGATGAGGCCATCCGCGCCGACGCATGTATCGGCTGCAAGGTCTGCCTGCGCAAGTGCCCGCAGCACATCAGCATTCCGCAGCACATGGAGCGGATCCGCGACTTGGCCGCGAAGATCGGTTGAACGAAACGACTTTTTTATGAACGGAAAACCCCTGCTCCTGGCAGTCCTGCTGGCCTGCCTGTCCGTCGGCCTGTCCGCGGAAGAGCATTTGCACTACGTCAATCCGTTTGTCGGCACCGCCGGTTTCGGGAACGTGTATCCCGGGGCGCAGGTGCCGTTCGGCGGCATCCAGATCAGCCCGGATACCGATGATTACGACTATGATGTCGCGGCGGGTTACAAGTACACGAAGCCCACGATCATGGGGTTCAGCCTGACGCACCTGAGCGGTACGGGCATCCCGGACCTCGGGGACTTCCTGTTCGTTCCGGGGACTGGTACGATCAAGTCGGCGACCGGTACCGACGAGGATCCGGATTCGGGGTACCGGTCCCGCTTCAGCCATGATACGGAATCGGCCAGTCCCGGATACTATACCGTGGAATTGAGTGATTACGGTACCCGGGCGGAAATGACGGCGGCATCGCGCAGCGGTGTGCTCCGGTTCACCTATCCCGCCTGTGACTCATCTTTCGTGATGATCGACCTGGACCATACCCTGCGTTTCACGTGCGTCTGGTCCTCGGTCCGGCTGCTGGATGAGTACACCATCGTGGGAAGCAAGACGGTCAAGGGCTGGAACCCCGACCGGCATGTCCATTTTGCGGCGCGGTTCGACCGCCCCATCCAGGACTTCCTGATCCTGCAGGATGGAAAACCGGTAATATACAATACCAGCCGTTTCCGCAGTTCCAAGGAAGCCTGGGGCACCGGCCTCCGCGCCTGCGTAAAGTTCCCGACTGCCGCCGGCGAGCAGGTCAATGTCCATGTGGCTGTGTCGGCGACAGGCATCGACGGTGCCCTGAAAAACCTCACGGAAATCGACGGGAAGGACTTTGACACCGTCCGACATGAGGCGGAAGTCCTCTGGGAGGCGGAACTTTCCCGTTATGAACTGGATCCGTCTTGTACGGAGGAGGCCAAGGAAACCTTTTACACCAGCGTTTACCGCACTGCCCTGCATCCTTTCCTGTTCCAGGATATCGACGGACGGTTCCTTCGGCATGACGGTACTGTCGGCACGGCCGAGGGGTTCACGAACTATACCACTTTCTCCCTTTGGGATACTTACCGCGCTTTCCATCCGCTCCTGAACCTCGTGAACAAGCCCCTGCAAGCGGATCTCGCGAACTCCATGTTGGAGCATTATGACAAGAGCACGGAGAAGATGCTGCCCATCTGGTCTTTTTATGGCGGCGAAACCTGGTGCATGATCGGCTACCATGCCGTTTCCGTCCTGGCCGACATGATGATGAAGGGCGTGCAGGGCTTCGATTATGAACGGGCCTACCAGGCCATGAAAACCACGGCGACCAACCCGAACTACGACTGTCTGCCGGAGTATACGGAGCTGGGCTACGTTCCCTTCGACAAGGAAATGGAGTCGGTCTCCAAGACGCTGGAGTATGCGTATGACGACTGGTGCATCGCCCAGGCGGCGAAGCTGCTGGGACACGATGAGGATTACGTTTTCTTCCTGGAAAGGAGCCGGAATTATCGCAATCTCATCGATCCTGAGACCCTATACATGCGCGGACGCGATTCCAAGGGCAATTGGAGGACTCCCTTCTCTGACATCGCTTATGAAGGCCCGGGTTCCGACAACGGCTGGGGCGACATTACCGAAGGCTTTACGATGCAGTACACCTGGACGGTGCCGCATGCCTTCGAGGATTACATGGCCATCGCCGGTAAAAAGTTCCTCCGCGACCGGCTGGACAATATGTTCAAGATCGAGATGAGTGACGATATTCCCGGTGCGCACGACATCTGGGGACGTATCGGCGGTTACTGGCACGGCAATGAGCCCTGCCACCATGTCCTGTACCTTTATAACAAGCTGGGTAAGCCCGGGGAGTGTCAGAAGTGGGTACGCTATGTCGCCGACCATTTCTACGGCAATAAACCGGACTCTCTGAGCGGCAACGACGACTGCGGGCAGATGAGTGCCTGGTACATCTTCAACTGCCTGGGCTTCTATCCCTTATGTCCCGGCAGCAACGAGTATGAACTGGGCTCGCCCTGCCTTCCCGGCGTTACCGTGCGCCTTTCCGACGGTGGCCTCCTGCAGGTCCGGACGAAGAACTGGACGCCGGAGAACGTCCATGTCAAGGCGGCCTATCTCAATGGTGTCAAGCTCAAAGGAACAACGCTCCGCTACGAGGACATTCGTAACGGAGCGGAGCTGCTGTTTGTGATGGGTAAGTAAGAAACTTACTTCTTGAAAAAGCGGTTGTAGAGACCCAGGAAACCGGCGCCGTGGCGGGCTTCGTCCTTCGCCATTTCGTGGATGGTGTCATGGATGGCATCGTAGCCAAGCTGCTTCGCGCGGGTGGCGATGGCGAGCTTGCCTTCGCAGGCACCGGCTTCGGCTTCGTAGCGCTTCTTGAGGTTGGTCTTGGTGTCCCAGACGACTTCACCGAGGAGTTCGGCGATGCGGGCGGCGTGGTCGGCCTCCTCAAAAGCATAGCGCTTGAAGGCGTCGGCGACTTCCGGGTAGCCCTCGCGCTCCGCCTGGCGGCTCATCGCGAGATACATGCCCACTTCCGAGCATTCGCCGGTGAAGTGATCCTGCAGACCGGCCCAGACCTCCGGGTCGCAGCCCTTGGCGACACCGAGTTCGTGCTCGCAGGCCCACATGGGCTTGCCGGCCTCTTCCTTGATTTCTACGAACTTTTCAGCCTTTGCGTGGCATACGGGGCACTCTGCGGGCGGGTTCTCACCTTCGTAGACATAGCCGCAGACGAGACATCTGAATTTCTTTTTCATGATAGGGTATCCTCTTAGTGTTTGTTTGGAATTTTTCTAATTACAAAGATACGAATAATCCGCCTCACTTGCAACAGCCTTTGAAAAGATGTATCTTTGAAAAGAAAACGTATCCTTTGTGCTGTATTTTGGCAGAAGGGGAGTATAGTTTTGCAGCATGATTCCATTTTTGAAGCAAGTCGCCGCTCATTATCTGGCGACCGATATACAGAATACGTGTTTCGTCTTCCCGAACCGGAGGTCGGCCGTATTCTTCCGGAAGTATCTCGGAGATGTCCTTCGGGAGACGGGTGCGGACAGGCCCATGCATGCACCGATGTCATGGACCATCAATGATTTCTTCTGCCGGGTGTACGGCGGGGAAGTGTCGGAGCGCATCCGCCTGCTGCTGGAACTGTATGAATCATACAGGACGGTCTATCCCAAGGCCGAACCGTTGGACGAGTTCATCTTCTGGGGGGAGGTCATCCTGGCGGATTTCGACGATGTGGACAAGTTCCTCGTGGATGCGGAGGATCTGTTCACCGACGTGGCTGATTTCAAGGGCATCCAGGACGATTACAGCCATCTGTCCGACGTCCAGCGGGAGGCCGTCCGTCATTTCGTCTCCCATTTCCGCGACCATGCCGGCCGGCTTACCGTCCGCCTGGATACGGACGATTCCTCCGTCAAGGCGCGTTTCCTTCAGGTATGGAACATCCTGTATCCGCTTTATACCGATTTCAAGAAGCGCCTCCGTGAAAAGGGAATGGCTTATGAAGGCATGGTGTACCGGGATCTTGCGGAACGCCTCCGGGAAGGCACGTCCGTGGCGGACGCCCTGTCCGACGTATTCCCGGATGCTTCCCGCTACGTGTTCGTGGGCCTGAACGCCTTGAATGAATGTGAGAAGACGGTCCTTCGCCGTCTCCGGGACGCGGGCCTCGCCGAGTTCTGCTGGGACTACGTCTCCGATGCCGTGCGTGACCCCCGCAACAAATCCTCGGTCTTCATGCGGGACAATGTCCGGGAATTCCCGAATGCCTTCCAGGTGGATCCGGACGGGCTCGGGCAGCCATCCTTCCATGTTGTCAGCGTTCCCTCTTCCGTGGGACAGACCAAACTGGCCCCCGTAATCCTGGACCGCTGTGACACGGAGAATCCGGTGGAGACGGCTTTCATCCTGCCCGACGAGAACCTGTTGATGCCCCTGCTGAATTCCATCCCGCCGGAACATGACAGCATCAACGTGACGATGGGGTGTCCCTTGACGGGCGGCGCCGTCTACTCCCTGGTGTCCTCCTTGGCCGCGATGCAGCAGCGCCTGCGGGAGAAGGCCGGCAGCTGGTACTTCTACCATCGCGAAGTCCGGTCCATCTTCGCCAACAGCCTGTTCCGTGCTGTCCTGACCCCGGAAGAAGAAAAGGTCGTCCAGACCGTCAAGACGGCGGCGAAATACTATATCCCGCAGGAAGACCTGGTGGGCGGACCGTTGCTGGACCTCGTCTTCCGGCCGGTCGTCACCCTTCCCAAGGAGGCTTCCGCAGAACAGAACCGACTGATTCTCAAATACCTTTCCGACATCGTCAGTTATGTGGGCTGGAAACTCCGCGGCGTGGAGGAGATGCTGCTGGAACTGGATTTCGCGAAGCGTTGCATGCAGTCGCTGAACCTGCTCGGCGGCATCGACCTGGACGTGCTTCCCGCCACCTGGCTCCGTCTGCTGGATGAACTGCTCTCCGGCGAGGCGGTCCCGTTCCGGGGCGAGCCGCTGGAAGGACTGCAAGTGATGGGACCGTTGGAAACGCGTGCGCTGGATTTCAGGAACGTCATTCTTTTCTCGGCGAACGAGGGCACTTTCCCGCGCCGGAGCTCGAGCGCTTCCTTTGTTCCGCCGGAGCTCCGCAAGGGTTTCGGCTTGCCTACCTTCGAGTATCAGGACAGCGTCTGGGCCTACTATTTCTACCGGATGATCCAGCGGGCCGAACACGTATGGCTGGTCTGCGACAGCCGGACCGAAGGACTCAAGACGGGGGAGGAAAGCCGGTACATCAAGCAGTTGGAATACCACTACCAGGTGCCGCTGGAACGGTTTGTCGCCACAGCCCGGATGCAGTTGGCGCCCGAGGCCGATGCGATTCCCAAGACGCAGGCGGACATTGACGCCATCCGGGATGGGGAGCTCTCCGCCTCCTCTCTCCAGAGCTATCTGTACTGTCCGGCGAAGTTTTACTATTCCTTCGTCAAGCGCCTTGAGAATGAGGATGAAGTGCTCGAAGCGCTGGACGCCGGCAGTCTGGGACGGGTGTATCACCAGGCGATGCATCAGTTGTACAAACCGTTGCCTTTGGTGACGGTGGCGGACCTGGACCGGCTGATGGCGGACCGGAAAGGGCTGAAGGCCCTGGTCCGGAGCCTGATCATCCAGGAAATGAAAACGGTCGATGTCACCGGCCGCGACCTCGTCGTGGAGGAAGTCATCGTCGAGTATGTCCTGCAGACCTTGAAGCATGACAAGCGCCTGCTGGTGGAGTCGGGTTCGAAAGGCTTCGAAATGCTGCTCATGGAAAAGAAGATGACCTGTCTTTTCGATGGGTTCAAGATCAAGGGATTCGCGGACCGGATCGACAGCTACCTGGGCGGCGAAGCCCGCATCGTGGACTACAAGACGGGGCGGGTGGAGCAGGATGACATCGACATTACCGACGAGAACGCCGCGGACGTGGTGGAAAAACTCTTCGGTCCCGCGAATATCGGCCGGCCGAAGATCGCCCTCCAGCTGTTCATCTACGGTCTCCTTGCGCAGGAGCGGGATGAACTCAGGGAGCGCCCGGTGGTCAATTCCATCTATTCGGTGTCCCGCCTGTTCACCGACCCGCTGAAAGACCGTCCGCAGAGCGCCGTGTTTACGCGCCTGACGCGGGAGCGTCTCAAGGAACTCCTGGCCGAGATGACGGACCCGTCCGTTCCTTTCCGCCGGACGGATGAGCTCCGTACCTGCAGTTATTGTGATTTCAAAATGATTTGCGGCCGATGATCCAGATCCTGAAAGCCTCGGCCGGTTCGGGGAAAACCTACAACCTGGCCCGTGAATACATCCGCCTGCTCCTCACGAAGAAGGATCCGCAGGCCTATCGCCACATCCTCGCCGTGACCTTCACCAACAAGGCTACCGACGAGATGAAGCGCCGTATCCTGGACGAACTCCATATCCTGGCCGTGAAACCGGAGGAATCGCCCTATTTCAAAGACTTTGTCCCGAAGGTGTTCCCGACGTTGGAAGCCTTGCAGAAACGTGCTTCCGGCCAACTCGCAGGCATCTTGCACGACTATTCTTCCTTTGCGGTGTCCACCATCGACAAGTTCTTCCAGCAGACGCTGCGCGCCTTCTCCCGCGAGATCGGCCAGTTTGCTTCCTATCAGGTGGAGCTGGACAAGGCCGCCCTGGTGGAGGAAAGCGTAGACCGGATCCTGGACGGTCTCACCGAGAACGACCGGGGGCTTCTGAACTGGCTCACCGAGAACGTGAAGAACGGCCTGGAAAACGGAAACCGTTTCAACCTGGAGCCCCCGCTCAAGGAAATGGCCGTGAACCTGAAATCGACGGACCATGCCGAGGCCGTACGCCGGTTCCACATCGACGAGGAAAGCGCTTATGCAAAGGACCATCTGAAGGAGGTGCAGAAAGGATGCAACGTCCTGATCCGGGATTTCAGGAAAGATGTCCAGGATGCCGCCCAGGCCGTCCTGGATGTCCTGAAGCAGCATCAGGTGGACCCGGCTGACAGTTATCGGGGTTTCCTGAAGGCCTTGTACGGGTACCGGGACCTGGATCCGCATGCGGGAATCGTTCCGCCCACGGCTTCTTTCCTGGACAGGGCGGCGGACTCCGCCAAATGGTTCTCCAAATCCAAAGATGACCTGCGCGTGGAACTGGAAGGCAGCCTGGAAGGGCCGCTGAATGCCTTCTGCGACCTGTTCGGGGAACGGTACCGCCAATACGGGACGGCCCGGCTCATCGGCGACCAGGCCTATACGCTGGGCATCGCCGGCGAACTCCGGAAGGCTTTCGAGGAAGTGCAGCGGGAGAAGAACGTCATCAGCATTGACGACTCCAACACCATCCTGAAGGGTATTATCGACGGTTCCGACGCTCCGTTCGTGTATGAGAAACTGGGCGTCCGGTTCGAGGACTTCCTGCTGGATGAATTCCAGGATACGTCCATGATCCAGTGGGAGAATTTCCGCCCGCTGCTCCTGAACAGCGAGGCCGGCGGCTTCGACAACCTCGTCGTCGGGGATGTGAAGCAGTCCATCTACCGTTGGCGGGGTTCCGACTGGCACTTGCTGGATTCCGGCGTGCGGGAGGATTTCGGCCTCATGCCGGGCTTCGAGACCGTCTTGAAAGGCAACTACCGTACCTGCCGGGCCATCGTGGATTTCAACAACCGGTTCTTCCCTTATGCGGCGGAACAGCTGGACATGCTCCTCGGTGGGGATGAAATCCGTCGGATCTACCATGACGTGGTGCAGAACCCCTGCTTCCGGGATCCGGCCGAGGGTTCCGTCGATGTCCGTTTCTGCGATGATTATGAGGCTGAAATGGATGAGATCGTCGCTTCTGTCCGGGAAGTGGTGGCTGCGGGCGGGAAGTATGGCGATGTCGCCATCCTCGTCCGGGGCAACCAGGAAGGTTCCGAGATTGCCGCCCGGCTCGTGTCCGAAGGAATTCCGGTGGTGTCCGACGATTCGCTCTTCGTGAAGTCTTCCGTGACGGTCCGGCGGCTGGTGTCCCAGCTGTCGCTGGTGGATGCGCCCGATACCGAAGGACATGCCTCCGTGGCCGGTTTCCTGGCCCGGTCGATGGACATCCGGATCCCCGGACATTACCATTCGCTGACGGACCTTGCGGAGTCGCTGCTCCGCGACCTCCGGGATGCCGATCCGGACACCTTCGATGCGGAAGTGCCTTATATCCAGTCTTTCATGGATTATCTCCTGGATTGGACCGCATCCCACGGGAACGACCTCTCCTCTTTCCTGCGCGACTGGGGCGACGCCGATCCCAAGATCGCGTCGCCCGAGAGCGGCTCTTCCGTCCGCGTCATGACCATCCATAAGTCCAAAGGCCTGGAATTCCCTTATGTGGTTTTCCCGTTCGCGGAGAAAGTCACCCTGTACAAGGGGGCGTCCTACTGGTGCCGTCCGGATGTGGAAGATACGCCGCTGGCGGATTTTGCCAACGGGGTCTATCATGTGGAACTGAGCGGCGGCAGCGAGAACACGCTGTTCGCGGAGGATTACCATCGGGAGCGGAAACTCCAGTTCATTGACAACATCAACGTATTTTATGTTGCCCTCACCCGTGCGAAATATGGCTTGAAGGTCATCGCCAGAACACCGTCCCGGAATGTGCTCCAGGCGGTCAAGGCCGGAGATTCCGCTGACTGGAAGAACCTTTCCCAGATTCTTTTCGGTTTTGTCGGGACGCTGGATTTCCACGCCGGAACGATGTATGACTTCGGTTCGCTGAAGCGGGAGGCGGGTCCGGCCGCACCGCTGGAAACGGGCTATCCGTCTTTCCCGGCAGGGGACCGTGGCCGCCTGAAGTTCAGCCGCGATGCGGCCGACTATTTCGGCCCGGACGGTCTTGTCGGCCCCGATGCATCCAACCGTCTCCGTGGCCTCGTCCTGCATGATATCCTCGCTTCCGTCTCGGTGCCCGGCGACTTGCCCCGTGCCGTGGACCAAGCCGTCGCGGCGGGCGAACTTCCGCGTGAGGACCGCGACCGCACGCTGGATTTCCTGCAGGCGGAAATCGCCTCTGTGGCCGCTCGCGGATGGTTTGCTACGGAGGAAGTCCGAATCCTGAACGAGTCTCCGATTCTCGGCCCCGACGGTGCGGAACTCCGCCCGGACCGCGTTGTCCTGCGGCCGGATGGCTCCGCCGCCATCATTGACTACAAGTTCGGAGAACCCGGGAAGGAGCATGTCCGGCAAGTCCGTTCATACATGGACCTTTACCGCGCCCTCGGGTACGCTCCCGTCACCGGCACGCTCTGGTATATCCGTGAAAACGGAGAGGACGAATTCGTTGAGGTCTGAGTTTTTTCGTGTGCGGTTTTTTCATTATCTTTGCGTGCTATACGAAATGTCTGAGAAGAATGGAAGCGAACGAGAACACCATCAAGCTGTACTATAATACCGAAGTCGAGAAACTGGCGATGCCCGAGTACGGGCGGAACGTGCTGAAAATGGTCGAAATCATGAAGGAGATTCCGGACCGTGTGAAGCGCTCCGAACAGGCCCGCGCCATCGTGAAAGTGATGGAAAGCCTGAACCCGCAGGTGCACCAGCAGGAGAACTTCGAGCAGAAACTCTGGGACCACCTGTACATGATCGCCGGCTATGACCTGGATATCGACGCACCCTATCCCGCGCCGGTGCCGGAGGTCATCAACAGCCGCCCGGAGACGATTCCCCTGAACACGAAGCCCATCAAGGCGCGTCACTACGGCCGCAACATCGAGAGCATCATCGATTTGATCGCCAGCGAGCCGGAAGGGGATGTGAAGACCGCGATGATCCGCTCCCTCGCCATTTACATGCGCCAGCAATACCTGATCTGGAACAAGGACACCGTGGCCGACGAGACGATTTTCGCCGACATCGAGCGTCTTTCCGGCGGCCGCGTGACTGTTCCGGAAGGCCTGGAGCTTTCCAAGATCGATACGAATGCGAACTACTCCCGCCCGGGAATGAACATGGGCTTCAACCGGGGCGGCGGCAACGGCGGCAAGAAGCAGTGGGTCAACTTCAAGAAGAACGGAAAGAAGAAATGAAACTGAAAAGTCCTTCCGCATACTGGTCGGAACTCGACGAGAAGCGGCGGTCCGAATACCGGATCGTCGCCGCCGTCCTGCTGGGTATTTTCACCCTGTTCACCGCGATTGCGGTGGGCTCCTATCTCTTCACCTGGAAGCAGGATGCGAGCCTCCTGTCCGAGCCGTCTCTGCTGGAAAGCGACGTCCCCGTCCACAATGCCAGTTCCAAGCTCGGCTTCCGCTGGGGGCACTTCCTGGTGACCCGCAGTTTCGGAGTGGCTGCGCTGGGTCTGATTGCATTCCTCGTGGCCTGGACCCTCAGCCGCGCCGTTCCCAAGCTCCGGGTTCCGCTGGGCAAATGGTTCGTCTATTCCTTCACGGGCACTTTCATCGGTTCCTGGCTCCTTGCGTTCATCAGCCGTATCGCCGGATGGGATACGCTTTTCGGTAGCGGCCTCGGCGGACGCGCCGGCGCGGCCCTGGTGGATTCATCCATCAACCTGGTCGGTTTCATCGTCACGGCCCTGGTCCTGCTGGCCCTTGCCGGTCTTTGGATCTATTTCCTGACGGGCGGTTTCGGATCCCTGCCCAAGAACGAGTCCGTGGAAGAAGAGGAACCGGAGCCGGCCCCGTTTGCTTTCCGGAAACGCAAGCCCGCCCCGGAACCCGTCCCGGAACCCGTTCCGGAGCCTGAACCGGAACCCGAGCCCGAACCCGAACCGGTCCGGGTGGCCACGGCCGTGTCTCCAATTCCTGCCACCGTAGCAGAAGAGACTGCTCCGGAAGGGGAGGGGACTTTCACGGTCCAGACGGACGACACGCTGGATCAGGCTGTCAGGGAGCCGCTCCCGCGCATCAACAACCGGGACGACCTGCCCAAATACAAGTTCCCTTCGCTGGACATCCTCGGCGACTATGCCAATGCCCGCCATGAGGTTTCCCAGGATGAACTGAACCGCAACAACAACAAGATTCGCGCGACTCTCGCGAGCTACAAGATCCAGGTCAAGGACGTCACGGCCATCGTGGGTCCGACCGTCACCCTATACAAGGTGTATCCCGCCCCGGGCGTGAAGATCGCCTCCATCAAGATGCTGCAGGACGATATCGCCATTTCGCTGAATGCGAAGGGTGTCCGCATCGTCACCCTGTCCGACTCCGTCGGCATTGAGGTGGCGAATGACACGGCCTCCATCGTCCCGCTCAAGCAGCTCCTGAACGACGAGTCCTTCCGCGAGAGCAAGGCGGAACTGCCTGTCGCCATCGGTTACACCATCTCCCAGAAAGTCAAGGTTTTTGACCTGGCCGATGCTCCGCACCTGCTGGTTGCGGGTGCTACGAAGCAGGGTAAGTCCGTGGGCCTGAACGTCATCGTGTCCTCGCTGCTGTATTCCAAGCATCCTTCGGAGCTGAAGTTCGTGTTCATCGACCCGAAGATGGTGGAGTTCTCCTCCTATGCGAAGCTCATCAACCATTACCTGGCCGTCCTTCCGAATGCGGCGGATGCCCAGGACGAGATGGACCAGGCCATCGTCAAGAACGCCAAGAGCGCATCGGCGGTGCTCCAGTCCCTGTGCGTGGAGATGGACGACCGGTACACCCTCCTGAACAAGGCGGGCGTGAACAACATCAAGTTGTACAACGACAAGTACCGCGACCGCCATCTGCTGCCTACCGAGGGGCATCATTTCCTTCCGTATATCGTGGTCGTCATCGATGAGTATGCAGACCTGACGATGTCCGTTGGTGCCGGTCCGGAATCCAAGGCCGTCGCCCGGAGCATCACCACGTCCGTCATCCGACTGGCCCAGAAGGGGCGTGCGGCGGGCCTGCACGTGATCCTCGCCACCCAGCGTCCGACCGTGGACGTGATTACCGGCCTCATCAAGGCGAATTTCCCGATGCGCATCGCTTTCCGCGTGACTTCCCGTATCGACTCGTCCACCATCCTGGACCAGCCGGGTGCGGACAAGCTCATCGGCCGCGGTGACATGCTGCTGTACAGCGGCGTCGAAATGGAACGCATCCAGTGCGCTTTCATCGGCAACGACGAGATCGCGGACCTCACGAAGGCCGTGGGATGCCAGATCGGTTACCAGAAATCATACAATACTCCGTACTATCTGCCCGAACCCGCCCCGGCCGAAGGGGAAGAAAGCGGTGGCGGCATGGTGGACATGAAGCAGATCGACGAACGTTTCGAAGAGGCCGCGCGCCTTATCGTCACGAGTCAGCGTGGCTCCACTTCCGACCTTCAGCGTCGGCTTGGCATGGGTTATGCAAAAGCAGGTAGGGTGATGGACCAGCTCGAAGCCGCCGGCATCGTGGGACCGCAGAACGGTTCCAAGCCGCGCGAAGTCCTGGTAAAGGATTTCAATGAGCTGGACCAGATCCTGAGCCACTTTTTGAACGGAGAGTCATGAAAAGAATCGTAACCGGCCTTACGGCCATCCTGCTTTCCCTCTGCGCCTTTGCGCAGGGCAACATCCCCCTTCTGGACCGCGTTCCGGACCACCGGGTGCAGTTCCACTATACCTACAGCCTCTCCCAGGGCGGCAAGCCGATGACGCAGATTACCGATGGCGAAGTCACCGTGGAGGACAACGCCTACCTGCTTTCGGGTCTCGGCCTGGAAGTGCGCAGCGACGGCGCCACGCGCTGGAGCATGGACCGCGCCGCGGAGGAAGTCCTCATCGAGAAGGTCGCCAAGGAAGATCTCTTCACCAATCCGGCGCTCTTCATCAGCTCCTACAAGTCCTACATGGACAAGATCCGGGTCAATGCATCCTCCGCAAACTCCCTGGATGTGACGCTTGTCCTGGACGAGGAGACCTCGGCACGGTTTGTCCTGAAGAACATCGTCTTCCTGGACAAGCAAGGAAAAAGCGACTTCACGCTGGACGTGAAATCGCTTCCCGATTCGTTCATTATCACTGATCTGCGATAAACGCTGTCTATCAGCGCACACAACGTACGGAAAGGGCCAGCGAGCCCTTTTCGCCGTATGTAGCCCTGATCTCATTCTCTTCTGCGTAGATGTACCGGTAGGCGGCCATCCGGCTGTCTTGCGGGGAAACCGTCGAAGTCCAGAAAGCGGCGTAGCTGTAAAGGCGCTTGAAAGTGGGGGTGGTGATGGCCGGGAGCGCATAGCCGGAAGGGATGACGGCGAGACCGGTGGTGTTCGTATGGGGCACGTCGGGCCAGTATTCCCACATCTTTTTCCCATTTAGGAAAGCGTCGCACAGCAGGGGACCGGCCTCGGTTCCCAGGGCCTCCCATTCTGCATCGGTCGGCAGGCGCCAGCCATCGGGGCAGGCAGTCATGGCCTCATCCCAGGTATAGAAACGGCCGAGAGGATAGGAGGTGACGTCAGCATTCTCGTAGGCGATTCCGGCGCCGGTCCAGGCGAGGTTGTTGCGGAACCAGTCCAGGTCGCCGATATGGGTGTAGTAGTATTCACTTTCACCCGCTTTGTCACGATCGTCGGAAATGTGCGTGTCGGCGGTGGTAATACCGGTGCCGGTCAGTGTTTTCCCGAGGGACGGGTCGATGACGATGAGAGTCTTGCTGACGGATGTGGCGTAGTAGTTGTTGTCCGGGTCAAAGGCCTGGCAGGACACGGTGTAGTTGCCTACCTGCAGATTCTTGAGTTCGAAAGTGTCCATCGGGTCCGAATAATCGCCGCCGTTGATCCGCCACTTGTATTGGACTTTCTCGAGTTCCTTCCCGTCTCCGGTATAGACGCCGTAAGGGACCAGCGTGAATTGGTCGTCAGGACGGGCGAAGGTGGGAATGTCGAAATCAACCCCGTACAGAGATGGTTTGATCTCGGTTTCTTCTTCGTCTTTCTTGCAGGAAAAGGCGGAAAAGACGGCCAGGAGCAGGGTTGTATAAAGCAAAAAGCGTTTCTTCATAAATGAATTTTCGTATTCAATCTGCAAATATCGTGAAATAATCTTAATTTTGTGCAACTATCTTGCCGCAACCACCTTTCGAAATGAAAAAATCCGTCCTCGCCGTCCTTGTCGTGCTGCTCCTTTCCGCCTGCGGAGAACGGGACCGTTACATTCAGGTTTCCGGCCATGCCCAGGGGGGCGTCTATGCGGTGAAAGTCAATCTGAAAGGCGTCCGTATCGCACCGGATGAAATCCGGGATTCGGTGGAAGCCATCCTGACCCGCATCGACACGACCTTGTCCGGCTACAACAAGGGTTCCCTTCTGTCGCGGTTCAATGCCGGGGAGACCATCCGGCCGAATGGCCTGTTCCTGGAAATGTACCGGGTGGCCTATGGCTGGTATGAGCGGTCGGAGGGCGTGCTGGATTTCGCGGCCGGGCCTTTGTACGATGCCTGGGGCTTCGGTTTCAAGTCGGGAGAAATGCCTTCGGACAAGGAGGTGGAAACCATCAAGTCGTCCTACGGGATGAGCTTGTTGAAACCGGTCATGACGCCTCGTGCGGACGGCCTTCTTTCGGTGGCCGACCTTCGCCTGGACGGAGCGGACACTCCGGTTGTCTTGAATTACAATGCCATTGCGCAGGGCTACAGCTGCGACCTGGTGGCGGCGTACCTTTATTCCATCGGAGCAAAGGACATGCTCGTGGACATCGGCGAAATCTGGTGCGACGGGCACAATCCGTCCGGCCGTCCGTGGAACGTGGGCGTGGACCGGCCCTATGACCGGCCGGTTGACGGTACCGATACGGTGGGGGCCGAACTGGACGGTATCTGGTCATCCGGTGGCAGGGGCGCCGGTATCGTGACATCCGGGAATTACCGGAAGTATTATGTCCGGGACGGGCGCAAATATGCGCATTCCATCGACCCGCGCAGCGGCTATCCCGTACAGCATAACCTTCTGAGCGCTACCGTCGTAAGCCCAGACGGGGCAGCCGACGCCGACGCCCTGGCGACCTGGTGCATGGTCATCGGTCTGGACGCCGCCCGTGAACTGCTCCAGGGTTTGGACGGCACGGAGGGGTATCTGATCTTCACGGCGGAGGACGGCTCCATGACGGAATGGGCCACGCCGGGATTCACATTGACGAAATAGTCTGCAGGATCCAGATGAGGAGACCCGCGAGGGCATCCGTGACCTGGATGAGGAAACCGGAGCGGAAGCCGATGCCCCGGAAAACGAGCGTTGCCACGGCGGAACCCATCAAGCAGGTCGTGACGGGCAGGGCCAGAAGGTTCGTCAGGAGGAAGTAGGTCGGGAAAGTGTGGAAACGGAACCAGGCGAGGGGACCGGTGAACACCTGGCAGGAGATGGACAGCGCGGCGGCTTGCCAGATTTTCCGGACCGGATCGAAGCGAGTGCTTTCCGGATACCATCCTTCCAGGACCGGGTAAAGCAGGAAGATTCCCGTCATCGCCAGATAGGAAAGCTGGAATCCCACGGAAACGATGGCCGATGGAGAGATGACAAGCTGGATCAGCAGGGCTGTGGCAAACACCCGGAGCGGATCCCGCGGTCTTCCCGTAATCCGGGCGGTTTCGGTCAGGAAGATGAAAAGGAAGGCCCGGACGATGGAAGGGGAGGCGCCCGTCATCAGGGTAAAGAATCCGGCGGCGAGAAGGATCAGCCCATAGCGGAAGCGGCGGGCGCGCAGGCTGTTCCCGAGCGGCCAAAGGAGTTTCGAAAGAAGGAGATAGAGAATGCCGATATGCAGCCCCGACAGGGCGAGCAAATGTGCCCCGCCGCTTTCCCGGAATACCCGGACGGTCTCCCTCGACAGTTCACTCCGGTCGCCGGTCAGGAGTGCCTTCAGCAGGGGAGTCGTTCCCTCGGAAGGGAAGGGGATGCTTTCGATGAATTTTCGCAGCCGTTCCACCAGAGCCGATGCCCACCGCTCTACGAAAGATGTCGTGTCCGCGCCCGGGAATGCATCGGTCAAGGCGCAGAAAGCGCCCAGCAGCAGGAACACAGGGAAAAGCAGCCCGGACCGGTCCGTTTTCAGGAGGATGGCGACCAGGGAAGCAAGGATCAGAAGGAGGCTGGAGGAGAGGCTGATAGTGTTCGCGGGAAGGCGCAGAAGAAGGGTCCCGGCCGCGACGCCGGCCGTGAAATGGACCGCCAACGCTTCTATGCTCTCCCGCCCCGCCATTTCTTTCTTTTGCTTTGCGAAAATAGGGATATTTTTACTAACTTTGCAAGGATTGACTGAAAAATAATTAAAGATTTATACCTATGATCATCCTCGTCATCAATTGCGGAAGTTCTTCCATCAAGTACCAGCTCCTGGACATGAAAAACGACGATGTCTTTGACATCATCGCGAAAGGTATCGCCGAGAAGATCGGCCTTCCCGCGGGTATCCTCCAGTATGCCCCGGCCGACCGCGACAAGATCGTGAAGGACGTTCCGATCGCCGACCACAAGGTGGGCATGCAGCTCATCCTCGAAGCCCTCACCGATCCCGAGACGGGCGTGCTTTCCTCCCTCGAGGATATCGAGGCGGTCGGCCACCGTATCGTCCAGGGCGGCGACTTCTTCTCCGGCTCCGTCCTTGTCGATGACGATGTGCTCGAGAAGATCGCCTTCTGCAGCGACTTCGCCCCGCTCCACAATCCGGCGCACCTCCTGGGCATCCACGCCATGCAGGCCGTCCTTCCGAGCGTTCCGCAGGTCGTGACCTTCGACACCGCTTTCCATCAGACGATGCCGGCTTATGCCTATATGTACGGTCTCCCGTACCAGTACTACGAGAAGTTCCGCGTCCGCCGTTACGGTGCGCACGGCACCAGCCACCAGTTCGTCGCCGGTGTCGGTGCCAAGCTCGCCGGCATCGACCTTGAGAACAGCAAGATCATCACCTGCCACCTGGGCGCCGGCAGTTCCATCTGCGCCATCCAGAACGGCAAGTGCGTGGACACTTCCATGGGCTTCTCCCCGCTCGAGGGCATGATCATGGGCACCCGCGTGGGCAACATCGACGCGAACGCCGTCATCTATCTGGAGAACAAACTCGGCGTCACCCCCGACGAGATGTCCACCATCCTGAACCGCAAGTCCGGCTTCCTGGGCGTGTCCGAGTACAGCTCCGACTGCCGCGAACTGGACGAGCGTGCGAACAACGGCGACCCCAAGGCCAAGCTCGCCCTCAAGAAGTTCACTTACGATATCATCAAGAACGTCGGTTCCTATGTGGCCGCGATGAACGGCGTGGACCTCATCGTCTTCACCGGCGGCATCGGCGAGCACAACTCCCGTCTCCGCCGCCGTGTCCTGGAGAACTTCTCCTACCTGGGCCTCAAGGTGGATTATGAAGCGAACGTCGCCTTCGGCGAGGACGCCATCATCACCACGGCGGATTCCAAGGTGAAGGCCGCCCTCATCTGCACCAACGAGGAACTCGTGATCGCCCGCGACACCATGCACCTCGTGCTTGAAAACCAAGACTAATCCATAACACTGATATGATCCAGAATTTCAACGACCTCTTCGCCGAGCTCAAGGCGAAGAACATCTGCAAGAAGATGGTGGCAGCGTGGGCTGTCGACGAGCATACCATCGAGGCGGCCTCCCTGGCTACCGACATGGGCTTTGTCAAATGCACCCTCGTGGGTGACGAAGACCTCATCAAGAAGGTCTGCGCCGACAACAACATCGACGTCGCCAAGTTCGAGATCGTGGACATCAAGGACGAGCTGAAGGCCGTGGCCCAGGCTGTCAAGATGGTCCATGACGGCGAGGGCGAAGTCCTGATGAAGGGCCTCTGCTCCACCGACAAGTTCCTCCGCGCCATCCTGAACAAGGAGACCGGCCTCCTGCCCCCGAAGGGCGTCCTGAGCCACGTGGGCGTGATTGAGAACCCGAACTACCACAAGCTTATCTTCATCTCCGACATGGCCGTGATTCCGCTCCCGGACTTCCGCCAGAAGGTCAAGCTCGCCGGCTATCTCGTGTCGACCGCGAAGTCCTTCGGCATCGCGAAGCCGAAGATCGCCTTCATCGCCGCCTCCGAGCAGATGCTTGACTCCATGCCCGCCTGCATCGAGGGCGCCATGCTCGCCAAGATGTGCGACCGCGGCCAGATCAAGGGCTGCGTCGGTGACGGTCCGCTCGCCCTGGACGTTGCCATCGACCAGGAGTCCGTGGAGATCAAGAAGCTCGTCAGTCCGGTGGCCGGCGACGCCGACTGCCTCCTCTTCCCGAACATCGAGTCCGCCAACGTCTTCTGGAAGACGAACTCCAAGCTCGCCGTGGGCGTGCGCCAGGCCGGCTTCCTCGTGGGCGTGAAGGTGCCGTGCATCCTCGCCTCCCGCGCCGACTCCGTGGATGTGAAACTCAACTCCATCGCGAGCGCGGTGATGAGTGTGAAGTAATCCCGTTCCGATGTCTTCGCACCGCCGAAAATGGGGCTGGTGGCTGGTTGCGGCGATCGCCGTGGCTGTGGCCGCCAGCCTTTTCTTTCACCGGCGTCCTTCCGGTCCTTCCGGCCCTGTCGCCGTCGAGGCTGACTCCGCCGTCACCGTCATCCGGGACACCGTGTATGTGAAAGTCAACAACGAGTCGGTTCCGGTTGTCCGGGAACGGAGGGTGGAGCCTGCCGCTCCGGATTCCGGTGCCGGGGATTCTTCCGCTGAGGGTTCCGTCTCCGAGGGCTCCGCTTCGGGTTCCGCCTCTGCCGCCCCGGATCCCGCCGCCGCTTCCGAGATGATCGTCACGGTCCCCGTGAAGGACCTTAACAGTGTCATCCGCGGCAAAAGCGGCCGCGACGTCACCCTGGCGACACAGGCTCCGGACCGGATCACGCTTTCCTACTCAGGCAAGGTCGACATCCCCATGGTCGGGGAGCAGAACATGAACTTCTCGGTTGATTTCAAAGTCGTGGAAGTGAAGGATGACCGCCTGGTCCTCCAGCTCGACTCCGGTGCGGCGATGAACCTCGCCGCCGACCTCCTCGCCCCCCGCATCCTGGAACGCCTCCCGGCAGGCCTCGTTGAATCCTTCTCTGACGGCCGCGCCGTCATCAACCTCTCCGCCGTCCCCTCGCTGAAAAAGCGCCTCTCCGGCGTCTCCCTCACCGGCGTCTCGGTGGATGAGGAAAGCATCCGGCTGCGCGCCGTGGAGAAATAAGTGCCTAGGTGCGGGTAACGTCCCGAAAATTTGGACGTTACCTGCAAAAAGAGCTTAAAATGAAGGTGACGTCCCTGTTTTCGGGACGTCACCCGCATTTTCCCCTTTCGGCAGGCCCGTCGCCCCTGAAAAAAGTGCCGTGAAAATGTGTCGATGGCTTTTGGAATCCATCGGCTTATACCTATCTTTGTGGAAAGCCATTCCGGGTTCTCCGGACGAGATGGTGATTGAGAAGGATTATGAGGAAGTTGTGGCTGATTACGACGGAACATTTGAAAGCGGGGCTCTGGTTTCGGGATGAGGAGGATTTCAAGGCGGGGATGAATTTCGTCGCCCTCCAGGCGCATGCCAGCCGGGTTGTTGTACTCTCGTTCATCTTGATGTCCAACCATGTGCATTTTGTCGTGAAGGCGGATTCGAAGAAAGATGCCGAGGCGTTCATCGACGGTTTCAAGCACCGGTACTCGCTGTATTTACGGCGCAAATATGGGGTCAAGGAGTTTCTTCGGGGGAACGATGTGCGGGTCGACTTTATTGCCCCATACGACGAAGATCCGGAGAAGGCAATCGCCTATGTCGAAATGAACTGTGTCGCGGCCGGGATCTGTTCTCACCCGAGCCAGTATCCCTGGGGGACAGGCGCGGTGTTTTTCAATCACGGCAAACTCACCGGGCGTCTGTTGGGAACGTTTTCCAAGCGAGCATGCAAACGTTTGCTGCACACGGATGTCGAATCGCTCCCGAAGAACTGGCTGGTCGGTGCCGATGGATACATCCTGCCTCAGAGCTACGTCGATGTCGCGGCCGTCGAAGTGTGTTTCAAGACTCCCCAGCGGATGAATTGGTTTCTATCAAATTCCTCCAAGGCTAAGAAGCGGTTGGAAACCGGAGAAAACCTCCCGGCTTTTCGGGACCAGGTCATCCTGGCCGCCATTCCGGACCTCTGCCGCAGTTTGTTTGGTAAGCCGGACTTTTCCCGGCTCTCTCGGGAGGAGCAGGTGGAATTCGTCCGTCAGCTCCGTTTCCGCTTCAGCACCCATGTCAACCAGATCGCCCGCGTGTGCGGCCTGACCTACGAGCAGGCCGCACAGCTGATGGATTCCGTTTGAATGAGTCGGTGGGGTGCGGGAGACGTCCCGGATTCTGGGACGTCTCCTGCAAATATCGCCCAAATTGATGGTGACGTCCCTGCTTTTGGGACGTCACCCGCACATCCACCATTGTAAATGCCCTTAATTAAACGTACTTTTGTCCCAAAGAGACCTTCCTTTCTATGAAATCCAAGAAAAGTCCCAAGAAACTTCACATTACGCAGGCGGATTACATGCTCGCGCAGCGAAGAGCGGCGCGCATGGAGGAGATTGCGGAGCACGGTAAGCCTGTCTCTCTGCGCCCGGCCGTGCACCGTTCCAAAAAGGTGTACGACCGCAAGCGGCTGAAGAAGGTCAATCTCGATTAACCTCTCTGATGCGGGTAACGTCCCGTTTTTGGGGACGTTACCTGCAAAAAACGCCAGAATTGACGGTGACGTCCCGGATTTTGGGACGTTACCTGCACTGAAGACGCTGGTCGGAGGTCTACTGCACTTCTGTCAGCTTGCCGGTGACCGAGTCGATGATGAAGCCGCGGACGGTGATGTCCTCCGGGACCAGGGGGTGGTTCACGATAGCATCGACAGTTTTGCGGACGGAGGCTTCGGTGTCGTGGAAGCCCTCGAGCCAGGCGGCGATGCCTTTGGATTCCCATTCCGTGAGCGTTTCGGGGGAGATGCCGTGCTCCAGCATGTGCGGCTTGAACTCGCTGTAGCTCATGTGGCAGGCGCCGCAGGTGGAGTGATGGACCACCATCACCTCCCGCACCCCCAGTTCGTAGATGCCCACGAGCAGCGACCGGACGGCCGAATCCGTCTCCGAAAGCACCAGCCCGCCGGCATTCTTGATGATCTTCGCATCCCCGTTCCTAAGCCCCAACGCCTTCGGCAGCAGCTCCGTCAGCCGCGTGTCCATGCACGTGAGCACCGCCAGTTTCTTGGCGGGAAACTTGTCGGTCACATAGGGCTCATAGCCCTTTTCCGCCACGAAGCGGGTGTTGTAGGAGAGGATGTCGTCAATCATGGATGTAGTTTTTTATGGAAAAGAACCGTCATAAATGTCGGAAATATACCATCTAACATTAACTCTTAATTGATGTAAGCTTTGGCCCCCAGAAGTTCCAATGCTTTTTTGATTGATTCCGCTTGTTCATGAGAAATGCCCTTGGCGATTGTAAATGGTAATTTATCATTATTCAGACTGATAGGAATAGAGACGCCACAGGAAAGTGTTTTCAGATACCCGATGACAAGAGGCCTGACGAGTGGACTCCCCATATCCTTTAAAACAACAGAGTAGCCCCACCAGGACGGTGTTGCTCTTGAAGAGGTGCTTCTTGGAACCGTTTGTGCGGCGGGTTTTGGAGTGGAATCAAGGTAAATAACGGCTTCCCCCCCAAGTATCTCGATTTGTCGTTGTATGTCCATCGCCGATTGTTTACTGATTCTCCAGATGAAATTGACAGGGGCGATTTTATAATAGTTTTCGGCCAGGACCGTACTTATTCCCGGCAATGTGGAAAGAAAAGCGATTGTCTGCTCCTTAAGTCCTCTTTTTGACAATGAGACGTAGTAATCACCCTTAGAGACCTTGACCTTTTGCCATAATTGAGCCTCTTTATTAGAGGAAGGCGTTGACTTTTCCTTGCGTAATTGAGTTGTTGTTTGGGACTTCTGTTTGGCAGATTTGGACTCACCGGCCTTTGGCGAATTGGAAACCATGGATGCAGGTTCTTTTTTCTGCTTTTCGTCCGGCTTGGAGAACACTATATCAATCGTGTCATGGTATTCAATGTCGGTGACCTCATAATTCATCTGCTGACGGGCATTTGGATCATGCTTGTTGATGAATGTCAAACGGTGCCTTCCTTTTTGTAGGATGATACTTGTTCCGTCTTCGGCAGGGACCTCAGCGAGGATTCGACCGGCCTCTTTAACGAAGCAATCAGTATCCGTATACAACGAGATGGTAGCCCCTTGTTTATTCACCATCCCGTTCTTGGGAACTGAATGAAGAAAACGCTTCAACTTCTGAAAGAAGGCATCGAAATACTCTTGGCTATATTCGGGTCTGTTTTGTTTGGTAATCTCCTGTATATCATCTGGCAGGTTGTCGGGGATACTGGCGCCTGAGAGGAGGATCGGAATAATAGTCTTTCCCATGCGGAGCGCATGAGAAAGCTCGATTCTCATCCAGTCCATTTCCGGGTTGAAAGACGGATCGAGAGTGCGGTCGAAGGCATGCTGGTCAATGATGATGATGAAATCCTGGCATTCGTCAATGCGGGAAAGAAGCTGCGTGTCAAAACTCCCTTCCCGAAGCGTGTCCAGATCAAAACTAACGGTATAGCCGTCACGAACCAGTAAATCAGAGATATGCTTAGCTGTCTCAAAACCTCCTTTCCGGCGGTAACTCATGAATACGTCGTAATTCATCGAAAACAGACTTGGTTATTTGTTATGATACAAACCTTGGATTTGCAGAGAGGTTTTCTGTTCCAAGGCTAGTACAACAAAAGTAGTAATTTTATGCCGATAAAGAAAGTTTGATAAAGGATAATGGAGCCGGGCAGTCAGAACCTATCTGTGTGGACGGTGTCCAAGCGAAATGCATCGAACCGTGTCAGGTGGTGCCGGAGAGGGGACACCTGACGCGAAAAACGGGGAAAAGTGCAGCAGGTGGTGTCGATGTAGGGACATTTGGCGCAGTGGCGCAATAGAGGCTCAAGTCGTCCCCCTCAATACCTCCTCCTCACCCACATCTCCAAAAACCTATCCTCTAACGAATAGGTCTTGGTCCGGCCTTCCTGCTCGTAGGTCAGGATTTGGCTGTCCAGGAGGGTTGCGATGGCGTATTGGACGGAGCTGGGCGACTTCAACGCGTTCTTTTTGATGAAGGCGACGGAGGTGACTCCGGTCGCCTTTCCTGCTTTGGCGATGGCGACCAGAGTTTCTTTCTGGCCGTAGTTGAGCTGGCTCAGCTGGCCGGCGAAGGCATGGGACTTTTCTTCCAGGAGGGCGTCCAGGGTGACGAGGATGTCGTTCTCGTCCACCGTCTTTTCCGGGGCGACGGTGGCGAAGACGTGGTGCAGGAGATTATGGACATAGTAGGTGTGCCCCTCAAAGAGGTCGTAGGCCAGCTGCGCGGCGCCGGAGAGGATCTTCCGCCCGGCTTCATGGAACTCGTCGAGGATGAACGTAACATACTTCTCCTGAGTAATCCGATCCAGATACAGTTGTTCCGTGCTGTTATAAAAGGGTTTCGCGGCCGAGTGGAACATGTTCTCCAGGATGTGGCGGTTGCTGCCGGCGAAAATAAATCGGCAGTTGTTCATTGTCTGGACGTGGGAACGCAGGAGCGCTTCCACGTTCTTTTCCGGGTACCGGTCTATCTGCTGGAATTCGTCGATGGCGAAGATGCAGGGGAGGTCGGCCTTTTCCAGATAGTCGAAGATCTCCCCGAGCGTGAGTTCAGGGGCGTGGATATCGCCAAGTTTTACGTCGAAGGAGGGGACTCCGGAAGCCGGGTCGTAGGTAAAGCTTCCTGTCAATGAACGCAGGATGGACAGGAATCGGTTCAATGCGGCCTTTCCCTTGGGGACCAACACGGAATAGATTTCCTTGCTCAGAAAGAGGACAAACTCGTGGAGGCTGGTTGTGGGATAGATGTCCACGTAGAAGGTATGATAAGCCCCTTTGATTTCCGGCCGCTCGTAAAAATGACGGATCAATTGGGTTTTGCCCATCCTCCGGGGGGAGGTGAGAAGGACGTTCGCCTGATTGGTGATTGTTCGGACCAGCCAGTCCGTCTCTGTCTCCCGGTCGCAGAAGTATGCTGGAGGAATGATGCCGGTGATATAGAAAGGGTTCATCGCTCTTTTTTCTGCGAATATAGCAGAATCCGAGCAATTATACAAATTCTATAATAGAAATTCTATAATCTTCTCAACACCTTCACCGTCTCCTCTTCCTCCACCAGCCGCTCTTTGTCGTAGCGGTGGATTTTCGCCGCGCCGGCGAGAATGAGGTAGCCGTTTTCGGCGAGGGAGTCGAGCTCGTTTTCGCCCGCGTAGACTTCGACGGGGGCGATGAAGGCGGTGCGGCGGCGGATGTCGGAGACGATGCGGCCGTCCTTGGCGATGCCGCCGGTGAGGAGGATGACATCGATGTGCCCGTCGACGGTGGTGGCGAGGGAGGCGATGTATTTTGCGACGTTCAAGCTGAAGGCGTTGAGCCATGTGTCAACCTCGGTGTCGCCTGCGGCGGCACGACGCTCCAGTTCGCGGAGGTCGTTCGTCCCGAAGAAGGCGACGGCGCCGCCCTTGCCCAGGACTCTGCGCTTGACTTCTTTCTCGGACATGCCGCTGCGGAAGCACATCTCGATCAGCGGGAAGGCCGGGCAGGAGCCGGCGCGTTCCGGTGTAAAGGGTCCGTCGCCGCCCAGTCCGTTGTTCGTGTCGATCACTTTTCCGTTCCGATGCAGGGTGACGGTGATGCCGCCGCCCATGTGGGCCACGATGGCGGTCACGTCGTTCCGGACGCGGCCGTGGTCGTACAGATACTTGCGCACGGTGGCGCGCGAATTCAAGGCGTGCAGGAACGCGCGGCGCGGAAATTCGGGAAGACCGCCCACACGGCATTCGGGGAGCATTTCGTCCGCCATCGGCGGGTCTGCAATGTAGGCGCGGCAGCGTGGGGCGTCAATGCTTGTCGCGTCGCGGTAGGCATTGACCATGGCGGCGATGTCATCGGCGATGACGGCCGACAGGTTGCAGGCATGGACACCGTCCCGGCCGGAAAGGAGCACCTCGCGCATGTCGTCATTGACCTCATAGACACCGGTTACCACCGGGGCGAAAAGGCCTCCGCGGGCCATGACGATGTCAATCCGGTCCAGGCCGATGTTTTTCTCATTCAGGAAGGCGGTCACGGCGTCGCGCCGCATCCGGTCCTGCTCCAGCACGTCGGGGAAACGGCCCGTTTCCTCGGCTGAATGCTCCAGCGTGCGGATGCACACCGGCTGACCGTCCACATAGTATCCGACCTTGGTCGACGTCGACCCCGTGTTGATGGCGAGAACTTTTCCTTTCATCTGACGCAATCGTTGGCTGTTGTCACAAATCTACATTTCCCTTTCCGTCCGGCCATAAAAGAGTGGCGAACGGGGACGTTTTGTGGCGAAAAAGGATTAAAAGGGGTGATTTTTTTCTCTATATTTGCCTTATGAACATGAGACGGAACAGACCCATATCCCCTTTCTACTACGCCGGGAAGGGATTCGTGTCCTGCAAGAACGGGATAGTCACCATTTCCACGACCGACCTGACGGAAAACCGTTCCACCGCTTTCACCGTGGCGGACGGGAAAGTGGAGGTCGCGACCCGGAATGTCCGGGAGGAGCGCTTGAAAGCGACGGATCGGGACGAAGCGGACCTGCTCGGTGATTTCGCCGAAGAATTCGTGAAGGCGCAGCGACGCATCATTCCCCGGCGGAAAACGCTGGCGGAAGGAGAACGGACCGCCATCACGGGCATCCATGAGGTGAAAGGCCAGCTCTGGTGCAAGCCGGTCGGCGAAGAAGACGAGGAACTGTGCCTGTTCGATGACGATCTTGTGGCCGGCACCTATGTCAAGGACCTCATTCCCTATTTGTATGAGGATGATTTCATTGCCGGAGCCCGCGTGGAAACCGACTCGGAGGGGGTCGGCATCTCCATCCGCGAAGCTTATGTGGCATTTGCCGTCCAGAGCGCCCAGATCGCCTTCAGAAACAAACATTTCTTCAGGGGACGCGTCCTGTATGTCGATGAGGACAAGGAGCGTATCCTCTGGATGGCCGCCGGCGGTTTCTTCGGAATCTCCCGGATGAAGGAGGGGTTGAAAGACGGCGATGAGGCGGTCCTGTATGTGGTCAATGTCCAGTTCAGACAGCAGGATGTCTATATCAATGTCGATGTGGACGAGACCGGAGGTGTCGGGAGGTCGGTCCAGCCTTTCGATGAGGACAAGCTCCTGGAAGGTTTCATTCAGGATGAAGCGCCCGTGCAGGCCGATGCCAGGCCGGACAGCGCGGAGCGCGTCCTGAAGCTGGCGCGCGAGTTGGGTTCGGCCGTTCCCATCGGCGCCCTGGAGAGATATCGCACCCTCCTGGCCGCCCGTTTCCTCGCGGAAGCGGTGCAGAACAAAGAGTTGGCGCTGGAGTACGCCCGAAAGGCGGACATCCTCCAGCGGAAGCTTCTGTATGCCCAGGGAAAACCGGTCCGCGCCCTGGACAATGCGCCGGCGGAAATCGCGTGCCTGTTCCCCGAGGCTGTCCCGGAGACGTTCCTCGGTGAGTCCGGCCTTGCGGGCCGGGTCGCGCATCTGCTCACCGCCGCCAAGACCGCCCGCGAGGAACCGGACACCGTCTCGGCACGGCCCGATGACGTCCGTCACCGCGTGTGCGCCTTGCTGGGTGTGGAGGACGCATTCCGCTCTTCCGGCGCCCGCGTTACGGGCAAATACGGTCTGGGCGAAGGAAACGAAGTGGAGTTCAAATCCTCCTACGTGATGCGGAACGACGGGGGAGGGCCCGACCTGAATTACCAGGGCCGCGGCCAGGTCTTTGAAGCCGTGTGCGGATTCCTGAACGCGAAGGGCGGCGTCCTGTTCCTGGGCGTGAACGATTCCGGCGACCCCATCACCCAGGAAGGCCGCGGTCTCGCGGGAGACATGGCCTGGCTCACCGCCAACTATGACATGGTCAACGCCCGCGGCCGCCGTCTGCTCGGACACAATGTCCCCAAGGCCGATTCTCCCGACCATTTCGTCCTCTTCCTCCAGCAGGAGAAGAAAGTCTATTTCAAGGACACCCTGCAGGACAACATCACCATCGAACCCACCGAGGACCAGGACGCCGTCCGCATCACCGTGAAACCGGCGGAATACGAGATCGCTTATCTGTACAAAGACCGCACATGGGCGGAAGGAACCGCTTATGTGCGTGACGGAAATCAGACGCTTCCGATGACAGAGGAAGGCAAGCGCCGGCGCCTGATGAGCCTGAAGCGGGTGGACCGGGACATCGAACACCTGGTCCGGCTCCAGGAAGCCATCGACCGGAAACACAAGGTGATCCTGCGCGGATACGCCAGCGGAAACAGCGGCGAGGTCCGCGACCGGCTCGTAGTCCCCATCAACCTTTTCTATGACGATGAGAAGGTCTGGTGCTATGACCTGGAAGCCAGGCAGTTCAAGCAGTTCAACCTGTCCCGCATCACCGAAGTGGACACCGACGTCCCCGACCCCGAATACAACCACGACTTCACGCCCTGCGCCCCCGACGTCTTCAGCTGGGTGGACAAGGACCACGACTATCCCATCCGTCTCCGGCTGGAAGTGATGGCCTACAACTATCTGGTCGAGCATTTCGCCGGCGCCCGCCACCTTCCCGCCGATGAACTCTGGCAGGAAGATGAGACCCATTGGATTCTCGCCACCACCGTCCACGGCCTCGGCCCCCTCCGCTGGTATTACCTCATGCTGGCCGACAAGATCGAAATCCTCGACTCCCCGGCCGCCGGCGCCCTGAAAGACGAAGTGCGGGCCTTCGTGGAGAAGTGGCTCCGGTAACGGGGCGGCCAACCGGCTGACTGACAGCGCAATAACAAAAAGACCCTGGGGAAAACACCCAGGGTCTTTCATGTAATCAAATGATTGTCCGAAGAATGGACAGACCGCGGCTTACTTCACCTCGAAGTCGAGCGCCTTCAGGTCGGCGTCGGCGGAAGAGGAGCCGTAAAGGATCTGGTACTTGCCGGGCTTGATGGCGAGGCCGTCGTAGCCGTCATAGTAGGCGAAGGCGTCCGGGGCGATGTCAATGGTGACGTTGGCGGTCTTGCCCGGGTCGATGGACACGCGCTGGAAGCCCTTCAGGGCCTTGATCGGGGCGTCGGGGTTGTCGAGGGCCTTGACATAGACCTGGACAATCTCGTCGCCGGCGCGGTTGCCGGTGTTCTGGACGGGGACGGTGACCTTCACGCCCTGGCCGGCCTTGACGGAAGCCTTGGAGAGCTTGCCCTGGCCATAGGAGAAGGTCGTGTAGCTGAGGCCGAAGCCGAACGGATACTGCGGCGTGCCCTTGAAGTAACGGTAGGTGCGGCCTTCCATGTTGTAGTCCAGGAAGTCGGGCAGCTGGTCGGTGGAGGCGTAGAAAGTGACGGGAAGCTTGCCGGAAGGGTTGCAGTCGCCGTTCAGGACTTCGCCCACGGCCTGGGCGCCGCCCTCACCGCCGTACCAGGCCTGCAGGATGGCGTCGCAGTCGTCCACGATGGGCGCGAAGGCCAGGGCGGAACCGGAGCAGTTCACCAGGATGACCGGCTTTCCGGTGGCGCGGAGGCCCTTGATGAGGCGCTGCTGGACGGCCGGGACTTCGATGTCGGCCTTGTCACCGCCTTCGCCCTCGAGGACCGGGGAGATACCGCCGACCATGATCCAGGCGTCCACGTCGCCGAACTGCTTCGCGAGAGCCTCGACATCCGGGAGGTTGCGCTCGCACATCTGGGCGCTGAACATGGCGAACGGGGAAGCGCCTTTCACGTATTCGATCTTCACGTCATAGGTCTTGCCGGCCACGACGGGGAGTTCCTTGTATTCGATCTGGCGGCGGCGGCCGAAACCGAAACCGCGGCGGCCGGCGCCGGCGGCGGGTTCCTTCTGCTCGTCCACGACCTTGCCGTTCACGATGAACTTGTAGGTGTTGTCGCTGCTGACGATATACTTGAGGTTGCCGGTGAACGGGGCGGTCCACTTGCCGCTGGCGCGGACGGAAATGTTGTCCGTGTTCACGCCGTCAGCGAAACCGTAACCGCCGAAGGTGCTGAAGTTCAGTTCCTTGTAATTTCCCTTGGCGGCGGGCTCACCCTTGAATTCCTTGTTGTTGAAGAATTCCACCAGGATGCCCTGTCCGTCATTGAAGTCGCCGATGTGGTTGATGGTGTTGTACTCGTCCACAAGCTCGCAGGCTTTGTCATAGACCACTTCCGTGTTCGGGAAGGCGTTGCGGATGCCGGTGAGGATGGAGAACTTGTGGGCGTCGATCGGCGTGCCGCCGTAGTTGCCGTTCATCAGGTCCGCGTCGTCGGCGTTCGGGCCCACGACGGCGATGCGCTTGATGTCCTTGGAGAGCGGCAGGATGCCGTTGTTCTTGAGGAGGACCATGCTTTCACGCGCGGCCTCGACGGCCAGCTGGTGGTGCTCCTCGCTGGAGATCACCTCGGGCTTGAGGTCCTTCCAGGGAGACATCTCGTCCGGGTCGAACATGCCCAGCTCGAAGCGGCCGCGGAGGACCGGGACGAGGGCGTGGTCGAGGTCGTCGACGGTGATCAGGCCCTGCTCGAGGGCGTCGCCGAGGTTGCGGAAGGTACGGCCGCACTCGAGGTCGGTGCCGTGCTTGAGGGCGTCGGCGGCGGCGTGCACGGGATCCGGGTGGGTCATGTGCTGGCCGCGGTTGAAGTAGTTGTTGATGGCGTCGCAGTCGGTGACCACCAGGCCGTCGTAGCCCCACTTGTCGCGGAGGATGTCCACGAGCAGGCGGTCGCTCATCGTGCAGGGAACGCCCTCGTAGCGCTGGTAGGCGCCCATCACTTCGCGGACGTCACCGTCCACAACGAGCGTCTTGAACGCCGGGAGGTAGGTCTCCCAGAGGTCGCGCATCGACACGGACACGTCCATGCTGTGGCGGAGCGGTTCCGGACCGCTGTGCACGGCGTAGTGCTTGGCGCAGGCGTGGGTCTTATAATATTTGCCGGTCTTCTGCTGCATGCCCAGGACGGTCTGGAGGCCGATGACCGAGGTCAGGTACGGGTCCTCGCCCGGGGTCTCCTGGCCGCGTCCCCAGCGCGGGTCGCGGAAGATGTTGATGTTCGGGCACCAGAAGGACAGCTCCGGGTTGCCGGGATAGTACCTGGCCTGGTCGTCCACGTTCCATTCCCGCTGGGAACGGTTCCAGTTCGCGCGCGCCTCGTCGGAGACGGTGGAATAGACTTTATACACCTGCTCCGGGTCGAAGGCGGCGGCCATGCCGATGGGCTGCGGATACACGGTGTAGCCGTCGGCGCGGATGCCGTGGCAGGCCTCGCTCCACCAGTTGTAGGCGGGGATGCCCAGGCTGTCCACGGAGATGGACTTGTTCATCAGCAGGCCGATCTTCTCCTCCGGCGTCAGGAGCGAGAGGAGGTTCTCGATCCGCTGCTCCATCTTCAGGGACGGATCCTGGAACGGATACTTGTACGTGGTCTTGGGACCGCAGGCCGAGAGGCAGACGGCCGCGGTGAAAAGGGTCAGGAAAAGCTTTTTCATAATCACCTTGTTGTTGACAAGGTGCAAGTTACGGATTTTCCGTCCGTAATCCTATCATTTTCAAACCAAAAAAGTGTAGAAATCAGTCCGCGAAGAGGTCCCGCTCCGGAAGCTGGTCCGAAAAACGGGCGCGGAGGTTCTTGCAGAGGGCGCCGGTCTCGCGGGAGAAGCGGGAGCCCATCCAGGTGGACGTGTTGGAGATGAGGACCCAGGTCTCGCCGTCGGCGAAGGTTTTCACGAGGGCGGAGGTGCCGGAGAACGAGCCGGTCCGGGTCCATTCGCCGTCCACCGTGCAGTCCACCCAGCCCAGCGAGAAGATCTCGTCAGAAAGGCGCGCGGTCATCTGGTAGAGGGTGAAGGGATTGATCTGGTCGGGCACGGCGGAGATCCCGTCGATGGAGGCGACGAAGCGGGCGAGTTCCGGCGTGGAGCCGATCCAGGCGCCGGCGCCGGACAGCCCGTGGATGTCGTTGCCGCCGTAGCAGCGCTCCACCTGGCCGCGCCCGTCGAAGGAGCTGATGGGCTTGGCCTCCTTGTGCATGAAGTAGCGCGTCTCGCCGGGGAAGCGGTCCTCGTAGAAGTTCCCGCCGATGTGGAAGTCCGTGCAGCCGGCCGGGCCCAGCACTTCGCGCTGCGTCCAGGCCTCGTAGGACTCGCCGGTGATCTTCTCGATGATCATCGACAGGAGCAGATAGCCGAAGTTGGAGTATTCCTGGTCCGTCCCGGGCAGGTAGGCGAGGGGACGGCGGAGGAGGTAGCGGGTGAGCTGTTCCTGCGTGGGCGCCTTGGCCGTGCCGATGGCCCGCATCATCGAGGGCGTGGAAAACATCGGGTCGCCGCCCTTCTGGGTGAAGCCGGCCTGGTGCCGCAGCAGGTGCTCGACCGTGATGAGGTAGTAGTTGTCGTCGGTGATGTACTGGTCATAGCCGTCCAGGATGCCGAAAGGCCCGAAGACGGGGGTGTCCAGCACGAGCTTGCCCCGCTCCTGCAGCTTCATGATGCCCACGGCCGTGATGAGCTTCGAGACGGACGCCATCCGCAGGAGGGTGCCCGGGGTCATCGGCCTGGACGCGTCCGCCCGGCCGTAGCCGCGGGCGTACACGAGGGAGTCGTTCCGCATGACGGACAGGGAGACGCCCCGGAGCGACCACCGGGTCATGAAACTGTCCACGACGGCGTCCATCGCCGGCAGGCGGGACAGGTCGTTGGTGATGCGGTCGTTGAGGCCCCGTCCCTGCGCGGCGGCGAGGAGGGGGAGGAAAAGCAGGAGTATGGATGCTATGCGCTTCACCGGATCTTTCCGGCGCGGCGGCCGAAGTCGATGATGCAGTCGGCGGTGCCGTCGATGCCCAGGATGGAGCTGTCGATGCACAGGTCGTAGTTGTCGGCCTTGCCCCAGGCGCCGAACGTGTAGAAGTTGTAGTAGGCTTCGCGGGTGCGGTCCTTGCGGCGCATCAGGGCTTCGGCCTCGTCCGCGTCCAGGCCCTCGTTCTGGACGAGGCGCTGGATGCGGTATTCCATGGGCGCGCAGACGAACACGTCCAGGCAGTCCAGGTCGCGGAGGATGTAGTCGGCGCAGCGGCCCACGATGATGGCGTCGCCCTTTTCGGCGATGTTCCGGATCACCTCGCTCTGGATCTTGAACAGCATGTCGTCGTTGACAAAGCCCGTCTCCCCGAAGCCGAGGCGGCCGGAGGAGAAGAAGCTGGACATGGAGAACAGGCTCTTGCGCTGCTCGCCGCCCTCGAAGATGCTCTTGGAGTAGCCGCTTTCCTCGGCGGCCTTGCAGATGAGCTCGTTGTCATAGACCGGGATGCCGAGTTTCTTGCCGACAGCCTGGGCGACGTATCCGCCGCCGCTGCCGAACTGTCTTCCTACGTTGATGATCGTGTTTGCCATACTAAATCTTGCTGCCGAGAATGGCCGGGTCGTCTCCGTCCTTGAGCCGTCCGAGGTTCCTCAGGAGGCCGACGGCGAAGAAGGCCGTGACGATGGCGGCGATGGTGTCCGAGATCGGGAAACTGTACCACACGCCGGTCTCGGACTCCAGCAGCGGGGGCAGGATGTAGATGCACGGCAGCAGGAACAGGAGCTGCCGCGACAGGGACAGGAAGATGGACTTGTTCACCATCCCGAGGCATTGGAACAGGTTGGTGGTGACCATCTGGAACCCGATGATCGGGAAGGCGAGGTTCATCATCCGCAGGCCCCGCGCCGCCATGTCGTGGAGGACGGGATCCGGGGTGAAGATGCTCACGGTGGGCCCCGGAAGCGCCTCGGAGATGAGGAAGCCGAACAGGCACACGAGGGTGGCCCAGCCGGCCGTCTTCACGTACACCTCGCGGACGCGGGCGTACTGCCGGGCGCCGTAGTTGTATCCGGCGATGGGCTGCATGCCCTGGTTGAAGCCCATGATGATCATCACGAACAGGAAACTGATCCGGTTCACGATGCCGTAGGCGCCGAGGGCGAGGTCGCCGCCCCACTTGACGAGCTGCTGGTTGATGAACAGCACGACGATGCAGCTGGCGAGGTTCATCAGGAACGGGCCCATGCCGATGGCGAGGGAGTCCTTGGCGATGCGCCAGTCGATCCGGAAGACCTTCCGGCTGCGGGGGAGGTGGAGGAACTTGTCCTGGTCCAGGAAGAACCACATCGTGTAGCAGAGCGCCATGAACTGGCACAGGACGGTGGCGATGGCCGCGCCCTGGATGCCCAGCTTGAAGACGAAGATGAACACCGGGTCCAGGATGGCGTTGGACGTGACCGTGAACAAGGTCAGGCCCATCGCCGTCTTCGGGCTTCCGGACGAGCGGATGACGCTGTTCAGGCCGAAGTACAGGTGCGTGACGGCGTTGCCGATGGCGATGACCGTCATGTACTGCCGGGCGAAGGGGAGGGTGGCCTCGGTCGCGCCGAAGAAGCGGAGGATCGGATCCATCCACATCAGCGTCACGAACGTGAAGACGAGACCGGTGATGATGTTCAGGGTGACCTCGTTGGAGAGGACCTTGTTGGCGACCGCGTAGTTCTTCTGGCCCAGCAGGACGGAAATCATCGTGGCGGCGCCCACGCCCACCAGGGTGCCGAACGCCGTGGAGATGTTCATCAGGGGGAAGGTGACCGCGAGGCCGGAGATGGCCAGCGAACCCACCTCGGCGATGTGGCCGATGTAGATGCTGTCCACCATGTTATAAAGCGAAGACGCAGTCATGGCGATGATGCCGGGGACTGCGTACTGGCGGATCAGCTGGTTGACGGGCTTGACGCCCAGTTCGGTGGGGATGCTTCCAGCCATGGACTACGGTTCAGGGACCAACTCGATGTCGAACTGGAGCGCGGCGTAGCCCGGGATCATGCTGCCGGATCCGGAACTGCCGTAACCCAGGTTGTAGCCGAAGCAGAAGGAAGCCTTTTCGCCGGCGTGCATCGCGTGCAGGCCGAAGGCGAATCCATCCACCACTTTGCTGCCGCCCAGCTTCATGTCCGCGGGTTTCTCGGCCCAGGTGACCGAGACGGGCGCGTAGGTCTTGGACGGGTTGTAGATGTGGTGCACCTTGGCGGTGTCCGCGATCGTGGTGTCGAACACCTGTCCGTCGGAAAGGCGGCGGCCGGTGTAGTTGATGTACACGGTGGTGTCGTTGGGCATCTCGACCGGATCTTCGTCGAATTCCGTGAAGGACTTGAAGAACACCGCGCCGGTGGAGAGGGTGTCGGTCACGTGCCAGGTCTCGGCCGCATAGTCCTTCAGGTTCCGGAACTCGTAATCCTTGAGGTTCGAGGTCTGGTCCAGGAACGTGACGGTGTAGATGGTGGAGACGGCATCGGTCGAGACCTCCAGGTACTTCTCCGTGGAATCATACCGCTTGTAGGTCAGCATCCAGGAGGGGATGATGGCCGTGCGGGTTCCGCCCTGCCGCATGCCGTCCAGCAGGACGTCCAGGCCGGCGTAGCTCGCATCCTCCCCGGTCAGGGTGATCTGGGGACCGTAATATCCCGTCCGGGTCCAGGTGCCCATCTGCTTGGCCCACTGCTCGTCGGTATTGTAGGTGACGGTCCCGTCCAGGTCCCGCATGGTATAGGTCAGGAAAGTGACCGGAAGGTCGTCGTCCCATTCCCGGCCGGTGCCCGGGATGTCCTCGATGATGTAGATGCCGTCCTTTTCCTGGGCGGCGGGGTAATGGATGGCGCGCCAGGCGTCGAACTGGCGCTTGAGGGCGACGTTGGCCCCTTCGCCGACGTTCTTGTTGCAGGAGACCGCCACGAGGGCGGCGGCGACGGGAAGGAGGATGAGTCTCGGAAGGATATGGTTCATCGTTTTCATTTTAATCGTTGGAAATGCTGTTCACCCAAATGTGGTAAACCAGGGCTGACCTTGCAGGAATCGTGCCTTGGGCCTTGGATCCGTACCCATATTTGCCCGAAAAGAGGATATAGCACTCGTCCTGGTTCCGGACGCCTTCCAGGCCGCGCTGGAGTCCTTCCAGCAGCTGGTCGTCCAGGGTGAGGGTCCGGATGTGGAAAGCGGTCGTGTCGGAGAGTTTCCAGCCGGCAGCGTCAGCCGTCTTCTTATGGTTGGTGGCGAACAGGTTGGCGGAACTGACGCTGGCGCTCGTAAGCTTGTATCCGGCGTAGTAGAAGGACACGGTACCGCCGGTTTGGAGGGTGTCCGCCAGGAGGCCTTCCCGGGTGAGCGTATCGTGCAGGGTCACGCGGACCACGCCGTCCTTGTAGGTGACTTTCGCGGTCTGGTCGGTCTTGAGCTGGGCCGTCACGAAATTGGCGATGTTGGTCTCCTGCTTGTCGTACGCGAGCTGGACCGCCTCCTTGTTGCAGGCAGGGAGGAGGAGGCCGGCGGCGAGCGCGAGAAGGAGGGCCGGTATCAGGATGCGGGTGCTCTTTTTCATGACAGAAAAGCTCGGGATACTTGTTCGAGGTAGGTGGTGGCCGCTTCGGGGCCGGGGATGTCGGCGGGCCACCAAAGCTTGCCGCCGGAGGCGTTCTCGTGGCCGCCCCCGTGGAAATGGGCCACGGCGCATTCCCGGGCCGAGATTCCTTTCTTGGAGCGGATGGATACGCGGAAATGGTCCTTTTCCTCCTTGAGGAGGATGCTCATCTTCACCCGGTCGATGGACAGGGGAATGTTCACCAGCCCTTCCGTCTCGCCCTCGTCCACGCCGAAGCGGTCCAGGATATCCCGTGTCGCGACGATGCAGGCGAGGCCTTCGGGGGTGATCCGCAGCGCTTCGTACTGGAGATAGCCCATCACCCGGACCCGGTTCTCGCGATAGCGGCTGTACAGTTTCGCGAGGACGTCGTCGCGGTCCACGCCGGCGGAGAGGAGTTCCGCAGCCATCCGGAACGTGCCGGGATAGACAG